>Ga0307405_10000170_pt1 | contig 24017 bp, 23 predicted proteins | sample 322Cmetagenome_2_FD_203311 | JGI IMG/M metagenome (GOLD analysis project Ga0307405, IMG submission 203311) | Maize rhizosphere microbial communities from greenhouse at UC Davis, California, United States - 322HYB-C-1 | ecosystem: Host-associated > Plants > Roots > Rhizosphere > Soil | place...
ACTACCAGGCGCTCTACGATCAGGCCGGAATCATGCTGCGCGCCGACGCGACGCATTGGATGAAATGCGGGATCGAGTATACGGACGGCGCCTGCCACTTCAGCGTCGTCGTCACCAACGACAATTCCGATTGGTCGGCATTTCGCATCGACCATGATTTCGCAAGGCTGTCGGTGCGAGTCACGCGCAATGGCGATGCGCTGTTCATCCAGTACAGGACCGACATGATGACGGATTGGCGCATGGCGCGCCTCGCCTGGTTCAACCCGAAATTTGCGGAATTGATGGTCGGCCCGGTCTTCTGCTCACCGCAACGCGCCGGCTTCGAAGCCACGTTTCACGACTTCAGCCTCTCGGACCCGCCCTCGCGCGACATTCACTAGAATGTCGGCAATGAAACGCCGGGCGCAAAGCCATGGCGGCGCTCCACCAATCACATGATCTTCTTGCCGTTTGGCACCGGCTTGTCCGGCGCCGCGAGCACGATGGCACCGGCCTCGTCCTCGAAACCGAGCGTCAGAACCTCGGAGCGAAACGGCCCGATCTGCAGCGGCGGGAAATTGACCACGCACAGCACCTGCCGGCCGACGAGGTTTTCGAGCGTATAGTGCACGGTGATCTGCGCCGAGGACTTCTTGACGCCGATCTCGGGTCCGAAATCGATCAAAAGCTTGAAGGCCGGCTTGCGCGCCTCGGGAAACGGATTGGCCTCGATCACGGTGCCGACACGGATGTCGACCCGCTCGAAATCGCCATAGGTAATTTCTTCGGTCATGAAAATAGCCTCGAATTAGCCTGCCAACTCCTCGGCGCGCTTGCGGGCAGCCGAAAGAGCCTTGTCGAACAGCGGCTGCATCGCATCGTCAGCCATCAGCACCGAGAGCGCCGCCGCCGTCGTTCCGCCCGGAGACGTCACGTTCTGGCGAAGCTTCGATGCGTCGTCGGGGGACTGGTGCAAGAGTTCACCAGCCCCCGCGACAGTTTCCCGTGCAAGCCGCATGGCAAGGTCCGCCTGCAGGCCAAGTTTGCGGCCTGCTTCTGCCATGCACTCCACGAGATAGAACACATACGCAGGACCACTGCCCGAAAGGGCTGTAACGGCATCGATATCGGATTCGGAAGGCACCCACTCCACGGGTCCGGAAACCCTGAGCAGCGCATGCACCTGATCGCGCTGGTTCTGGCCAACGCGTTGATTGGCGAAAGCACCGGTGACGCCACGGCCGACCATGGCCGGCGTGTTGGGCATGGCGCGAACCATCGCCGCTTCGCCGAGATGGGATTCGAGAAAACCGAGCGTCTTGCCCGCCGCGACCGAAACCACGACCGTATCGTCGCCGACAGCGCTCTTCACGGAGGGAAGCACGGCGTCCATCACCTGCGGCTTCACCGCCAGAAACAGCACGCCGGCCTTCAGTTCCGCGGGAAGCGCCGTCACATGCCTGGCGCCCGCCTCATTGATCGTCGCCATCATCTGGGCCGAGCGGCCGGGATCGACGACGACGACGGAGGCACCGGGCACACCATTCTTCAGCCAGCCGGAGAGCATCGCGCCCCCCATGTTGCCGGCGCCGACAAGAACGATTGGACCCGAGGACGACAGACCGGACATATTACGCTTCACCCACGGTTTCGAACAGAACTGCTTCCATGGCCCGGTTGGCGTCCATGCCGGACCAGATCACGAACTGGAACGCCTGATAATAGGTCTCGCAGGTATCGAGCGCGCTGGCGAGCAGCACTTCGACCTGACGGTTCGTCGGCTCCGCGCCGCCGGCAAGCAGCAGCGACTGCCGGAAGATGATCACATCCTCCTGACGCCAGACGTCGAAGTGGCCCATCAGCACCTGACCGTTGATCCCGGCCAGAAGCTTCGTCACTTCATTCATACGCTGTTCGGGGATCTTGATGTCGAAGGCGCAGCCGAGATGCAGCGCCTCGAATTCCTCCATCCAGGAAAAGGAGACGTGATAATCCGTCCACTTGCCCTCGACCGTCATCGCGATTTCGTCGTCACCCGACCGCTCGAAAGCCCAGTCGTTGTGGGCGGCGACGTACTCGATCATATCGACCGGGTTCGATTGACGCTCGACTTCCAATTCCATGAGGCTCATGCAGCACCTTCTTGACCGGAGTGAATGCGTAACGACTTCGTCCAACGAGACACAAGCGAACACACGCAACTAACCCGGAAACCACCAACCCAGATGACCGTTGAACCGCTACCAGACTTACGCAGTGAACCTGCCCGGAGCTTACCAACTGCTTCGAATCATCATTTAAAATCAGTGTATAACGCACCCGGTGGTGTGCCAGCCCCCTGAGGGCCGTTTTAGGGAACGCCACTGTGGAAAGGTGTTGGGAATTGGATTCAGAAGGAGGGTTTAAACGACTCTGCCCATTGGCTTTTTTGGCAGTGTCCACAGGTGGATAAACACACCCGATTTTTTGGCCGAAGCAGCGGTGTGTCTCTCAAAGGCCACACCGCGCCCTGTCCCCAAACGGGATTTACTTGCCCTTGGCGGCAGGCTTGGATTCGAGCTTCGCCTCGAGCGCGGCGATACGCGCCAGCAGCGCATCATTTTCGTCGCGCGCCTTGATCGCCATCTCGCGCACGACCTCGAACTCTTCCCGCTTGACCACGTCCATGCTGTTCAGCCAGCGCTCGGCCTGCGCATTGAACATCGTCTCGACTTCCTTGCGCACGCCCTGGGCGGCACCTGCGGCATCTGTCATCAGCTTTGCGAACTCGTCCATGATGCGGTTTGCGCCTGTCGTCATGGCGGTTTACTCCCTTTGAAATAATGGCTTCCGGCCGCTCTCGGCCCTCAGGAATGAGGTAGGGCTTCGCCGTTAAGGATGCAAGCGCTTTGCACTGGATAAGCGGTCGCACTTATCTCGCATCACTAACAATCAACTTGACCCGCTGTTATGGCAAGGCCATCTTCCGCCCACATCAACGGATGGGATTACCTTGCAGACAGCTGCCGACCTTATGGCCATCATGCCGTTCCCCAATATCGACCCGATCGCCTTTGCAATCGGGCCCGTGGCCATTCACTGGTACGGCCTGGCCTATGTCGCCGGCATCATGATCGGCTGGTACTACGCGCGCCTCATCGCCGCGAACGACAGCCTCTGGCCCGGCAATGTCTCGCCGATCACGAAGGCGCAGCTCGACGATTTCGTCGTCTGGGTGGCGCTCGGCGTCGTCCTTGGCGGCCGCATCGGCTATATCCTGTTCTACGACATGCCCGCGATCATCGAGAGCCCGATCCGCGCCATCCAGATCTGGAACGGCGGCATGTCCTTCCATGGCGGCCTGACCGGCACGACGATCGCCATGATCATCTTCGCAAAGCGCAACAAGATCCCGCTCTGGAACCTCTTCGATATCGTCGCCGCCGTCGTTCCCGTCGGCCTCTTCTTCGGCCGCATCGCCAATTTTATCAACGGCGAGCTCTGGGGCCGGCTGACGGACGTGCCGTGGGCCGTGGTCTTCCCGACAGGTGGTCCTTTCGCACGCCACCCGAGCCAGCTTTATGAAGCGGGCCTCGAAGGCATCGTGCTGGTTCTCGTGCTCGCCGCCCTCATCTACGGCATGAAGGCGCTGAAGACCCCCGGCTTCGTCGCCGGCGTCTTCGTCTGCGGCTATGCGCTGTCGCGCATCTTCGTCGAGTTCTTCCGTGAACCTGACGCACAACTCGGCTACCTTCTCGGCACCAACTGGCTGACGATGGGCATGGTCCTGTCGTCGCCGATGATCCTGCTGGGCCTCTGGGCCATGATCCGCGCCCGTCGTCAGGCTGCCCTGCAGTCCTGATCGCGGCACCGGAGGAGGAGAACATGACCACCGCACTCGGTGAGAAGATCAAGGCTATCATTCAGGCGAACGGTCCGATCAGCGTCACCGATTACTTTTCGCTGTGCCTCGCCGACCCCGAATACGGATATTACAAGACAAAGGAACCCTTCGGCAGTTCCGGCGACTTCGTCACCGCGCCCGAGGTCAGCCAGCTCTTCGGCGAGATGATCGGCGTCTTCATCGTCCACGCATGGCAGCGCCACGGCACGCCGTCGGATGTAAAGCTGGTCGAGATCGGCCCCGGACGCGGCACGATGATGTCGGACATGTTGCGTGTCATTGAGCGCCTCGCGCCGCCACTCTTCGAAACGATGAGCGTTCACCTCGTCGAGACCAGCCCGCGCCTGCGCGAGGTGCAGGCGGAAACGCTCGCCGCCTATCAGGGCAGGATCAGCTGGCACGACGGCTTCGACGAGATCCCGCCGGGCCTCACCCTGATCGCAGCCAACGAACTCTTCGACGCAATCCCCATCCGCCAGTTCGTGAAGACCGCGACCGGCTTTCGCGAACGCATGGTCGGCCTCGACGTCGATGACGAATTGTCCTTCGGAACCGGCGTCGCCGGCATCGATCCGCAACTGCTTCCGGAGCAAGCAGCGACCGTGCCGCTTGGCACCCTCTTCGAGATCGCCCCTGCCCGTGAATCCGTCATGGTCGCCATCGCCGATCGGCTGAAGGCCTTTGGCGGCACGGCGCTGGCACTTGACTACGGCCACCTCATCACCGGCTTCGGCGATACGCTGCAGGCCGTGCGCATGCACGAATTCGACCCGCCGCTCGCCCACCCCGGCGAAGCCGATCTCACCAGCCACGTCGATTTCCAAGCGCTCGGCGAGACCGCCGTGGCAGCCGGGCTCCACGTCAACGGCCAGCTGCATCAGGGCGACTTCCTGGTGGGCCTCGGCATCCTCGAGCGCGCCGCCGCCCTTGGCCGCGACCGCGAACCCCGCACCCAGCAGATCATCCAAGCCGCCGTCGACCGCCTGGCCGGCGAAGGCGAGGGAAAGATGGGGGAACTCTTCAAGGTGATGGCCGTTTCCCATCCCGCCATCGATCTGATGCCGTTCCGCTCCGTGGATTGACAGGGCGCGCGCGGCGGGGTCAACATCGCCGCAATCGACAGCGCTTCGTCCGGCACACCGTCTGGGCGTCGCTAAAACAAATCTTGGAATGACCGATGACACATGCGCCCTCCCCGGAACCGATCCAAAGCGCGCTGCTGAACGAAGCGACGGGCGACACAATCCAGCACGGCTATTTCACCCGCCAGGGCGGCGTCTCCGACGGCATCTATCGCGGCCTCAATGTCGGCCTCGGCTCCAACGATGAGCGCGCCAAGGTCGAGGAAAACCGCAGGCGCGTCGCCGGCTGGTTCGACCTGCCGGTCGAGCGGCTGGCAACCGTGCATCAGGTGCATTCGCCCGACGTCGTGGTGGTCGACGCCTCCTATGACGGCACCCGCCAGCCGGCCGATGCGCTGGTGACCGCAACCCCCGGCATCGCGCTCGGCGTGCTCGCCGCCGATTGCGGCCCAATCCTCTTCGCCGATCCGGAAAACAGGGTGGTCGGCGCCGCCCATGCCGGCTGGAAGGGCGCCTTCACCGGCGTGCTCGAAAACACCATCGATGCCATGATCAGGCTCGGCGCCAAGCGCGAGGCGATCGTCGCCTGCCTGGGCCCATCGATTAGCAAGGCGAGCTACGAGGTCGGTCCCGAATTCGTCGAGCGCTTCGTCAGCGAAAACGGCGACTACCAGCGCTACTTCACCCAGTCGGAAAAGCCCGGCCATTCGATGTTCGACCTCCCGTCCTTCACCATCGATCGATTGCGCGCCGCCGGCGTCAAGGCCGAAAGCCTCGGCGTCTGCACCTATCCCGACAGCGAACGTTTCTTTTCGTACCGACGCACGACACACAGCCAGGAACCGGACTACGGCCGACAGATTTCGGCGATTGCCATAAGGGAGATGTGACCGGTATGGGCCTACACTTCGAAACCTCCGAATTCGCCGATCGCCTCGCGCGGCTGACGCAACAGATGCAGGAGGAGAAGCTCGATGCCCTCCTCCTCTTCGCCCAAGAAAGCATGTACTGGCTGACGGGTTACGACACCTTCGGCTACTGCTTCTTCCAGACGCTGGTCGTCAAGGCCGACGGCACCATGGCGCTTCTCACCCGTTCGGCCGATCTGCGCCAGGCGCGGCAGACGTCGATCATCGAAAACATTCATATCTGGGTCGATCGGGTCAACGCCGACCCGACCGTCGATCTCAAGAACCTCCTGGTCGAGATGGATCTGCTCGGCGCGCGCATCGGCGTCGAATACGACACACATGGCATGACCGGCCGCATCGCAAGGCTTCTCGACACGCAGCTGATGGCCTTCGGCCAGATTTCCGACGCGTCCTACCTCGTCAGCCGCCTGCGCCTGATCAAGAGCCCGACGGAGATCGCCTATGTCGAGCGCGCGGCAGCCCTTGCCGACGACGCGCTGGACGCAGCCCTTTCGCTGACGAAGGCAGGCGCCGATGAGGCCGCGATCCTGGCTGGCATGCAGGGCGCGGTCTTTGCCGGTGGCGGCGATTATCCCGCCAACGAATTCATCATCGGCTCCGGCGCCGATGCCCTGCTCTGCCGCTACAAGGCCGGCCGCCGCAGGCTCGACGCCAACGACCAGCTGACGCTGGAATGGGCTGGCGCCTACGCGCATTACCACGCCGCGATGATGCGCACGATCGTTATCGGCGAGCCGAGCTACCGCCACCGCGAGCTCTACAATGCCTGCCTTGAAAACATCCAGGCCATCGAAACCGTGCTGAAGCCGGGACACACCTTCGGCGATGTCTTCGACGTCCACTCGAAGATCATGGAGGAGCGCGGCCTCTCGCGTCATCGCCTGAACGCCTGCGGCTATTCGCTCGGCGCCCGCTTCTCGCCCTCCTGGATGGAACACCAGATGTTCCACGTCGGCAATCCACAGCCGATCGAACCCGGCATGTCGCTCTTCGTCCACATGATCATCATGGATTCCGACAGCGGGACGGCCATGAGCCTCGGCCAGACCTACCTCACGACGGCCGACGAGCCGAAGGCGTTGTCGCGCCACCCGCTCGACTTCATCAACCTCTGAGTGGGTACCCTTTAGAATCGACAATTGACATTGCAGTGCCCCGACCGTCATAAAGTTTGCCGGGGCATATGCCGCGTGGCGACACGCGCACGGAAAGAAGGATGACACGAGGGATGACGCGACTTGCGACAGCGCCCACGCTCATCGCCTGCCTTGCCTTGCTTTCAGCCTGCAACACCACGGATGCCCTGACGCCCCTCGTCGACATTGGCGACACCTCGGGCAGCATCCGCTCGACGCCGGTCACCCAGGGCGAGGTCGAGCGCATGGCCGGCACGCCGCGCCGCAGCCAGACGTTTGCGTCTTCGCCGCGCGAGGGCGGCTACCACCCCGCCTATGTCGAGCAGGACACCACATCAGGCCCCATATCCGGTCGCGGCGCTCCGCCGACGACGATGCAGGCGCAGGCCTATGCGCTCGACGGCCAGACCGAACAATCGCCAAGAGCGTCTGCCGCCATCCGCAGCCAGCCTCTTTCCGAGCCGGTCTCCGACACCGTTTCGGAACCTGTATCCAACGCCCAGGCCGAAGAGCAGGACATCGCCGACGCGGAAGCCAAGGAAAAGGCAGCCGAGCCGAAGCGCACGGCGATGCTGACGCCATCTAGCGCATCGACCGTCCGCTTCCTGCCGATCATCGGCGCGCCGGTTCAAGCCGTGACGCCCCTGTCGCGGCAGCTCGGCGCTGAGGCCCGCTCGCACGGCCTCTCGATCAAGAGCTCCAACGACAACAGCACCGCCTTCATCCTCAAGGGCTACCTCTCGGCCTTTTCCGACAGCGGCAAGGTCACGGTGGTCTACGTCTGGGATGTGCTCGATAACAGCGGCGCCCGGCTGCACCGCATCCAGGGACAGGAGAGCGTTCCCTCGCAGGCGCAGGATCCCTGGGCCGTGGTACCGGCCTCCGTCATGCAGCAGATTGCGTCCAAGACGATCACCGAGTTTTCCTCGTGGCGGGACGCCCGTGGCGGTTAAGCCACAAGCTTTTTGGAAATATCAAGGCGCAAGTCGCGTTTACCCTTGCATTCGGAAACAAGCTGGCTAAAAAGCGCGGCTATCAGCAGGCAACAGGCGGACCAAGATGAAGGTTTTCGCAGGCAATTCGAACCGGCACCTCGCCGAAGAGATCTGCAACTATCTTAAAGTGCCCTTGGGCAGAGCAACGGTCCGAAGATTTGCCGACCAGGAAATCTTCGTGGAAGTCCAGGAAAACGTACGCGGCGAGGATGTCTTCCTCGTGCAGTCGACGTCCTTCCCGACGAACGACCACCTGATGGAATTGCTCATCATGATCGATGCGATGCGCCGCTCGTCGGCCCGCCGCATCACCGCGGTCCTCCCCTACTTCGGCTATGCACGCCAGGACCGTCGCGCTTCGGGTCGCACGCCGATTTCGGCCAAGCTCGTCGCCAACCTGATCACCGAAGCCGGTGCCGATCGCGTCCTGACGCTCGATCTCCACGCCGGCCAGATCCAGGGCTTCTTCGATATCCCGACCGACAACCTGTATGCCGTGCCGATCCTGACGCGCGACATCAAGGCCAACTATGACATCTCCAACGTCATGGTCGTGTCGCCTGACGTCGGCGGCGTCGTGCGCGCCCGCGCGCTCGCCAAGCGTCTCGACTGTCTTCTGTCGATCGTGGACAAGCGCCGCGATCGCCCGGGTGAATCCGAAGTCATGAACATCATCGGCGACGTCACCGGCAAGGACTGCCTGCTGATCGACGATATCGTCGATTCCGGCGGCACGCTCTGCAACGCGGCCGACGCGCTGCTCGCAAAGGGCGCTGCAAGCGTTACCGCCTACATCACCCATGGCGTTCTGTCGGGTGGCGCGGTCACCCGCATCACCAATTCGAAGCTGCGCGAGCTCGTCATCACCGACTCCATCCAGCCCACCACGGCTGTCCAGTCGGCGCACAATATCCGCGTGCTGACCACCGCAACGCTGATCGGCGAAGCCATCAACCGCACAAGCCAGGAAGAATCCGTCTCCAGCCTCTTCGACTGAGGCTGAAAGGACTTTCTCTCCGCCCTTCCTCCCCCGCACCAATTCGGCTAGGATTATCAATGATATCCAGCCGACGGGAGGAAGAGGCATGGCGAAAATACTGAAATCTCCGATCAGACTGGCGATGCTGGTCATCCTTCCGGCCCTCTCCGCCTGCACGGCGGACATGGGTCCCGGCTATGGGCCAGGCCCAGGTTACGGACCGGGACCAGGCCCGGTTCGTCCCGCGCCACCGCCGCGCCCTCGCCCGCCGCAGCCGCAAATGTGCACCATGGAATACGCGCCCGTCTGTGGAGAACGTGGCGGACGCACGCAGACCTTCGGCAATGCCTGCCAGGCCAACAACAGCGGCTTCCGGATCGTCGGTCGTGGCGAATGCCGCGCCGGGCCACCGATGACGCCGGGACCTGGCCCTCGCCCGCCTCGTCCGCGCCCTCCCCATGAGGAACCGATGCCGCCGCAGCGGCCCGGCGGCATCTGCACGCGCGAATACCGCCCCGTTTGTGGCGAGCGCGGCAGACAGATCAGGACATTTTCGAATTCATGCGAGGCAGGCAATGCGGGCTTCCGCATCGTCGGTCAGGGCGAATGCCGCCGCTGATTATGCTGGCTCTCTAACGAGCAGCAGGTTTCCGGCCCACGAACGGGGCCGGAAACGACTTGGGGCTCAGTTCGCGCCCTTGATCACCTGGCCGTTGACCGTGATCGACCCATCGCGTGCGACGCTGACGTCCCAGCGCTGACGACCATCCGGATCGGTCTTGCCGAAGCCCTTGACCATCATCAGACCGAAGGAAACCTGGTTGAGATCGGGATTGCTCTTGGCCAGTTCCTGGATGGCGGTGATCGTCTTGTCGAAGTCGCGCGCGACGATCGATGCGTTCAACGAATAGGCCGTGGTGGACTCCGGAATGCCGCGGACTTCACCCGAGATCTCGGCATCATAGACGCTGGAGCGCGCCGAAATCTTAGGGAAGGCAACGACGAACTCGCCATTGGTCAGGAGCTTCTCGAAAGCCTTGTCGCTTTCCGCCTTGCTCTTCTTGTCGTCGGCAAAATCGACCTTCATCAGCTCGTCGCCGACAGCCGCGATGTTGAGCTCGGGAAAGGCGAACTGCATGTCCACCTCTTCGGGAACGAAGGGCGCATACATTTCGGGCAGCAGAGCGCTGTCGAAGCTGATCTGCTTGGCAGCCATGCCGACATCGAACCGCATCGCATCGCTCGGACCGCTCATGCCGATCGTGTAATCGATGCTATCGGCGCCACCGCTGCCAGCCACGCTCGACACGCTGACCTTGTTCATGGTCACCGTCTCGTTGAGGCTCGACATCAGCGGGAACGACTTGCGCACTAGCTCCTTGATCTCTTCGCTCTCGGCGCGCTTGAGCTTCTTCTCATCGGCATGTTCGATGATGAAGGCCAGGATCGCGCGGAAATCGTTGACGGAAACGCCGTTCACGGCAGCTGCGAAATCCACCGAGTCGGCGCGGATTTCGACCGGCGGGACTTCCTTACCGCTGATCTTCTCGACAAAGCCGTTCATCGTGCCGCTGCCGGCGAAATTGGTGCGGCCCTTCAGCTCGCCGTCCGACGAGGTCATCTTGTAGGTCGACGAGCCGGTCTCGACGCTAACCTCTTCCTTCTCCGTCTTAGACGTGAAGCGGAGCGCCTTGCTGGAGAAGTCGCCGGACTTCAGGTAGCTGATCGCCGGATCGAAGATGCCGTTCGAAATCAGGGAATCGATGACATAGGTGAATTCGGTGTTCGGCTGGCCGGGCGCCTTGAACGAGCCGGTGACGTCGAGCGAGTTATTGCCCTCGATCGTCCACAGGCCGCTCTCTTCAGGCGTCGCGAAGATCGACCAGGGGTTCAGGCCCTTGATGGAGAAATTCTTCGGGTCTGCCTTCTTCAACAGCGCCGCGAAGTCGTAAACGATCTCGTAGCGCGTGCCGGCCGGGTTGACGGTCACGAAGCCCTTGGCTGCATCCTTCGGCAGGAGCTTCGACAGGTTCGCCTCGATTTCCTTGGCGCCCTGCTGGTTGATTTCGACCGCGTAAGACGTCGAAACCAAACCAAGAAGAACGACAGCGGTCGCCGTTAGGGTCTTGAGTTGCATGCTGAATTTCTCCCGTACCATTTGAGGTCGCATGTGAAGGCTAGGCCCCCACCCTGTCAACCCGGCAGTTGCATGCGCGACCTCAGGCAGCGATCTTGCGTGAACGCATCGGCATCGGCCGGCCGAGCAGATAGCCCTGCGCCTCGTCGCAGCCTTCGTCGAGCAGAATACCAAGCTGCACATCCGTCTCGACGCCTTCCGCGAGCACCGGAATATTGAGGCTTTGCCCCAGCGCCAGGATGGCGCGGATGATCGCCTTCGCCTGCTCGCTCGTCTCCACCTCGTTCATGAAGCTGCGATCGAGCTTGATCTTGTCGAACGGGAAGGCGCGCAGCGTTTCCAGCGACGAATAGCCCGTGCCGAAATCGTCAATGGCTATCGATACGCCGAGATTCTTGACCTGACGCAGCGTCAGCAGCGCCCGGTCCTTGTCGACGATGATCGACGACTCGGTGATCTCAAGCTCCAGGCGCCATGGCTCGAGCCCGGTCTCGAACAGGACCGAATGCACGAGATGGGCGATATCCTGGTGACCGATCTGGACGGGCGACAGGTTGACGGCGATCTTGTGCTTATTCGTCCAGCCCGCGGCCTCCTTGCAGGCCTCGCGAAGCACCCACTCCCCGATCGGAACGATCGCGCCGCATTCCTCGGCAACCGAGATAAACTCGCCCGGCGGCACGTTGCCCCGCGTCGCATGATCCCAGCGCAGCAGTACCTCGTAGCCGGTGATGTCACCTGTTGAGACGGACTTCTGCACCTGGAAGTGCAGATGCAACTCGTTCTTTTCGATCGCCGACCAGAGATCGCTTGCCATCTTGCGACGGTCGCGAGCCGCCTCGTCCATCGCCACTTCATAGAAGCAGATGCGCTCAGAAAGCGTCGCCTTGGCGCGGTACATGGCAAGATCGGCGTTGGCGAGCAACATCTCGCCGGTCGCTCCGTCCTGCGGATAGATGGCAACGCCAATGCTGGCGTCGGGATTGATGTCGAAACTATCGATCTGGAAGTCATCAGTCAGGCTCGCCTCCAGCCGCGCCACGAAATCATGCAGATCCGCGATATCGGAAAACTGCTTGATCGCCGCGAATTCGTCACCGCCGAAGCGGGCAACGAATTCGTCTTCGCCGAGCAGCTGGCTCATGCGCTCCGAGAGCGTGACCAGCACCTGATCGCCGGCGCTATGGCCGCGCTGATCGTTGATCTCCTTGAACTTGTCGAGATCGATGCCGATGACCGCGACCTTCGTACCGGCGCGCTTGGCGACAGCCAGATCCTGCGACAGGCGCTCGGAAAACTCGGAGCGGTTGGGCAAGCCCGTCAACGCGTCGTGGCGCGCCATGAAGGCGATCTTTTCTTCCGAAATCAGCCGTTCCGTAATGTCTTCGTAGGTCGCGACCCAACCGCCATCGGGAAGCTCGTTGAGGTTCAGCTGGATCGATCGGCCATGCGCGCCCTTGTGCACGATCGAGCGTTCACCGGATCTGAGCGCCCGCATCAGCTTGTCGTAATGCTCGGATGCGCGCTTGGCCACGGCCTCTGGATCCGAGAAGTGGATCTCGTACCCGATCGCGATGATCTCCTTGTAGCTCATGCCGGGACGGATCGTTCCCTGCTCGAATTCAAAGATCTCGCTATAGCGGCGGTTTGCCAGCACGAGCCGTTCCTCGGCATCGAACAGGCAGATGCCCTGCGAGACGTTTTCAAGTGCGAGATCGAGGTTGCGCGAGACTTCCTTGATGCGGTCGCGGTCGGCCTTCTGCTCGGTCACATCCTTGGTGATCTTGGCATAGCCGGCGATCTCGCCTTCGGCGCCCCAGATGGGATCGATCACGACGTGCGCCCAGAAGGACGTTCCGTCCTTGCGGAACCGCTTGCCCTCGGCCTCGAATTTCCCCTCGGTGCGCGCCTTCAAAAGTGCCCGCTGCGGCAGGCCGGCCGCGCGCTCTTCCTCGGAGTAGAAGCGCCCAAAATCCTCGCCGATGATTTCGTCGGCGGTATATCCCTTCGCGCGTTCGGCGCCGGCATTCCAGTTGGCGACCCGGCCATCCTTGTCGAGCATGTAGATCGCGTAATCGGTCACGCCCTGCACCAGCATCTCGAAACGCGCCTCGCTCTCCTTCGTCGAGCTTTCCGCACGCATCGCAAACAGCGCCGCTGCAAAGCCGGACGTGATCATGGACAGCGAGACCGAGAGAAGCGTGACGACCATGAAGCCGGTGGACATGGTCTCGCTCGGATCGATCACTGGTCCCGGGCCGGGCACGATCGTCAGCGCCGCCATGGCCGTAAAATGCATCGCCACGATCGCGGCGCAGACCGTTGCGGCAGGCATAAGCAGCTTGCGCGCATCGGTCTTGATATCGGGGAGCATATAAAAGCCGATGGCCGAGATGACCACCGCGCAAGACATCGAGGCAAGCACGAGCGACTGGTCCCAATCCATGCTGCCGGGAAACTGCACAGCCGTCATGCCGAGAAAGTGCATCGAGGTGACGCCGACGCCGAACAGCATGCCGGCGAACGCCCGCCGCACCCTGCTCTCCGCGCCGGCAGCGAAAGCCACGGCGGCAAGCGTCGCGACCACCACCAGTACGAGCGACGTCAATGTTTGCGAAGTGTCGTAACCGACGACCACGCCGCTATCATAGGCAAGCATCGCCACGAAATGCGTTGCCCAGATGCCGAAACCGCCGGCAGCACCACCCATCAAAAGCCAGATCAGGCGCGCGACCTTGACGGTGCTGCGCGCCCGCTGCAGCAGTGTCAGCGCAGCAAGGCTCGACAGGAAGCACAGGCATCCGGCCAAAACGACCAGCCTGAGATCATGCATGTAGGCAATGCAGTTAAAAACGGTAAGCATCATATATCCGGACCAATTTGCCGTTTCGCTTTCATATGCGGTCGCTTAAGAAACCGGTAATTTCCGGCAGCCGGCGAAGTCTTGACGATTGCTAATCGCAACTGTCATTAATGCTCCGTCAACGGTGGTTGATCCTGAGTTTTGACTGGCGCTGACGGCTGATGTCTAAGTTGCATCAGCTCATGCTAAAGAATTGCAGCATGGTCGCGTTCACACCGCCACGGCTCTCAAGCGCCGCGCCCTTGCCATTCCGCCACAACTAGACTATAGCGCACGCGTCCGCACAGACACCCTTGGAGGCAATGCGGATGAGGATGGGGAAACCCGCCTCCAGTTCAGCGACAGGCGATGCCTGCGCCGAGCTCTCCAAATAACCTCGGAAGGAAAAGTCATGAGCCACGAAAGCTACGAGCTCAAGGCCGAGGCGCGCGAACGGGTTGGTAAGGGGTCCGCCCGTGAACTTCGCCGCAATGGTCTCATCCCGGCTGTCATCTATGGTGACAAGCAGGCCCCAATTTCGATCTCCCTCAGCACCAATGAGGTAACGAAGCGCATCCACGCTGGCGGTTTCATGACCACCATCGCTACGATCGACGTCGACGGCAAGAAGTACAAGGTTCTGCCGAAGGACTACCAGCTCGATCCGGTCCGCGACTTCACCATGCACGTGGACTTCCTGCGCGTATCCGGCAACACCGCCGTTACCGTTGCGATCCCGGTTCACTTCATCAATGAAGAAAAGTCCCAGGGCCTCAAGGTCGGCGGCGTTCTGAACATCGTTCGTCACGACGTCGAAGTTCATTGCCCGGCTGATGCGATCCCGGAATTCTTCAACGTTGACCTCAGCGGCAAGAAGATCGGCGACAGCATCCACATCTCCGAAGTCACCCTGCCGAAGGGCGTGACCACGGTTATCGACCGCGACTTCACCATCGCTACGATCGTTGCTCCGGCAGCTGGCGTATCGGAAGAAGAAGAAGAAGCTGGCGAAGCTGAAGCTTGATCATTTGATCGCTTGAACGCTTTGTAAAGTATAAGACCCGCTTTCTCCGGAAAGCGGGTCTTTTCATTTGTTCGGACAGAGCCGCTTCAACTTCGATTAAGACATTTCGTGGAAGCATGCCCCATCGTTCCAGAGCAAGTTCTGTTCTGAACGAAAAAATTGTGCGGCAAGGGGCAGACGCAGGAAAATGCATAATTCCGTTCAGAACAGATTTCTAGGAATTGTGTTCGCTGCACTGCTTCTGCTCGTAGCCCCGCTTTTTGTTCTGTTCCTCTTCCTGTCCTCCGGACGCGCCGAAAAGGAAATCCGCGACCACATCTCCGTTCTTCTCGTCGCCAACTCGCAAGCGCTGGCAAAGCCGCTTTGGGATCTGGACGAAGACAGTGTCGCGCAGATCAGCGCCGCCGTCGTCTCGCAGGGCAACATCGTCAAGGTTCAGGTCCGCGATGAATCCGGCCAGCTTGACGTCACCCAGTCGACGATCCCCGCTTCTTATAACGGCCAGCTGATCGAAGTCTCGCACGCCATCACCTACACCACGCTCGACGGTCCGAAGAAGCTGGGCACGATCTCGGTCTTCTATCCCGCGCCGGACCTGTTCTCCGGCCTGAAGAATGAAGAGATCATCTTCCTGTCGATCTTCGTCTTCGCCGTTCTGATCGTCTTTTGCGCCGCCCTCATCGGCAACCGCATCGTCCTCGTTCGCCCGCTGATGCGCCTGATCGCAGCCATCGAGGCCACCGGCCAGCTCGGCTCGCGCCATCATGTCGACTGGCGCTCCAACGACGAGATGGGCCGCCTTGCCAAGAGCTTCAACACCATGCAGTCCAAGCTGGAAAGCGAGGAGCAGGAGCTGAAGCTTGCGCACCGCCGCGCCATCGACATCTACAATCTGACGCCTGCCATGCTGTTCTCGCTCGACGAAAACGACCACATCACCGCCGTCAGCGACTACTGGCTCGCCGCCACCGGCTACGAGCGCGATGATATCATCGGCAACCGCTTCACCGATCTCGTCACCCCGGACGCCCGCAGCGCCTTCCTCGGCCGCAAGGGTGAGCTGAATGGCGGCGCGACTGTCGATGTCACCGTGAAGTTCCTCTGCGCCGACGGCCGCGTCATGGACGTGCTGATCCTGGAATCGAAGACTGCCACCGGCGGCCAGGGCGGTCTGTCGCTGTCGGTCATGACCGATGTCACGGCGCTGAAGGCATCGGAAGCCCGCAACCACAAGCAGGCAATCACCGACCATCTGACTGGCCTGCTCAATCGCCAGGGCTTCGAGACCGTCCTCGACGGCAAGATCCGCGAGGCGGACGCCGCCAACCAGGAGCTCGCCTGCCTCTTCGTCGATCTCGACCGTTTCAAATGGATCAACGACAACCTCGGCCACGCCGAGGGCGACAAGGCGCTGCGCGAATTCGTCGGCCGTCTGAAGAGCAAGCTTGCGCCCACGGATGTGGCAGCCCGCCTCGGCGGTGACGAGTTCGCCATCCTGCTGCCCGCAGGCAACGCCGCCGAGCGTGCCGACCTCATGGCCGAGATGCTCGCCTCCATCTTCAACGAGCCCTTCGGCACCGACATGCATCTGAGCGCCAGCGTCGGTATCGCCATCTATCCGCGCCACGCCGACAATGCCGCCGAACTGCTGCAGAAATCCGACATGGCGATGTATGCCAAGAAGCGCGACGGCAAGAACGGCGCCCAGCACTTCGACAGCGGCATGGTGGATCACGCCCGCGCCCGCGCCGAGATCGAAAGCTGCATCGAGATCGGCCTGATCGAGGACTGGTTCGCAGCCTACCTGCAGCCGATCGTCAATCTCAAAGGTCGCGGCGTCGCCGGCTTCGAGGCCCTGATGCGCCTCAACCACCCGGTGAAGGGCCTGATGGCGCCTGCCGAGGTGATCAACGTCGCCGAGGAGACCGGAAAGATCATCCGCGTCGGCAACGTCATCATGGAGAAGGCGATCGAGCACCTGGCGACGCTCTCGGCACTGCCGGGCCTTGAGAACAGCTACCTCGCCATCAACTTCTCGCCGCTGCAGTTCGAGCCGTCGCTGCCGGCACGTCTGGCCTCGCTGCTCATGCGGTATAACATTCGCCCCGAGCGGATCGTCGTCGAGATCACCGAGGCGGTGTTGATGCACAACAACCCCGAGATCCGCAAAATCGTCAGCGATATCCGCCAGTTCGGCTGCCGCATCGCGCTCGACGACTTCGGAACCGGCTACTCCTCGCTCAGCTATCTCAACCGCTTCCCCGTCGACATCATCAAGATCGACCAGTCGTTTACGCGCTCGATCAACGATGCCAACGAGGACATCAGGCAGAAGAGCCGCACGCTCGTCGAAAGCATCACCACCCTCTCACACAAGATGGGCTGCAACGTGATCGCCGAGGGCATCGAGACCGAGCAGGAATGCCATACGCTCTGCGAGATGGGTCTCGACTACGGCCAGGGCTACCTCTTCCACCGTCCGCAAACCGTCGAGCAGCTGATGACCCGGTTGGCGGACGCCAACACGCTTGCCCGCGCCTCGTAAACGCAAGAGAGAAGCCGATGATCAAACCACTGCTGCTTCTTGCTCTCCTGAGCCTGCTCCTCGCCGGTACGACGCGCGCGGCCACCGTCAATTTCGTCACCGAGGAGTATCCCCCTTTCAGCTATCACGAAGGCGATACCCTGAAAGGCACATCGGTGGAGCAGGTGCAGCTGCTGATGCAGAAGGCCGATATCGATATGCGCATCGAGCTTCTGCCCTGGACCCGCGCCTATGCGGCGGCTCAGGCCACGCCGATGACCTGCCTCTTCACCACGGCGCACAGCCCCGAGCGCGACAAGCTCTTCAAATGGGTCGAGCCGCTCTTGGTGGACGACAATATTCTCGTGGCCACCGCCGCCTCGGGCATTCGCGAAACCGATCTGGACGACACCCGGCGTTACGTCATCGGCACGCATCGCGGCGACTACACCGAGAAATTGCTGAAGGAAAAGGACTTCCCCAGGATCGACGTCGCCAGCGACTTCCCCTCGACGCTGCGCAAGCTCATAAACGGCCGCATCGACCTCATGCCGATCTCGGAGATCTACTTCGAAAAGCTCAAGCTGGATCAGCCGCTCGTGCGCGTCGCCACCCTCTCTTCCCAATCGCTCGGGATAGCTTGCGAGAAGAGCTTCCCCGAGGCCATAAGGACCAGGATGCAGCAGGCGCTCGACGCATTGATCACTGAGGGCACGCAGCGCGCGATCTTCGCCAAATACGGCCTGCACTCACGTCACTGATAGCGCGTCTCCGACCCCGCCTCATCAATTCTGGCCGCCGTAGGCTGCTTGCGCTTGACTTCAGCGTCGTTTCGCGGTGGTGAACACGTTCAGAATTTGAAACGCCCAGGAATGAACGCGCCATGCTTGTTATCGCCGGCCTCGGCAATCCCGGCAGACAATATGCCGGCAACCGCCACAATATCGGCTTCATGGCCGTGGACGCCATCCACCGCCGCCACTCGTTTTCGCCATGGTCGAAGAAGTTCAAGGCGGAGATCTCCGAAGGAGAGATCGCGGGGGAGAAGGTACTGCTGATCAAGCCGCAGACCTACATGAACCTGTCGGGCGAATCCGTCGGCGAGGCGATGCGCTTCTACAAGCTGCAGCCATCCGACATCGTCGCCATCTACGACGAACTCGACCTCGCGCCCGCCAAGGCCCGCATCAAGGTCGGCGGCGGCCATGGCGGCCATAATGGCGTGAAGTCGCTCGACGCCCATTGCGGCCGGGACTACCGGCGCTTGCGCCTCGGCATCGGCCATCCCGGCAACAAGGATCTGGTGCACAACTACGTGCTCGGCGATTTCGCCAAGGTCGACCAGCAGTGGCTGGAACCCATGCTCGACGCGCTAGCCGACAATCTCGAAATGCTGGTCAAGCGCGAGGATTCGCAGCTGATGAACAAGCTGGCGCTCGCCGTCGGCGGCAAGGAAGACGAGGACAAGCCGAAGCCCACCAAGCCTTCTGGTGCGAACGTAGCTCCTCAGAAACCTGCAGGCAAGTCGCATATCCATCAGGCCCGCAACAGCGCCCAGCCGAAAAAGCTGCCGACGACAGGACCGATGGCCGAGATGCTGAAGAAGATGTTCGGCAACAAGGAAGACTGAGCATGTCCCCCTCGCCTCTCGCCATCCGCGCCGCCGAGGCGGGAGACCTCACAGCGCTTCTCGCGCTCTACAAGGACATGAACCCCGGCGACCCCGCCATCGATCCAGCGGTGGCGCAAGAGCGCTTCGCGTCCATGCTGGCCTATCCCGGAATGCGCGTGCTGGTTGGCGTGACCGACGATGCGCTGGCCGCGTCCGTGACGCTGATCATCATGCCCAACCTCACCCGCGGCGGCGCGCCATACGCGCTGATCGAAAACGTCGCCACATCGACGCCATATCGCCGGCGCGGCTATGCTAGCGCGCTGATCGCTCATGCGATCGAGCTCGCCTGGAAGGAGGGATGCTACAAGGTGATGCTGCTCACCGGCCGCACCGATCCCGGCATCCATCGCTTCTACGAGAGCTGCGGCTTCGTGCAGAACAAGACGGGCTTCCAGATCAGACGAAGTGTCTGAACCTATTCCTCGGGCTCTGTCGTAAACATCAGCGGGAACCCCGCCTCCTTGCCGAAATCCATGGCCTCCTTGGCCTTGGTCTCGGCGATATCCTTGGCGCAGACGACCACCACGGCGGTGCCAAGCTTGTGTGCGGTCATCATCACCCGGTATCCGGCTTCCTCGCTCATCCGGAAGACGATCTTCAACACCGCCGTCACGAATTCGCGCGGCGTGAAATCGTCGTTGACGAGGATCACCTTGTAGAGCTTCGGCCGATCAAGCTTCGGCTTCGACTTCACTTTCGGTTTCAGGGCGACATCGTTGTCACTCATCGGGCAGTCCATCCGTTGATGACAGGAAAGAGGGCGAGCCATGCTCAGCCCTCATAATATATTGCACCGCAAGCGCCGCTTTCAAGCCAAAGCCGCTTTGATCACGCAAGATCGCTCGAAAAGCTTGACCCGGAGGCGGCTTTTACCCCATACGCACGGCCAAGGAATTCAAGAACAGCAGGTTTCAGCCATGGGCTTCAAATGCGGTATCGTCGGTCTGCCGAATGTCGGCAAGTCGACCCTCTTCAACGCGCTCACCAAGACGGCGGCGGCGCAGGCGGCGAATTATCCCTTCTGCACGATCGAACCGAACACCGGCGAAGTCGCCGTTCCCGATCCGCGCATGCAGAAGCTGGCGGGTATCGCCGGCTCCAAGGAAAACATTCCGACGCGCATCTCCTTCGTCGATATCGCCGGCCTCGTGCGCGGCGCGTCGAAGGGTGAAGGCCTCGGCAACAAGTTCCTCGCCAACATCCGCGAAGTCGATGCCGTGGTCCACGTGCTGCGCTGCTTCGAAGATGACGACATCACCCACGTCGAGGGCCGCATCAATCCTGTCGGCGACGCCGACACGATCGAGACCGAGCTGATGCTCGCCGACCTCGAAAGCCTGGAGCGCCGCGTCGAGCAGACCCGCAAGCGCGCAGCCTCGAAGGACAAGGAATCGCTGGCCCAGCTTCCGGTCATGGAAGCGGTCATCAAGCTCCTCAACGAAGGCAAGCCCGCCCGTCTTCTCCTGAAGACGCTGGCACCGGAAGAGATCGAGATCCTGAAGGGCCTCAACCTCCTCACTTCGCATCCGGTTCTCTATGTCTGCAACGTCGCCGAAGGCGATGCCGTCGACGGCAACGAGCACACCAAGGCGGTCGCCGAAATGGCCGAGAAGCAGGGCGCTGAATGCGTCATCATCTCGGCTGCGATCGAAGCCGAAGTGGCGCAGCTGCCGGAAGAAGAAGCAACCGAGTTTCTCTCGGCACTCGGCCTCACGGAAGCCGGTCTCGACCGTCTGATCCGCGCCGGCTACCACCTGCTCGACCTGATCACCTATTTCACCGTCGGCCCCAAGGAAACCCGCGCCTGGACCATCCGCCGCGGCACCAAGGCCCCGGCGGCGGCCGGCGTCATCCACACCGATTTCGAACGCGGCTTCATCCGCGCCTTCACCATCGGCTACGACGACTACATCAACTTCAAGGGTGAAGTCGGCGCCAAGGAAGCAGGCAAGGGCCGCGACGAAGGCAAGGAATACGTCGTCCAGGACGGCGACGTCATCCACTTCCGCTTCAACACCTGATTTCGAAACGACAGGACTGCCGCCTGAAGCAGGTCGCGCAAAAGTGTGCAGCGGTTTTGCGGCACCGACATGCGACAGAACAAAAATTTAAAGCGTGGCGAGCGAATCCGAAGGATCGCGACACGCTTTAAGCTGGCGGCAGTCTCTTCTGCATGCCATCAGGCAGACGGCGCACAACGGCGCGCCGAAGCGGCATCCAGCCGGTGCCGATGATGAGAACGATCACGCCCACCGCCAGCAGCGTGATGAAGACGTAGGTATCCACCTGCGCATTGCCCTGGCGGAAGATCCCGTAGAGCGCGGCCCCCAGCGATACCAGTCCCGACGTCACGAAGGCACGTCGGTCGATGATCAACCCCACCAGCATCAGCGCCATGACGGTGATCACCACGACAGGCGTGCGCATCGACACCGTGTCGAGCCCGACGAGCGCCCCTCTCCCGCCGCCGGACAACCACAGAATGCTGTAAAGCAGCACGGGGGCGGCGCCGAGATGTAGCCAGAAGGCAATGTCGGAATTGACGGTCCTGCGCAACGGATCCTTGAGATCGAAGCGCATGGCCATCGCAAACAGGCCGATCGCGCAGGCAACCAGCAGCATCGACTGCACGCTCTCATGGGTGGCCATGTCGAGCGGAGTGGCGCTCAGCCAGTCGAACAGGCGCAGAATGAGTTTCGGCACCACAACCGCCGCCCCCATGATCGCCAGCGCCAAGGCAAGCGGTATCCTGTAGAGCAGATAGAAGAGGCCGAGCACGACGGGGAAGGCCAGCGTATATTGCAGCCCGTCATTGTGGATACCAAGCCCGAAGATGTCGGATGCTCCCAACATCGCCGACACGGCTCCCGTCCACATCGCCAGCGCGACGCAGGTCCAGATCGCCAAAGCGAAAGTCAGCGCCACCGCCGGCAGCGCCAGCCGCTGGCGGCGCACGAGGATTTCGGCAAGCACGATGATGGCGGGCAGCACCGCATAGATGGAGCCGAGGCCCCAGAGCCCGGCAAGCGCCACGACGATCCCGATGGTGATAAGCACGTCGTGGAACCCACGCACGAAGCTCGGCGTCTCCGTGTCGGAAAACGCCACGGCCTGCCCTGTCGTCTCCGCCACCACCGCATCGACCCTGACGCCGCGCTCGATCAGAAACGGCAGAAGCCGATCGGCAACGCGGTCGGGAAGAATGCCCTCCCGCTCGGCCTCATCAAGGATCAACTTCAACTCGGGCATATCGGAAATCTCTCATGAATCATTGAGTTACAATGGATGCTATTGTAATCGTGAACAAACGCCTATGACGCGGAGATGAATTTGTCCGATCAGATCCTGGCCTATGAGGATTTTCATCCCGGCCGCCGCTTAGCGCTTGGACCGGTCACGGTCTCCGCCGCGGAAATCATCGAATTCGCCAGCGAGTTCGACCCGCAGCCAATGCACACCGACGAAGCAGCCGGACGCGCAAGCATTCTCGGCGGGCTTGCAGCATCGGGCTGGCACACATCGGCGATGCTGATGCGCATGATGATCGACAGCTATTTGCTGAATTCGCTCTCCGAGGGCGCGCCCGGCATCGACATCATGGAATGGCGCCGACCTGTCATCGCTGGCGACACGCTCTCCGGTCACTCGACCGTGCTCGAGGCGCGCGCCCTGCGCTCCCGCCCGGGCATCGGCATCGTCAAATTCCGCCACGAGCTCGAAAACCAGCGCGGTGAAACAGTCTGCGTGTCGGAAAACCCGATCATGTTCCGCATGGCCACCGCGACCGAAGCGCAAACGGGAGCAGGCGCATGAGGATGCTCGATCGCTATGCGCTCGGCGAAAAGACCGAGACGGGAAGCTACGCCTTCACCGAGGAAAACATCATCCGCTTCGCCACGCGCTATGATCCGCAGCGCTTCCATGTGGACAGGCAAGCCGCGCGCGAAAGCCTGTTCGGTGACCTCTGCGCGTCCGGCTGGCATACCTGCGCCGGCTGGATGACGACATTCGTCGCCTACTGGATCGCCGAGAGCAAGAAGCTCGCCCGCGAGGGGCACACGCCGCCCAAGCTCGGCCCGGCCGCAGGCTTCAAGGACCTGCAATGGATTCGCCCGGTCTTCGCCGGCGAAACCGTCGATTACGCCGTTACCCTGTTGTCCAGCCGCCCGATGGCCTCACGCCCGGGCCGCATCCTCAACACCATCCTTTGCGAAGGCTATGTCGCGGGCGATCCGGTCGTCAGGTTCGAAAGCAGCGTGCTCGAATTCGAGTAAAGCGTCGGCTGCGTAATCGGCCTCAGTGGCCGGAAAACTCGACCAGCGTGCGCACATCCACGCCAAGCGCTTCCAGCTTGGCGCGCCCGCCGAGATCCGGCAGGTCGATCACGAAGCAGGCCGACACCACCTCGGCGCCCATCTGGCGCAGCAGCTGTGTCGCGCCGACAGCCGTTCCGCCCGTCGCGATCAGGTCGTCCACGAGGATCACCTTCTCGCCCGGCTTCACCGCGTCAATGTGCATTTCCATCTCGTCGATGCCATATTCCAGGCTGTAGGCGATGCGCACGGTCTCGTGCGGCAGCTTGCCTTTCTTGCGGATCGGCACGAAGCCAGCCGAAAGCTGGTGCGCCACGGCGCCGCCGAGAATGAACCCTCTTGCTTCCATGCCGGCGATCTTGTCGATCTTCGTGCCCGCATAGGGCTGCACCAACGCATCGACGGCGCGGCGGAAGGCCCGGGGATCACCAAGCAGCGTGGTGATGTCACGAAAGATGATGCCAGGCTTGGGATAGACCCGGATCGAGCGAATGCTGGCGGCAAGCTCGGAAG
>Ga0307405_10000171_pt1 | contig 23929 bp, 33 predicted proteins | sample 322Cmetagenome_2_FD_203311 | JGI IMG/M metagenome (GOLD analysis project Ga0307405, IMG submission 203311) | Maize rhizosphere microbial communities from greenhouse at UC Davis, California, United States - 322HYB-C-1 | ecosystem: Host-associated > Plants > Roots > Rhizosphere > Soil | place...
GCCATTGGGGTAGCTGATGGCTGTCGTGATGGTATAGGGCTTGGACATGCGCCCTCCCTAGCGGGTGTTAGTCCCGGCGCAAAGCCGCTTTTCAGCGCGCAAGGGCGGCGACATGCCCGGCAAGTTCGAAAACCACGGCCCCCGGTTCGAGCGACAGGATGACGGCTCCCCCGGCAAGCTGGCGTGCTGCTTCCCAATGGTCCAGCGCCTTGCCGAGATCGCTCCCCTTGCGTTGGCGCGCCGCCGCCGCGATGAAGGCCGGCGCCCGCTCAAGAAACGCCTCATAACGGGGCCGGGCGCTCTTTGACGCCAGCATCCGGGCCAGGATCAGTCGCTGGCGGTTGCCAGGGTCGCCGTCAGCGGCAATGGCGGCCAACGAATTTTCGATGTCCGCTATGTTGAGGCCCGCATAGCGTAGCGCCTTGCCGGGAGACCCCTCACCTGCCTGGATCAGCGCGGTCAGTTCATCCGGAGAAAGACTGTCGTCCGTCGCGCGCAAAATGCTGCGCATGGCCTCTTCGTTCAACATGTCGAAGCGCAGGGTACGGCAGCGGGAGCGGATAGTCGGAAGCAGCCGGCCGGGCACATGACTGACCAGCAGGAACAACATATCGGCCGGCGGCTCTTCCAGATTCTTGAGCAGCGCATTTGCCGCGCCGCGCTCCAGATCGTCGGCACTGTCGATGACCACGATCCGCCGTGACGACATGGAGGGCGCCGACTGAATCAGGCGCTGGAGGCTCCGGATCTGATCGACCGTGATGTTGCGGGCGGTGCCGCTTTCCTTTTCCAGGCAGAACAGCTCGGCATAGTCGGGATGGGCATCCGCCTCGAACAGGCGGCGGGTCGGATGATCCTGCGGCACGTCCAGCCCATCAGCCGTGATGGGCGGCCCTGCCGCCTCCGCCAGCAGGCGCAGCGCCATGGCGCGGGCGAAGCTTGCCTTGCCAATGCCCCACGGGCCAGCAAGGATCCAGCCGTGGTGCAGACGACCGCTCCGGGCGGCATCGAGCAGCGTGCGGGCCTGCGCGTCATGGCCGATGAGTGACGTCATGGCAGCAGGTCCTGCAACGCCTGAAGCAGCCGTGCCGTCACTGCCCCGGCGTCTCCCGAAGCGTCGACGGCAAGGAAGCGCGCCGGTTCCTGTTGGGCGAACCGATGAAAGGCTGTTGCCACGGCGAGATGAAAATCCCGGTCGCGTCCCCCGATCCTGTCGGCCGCATCTCCATCGCGAGAACGGGCACGCGCGCTCGCTTCCTCCTCCGGCAAGGTGAGGAAGAGGGTCCGGTCGGGCAGGAAACCGTTGCTGCCAATCCGGTGAAGCGCCAATATATCCGCATCCGTCAGCTCGCTTGCGCCCTGATAGGCGCGGCTGCTGTCCAGAAAGCGGTCGGAAAGCACCCATGCGCCCCGCTCCAGCGCCGGACGGATCGTCTTTTCCACATGATCGGCACGGGCAGCAGCGAACAACAGCGCTTCGGCGCGGGGGCTCCAGCGGTCGGCTCCCCCGGTCAGCAACAGGGCGCGAATGGCCTCCGCCCCTTCGCTGCCGCCCGGCTCGCGCGTTTCCACGACTTCCACGCCGCGCGCGCGCAGGGCGGCGGCAAGCGCCCGCAACTGGGTCGACTTGCCTGCACCTTCCCCGCCTTCCAGCGAGATGAAGCGGCCCCGCGTCGTCCCTGCGGCCGTCACCCGAAGAAGGACTTCAGCCCGTTCCACAGTCGACCGAAAATGCCGGCTTCAGCGACATCCTCACCCGCGACCAGTGGCAGGATCTGGGGCGGCGTGTCAGGCGTGGAGACGATCAGCTGCGCAATCCTCTGCCCCTTGGTGATGGGCGCCTTGATCGGGCCGGTATAGGCGACCTTGACCGAGATGTTGGACGAAGCGGCGCGCGGCAATGTCACCGCCATATCCTGCGCCGCGACCAATGGAACGCTGGTTGCGCTGCCGAGCTGCACCTCGGCGGTTTCGACGGTCTGTCCCTTCTTGAAGAGCGGCTGCGCCTTCCATGCGCGGAAGGCCCAGTCCATGAAGCGCACCGACTCCTCGATCCGCTGGTTGTAGGTGCCCAGCCCTGCCACGACCATGACAAGGCGGCGTCCCTCCTGTTCCGCCGATCCGGTGAAGCCGAAGCCGGCTTCTTCGGTGTGTCCGGTCTTGAGACCATCGGCTCCGGCAACCTTGCCCAATATGGGATTGCGATTGCCCTGCTCGATATCCGCGCCGCCCATCGTCTTGCCCCAGGTGAAGCTGCGCGTGGCGTAGAATTTCTTGTAGAGGTTGGGCGTTTCCTCGATCGTCGCTTCGGCCAGCGCCGCAAGGTCGGCGGCGGTCACATAAGTCACGCCTTCATCCGGCCAGCCATTGCTCGTGCCGAAATTGCTGTTCTTGAGGCCCAGGCGTTTGGCTTCCTGGTTCATCAGCGCGACGAAGGCCTGCTCTGTCCCCGCGATCCCCTCCGCCAGCACGACACAGGCATCATTGCCCGAAAGCGTGACGATGCCGTGGAGAAGATTTTCCACCGACACCTGCTCGCCCGGCGACAGGAACATGGTCGATCCGGCCTGCGGGCCATGCCATCGCTGCCAGGTTTCCGGGCGGACGGTGAATTTCTGGTCGAGTTTCAGATCGCCCTTCTGGATCAGGCGAAAAGCGACATGAGCCGTCATCATCTTCGCCATGGAGGCGGGCGGCATCCGGGTTTCGCCCCCCTTGTCGTAAAGCACGGCGCCCGACGAGAGATCCTTCATATAGGCGATCGGCGCCTCGCTGCTATAGGGCGGCGCGGCGGCGGTCAGCGGCGTGGACAGCAACCCGACGAACAGGAGGGCGGCGATGGACTTCTTCATGCGGGATGCCTTTGGACTGGTGGATTCTTCGACTGCCTAGCGCATTCAATAGCCATGGCAGAACCAATATCAAGGCGCTCTATTGCTTCACCGCATCGGCCAGCAGGCCAACGGACAAGGCATAGAAATTCGAACAGTTATAGTCGAGGATCGCGCGGTAATTGCTGGTCAGAAGATAGGCGGTCTTGCCCGGGCCATCGGGCTCCAGCAATGTCGCCATCACCCGGTCGGCGGGCCAGCCGGCGCCGCTGGGCACGATTCCCATGCGCCGCCATTCGGCCATGCTGAGCCAGCGGCTGTGGCGGCTGAAGACGCGGGGGCAACGGACCGCCGTGGTGCGCGCGGCGAGGCCGGAACGGTCCAATCCGACCGGAACGGACACGGCAATGCCCCAAGGCTCGCCGCGACGCCATCCGGCGTGGACGAAATAATTGGCGATGGATGCCAGGGCGTCGGCTTCGCTGTTCCAGATATCGACCCGGCCATCGCCATCGCCATCCTTGCCCAGCCGCAGATAGACGCTCGGCAGGAACTGGGGATAGCCGGTCGCGCCAGCCCAACTGCCCACCAGGCGGCTGCGCGGTACGCCATCATTCAGCATCTTCAGCGTAGCCAGCAGTTCCGGTTCGAACAATGTCCGGCGACGCCCCTCATAGGAAAGGGTCGCAAGCGAGCGGATCAGGTCGAAATCGCCGGTATAGGCGCCGTAATTGGTCTCGTGGCCGTAGATGGCGACCATGATCTCTTCCGGCACGCCGGTTTCCGCTTCTATCCGGGCAAGGCGGGCGCGATTGGCCAGATATGCGGTCCGGCCCCGGCTGATGCGTGCCGCATCGACATGCTGGCGGCGATAGGGCTCGAAATTCGGGATCGGGGCATAGGTGCCGCCGCCAGGTTGATTCTGGTCGAGCTGGACCACGCGCGGATTGGGCGTCAGCCCCGGAAAGACACTGTCCAGGGTCGAATCGCGGATGCCCATCGCTCGAGCCTTGGGGCGCAGGGATTCGAGATAGGCGCGAAAGCCGACATCCTCCTGCGCGCTGACACTGTCCGCCGTCAGACTGCCCGCCATGACGGCAGCAAGTCCCAGCAACAACGACAGGATCGACGAACGCATTGAAGAATCTCCTTAAGCTCTTTTGTTGCACAGGGATGGCGCGACGTGAATCCCCTTATTGGCACTTGACGACATTGGCTGGATCAAACCGCCTTCACGCCATTTTACGCTTGGCAAGGCCGTCGGGTTCGCTAGGAAGCGTGGCGACGGACAGGTGGCCGAGTGGTTTAAGGCAGCGGTCTTGAAAACCGCCGTGGGTTTATGCTCACCGTGGGTTCGAATCCCACCCTGTCCGCCAAAACATGCCGGATTTACGGGCGTGTGGTGCTTATTTCGCCTTGGTTCCCATAAAGGCTCCCCAATGGCGCGGTCGCTTGGGGCGATCCCTCCCGAACCAATATGACTACTGGCAAGGCCTCGCATCAGTTGGGAGGCGACGGCGACATCCCTCCACATCGCTACACCCTCCCCCTCCCTTCGCTGGTAAGCTGGCCGATCCTTTCCACAACCATGACCTGCGGACGGTCGCCATGCTGGCGTAGGATTGTCGCTGCTATGCCCCACAGTCCCGCGTCACGGGTCATCATCAAGGCACGGTATGGAAAAGCACCCCGGGACATTAGGGACAATAGGGACATTAGCGGCGACCGGGCATTGGCGCCCTGGGTCCGACAAGCCACTCCCCCTGTCACTGCATTATGGGTTTAGGAGCTTGGAATATCGCGCCTCAGGGCGTGCGCGCTTGTCTGTGAAGCAGCGCCCCGTAGGTGCATATTCGAGGACCTTGCGATCTTTGATGTAAAAGATGTTGTTGCAGGTGATCTTGTTAGCCGAGCACCGAGTGAACTGACTCCCGCTCACGAAGCCGCCCTGTCCGGATATGAAGCCATTGCCGAAGCACCGACTCACATCCTCGGAATTGACGTAATTCCTGATCTCAATGCCGCTATCAGTCACAGTGCGGACCAGCTTCATCGTGATGAAAATCGAATGGGTATCCAGCGCCTCCACCGGAATGCCGACCCATGCATCCAGGTCCGATTGCCTGACGCCCTTGAACAGCCCGGCTTCGGATGGGCTCGCGACGATTAGCACCAGAGCAGCGATCAGACTTATTCGCATTGTATCCCCCTTGGATGCTTACTCTATCAGCTCACAGAATTGCGCTCGCTGCAACACTCGAACTGACGCGCCCCGGGTGAGCCACCCGCGCTGATCTCAATTGGCAGAGATTTTGAACCCCGGAGGTGGTGGCGGGATGGTGAAGCCGGGCGGTGGAGGCGGCACAGCCCCGCCATTGCCCAGCAATCCCCCTTTTGCATCCTTCCGCGCAGCCCGCACAATCCGATCAACCGCATCTTGCCGGTCATCCGTCACCATGCCGGGCCATCCCGGCGAGCGGATCAGGTCACCGAGCGCGGAATAGCTTTGCCCGCCAGCCCGCTCGCGGAAGCGCCCATAGTCGGCAGGCGGCATGCCATTGCGACGGAAGGCCGGGACAGTGACGCCAGCATCCAGCAGATTGTTGTTCACGGGGTCATTGCGCCGCGTGGACTGCCAGATCGGCGAAATGATGTCCGGCCCCAGCCCTCCTTCACTGGTGACTTCCTTGCCCCAAACGTCGCGCTGTTCCGGCAGAGACTTCGATACGCCCGGCACGCGGCGGCGCACGGCATCCAGCACGCTATCGGCTTCACGCAAGGTCGGGTCCATCGTGCGCGCCACCTGCGCCACCCCAGCAGGCACCGCGAGCGAGGCGGCTGTGCGCTTCAGCCAGCTATCCGCATAGCGGCCGGGATCGTTCACCGCGTCGACAAGATCGCCCAAGCCGGACAGCCAGGTCTTGCTCGAAAGGTTCTGCATGACAGAGGCAGTCACAAGCAACGCCACGCTCTCGCGCTGCTTTTCGGTCATGTGGTCCTGAAGCTCGACCATCCCGGCCGCGACGCCGAGAGTGGAAGCGAACGGATCGAGCCGCTGATAGCTGATGTAGCGGTTTCCGACCTTGATCGAATAGGGCTGCCAGCCATCGGCACGCAGTAGCGCCTTCGCCTTCTCGTCCGCAGGGCCGTTGCCGGTGATGAGCCCTTGCGCTGCCATTTCCGCGACAAGGGCGCCGACACCCGAACCGACCAGCGCCCGCGCCATCGCAAGGTCACGCTTCGCGCCTCCCGCGCGGAAGTCGTGCCGCCATTCCGAAAGCAGCGGCGCAGCGGGCGACCGTTCCAGCGAGAATTTGAGCAGGTTTGTCGGCGTCCGCACAAACGGCACGACCATCTTCATAACTGGGCTGCTGTTGCTCAGCATCGATGCCGCGCGGCCAACCTTGCCCAAGGGACGCTGGAAAGTCAGATAGCGTCCATAGTCGAACGCCTGCTCCAGCATTTCGTCCGTGGGATTTGCAACCAGTTCGGCCGCACGCTTCTTGCCCGCCTCGCCGCGCAGCCCTTCCGATGCAGCCTGGCGCACGGCAAGCCCGTTCAATTCCATGCGCCGCGCCATCGCCTTGTATAGCTCGTCGGCCGACGACAGCAGCCGTGTGGGCGTGCGGATGATCTTGCCCGCAATGCCCGGAATAGCGTCCTGCGTCTGGGCCTCGACCTTGTTGGCGAAGTCCGAACCTTCCCCGGTGCGAAGCGTCCGCGCAGCCTGACGCAGCCCTTCCTTGATGCCTTGGATCAGTCCGACCGACCGCGCGCCCAGCTCGGAGAACAGCACTCGATCAGCGACCTTGCCCCGCGCCGCGAGATTGCGCGCGCCGCCGATGCCCGCCGCGATGGCATGTTCGGGGATTTGCGCCAGCGCCGTCATGGTGTTGGACACCGCATTGACGACATGGGTCTGCGGTCCCGAGAGCAGCGAATTGACCCAAAACTCACTGAACTTGTCACCCCAGCCCGGCTTCATCGCCAGACGCGCAGCGCGGTTCAGCGTGCCCGGATCGCCTGCGCCCTCGATAATCATGTCGGCGGCTTCCTTGAGCCGATCTCGACCACCGCCGCTCTGTGAAAGCGCATCCAGGACATTGCCCCGCACATTTCGACTGTCCGCCATCATGCGGAACTGAGAGAGCGCCCGGCCAGCTTCCGCCGTCGCGCCCGCAATCTGTTCCTGAATGGCGACATGACGCACCATGGCCTGCCGGAACGCGGAAAGGGCCTCCTCGCCGGGATCGTCCATGCGCTGGACGCGGCGCGCCATGTTCACCAACTCATTACCGGACTTGGCGAGGATTTGCCGGGCGGCCAGCGCCTCCTCCGCATTGAACGCCTGCCCCTTGCGGCGCTTCAGCAGATCATCCGGCGTCATGCCGAGATCATTGGCGAGGATCTGCGTCTCGGCCTGGCTGATCCTGCCCCGGCGCGCGACATCGAATCCACCCGTCACGCGCTCGGCCTGCACCAGCGCCCGCTTGATCGATTGCGGGCTGTCCAGATTGGCGAGGCGTATATTGCCCGCGAAGTCGGGTGCCTGATCGCCCCATTCCTCATAAGCCGATACGGGCGGCTGATTTGCCTGCAGATCGTCCAGCGTCACTGGCTGGCCGCGATCCTCCGCCAGTGGCGCGCCTGCGTCCCGCGCCTTCTCCACGGCATAACGCTGCTCACGGGCCGCGTTGAAGGCGTCCACCTCCGGCAGATCGTCGGGCCGGAACGCACGGTTCACGCCGCGATTGGTATTGTCCAGCGCATCGAGTAATTCACCGATGGTCGGGCGCTCGCCATGATCGGGGAAATATCCCGACCGCCAAGCGAGGTCCGCCGCCTGATCCAGCGTCAGGCCGTTCTCATTGTCGACCAGCTTGCCGAAGCGCGCTTCTCCGCGCGCATGATCCAGATCGCGCCCGGCATTGGTGACGCCCATGGCGCCCAGTTCACCGCCCTGATCCCTGACACCGCCCTGGCTGCGCAGGAAAGTGATGAGATCGGCAGGGCCGCGCTTGGGCATCTCCCGTGCGGGATCATCGCCACGCGGCAGAACGCGGCTGTCCAGGGCCGCCGCTTCATTGGGCGCCTTGATCGTCGGGTATAGCCCCGCCCCAATCGATGCAGCTTCTTCCTGGCTGGCGACGACATTGGACGGCAGCGGCAGCAAATCGGCAGGGCTGACCCGCTCCGCCTGCTTCATGCGCTGCATGTCCGTCGCAGGATCGAGCATCGGGCGGGCGCGGTTGTCCACGTCGATGCGATCGATCAGGCGCGGCGATGAAACGGAAGGATTGGACGGCGCACCCTCGCGCGCCATGTTCGCCACGATCAGATCGCTCAGCGTGCGCGGCTGGGCCGGCGCGCGCATGTCGTTCAGCGCTTCATCGACGCCGAGTCCCGGAACCTGCTCGACAGCAGCTTGCGCCGCGCTGCGTCCCCTGATCCTGTTGATAACGTCGCGGAGAACCGGCCCCAATTCCTGACCGGCAGCGCCCGTCAGATAGCCCAGCGTCCCGCCCGTTGCACCGCCAACGGCAGCGGACGGCAGGCGATCCACCACGCCGCCTTCACCAGAGCCGAAGCCCGCCAGCGCGCCCTCGATCGCGCCGGATCGCGCAAGCTGGGAACGTACCGCCTGCTTTGCCGCCAGTTCAGCAGCGAAGCGCGAGGATCCCGCCCTGAGCGCCTGACGCGCGGCGGCAAGGCCGACCCCTTCAACCGACGCACCGGGCAGCGCAACACCGCTGGCAAGCTGGCCCGCGAAGCGCGCATAGGGATGGTTCGCATCGTCATATTCGAGGATGCTGCGGTTCTGGTCGACGTTGTTCGCCAGAATATCGGCAAAGCGCCGATCGCTTCCCCAGATATTTTCCCGGCCAGGCGTGAGGCCGAGCGAATCCACGACACCGCCCATCTCGTCCAGCATGTTGATAGGATCGGACAGGCCACGCACACCAGCACCGACAGCACCATCGCCGGGATTGGTCAGCAGCTTGGGCGGCGCAGCATAGCGCAGCGTCGGATCAGCCCCGCGCTTTGCCCGCTCGACATAGAGCTTCCGGGTTGTGTCGGGATCAATGATGAAGCCGTTGGCCTTGGCGTAGGCCAGCAGATCGTCCGGTGTAGACTTGGGATCAGTCCAGATTTTCTGATAGCCTGCCGCAATCTCCGGCCGCAGCCCCTGGAACGGCGTCGGATCATCGAAGAACACCGCCTGGCTGCCCGCCTGCGGCTGATCGATCCATTCCGGCTTCGCCCATGGGTCGGGCTTGCCCGCGCGAAAGTCCTTGGGCGTCTGAAACTGCCCCCCAAAGGCACCGCGCCGGTTGAGGCGGGATGCCCGTTCGGATTCCATATAGTCACCCAGCCGCGTCGGATCGGCTTTCAGATATTCCGGTGCTGCCAGTGCAAAACCGCCGTCGAGCAGGCCGCGCCCGGCATCCTTTCCGCCAGCAGAGAGCGAAACGACAGGACGGCCGTAGGTCTGCGAACCGGTGGGCGTCACGGTGGCATCTCGCGTGAGGAAGGGCAGCAGTGCGCTACGGGATTGCTGGCCGAGCGGCACCGATAATCCTCGCTGCATCCCCTGCTGGTTTAGCTCGAACGCGTCGACGCCATAGAGGCGGCCGTTCTGGCCGCTGTTCAAGCGGAACGTGTCACCGTCGTGCGCTTCCCCGGTGGGCGCCAGATTGAAGCCCGGAGGCGGCGGAGGAATTTCGCTCGCCTTGGGGCGCGACGAAGGCCGGTCGATGATCCGGAAACCGGGAGGTGGCGGCGGGTTGCTCGCCATCAGCGCACCGGCACCCAGGCTCTGCCGTTCCACTGGACCTTGTTGCCCTTGCCGTCCGTGGCGACGGGCCCCGCGCCTTGTGGTTGAGCAGCGCCGCCAGCACGGCCGCCGCGACCGCCACGCCCATACATGCCGATCACCTGCTGTTCGCCCGGCGTCAGCCCCTTGCCCGAAGCGATCTTGGCCAGGATCGGCGCATAGACAGTGCCGGTCGTGCGCGGGGCGCCACCGCCATTGCCACCACCTGAGCGCGCGGCAGAGGGACGGGGATGCAGATTGGCATAGCTGGGCATCCCCCGCAGCGCGACGCGATTGCCCTGCCTGACGCCTTCCAGCGACACCCGGTTATCCTGCCGCACGCCCTCAAGGCTTTCCCGCCCGTCCTGCGCCGTGGGGCCGTTGGCGCGCAGCACATAGTCCTGCACCGCCTCATTATATTCATCCGTCCCCGGCTGGAGGCCGAGGGTGGTCGCATATTCCTGAAAGTCGGCCGGCGCTTCATAGATGGTCTGCGATTGGCCCGATGTCGGGTCGTAGCGGACCCGGTTGTTACCCACGGTGAAGTAATCGGGCTTGCTGGCGTCGATCTGGGCGCGCTGCTGAATTTCTGCGAGCCGCGATTTGTCCTGGCGCACCTGCTCCTCGACGCCTTGAATATAGGGCATATAGGTCGGGCGCCCGCCACCCATCGACTGCAAGGCGTCGCCAACGATGCCCATGATCTTCCAGCCCACTCCATCTTTGGAGAAAGCGCCCGGCTTCCTCACGCCGGGCATAGTGGGGAGGGACGGCATGCCCTGCTGATCGCCCGCAACAATGGTTTTCTGCAGCGGCGTATCGAGCGGCAACAGCGAGGCAAGCGTGGTCGGCTGCTGCGCGCCCTGCTGTTCCTGCTGCGCCACGGGATAGACGCCCTTCATCAAGTCGGCCAACGTGTTACCCGGCATCGACGGCTGTTCCCTATTCCTCACCCCAAACATCATCAGAGCGCCCCATAGTTGACGGTTTGGAAGCCCCCGACGTGGGGCCCCAGCGCCCAAGGACGAAGCGCGGCGACTTCCGAAGCCATGACGCCGCGCTGGCGACCCTCTGGCATGAATGCAGCGATCTCCGCGCTCGGCGCCTCGATGTAGTCGAAGTCATAGACGCCGAGCCCATCCGGCAGCGTCCCGACCTTCTCTATGTTGGCTTTCAGCCGATGATCCGACATGACCGGAGCGAGCGCCGCAGCACTTGAACCAATGCTGCCGATCCCCTGAAGAACGCCGCCAATCCCGTTGGACGTTTTCTGCGTGCCGCCAGAGAAAAGCGACGCGAGCGAGGATGCCAGGCTGTTGGTGCCGGTGTAGGGAAGCTCCGCGCCGACACCCGCCGCCTTGAGCAGATCGGCAAGAGACTGGCTTGAGCCGTCATTGACCGCGCTTGCCGCCGCGCCCTGGTTGGCGCGCTCCTGCATGTAGTTGCTGGCAAGGATATTGCCTTCCGCATCAGCGAGGCGATCAGTGAGGACGCCAGTGTGCGCGCCGGAACCGTAGCGGCCAGCCATGGAGAATTGGGAGTTGACCTCATCGGACACATCATGCCGGGTGCGGTCGAGAACGCGGGACAGGCCGGGGTTGCTGGCCGGGTCGAGATATTTCCCGCTCAGCACCTCACCGTAATAGTCCTGCGACTGCCCCACCCTCGGCTGCCAGCCGCTGAAGCTCGCGCCCACAGTCGGCACCGTCCCGGTGACGGTATCCGTCAGCTTCTGAAGGCTGGGCTGGTTCTGGTTGAACACGTCCCGCACACTCGCCGCGCCCGCCTTGGCAAATGGCTGCGCCCACTTCATCGCGCTTCCCGAGGTGGATTTGCTGCCCCCGCTCAAGCCCATCTTATTTTCCTTCCTCGTTCCGCTCGTCCCGAACACGCGGACGGCTTTCCCTGAATGCTTTCGCCTGACCCGCAACGCGCGGAGGCAATATCTCGACAAGCTGGTTGAGCAGCCCAGCCGCCGCTTCGCAGCCTTCGTCCGCCAGTTCGTCCGTGATGGCGACGGCTTCAATCATGACGTCAGCGGCCGCGTCCTCGCTGCCATTGTCAGACAACGTTTTGGCCAAGCCGCAGAGGCACCCCGCAAGAACCTGGCGATCCTCTGGATAGCCATGCGCCGCTGCGATCCGTGCCCAGATCAGGGCTCCATTATATCCCCAGATCGGATCAGCGCCGCCCCGGATCATTTCGAGGGCAAGCTGGACGAAAGCACGCTGCGCGGGAAGATCACCCGTCGCCGCGAGGCGAAGATGCTCAGCCGGGTTGAGGATCGTCTCGGCGTCCATCAGTGGACCGTCGGCGCGAAAGAGGCCATGCCCTCAACACCGAGCGATGCAGAGACATATTCGCCCAGCACCGTCCAGCCGAACGGCGAGGCAAAGAGCGAAGCCATCTCCGCAGGGATGTCGTTGAGCCTATCCTGCACGGCATCGGCTGAAAGCCGGTAGTGGGCGGCGATGTCGCTGACAGCGACTTGCTCGTGAGGTGCACCGATCATGCCGCGTTCCTGACGGCGGCGCGGACTGCATGCCGCAGCAGTTCCGATAGGCTCATGCCTTCACGGCGCGCCTTTTCGGTGGCCGCAGCGATCAGTGCCTCGTTGGCCCGGAACCGAACAGCAGTGTTGTGGATATTCCCGCGCATACAGCCTCCCTTTAACGGGTATCATAATACCACATAAGGAATACTGCTCCAACCAAAAGCGGGCTCGTGAATCACTTTTTGTTCTTCCCCCTTGCGCTCTGGAATACATCAGTCATACATAGCTTACCCGCCTCCGTGCGGCCGCTGTTCCGGGTTGGCTCAAAACTCTGGCGGAACAGGCAGACGCGCTACCAGAAGGGGTCCAACAAAGCGCACCCGAGTCCGAAAGGCAGAGCGGGGTTGGCGGGGCGGGGGAAAGCCTCGGAAGCAACTGCTAAGTGACCGGCGACCCTTCGCCCGGACACGTCCTTGTAGCGGCGGTTGGCTTCGGTGGTCATCAACGTCGAATAGGGCCGGACTGCCTCTGATCCGTCAGGGGTAGTTGTCCTGTGCCCTTTTCACAGCAGTTCCATCAATGGTCATCTAGCTATTACGCTGTGAACGTAGAGCTTACACGCACGCGAGAAACACGCATTCTAGGGCCTCAAAATCGCGGCGGGCCGAATTTGACCCCCAAAAATTGAAAATTTTTCGGCGTCGAGTAGGCTGGGGTCCATCCCTAAAAAATGGGCGCCGGTGCCATCCCCAGCGCCCTCGATATCATTCGGCCGCCTCGACACGCTCCAAGCTATTTATCGCCTCGATTATCGCCGTACGCATGGCAATGGCCCTCGCCTCGGTTCCGCTCTGATCAGTGACAAAATCGCCCCATCCAGCCGCATCCAGCATGCCCAGCGCATGATAGAGATCATCGGGATCAAACCCTTGGGGTGGATTAGCGAAGACCTTCACCAAGCCGCCGAAAATCGCGCTCCCATTGCTTAGGACTTGGCCACGAAAGCATTCCGCAATTGTGGTCAAGGCAGCAGACACGACAGGCGCACCGTACCGCCGCAATGCTTGCGAAATTGATGAGGTGAACATCACCTGTCCCGGTTCCAAGGTGGCAATCGCCATTTTCCGCGCAATTGATAGTCCAGCTTGCGTTACCAGATCGCGAATTTCCAGCGCATCCTCATCAGCCGCCGCAAGCGCCGCATGAAAATCGTCTAGCCGGTTCATCGGCTTCCTCGCGCGATTGGCGAGAATAAACATGCGGGCTTCGTCCTCAGGACTGTCGTACGAGAAAAGGCAGCACGGTAGTTGATCTATATCCTTCCGGCGCTGAGCTGCTGCCCATCGATGCTGCCCATCGATTATGATCTTTGATCCATCGTTTCGGCGCGACACGACCAGCGGCGCACAAAGCCGCCAATCAAAATTTGCGGCAATGCTCGCAATCAACCTCCGCGAAGAATCGTTGTCTATCGAGCGCTGATAAGAGGCATCCACCGACAGGTCGGCCACAAACATCCATTCGATGCTCGGGCGCGTCCCAACGGGTGGGCGGTACGCTAATTTCCGTTCTTCCCCCCGCCGGGGCTTTGTTTTGCGGCTAGAGCCGAACTGAGCCACTTTTCCAGGCCCGACAGGTAGATGTGCAGCCCCACAAGCGCGGAAACCTTCAACCAGGCCCGCGACCTCTTCGGGCGTCCGAACCCAAACACCACTATCATGTTTGATGACAACATGCCCGGGATGAACACGGGCAGCACCCACGGCGGATCTGACCAGAAACGTACCATTCGAATTGAGGTCACCCTCCATTTCCTCCCTGACCCACGCGGGCATCTGCCTGCCGTCATGGATCCAGGTACGAACATCAGAAGGCGGTATAACAGCTTGATGGACAGTCATTGCAATGCTCCTCTGGAATGCCGGGGCGAGTCCCAGCCCCCTGAGGGTCACGCAAATTTGGATTTTGGCGGAGTCCACGCACCCTGCTTATGGGGCTAATAGCCGATAGCTTGTGGATAAACTCGGGTAGGTTCAGCCAATCGGTAGCCCCAACTGGACCGCCTTTGCGCGAACAAACCCTGTGGCTAGGTCGGCGAGAAGCTTGATGCTCCATGAGCCGACCTTGGCCGCGCCATCTTTTGTTTGTCGCCAAATCTCTGGATCACGCACGCTGTCCAGAAATTCGTGACCAGCCCAGCTTACCCGGCATGTACTTCGCTGGCTCACATCCAGAAGTCCACCCGACTCTAGCAGTTTTAGATATTCGACCATTTCCTGAGGCGATTCTATGTCGCCCAAAGGGGTGGCGTCCATCGATAGGAAGTAGGGATTTTCCAGTTCCTCCAGCGCAAGGAGCAGAGTGCGCACCTTGTCCATGTCCCGCTTCATTTCAGCGCCTTTTTCAATAGCGTCCGGATCGCTTCGGGCCGCGACGGCGGAGGAGATCGCTCAGCGATCCACGCATCAAGCTCGGCTAAATCGTCCGGATGTAGCCGCACCCCTACTACGTGACCTTGCCCGGTAGGTTTCGGCCCCCGGCGTTTCTTTGTTAACGAAGTTTCTTGACCGCTCATAGAAACCGCGTTAACACAATAACGGCCTGAAGGAAAGTTGGCGCTTTCCTCCAAGCCTAACCGCAACCCCTGATCTAGAGGGATTGAAGCTATGCACGAAGTATCAACTTCGCGGCGCGAAGTCATGCGCGCGCTTGCAATCATACCGTCCATAATTGCGACACCTGTCGCCGCCACGGCCAGGGTTTCCTGCTCCCCCAAAAACCCATTTCCCACAGCGCTCGCTGAATATCTTTCCGCCTGCGCTCATGCTGAGTGGGTGAGCGAGACATCGGACGATAATGACGCAGTCGATCGGGCATGGGACGGGAGAGACGGGGCATTTGAAAAGATGCTTCGCACCCCTGCCCGCCACGTCGGTGACATCGCGGTGAAACTCGACGCGATCCTGATAGAGTATAAGGACTGCACAATGGATGAGAAACTGCTCGCTCTCATCCAGAAGGACGCGGCGCACCTTTCTGGGATGGAGAGGGCCTGACCCATGCACATCGCGAACAACACTCAGGGGGCTTCGGCCCCCACCGATGCCGCACGCCCGTTCGATCCTTCCGAATGGTTGGCCCGGTATATCCAGCTTGGCGGCGGCTATACCGTCAACAATGACAGCGTGTGGCTGCACTGGTCGTTGGACATCAGCGAGGCGGAACGGGATGCCCTCCGGGCGCATGAAGTGTCGATCCGCCGCGACATGGCGAAGCGGGATGCGGTGAAAGCCCTCCTGACCTCCTCCAATGCGAAGGAGGCCATGCAATGATGGTTTATCGCCAGAACCACGCCGCACGCGGGACGCCCCGGCAGTTCGTTCGACAGGACGATGACGACTTGATCAACGTCGCGCCCATTCCATTATTCAAACCTCTGCGCGGCGCACATCTTCCCCGCGCTGTCCGATCAAAGGAGGGAGGCTACACCGCACCTATCCTGCTGGAAGTCGAACGCTGGCTGAAACGCCACGATCTGACAGCCACGCAGTTCGGCAAGGCCGCCATAGGCGATCCCGGACTAGTGCCCGATCTTCGCGCCGGCCGCGATCCCTCATCCCGCATCGTCGCCCGCATCCGGACCTTCATGGAACGGGAGGGCTGACCATGGCGAGCAAAGCACCACGCGCCAGAGCCTACCAGCCGCGCAGAGATCAGCTTGGACGCCGACGTCAGGACAAGCGCCAGCCTCAACCCGTTCCGACGCTGGCGGCCCTCCTGACGGTCATTCCGGGTCTATCGCGCCCGGAACTTGCCCGGCTGGTTCAGCGGATGATTGACCGCATGGACCAAATGGACGGCGACCCCGATCTTGAATGCGGGGGCATGGAAGACGACTGGATACAGCACAAGGCCGATGGGCCGGGCTGTCCCATCAGCGATCCGGGTGGATGTCAGCATGACGGGCGAGAACCCGAAGACTGCCTCTGATCGCCAGACCTACGCCCCGGTTCGAAAGGATCGGGGCGTTTGCATTTTCCCTCAGCAAGCTACTGTGTTGTCAACGAATCGGGGGGAATATGGACGCTCAAAGTCTGACTAACGTTCTCGGCATTCTTCGTCTCATGAACGCGAGGAATACAAAAACGCTGGACGTCATCAAAGGGTGGTGCGGCGGGGGAGCGCAGCAGGAAGTTCACCTTCGGGTCGCATGCTATGTTCAGGAGCAAATTCGACTAGCTCAGGAGGTCATAGCGTCAAGTCAGCTAACTGATGAGGCAAAGGCCGGAGTCAGTGGGACATTGACCGGCATGTCTAATGCGTTCTCGCTTGAAAACCTCAACTCACCCTTCACGAATCATGTGGGGAATGTGACAGGCTCTATTTCAAATTTCGTTATATTGTTGAGCGCCTCCGGAATTTCGGAATCTACCGCGCTGCCAGAGGATCTCTCCAACCTAATCAGGGAGATTGCTGATACGATGACGCTTTTTGATGACGCCACGATTGATCCTGCGGTTCGCGACGTCGCTAAGCGCCACCTCCAAATCCTTTCTACTCTTCTCCAGCACATTCCGATCTTCGGATTGGAAGCTGCACTGACATCGTACTTTGAACTGATGATGAAGGTTCGAAGAACGGACAGCGGCTCCAGCGAGGCATCCCACGCGAAAACCGCGCCCATCTGGGACAAAATGAAAGCGTGGGGGAGCCGCCTGGATTCGATTGACAAGCTGATCAACGGGGCAGTCAAGCTAGGTGACAAAGCTCAGAAGGCGGCTGGATTGCTGGATTACATTCCGGGGTGACCCGCCGGTGATTGTGCGGGCGCTAGAAAAGAGATGATCCATCCTGCGCCCGGCATGTCGCCATAAAGCGCGACGTGATCCGCCTTCGCTTGCTCTACGGCCTCCGCATTCTCGGCGATGACCCACCGCCACCGCGTCGGCATTTCTGAATGGGTCGCCCGTTCCAGTGCATCAAGCCGCTTGTCCAATGTCCGCATATTCCCTCCTACAATCCCAACCATTCGCGCAATTCCGGTCGCAGCGTGGCCGGATCAATCACCGGCCCCGCAGTCTGCGCCAATTCCTCCTCAGTGACCGGCCACCCCAGCCACGCCCGCACCCTCGCCGGAATGGCGGGCCGCTGCTGTTCCAGTCTGGCAATCCGGGACGCCATCCTCATTGCATCATGCTCCCGCCGTTCACGTGCAGCGGCGATACGATGACGCGGTAGATCACGCCGTCCCGACCGATAGGGCCGTACTGCGCCTCATGTGCCGCCAGCACTTCCGCGTTGCTCTGTCCATCGACAATGACCCGATGCCAACGGACAGGCCGCTCCGCACCGCCACGGCTTTCCAGCGCCGCGATCCGCTTGTGCAAGTTACCCATAAGTGGCCTCAAGTTCCGCGACCTCGGCAGGGTCGAACCAATCCCGAAGCCTGCCGGCCCCCGGAATGACGTCGACGAAGAGATCGAAGGCCTGCATCCGGCGAACATCATCGGCAGTCCAGTTGAGGAAAGAACGCTGGGACAAGATGTCTTCCAGCGCGTCCAGAGCCTCATCGGTGATATGCTCCAGCGATAGCCGCCTCTGGGTTCGATAGCTTTCAAGCGCCACCACTCGTCGTTCGATAGCCTTCATGCCTTCGCCTCCAGTGCTGCAATGCGAGTTTCCAGATCGCCCGCCTCCACGATGGATTTGTGCGCCGTGAGGAGCGCCATGAGGCGCCCGGCCTCATCAGGGGTGATGTCACCAGCGGCAACCGCTGCCAGCACCGCCGCAGATGCTTCGACCGCATCGGCAGCCGAACGCACGGCAGGCAAGGCGATGGAGATCGGCGCATCCTTCCGAGGTGGGGCCAACCGATCCAGGCACAACCGCAGCGCGACCATGTCACCCTCCAGCGCCTTGTCGATCGCCTTGCGGGTCAACTTTTCATGCTGGCCATCCAGCATGTCCTCGATCGCGCGGGTGACGCGATGGCGCGATCCCGCCTTGCTCCCGCCCAATGAATTGCCCTGGGCGAACGTGCCATCCGAATTTCGGCCGTCATTTTTCGGCTTCCGTGCCAATGTTACCCCCTGACTGCCGCAACATGATGATTGGTCGCTTCCATTGCCGCGATGGCGATGGACAGAGGCCCCCGATATTTTTCAGGAAGGGACCTGCCGTCCCTGAGGAACTTGGACAGAGTGCCGTTCGGCATCTCAGCCGCAGCTGCTAATTGAGATTGTGATCCAGCAGGCGCGATGCTGAGTAGCCCGGTGATCCGGTCCCGTATCGCCGCGTCCGTGATGTCACGTGACAGGTTGGAAGATGGCCCGCCGTGATTTTGGGGCTGTTTCCTGCTCTGTTTCAGAGCCCCCGCTTCGCTATGCCCATGGCATACTATTTGTGTAGCAATATTTGAGACACTGCCGATGTTGGAAAATGGCTCGTTTCCGTGGCCACGGTCTCAATATTTGCGACCGTGGATGGAAACGTTTCCTCGACTGTCTCAATTTTTGCGACCGTTTCCATCAAATTTTGCGACCGTGAATTTTTTCCAACTGGCTGCCATTTCTCAAAATCACGGGTCGGCGCTTTGCCTTGAGCAGCTTGCCATGTGACCCGCCATTGCGTGGCTGGGCGATGCTTCCGCTTGAAATGCCCCCGATCGGTGGCAGCTATGAAGCCGTGCTCTTCAAGGTCGCGCAGTGCCCTCCAGGCAGTGTTCTCCGACAGTCCAGTCTCCTCCGCTGCAGTGCGAACCGACATGAATATCTCACCATTGTCGCCACCCTTGTCGAAGCGCATGAGCGCGACCAGAACCTTGATCGCATTGCCTGACAGATCGCGCCATGCGGCCGATCCGGTCACCGAATGGTAGAGGCGAATGTGCCTAGGTTCGTGGCCACGACGGGACGCTTTCTTACCGCCTGCCATGATGCTTCACCCTGTAATGATGCACCATTGCATCCATCCATTCGTCAGGCTGGCCCGGAGACTTGATGGGAAAATGGTGCTGGATGGAGATCTTGCAGGCGTAGTCGCATGCCCGCCCAGAGGTGGCGAACCTCCTGTCGAGATTGGCTTTCGGATCATGCGGCCACAGGAATACGTCAATAGCGCGATCTTCTGGATCGACCTGGATGATGATGACGCGTCGGCTTCTTCCGATCGGAAAGTGGATGATGGCGGGATCGTTCATGACCCCGCCATTGTCGGCAGTTTGCGCGCTGTAGGAAAATGCCTCCACCCTCACGCGCCACCGCCTTCCGGCGCGGGCGCAAACTCCTTCGCCACCCAGACCACAGCGCGCTTGCGGCTCGACGGGTTCTGACGCCGCCTGCCACTGTCCACGATCAGCCCCTTTGCCTTCAGTTCGGAAAAGCGGGGCTGGACCGAAACACGACCAATGTCGCGGACATCGGCCAATTCCTCCGGGGTGAGGCCATAGGGGCCCCGCGATTTGACTGCCGCAAGCACCATGCTCTGAAGGCGGCCCAGCTTGGGCGCGATTGCCTCCGCAGCTTCCCGGCCGGTTTCGGCAGCACCCTTGAAGCCTGCCGAGTTGGGATAAACGAAGCCGGGTGAGGAATAGCCGCCGTCACGGCTGGCGCGAAACTCACGGTCGAACAAATCAGTCATTTTCGTCTCCCGCAACAGGAGGAAGCCCGGCACGGTCCAGCAGCGTGGCAAGCCAATTGGCCTGCGCCTCCGTCATGGGCGTGGGATCGACAACGAGCTGGCCCAGGAAGGAGCCTGCCTTGCGCGTCAGCCGCTCGCCTTTGTTCAGAAGAGCGAGGGCGGCACCGCTGTGATCAGCGAACGGCGGCATGTTAGCGGCGGAGGCCATGATGCACCCCCTTCCGCTTCAAGTCCCAGGCATTGCGGGCGCGGCAAAGGGCGGCACCCCATGCTTGTGCCTCGGCAATTTCCAGAGTAGAAAAATGATCCTCAAAGCCTGCCAGCAGAGAGTTTTCGGAAGCCCGCTCGATCCCCAAGGTCGGGCGGCGCTTTCGTTCAGGGCTATCGGCACCCTGCGCCGGGCGGAGCACCATTCTTACGCGCCCTCGCCTGTGATGAATGCGTGAAGCGCGTCAGCTGGGATGATGGTGCGGCCACCAATGCGAGTCGCGCGAAGGCGCCCGGCAGCGATATGATTGTAAATGGTTGTGCGGCCGAAGCTCGTTGCCTGACAGGCTTCGCGTATGCTGTAGCTGACCTTAGGTGGATCATGTTTGACCGTGTGCATGAATGACCTCGCGTTATGGTTGCGAAGTCGAACATGGCTGGTTTGATACGGACGCTGGTGGGGTTCGTCTTGGCCCAATTCGAGGCCAGACGCGCCCCACTACAAGCCGGAGATCATGTCGTCAGCAAATTGAACCGGCGCCGCCCGATGGCGGCGGCAAGCAGCTTTCAGCACGGCGGAAATGTTGGGTGTGGATCTATCACCGAAGGCGAGCGCGACCATGCGCTGGTAAAATTCCATGAAGGCGGACGGCTTCATGTGTGATCCACTCGGCCAATTGTTCGTGGTAGGCTGCCGTCCGAAAGCGGCCTCGAATATCGGGGCGAGGCATTGCCCACGCTGCATATTCAGAGCCTTTCGCTCAGGCCCACGCCATTGTTTGCGAGGAACGTCTATCGCCTTTGCCGCATCCCGCATAAATCCCGCGAGCCAATCCAATTCAGCGATGGCCGCCTTGTATCGTTGAAATTCTGGCGGCTCACCAATCACCAAGCCTCCACCTGCATCCGTACCGCCCCGACCATCCCAGCGAGAAAAGGCGAAGGCAAACAGGCGGGATTCAGCCTCATCCTCGCACTCGAACAACCGCAACCAGGCTGATCCTGCTACATCCGACAAATCCTCCAGATGCCCTCTCACATCAGCGTCTGACGTTCGCTCGGGACTATCGCTGACGTGGCGCATCGTGAGGGCAAGGGACCTTCGAACGGCGATAGCAAGCCAAGCCCAATCCTTTCCTGGCCGCAGATCAAGCTCGAACCCGGTCAGCGCTTTGGCAACGGCATCCGATGTTACATGAGGAAGCAGGTGATCTCGGTAGATGAAGGAGTTAAATTCATCCTCGTCTGCGAAACTCACGCCGCTGCTCCCCTGATCGGAGTGACCTTTGAGCCCTGCGCGCCGCCGCTCGCACAGAAGGTGCCCCAATCATCCATGAGCCGCCGCCGCTTCTCGAACAGGTCGCCGCGTCGATAAGCGCGCTCCACCTTATTATCGATCGTATGCGCCAAGGCCATTTCCGCAACCTCATGAGCATAGCCAGTGCATTCGGCAGCCCAGTCCCGGAAACCGGAACGGAAACCATGCACGGTCACATCCACGTCCATGCGGCGCAAAAGCATGGCCATCGCCATGCCAGACAGTTTGCCGCCCTTGGCTGCAGGAAATAGCCACTCTTTTCCAAGCTGCTGCGTTTCCTTCAATATCTCGACCGCCCTTGCCGACAGCGGCACGCGATGCTCCTTGCCCGCCTTCATGCGCGCAGGAGGAATGGTCCAGATCGCCTTATCCATGTCGACCTCATCCCACTTGGCGCCGAGCACCTCACCCGTTCGCGCCGCCGTCAGGATCGCAAACTCCAGCGTGAGCGCCGCGACCGCCTCGCGTTCGCGCAGCTTGCTCACAAACTCCGGGATTGCGTCATAGGGCAGCGCCTTGTGATGCCCGCGCGTCAGCCGTGAGCGGGCCGGAAGGATTTGAGCGATATGGCCACGCCACCGCGCCGGGTTCTCGCCGTCCCGATAGCCGCGCGCCTTGGCTGCATCCAAAATGGTTTCCATACGGCCGCGCACCCGGTTGGCGGTTTCGGCCTTCGCCTTCCAGATCGGCTCAAGGATTTGCAGGACATGCGCCGTGGCAATTTCGGCCACGGGAAGTTCCCCGATGACGGGATAGACGTAGGTGGAAAGCGTGTTGCGCCACTGCTGGCGATGCTTGTCGTTGCGCCAGCCATCCTCGTTCGCGGCGATATAGTCCTCTGCGACCTTCTTGAACGTGATCCCAGCGATATGCGCTGCCTGGGCGGCGGCGAGCGCCTCAGCAGCCATCCGATCCCGCTCCTCTAGCGGATCGATCCCTGCCTTTACCTTGAGCCGGAGCGCGGATGCGGCATCACGGGCGGCCGCAAGGGAGATCGCATCCTGACCGGCCGCCGCGCCCAAGCCTATGTCGCGCGTCTTCCCATTGAGCATAAACCGATAGACCCAGGAGCGCGCGCCCGTGTCTTTTACCAGCAGGTGTAGCCCCCCTCCATCAGCATGGCGGCCAGGCTTGGCGTTCTTCACCGCAAGCGGCGTGAGTGCATTACTGAGCTTTCGTGGCATGCCAGAGGTCCGTTCCCATATCCGTTCCCCTATAATAGGCCGGTTTTATGGGAACGCAATTGAACTGATCCGAACGGTTGCCAGAATTGGCGGGGTGCGACTCAGCAGATTCAAGCGTCAAGCTGGTTAAACTCGGACTGAACCGGTCAGGGGTTTGTAGGACACCCTGTCCGCCATCCAGTTTGATCCGCGTTAAGGCGACGCGATTTTCTTCATGCTAGAAGCGGCCGATAATCATCGGAGGTGACAATGTCTGCCGATACCGACGCACGTTATCTGTTCCGGCGTGCAAGAGAGGAAGCCGCGAAAGCCGATGCCGCTGCAAAGCGGAGTGCGGCATCGCAGGAAATTGCCGCCCATCGCGAACTCGCGCTGCGCTACAGGGTCAGGGCGCTTGCCATGTCCTGTGCCGATCAGGTCCTCCACGATGCGCTGGGGCGGGAACCCTGATCATAGGTTCTTCTGGTTGATGACGGTCAGCTTGCGGCTGCCTGATCCTCCGGACGTTTCGCGTTCCGGGATGCGGAATAATAATGCGCCCCCGGGCAAGGGAATGCCGGGGGCGCGATCTGTTTGCTGTCGGGCATCCAAATCCATTTCCGCTTAGCAAGAATGGACGTTCATCGCAATCTATCCAAAGGTAGATCGTCGCCTTTCCGTAACGTCAATCGGCGGTCACGAATGGGCAATCCTTCGAGCCGAAAGGCGGCTTGAAGCACGCAAATGGCGATAGCACCGCACCTTCATCATCAGGCTGAAAATGCGCGCGGGCCAATGTGATGCCCCGGCGCGGGACGCTGCGAAGGCGCGCGTGAAACCATTCACCAGCGATCGGGACCGATCGCGGCAGGTGATTGCCGAAAAACCTAAAGCCAGGAGAATGACCTGACCCAGTCAGGTCAGAACCCTTCTAGTTGAGCGCGCCGTGACAATGCTTGTACTTCTGGCCCGATCCGCAGGGGCATGGCGCGTTGCGGCTGATGTCCAGATTGGCGAACTCGCCAGCCGGTCCTCCTGCGGCGGGACGGGGCAGTGTCGTCGTGATGCCGCTGATCTGACCGCCGTCGAAGTCTCCGCTATTATCCTCGCCCGAAAACGGGTCGATATGCGTCGTGATGAAGTCGGGCAGTATCGGCAGGTCGAATTCCGGCAGCGGCTCCTCCATGCGGAACTGGACGCGGGCGATGGAGCCGGTAACATCCTCGCGGATATTGCCGAGCATGCGTTCAAACAGGGCGAAGGCTTCCTGCTTATATTCATTGATCGGCGTTTTCTGGGCATAAGCGCGCAAATGGACAACCTGGCGCAGCGCGTCGAGGGTCGACAGATGCTCCTTCCAATGATGGTCCAGGCTTTGCAGCAGGATCGACTTTTCGATCATATGCCAGCTCTCGGGATCAAGTTCCCTGACCTTCTCGGCCACGGCCGCGTCGGCCAACGTCC
>Ga0307405_10000174_pt1 | contig 23496 bp, 22 predicted proteins | sample 322Cmetagenome_2_FD_203311 | JGI IMG/M metagenome (GOLD analysis project Ga0307405, IMG submission 203311) | Maize rhizosphere microbial communities from greenhouse at UC Davis, California, United States - 322HYB-C-1 | ecosystem: Host-associated > Plants > Roots > Rhizosphere > Soil | place...
CCGTCGTAACCTTGTGCTTACCTGTGCGGACGGGCTTGATCCCGTTGATCCGCATGAGGCGGCCGACCCGGCGCTCGCCAACGTCGAGCCCGGCTTCCTTCAACTCCATCGTCATTCTCAGACGGCCGTAGCTGCCAAGGCTCAGGCTATATTGTTCCCGGATATGGGCCAGCACCCTCATGTCCGTCCGCTCCCGATGGCTGATCGGACGCGAACGCCAGGAACGATAGCCGCGCTCGATCACCTGCAGGACACGACACATCAACTCCACCGGCCAGCGATGCCGCCAGCGATGCACAAAGGCGAACCTCACGGCCTTTGGCTCGCGAAGAACTGCGTGGCCTTTTTAGCACTTCCCTCTCCTCCCGCAGCACACGGTTCTCAAGGCGAAGCCGTTCATTCTCGCGCGCCAGATCTGCCTGCCGCGCTGCCACCAGTTCCGAGGGCCGATAATGCGAAACCCATTTGTTCAGGGTCGACTTGCCGATCCCCAAATCCGACGCGACCCGTTCGCGTGGCAACCCGCTGGTCAGCGCAATGCGCACCGCCTCCTGCTTGAACTCTTCGCTATGCTTGATCATCTCATCGGTCTCCTTGAACGAGCCTCAAACTCTCAAGTGACCGGCACAAAACCGTTCCAAGTCCAACCCAGTGCCGGAAGCGCACAGGCCACCTGATCGAGCTAGGCGGACAGACGCGGAAAGCGGTGCTCGCTGATCTACCGACGACGGTCGCGCCAATCGCTACGGCGCGCTGCTGGAACTGGCCGACAGGGCACGGGAAGACGGGGCCGTGTTACCGCTCCGAATGCGGCCACCGGCGCGTTCAACGCGGAGCCCGATAAAAAGAGCAGAATGGCCAGAGGCATTCCGGCCCATTCTCATCCTGTCACGGCCGGGTGGAAAAATCTTCCCGCATCGCATCGATCATGAAACGCCAGACATTGGCGGCATCGCTTTCGTAGCCTGATGGCGATTCCTCTGGCCCCACATATCGGATGACCGTGGCCCCAGCCTCCGTCATGCGCAAACTGGGCTCATGGATCGCTTCCAGCACGGCACGCGCCTGCGGCAAATAGCTGCGCCACAAGGGCTTGCCCTCGCGCTCGCCCTCCTCCGCATGACCATCCAGTTTGCACAGGGCGCGCGCAGCGCGTTCTATCGGCGTCATGCCCCTGAAAGTCGCAGCGGTTAACGCCCCGGTCAAGCAGGAAGAACAAAGCCTGTCCTAGCGGGAGAAATCAGGAATTCATTTGTAAACAGCGGCGTGACGGAGATAGGTATTAAGAAAGGCCCGCCAAGGATCGGCCTTGAGGGGGACGAATGAAGAATTTCCGGCGAGGTGTGCTTGCCAAGGTGGGGGGTGCGCTGGCGCCGCGCGGGTCGATCGATGCGACCGCAGGCGGCAGAATAGCCGGTTGGGCGCTCGGGCGCGGACCGGTGCGCGTGGAAGCATGGCTGGGCAATCACCGCCTGATATCCTGCGAACCCTCGATCGCCAGAGCAGATGTCGCCGCCGCATATCCCGACATTGCCGGCAGCGACGCATGCGGCTTCGCTTTCGATCTTCCATATCAGGAAATCGGCGAGGAATTTCTGGGTGAACTGCGCATCGTAGCGCGCCCGACAAAGCCTTGGTTGCCGAGCACCACGCTGGCGACTTTGCACTTTGCGGGTCCGGCCACCGCGCGCAGCCTGGCCTCTCCGCCCGATAGCGGCATCAGGGGGCCGTTTCCACGCCAAGTGATCAACGCCGTAGCCCTCCACTGGCCGGAGGAGTGCATCGAATTGCTGACGGAAGCTGGGCAAAAGCGCTTCATCGATCGCCTGCTCTGGATCATGGCGACGCCCGATCTCAATGCCGTGCCGATCTTCGCCGATTATGCCCGCTACCTGACCGCCACCTACGCGCATTGCCGCTTCGTCGAACGGCATTTCCCCCAGACCAACAGGACCGCCGCTCCCGGCTCAACCGACTTCCATTGTAAGCCCAATTCGATCCGCGAGTTGTTCTCCATCATCCACCAGCTCTACGTGCTGAAAAGTTGGGGCGTGGAAGGCGAGTTCGCCGAGTTCGGCTGCTTCAAGGGATATAGCTCGGCGATGCTAAGCTATGCCTGTCGGCAGCTGGGACTGAAGATGCACATCTTCGACTCCTTCGAAGGCCTGCCCCCTGCACCGGGAGCGGGCTATGAGGCCGGGCAATATGCGGGCAGCCTGGACGAGGTACGCGACCATGTGACACGCTTCGGCGCAAGCGAGGCCGTGGAATTCCACAAGGGCTTTTTTGCCGACACCTTCCGCGACTGGCGTCCGCCACGCCTGATGTGCCTCTGGATGGATGTCGATCTCGAAGTGTCGGCCCGCGACCTCATGTTGGTGGCCGACCAACTGAGCCCCGAGGCGACGCTGTTCAGCCATGAATGCACCGCCGACATATTCCAGGACAGCACGATCGTCACCGCGGCACATCCCGACAATCCCATCCCCCCGGTGCTGGCGCGCCATGAGGAACTCGGCCGCCCGCTGACGGGACGCTATATTGCGGGTTATACTGGAGCTTTCTGGCCGCGGCAGGGAGGGATGCCGGTCACGGATACCGATGTGCTGATGCGCCTCGTCCAGAAGCTGGCTTGAAACAAGGCGGGACCTTTCCCCCGCCCCACCTTAAGCCTCCGACAATATGCCGTGCAGATAGCGGCCATAATCCGACTTGCCAAGCCTGCCGATCGCCCGCTCCAGTTCAGTCACGCCAATAAAGCCCTGCCGGAAAGCGACTTCCTCGGGGCTGGCGATCTTGAAGCCCTGCCGCTTTTCGAGAACACGCACGAACTCCGCCGCATCCAGCAGGCTGTCGGGCGTACCGGTATCCAGCCAGGCGAACCCTCGCCCCATGATCTCCACATTGAGCTGCCCGCGTTCCAGATAGACGCGGTTGACGTCGGTGATCTCCAGCTCGCCCCGAGGGGACGGCTCCAGGTTGGCGGCGATGTCCACCACCTGCTCGTCGTAGAAATAGAGCCCGGTGACAGCGCAGTTGGACTTGGGCTGCGCCGGCTTCTCCTCGATGCTGATGGCCCTTTTGGACTCATCAAAGCTCACCACGCCGTACCGCTCGGGATCATTCACATGATAGGCGAAGACGCTCGCGCCTTCCTTCCGCGACGAAGCGCTGGCGAGCAGCTCCGGCAGGCCATGCCCATAATAAATATTGTCGCCCAGGATTAGAGCCGACTGCTGACCCACCACGAAATCAGCGCCAATAATATAGGCCTGCGCCAGCCCGTCCGGGCTCGGCTGCTCGGCAAATTCGAAGTGCATGCCCCATTGCGATCCGTCGCCCAGCAGCGCCTGGAAGGCGGGCAGGTCGCGCGGGGTGGAGATGATAAGCACTTCGCGAATACCCGCCAGCATCAGCGTGCTCAGCGGATAATAGATCATCGGCTTGTCATAGACCGACATCAGCTGCTTCGAGGTCGCCAGCGTCATCGGATAAAGGCGGGTGCCGCTGCCGCCGGCGAGGATGATACCCTTCATGCGTCGTCGTTCCTTTGGGTGGAAAGGTCAGTTTGCTGCAGGTTGCAGGCGGGAGATTACGGTTTCCAACGATCCGCGCCAGTCAGGCAAGGCCACGCCATGCACCCTCGCGATCAGGCCGCAATCGAGCCGGCTATTCGCTGGCCGAGTGGCCGGCGTCGGATAGTCGGCGGTGGTGATCCGCTTGACCCGCGCCGAAGGTCCACCCAGCGCCGCGGAGGCCGCGAAGATCGCCCCGGCAAAATCGGCCCAGCTACCCTCGCCCCTGGCGGTCATGTGGAAGACGCCGCGCAAGGATGGGCTACTATCGGATACCATATTGGTAGCCACCCGCAGGATACCATCGGCTATCGCCAGCGCGCTGGTGGGATTGCCTAGCTGATCAGCGACGACGGACACCTCGTCCCGGTCACCAGCCAAACGCAGCATAGTCTTCACGAAATTCGCCCCGAACGGGCTATAGACCCACGCCACGCGCAGCACCACGCTGTTGTCGCCATGGGCAGCCAGCACAGCCTGCTCACCCGCCAGCTTGGACGCGCCATAGACGCCCGTCGGTCCGGTCGGATCGCTCTCGACATAGGGCCGATCAAGCCTGCCGTTGAAGACATAGTCGGTCGAGACATGAACGAGTGGCACGCCCAGGGCCTTCGCTGCCTTCGCCACCGCTCCGGCCCCTGCGCCGTTCACTGCATAGGCGAGTTCGCTTTCGCTCTCCGCCTTGTCGACTGCGGTATAAGCCGCCGCCGATACGATGGCGTCGGGCGCGGCCGCCTCGAACTCGCGGGCAACCGAAGCCGGATCGCCCAGGTCCATCTCAGGCCGGCCCAGCGCGATCACCTCATGCCCAGCAGCGCTTCCGCGCTCGATCAGGCTGGTCACGACCTGCCCCGCCTTGCCGGTGACGGCAATTTTCACGCAACCACTCCGGCAAGCACGGCGCTCAGCCCCAGTCTCTGGCCATCATAACGGTCGCGTAACGGCTTCCACCACCATTCATTGTCGAGATACCAGCGCACCGTCTTCTCAATGCCGCTGTCGAAATTCTCCTGCGCGCGCCAGCCCAGTTCCGTCTCCAGCCTGGTCGCGTCGATCGCGTAACGAGCGTCATGGCCGGGGCGGTCGGTAACGAACTCAATCAGCCTTTCGCGCGGCGCATCGGCAGGAACCAGCTCGTCCAGCACCGCGCAAATCCGGCGCACCACGTCGATGTTCCGCCGTTCGTTACGCCCGCCGACATTATAGGTCTCGCCCGGCACACCCTTCTCAATGATGAGGTCAAGCGCGCGGGCATGATCCTCGACATAGAGCCAGTCGCGCACATTCTCGCCCTTGCCATAGACTGGCAGCGGGCGGCCTGCGAGCGCGTTCAGGATGGTGAGCGGGATCAGCTTCTCGGGGAAATGATAGGGGCCGTAATTGTTCGAGCAGTTCGACACTACCACTGGCAGCCCATAGGTGCGCTGCCAAGCCTTGGCGAGATGGTCAGACGCGGCCTTGGACGCCGAATAGGGCGAGCTCGGGTCATAGGGCGTGCTTTCCTCGAACAGCCCTTCATCGCCGAGCGAGCCATAAACCTCGTCGGTCGAGACATGGAGGAAGCGGAATGCGTCCTTCGCTGCGCCGGTCAGACCGTTCCAATATCCACGCGCCGCTTCCAACAGGGTGAACGTGCCCACGACATTGGTCTGGATGAAGTCGGCCGCCCCGGTGATCGAGCGGTCGACATGGCTTTCCGCCGCCAGGTGCATGAGGCGGTCGGGCCGGAAACCGGCAATCACCGCGTCCATGGCGGCCCGGTCGCAGATGTCGGCCTTCAGAAAGCGATGGCTGGCGTTGCCCTCGACCTCCTTCAGCGAAGCCTCGCACCCCGCATAGGTCAGGGCGTCCACGGTCAAGACTTCATAACCCTTTTTCAGCACCAGGTAACGGACGAGAGCCGAACCGATGAAGCCGGCGCCGCCGGTAACGATCACACGCATAGTTATTCGCTCCAGGTGAAGTAGGCAGGAAGCTCGGCAAGCAGCGGTTGCTGCCGATCCTTCGGCGAAAGCGTATCCGGATCAGCCACATCCGGCCATTCTATACTGATCGCCGGATCGTCCCATCGCAGCCCCTTGTCACATTCGGCGCTGTAATAGCCGGTCACTTTGTAGCAGATGACCGTATCAGGTTCGATTGAGCAGAAGCCGTGGGCAAAGCCGGGCGGAATCCAGAACTGCTTGCCATTTTCGGGGGTCAGCGTCTCGCCCACCCACTGCCCATAGGTGGAGGAATCTTTGCGTATATCCACGGCGACATCGAACAAGGCGCCAGCGGTGCAGCGAACGAGCTTGCCCTGGGCATGCGGCTCGCTCTGGAAATGCAGGCCGCGGATAGTGCCCTGACGGACACTCCGCGATTCATTGTCTTGGACAAATGTCCAGTTCCCGCAATGCGCGGCGAACAGATCGGCGCGGAAGGTCTCCGCAAAATACCCCCGCTCATCCCCGATATGTCGAGGAGTGAGCAGCTTGAGGCCGGCAATATCGAAGGATTTTATCTCCATCATCCCACTTTCGCGCATAACGAACGGGCGACAATATGAAGTCACCCATCAAAAGCCTCAGTTACTGTTTTTTACCGTCTGCACTGCAGCGGTGACCGTCAAGATCGGGGAAAACAGCTGGCTAATCAGCTGAATGAGTTTGCTGGGCTGGTTTGCCGCGGCATTGCCGAAGTAAAGCACGTCCTTGTCGCGCATAGCGAAGCGCTGTGCGAGAAAATAAGAACCCGTTTTCATCATGTTGAGATGGTAGACCTTCGGCACCTCATCACCCTGCTCATCGCGGACATAGCGGAACACGAAGATCGCCGCAGGATTGCCGATGCCAGGATTGACGCCGCCCGCGTTGGCGACCGCCTCCGCCAGTGACACCGACGAGCGGTTGAACGGAACCTCTTCAACCCGTCCCGGAGCGCCCAGCACGGAATAGGTGCGGGGGTTGTTGATCAGCATCATCCGGTCGCCGGGATACGCCCGCACGTCCAGCTTGGGATTGTCGACAAGATCATTGACGCGAACGTCAACGCTTTGCTCACCCCGCACGATGCGCAGTAGCAAATCCTTGGCGTTTCCACGATAGCCGCCGGCTAGCGCAATTACGTCGGACAGGGTTTCCTTATTGGTCTGCAGCACGAGCCGGCCCGGTTTGGCCACCTCCCCCCCAACAATGATCGAATTGGTGATGGCCTGATTAAGCGTGACGATCACTTGCGGGTTTTGGGAGAGGCGGGCCAGCGAATTGCGGATCATCGCCTCGACCTCACCGGTCGTGATCCCTGCCACATGGAGCGTGCCAGCATAGGGAATGGTGATGTCTCCCAGATCATCGACCCGCGTTGGGGGCAGTTTCTGCACCTGCACGCCGGGATTCGCCACGATCTGGCTCATCCCTCCGCCACCACCAGCGGTGCTTGAGAACAGGGTTACCCCCGCTTCGTAGATATTGATGTCCAGCACATCGCCCGGCCCGATCATGTCGGTCGGCGGTGGAGGCAGATCGGGCAACAATCTCGTGAGCACCATACTTGCCCCCGGCACATCCGCCATCGTGTGGACCGGGACGACCTGTATCGCGGACGAGCCATGTCCCGGAGACCGAGCGGATTTCTCAATCTGCCCCCCGGTGGGGCCGCTCGAAGGCAGCGTGGCGCACCCCGCGAGACCGGCGAGCAGGGCTAGATAAACGCTATTCTTGACTTGCATCGCTAATGAACTCGGAGGCTTGCGGGTTCGATTGGCAGACCCCTTAGCACCGAGATTCCGCAATGGATAGTTCCTCTTTCGATCGCGCCGCCGGGCGTGCTTGGCCTTGCGCCTCGTGCCATGTTGGCCTAGCGCATGGGCAGCTTAAGTCCCTTTTGAGGCACTGCACAGATTTATGAACGTCAATCCCTCGTTCCCGGTCGAGGCCGAAGCACCCGTCCAGCATTCCACCGTCGTCCTTTGGCTGAAGAAGCGGCGATGGTTCTTGCTGATGGTGGCGCTGCCTACGCTTCTGGCGGCGCTTTATTATGGCTTGATCGCGTCTGATGTCTATGTGTCGGAGTCACGCTTCGTCATCAAGAGCCCGGACCAGAAGCGTTCTCAGATGTCGACGCTGGCCAATCTTGTGCAGACGACCGGCTTGTCGGGGGGGCAGGAACAAACGAACGAGGTGCTTACCTATGTCCGCTCACGCGACGCTCTTATGGCGCTGGAGAAGACGGTCCACATTCGCAACAAATTCTCGACGCCGCAGGCCGATGTCCTGAGCCGCTTCCCCCAGCCATTTGCCGATAACACCTTCGAAAGCCTCTTTAAATACTATGGCAAGCGGATCGACGCCCGCATGGACGCCGAAGCGGGCACCGCAATCATCAAGGTCGAAGCATTCAACCCGCAGGATGCGTATGTCATCAACCGGCAGCTGCTGGTTTTGAGCGAAGCACTGGTCAACCGGCTCAACACCCGCGCGCAAAGCAAGGGCATTGCCGAGGCACAAAAACAGGTGGAGGTCGCGACCGAGCGAGCCAGGAATGCCCGGATTGCGCTGGCGCAATATCGCAATGCCCAGGCGCTCATTGATCCGACCAAGCAGGCTGGCGGGGTGCTGGAAATCGCCAATACCATGATTGCAGAGCGGGCTGCGCTACAGGCGCAGCTGGACCTGATGCAGCGCCTCACTCCCAACAACCCTTCCATCCCAGCGCTGCGTAACCGCATCGGCGCGATTTCGGTGCAGATCGCATCGCAGAACAGCCGGGTTGTGGGCAGTGGAAGCGGTATCGCTTCGAAGATCGGCGGTTATGAAGATCTGCTGGTCGAGGAGAAATTCGCGACCGAAAGCCTGACCGCAGCCAACGCTTCCCTGGTCCAAGCGCGCGCCGACGCGCTGCGCCAGCAATTCTACCTCGAGCGTGTTGTCGATCCCAACGCGCCCGACACACCGTTGCTGCCCAACCGCTTCCTCAACATCCTGGTCGTGTTCGCCGCATCCCTGTGCCTATATTTCATCGCCTGGATGTTCATGATCGGCGTTCTTGAGCATGCGCCAGAAGATTGAGTATGGCGAAGGGCAGCTTACATCGACTGCGCCACGGCTGGGCCGTGCAGGTTCGCGTCATTCACGCCTTGATGATTCGCGAATTGATAACGCGCTTCGGACGGGAAAATATCGGCTTCCTCTGGATCATGGCCGAACCCCTGCTGTTCGCCGGGCTGGTTGGACTGGTCTGGCATTTCACCCACGGCCCCACCGAACATGGGGTGGGCGTGATTGCGTTCGTGGCCACAGGCTATATCCCGATTACCTTGTTCCGGCATGGCGTATCGCGCAGCGTATCCGTCTTCACCGTGAACCAGAGCCTGCTATATCACCGCCAGATCAAGATCGTCGATTTCATTCTGTCGCGATTCATAATCGAATTTCTCGGCGGCATGATGGCATATCTCTTCATGGCTGTCGTGCTGCTCGGCTTCGACGAATTCCCTATCCCAGCGAACATCGGCCTCCTTATCGCTGGTTGGCTGCTCTATGCCTCGTTCTGTTTTTCCCTATGCCTGATTATCGCTCCGTTGTCGGAAGTGTCCGACGCCATGGAAAAGTTCATTCCCGTTACGACCTATATCATGATCCCCTTTTCCGGCCTGTTCTACATGGTGTCCTGGGTGACCCCGCAGGCCAGGGAATTTCTGTTGTTTTCGCCCTTCGTGAACGGCATGGAAATGATGCGCAAGGGGATCTGGGGTGATCAGGTGACGGCCTACTACAGTGTTTGGAATCCCATCATCTGCTCGGCGGTCGCGACGGTGATCGGCCTCATCCTCTGCCGCCGTATTCGCCGCAGGCTGACCGTCGAATGATCATCTGCAGCGACATCTCGAAATCATATTCGCACGGCGGAAGGCGCAAGCAGGTCCTGAACGCGGTCAACTTGGCAATCGACCGAGGTGACCGGGTTGGCCTTCTTGGCCGGAATGGAGCAGGCAAAAGTACGCTGATCAAATTGATCGGCGGGGTCGAGTTGCCAACGTCTGGCAAGATCATCCGCACCATGTCGGTCTCCTGGCCGCTGGGTTTCGCCGGAGGATTCCAAGGAAGCCTGACCGGGCTAGACAATGCCCGCTTCATCGCCCGCATCTACCAGCGGGAATATGCCGACATCCGCCGTTTCGTGGAGGATTTCACCGAACTCGGCAAGCAATTGAACATGCCGGTCAAGACTTACTCCTCGGGCATGCGGGCCCGCTTAGCCTTTGCGCTGTCGCTCGCCATCGAGTTCGATTGCTATCTCATCGACGAAATCATCCTCGTTGGGGACCAGAACTTCCAACGCAAGTGCCACGCTGAAATGTTCGACAAAAGAAAAGATCGATCGATCATATTAGCTTCCCACAGCCCTGAATTTGTCAAAGCCATGTGCAACAAGGCCATTCTAATTGATAAGGGCGAAGCCGTGATTTACGAAGATGTGGGTCAGGCGCTAGATATTTACTCTAATCTTTGATTAAAGCTAATGATCGTACCCGTGTGGTTTTGTGGCACTTTCCGCATGAATGGCCTCACTCACGGACCGAGCTGTCGATCAAATCATCTGTGCTCCTGCTGGAGATTCCTGAGCGCCTCTTTTTGAACTATTGACCATTTTGTTGCAGGGCAGCATAGCACGGATCGAGCAACATCATTCGCCGCCAAGAGTCTACCGCGCCGCTTTTCATAAGGTTGATGGGTCATGAGCAGCAGTGAAAAGGAGGTCCTTCGGTGCAAGCGGAATTGCATTTTAGTGCTGGGAATGCATCGGTCGGGCACCAGCGCATTGTCGCACTTATTACATCTACTTGGCTGCGACATACCGAACACCTTGATGCCTGCGTCTCCATCCAATCCGCACGGGCACTGGGAATCTGTGGCGATCATGGAGCTAAATGAAGCCATTTTGGCATCAGGCGGCAGTCATTGGAATGACTGGCTGGAATTCAATCCACCTTGGTATGAATCGCCCGCATATCGAGATTTCCTGGATAAAGGGCGGGCAGCAATCCAACAGGAATTCGGCGCATCCTCGTTGTTTATAATGAAGGACCCCCGATGTACGAAGTTGGTTCCGTTCTGGCGTAGCGTTCTTAATGCAGAGGACATTGAACCTCTTGTTTTAATTCCAACACGGAATCCAATTGAAGTAGCTTCATCTCTTAAATCAAGGGATGAAATGCATCCTAGTTTCACCCATCTTGCCTGGCTACGGCACGTTCTGGACGCGGAGTATAAAACACGCGACCTTAAGCGGGCATTCTCAACTTATGATGAACTTCTTAAAGATGCCCCTCTCCTTGCTAATAAACTTCAGCTGTCGCTCGGTATTACTTGGCCACGTTATTGTGCTAGGTCGGATCACGAGATCGGCGACGCGATCCACCTTGAGAGCCGGCATCATACTGAGCCAGCGACAAAGATTTTGGCTGATCCGCATCTCTCTCGCTGGCTACGCGAGACATATCGCATCATGCTGAAATGGGCTGATGTCGGAGAAGCGATCGCCGATCGCCCGCTGCTTGATGAAATTCGAGAAGAATTCAACGCCGCAGGACCGGCATTTGCGGCAATCACGAACTTCGTGTCGCACGAAATGGCATACAGTAGACAGCTCGAAGACCGCCTTCGCGGGGCTGAAGCAAATCTGTCTATCGCGGCTGGGGAGTTGGCTAAATTGAAAAACGGTGGCGAAACTGGAACAAACCCCCTTTCTTCCGGTAGTGCGAATGTAAACGGGCATGATAACGACCTGCATGACGCGCTAAGGACGCCGCAAGATCGCGCAGGCGCCGCCGATGATGGCGCCCATCTAAAGCAGCGGACCTCTATGCAGGGTCAGTTGGACACAGCACGAGCGAGCCCAGGAAAGATGGTGGACTTTACCGACCATCAGGAGCAGCAAATTGCGGCGGATGACCAAACCCAACAGGAAGTTCTGGCTCAGTTGAACGATGCGCAATCCGCACTTGCGAAACAGGCCCAAGAGAATGCTGCTTTGATCACGGAAATGGCCTCGCTGCGTGCTCAACTGGCTGTTGCCGAAAGCACAATCCTGCAGCGGCATGAGGAAATCGAGCAGACGCGCGCCGAGTTGTTCAATGAACGTGCTCGAGCACAGAGGCATGACCCGGATCATAACCAAATAAAGTCCAAGCTTGCCGAAGCTGACCGTTGGGTGTTCCGCCTCGCTAGTGATCGGCAAGCGGCTTTAGCCGACATAGAGCGATTGAAGTCCATAATTCGCGACAGGGAGGCCAAACTTGCCACCGCAAATGTCCTCGCGAACAACAATGCCACTTGGAGAAGGCAGTTCAGAATTCTGCAGCAACGCTTAGCTGAACACGAGGCAGCTGCAATCGAAAGCGAACAGTCTCGGACCGAAATGGAAGCCAAATTGTCCGAGAGTCTTGATGAGATTAAGAAATTGACCGATCTGTTACAAAACAAGGAAGGTCAGCCGAATAGCGCAGGCCGCATGAAAGAGAGAATAAACGAGATTGCTCAACTAACTCATCTGCTACGCCTTCGCGAATCTGAAATGATGGCCAAGTCGACGCAAACAGAATGGCTCCGTAAAGTCACTCCTATTCTTATGCAGTGGCGCTGGTGGTGGGCGTTTATGCCAAGTTCCTGGAGAGTAGAACGACAGTACAGACAATTGAAGAAGAAGGGCCTTTTCAACAAGGATACCTATCTTGAAAGATACCCCGATGTCGCGATGGCTGACATTGATCCACTCCGGCATTACGTCATGCACGGAATTCTTGAAGACCGGGTAATCTAATTCGTTAGGGTGAATTCGTATGAAAGCGATTACTGCCGAAGAAGTGAACGAGCTTCGTGCATCCGGTCAATTCGACGCTGAATGGTATGTGAAAGAATATCCTGACGTTGCAATGTCCGGGATGGACCCCGCAGAACATTTCCTTTGGATTGGGACGACTTTGGGGCGCCGTGGCAAAAAACCCACCGTGTCAGCAGAGCAGCGTACGCCAGCTCCTATGAAGCACGCGCATCTGTCCTTGGACGCCTTATTTATCGATGGCACCAACGGCACCAGCTCGACGCCTTATCGGGTCTTTCGGGTAGCCGAAGGGCTGGCCGATGAAGGCTGGAAAGTTCAATGTTTCAAGGGGGAAGATTTGTACAGCCTGCTTGAGCAGGAGATTTCTGCCAAATTCGTCGTGTTCCACCGCGCTCCATATTGGTCGCCCTATATCGATTTTGTTGCGAAGATGCGGGCCTCCGGATCGATCATTGTATACGATATTGATGATCTCGTTTTTGACGAAGACATGATTCCATACATCGACGGATATAAATATCTATCTGATGAATCCAGGGAAGGATTTCACAAGGGAGTCCGCGCCTATCGGGACTTCATTCTTCATGCTGACATGTGCACATCGACAACTAGTTTTCTTGTTGAGCGAATCGCAGCGCTTGGCAAGCCAACCTTCAAAATCAGAAATGCCATCAGCAGCGAAAATCTGACCTTCTTCCAGCGCGTCGGATACAAGCGTCACGGCAGGCCAACTCCGTTCGTCATCGGTTATTACTCAGGCACTAAGACGCATCAGGCCGACTTTGCCGTGGCCGCCCCCGCATTGATCCAGTTCATGAACGAAACGCCCGATGTGGTTTTCCGTCTGGTTGGCGAATTTGAGTTGAGTGAATATCCTGAGCTGGCTCATTGGCAGCATATTCATCGACCTGGAGACATGCCGCGCGTTTCTCGCGTTGCATTGATGCCGCATGATGTGATGATTCGTGATCAGTTCAGTTGTGATCTGATAATGGCGCCGCTCGAAATCAATAACCCGTTCTGCGAATCTAAAAGCGAATTGAAGTTCTTCGAAGCTGCGATGGCCAAGTGCCCCGTAATCGCGACTGCGACCCAGGCTTTTACAGAAGCTGCGATACATGGGCAGCTCGCTCACCTTGCTACCAGTACGGCAGAGTGGCTTCAGGCATTCAGAGATATATACCACAATTACGACCGCGCGCTGAAGCGGGCCGAAATCGCCTTTAATCACTGCAACCATGCCTACTCTCAGCGCTTCTGTGCCAATGAAGCAATTGACGCTTACGAGGGATTCAGCGCCCAAAGGGATGGGCGAACTGCGCCGGCTATCCCAAAAATTCAGTCTCAGAACGTTGCGGACATCGGCGTCGTTATCCCCGATTTTTCGGGGCCGTCCGGAGGACATCGCAAGATATTCAGCGTTTGCCAAGGGCTAGAACGCGCGGGTAAGACTGTTAAAATCTATGCGTATTCAAGCCGTTCAGCTTCAATGATTAAGAAGGATATCGCGAAATTCTACTGCGAACTGAAGGCTGATGTGGAAGTATATGGTCTGCGAGTTGATGCCCATAGCCATCTGATTGTAACCCAGTGGAAGACCGCCTATGATGCTCGCCTGGTTCCATTTTCGGGTCAGGTCGTATATTTTGTACAAGATTTTGAACCGCTGTTCTTTTCCGTTGGTTCGGATTATATGCGCTCCCTCGCATGCTATGGCCTAGGCTACAAGCTTATCTGCTACGGTGATTGGGTTGCAGCGAAAATTCGTGATGATCTTGGAATCCAGGCGACGACCATTGCCTTTACGATGGATAAGAGCGTTTACGGGCCACCCGCCAAGGAAATAGTTCGTGATATTGACATACTTCTTTTCGCGCGACCGAGTCAGGACCGACGGTGCTTTGATTTGATCGAAGAAGGATTGACGTTATTGAAAAAGCGCAATCCGGAATTATCAATCGGTCTGTTTGGCGAAAATGCATACGATAATCTCGATTTCGATTTCGATAATTTCGGCCTCATCTCTGATTTGAATGAGCTTTCCGCGCTCTATCATCGCGCCAAGGTAGGTATCTGCTACTCGCCCACTAATCCCAGCCAGCTTGGATATGAAATGCTGGCCTGTGGCATGGGTCTCGTTGACATCAAGGTCAAACATTGTGAGCTTAATTTTTCCGGTGATTCCTTCGTTTCATATTGCACCGGAACTCCAGAGAGCATGGTCGATGCTTGTGAGAAGCTACTAAAAAATCCTTCGGATCTCGCACGCAGGCGAAACCTTGGCTACGATTTCATACGGGCTATGCCAGATGACGACATGTTGGGCCAATCCTTTGCTAAGGCACTGAACCTCGTCTGAGGTCGCCGTACAATCTGATCACTGAGTTCGTGGCCGCCTCGCATCCTAAAAGATCGCCAATCGAACATGCAGAAATCTTTCAGAGTCATAGAGCCGGCGTTAAACCGGCTTCCGAGGCCAAAGGCCGAGCAGGCCAGCCAGACCGGCTGACCTGCCCCCCGAAAGTTCCCTCATTCTGATGTAGAGTCTGTCACTGTAAGGAGCAGACGCATGAGGAAGAGCCGTTTCACCGAGGCGCAGATTATCGGGATGATCAAGGAGCAGGAGGCGGGGCTGCCGACTGTGGAGGTTTGCCGCAAGCACGGGCTGAGCACGGCAACGTTCTACAAGATGAAGGCCAAATATGGTGGGCTCGAAGTGTCGGATGCTCGCCGCCTGCGCCAACTGGAGGACGAGAACGGCAAGTTGAAGCGCCTGCTGGCGGACAGCATGCTGGACAACGCCATCCTGAAGGATCTGTTGGGAAAAGCCTGACGACACCGGGCCAGCGGCGAGACGCAGTGCTGCGGGTGTTGCGCGATTACGAGATTTCGCAACGCCGGGCCTGTGGGCTGATTGGTGTCGATCCGAAGACGGTTCGGCGTGAACGCCCGCCGGACCATAGTGCCATCCGTGACGCCATGAAGGACGTCGCGGGCAAGCGCCGTCGCTTTGGTTACCGGCGGATCGGCATCATGCTCGAGCGCCAGGGGATAATCATGAACCACAAGAAGCTCTACCGGCTTTATCGGGAGGAAGGCTTGTCGGTGCGCCGACGCCGTGGCCGCAAACGGGCGCGGGGCAGCCGCACACCGATGCCTGTGCCGCTGGCGCCGGGGGTTCGCTGGTCGATGGACTTTGTGTCCGACACCTTCGGCGCCTCGCGCAAGTTCAGGATTTTGGCGATCAATGATGACTGTTGCCGCGAGAACCTATGCCTGGTGGCGGATACCAGCATCTCTGGTGCCCGCGTAGCCCGCGAACTCGACACTTTGATCCGGCTCTATGGCAAACCGGCCTGCATTGTCAGCGACAATGGCACCGAATTTACCAGTCGGGCGATCCTGGAATGGGCGGGCAAGAATAAGGTCGAATGGCACTACATCGACCCGGGCAAGCCTCAGCAGAACGGGTTCATCGAGTCCTTCAACGGCTCGCTGCGCGATGAGCTTCTCAACGAGGAATGTTCGACAGCCTAGCCGATGCCCGCCGAAAACTGGCCATCTGGCGTTATGATTACAACAATGTCCGGCCCCACTCATCGTCCGGGCCATCGTATTTAACCGCTGGACTCTCGTTATGATCGAGGGACTGCCGGGGGGCAGGTCACACGGTGTCATCTTTCGGCTCGATCTTGGGCGTTTCTGCTCGCGCGCCACTTCGACTAAGCTTTTCATTGCTGAGGACAGACTGCTGCAAGGACCCGAATGTGGCGAAGTCGCAGTCGCCATCCGGTGAATAGCGCGCTTGAGCAAACTGCACCATGACATGTGTTGAATCGATCGGAAGAACGGCGGGGGAAAGTGTGGCGCAGACATCGCCTTCGGGATCGTTCAGAATAAGCGGCCGCTCCGCCCCGGATTGCCAACTGGAGCGTCTCATGGACTGCACAACATATATATCACCTGTGCGCCGCTTTGCGCCACGCCTTGTGTGATATACATTAAACAGCAACGTCCACTTCCCAGCGATCAATGCAACTTCCGGATTTGCAACAAAGCCTTCATAGGGATAGGTATATACAATTCGCTCGCGCCCTACGGTCTCGCGATCGCCGGAAACATCAATCGCATAAACCTTATTCGGACTTTCGTCCGTATTGGAATAAAACATCGTCCAATTTCCACGATCATCAGAGACCACTGATGGAACTGCTGCTCCCTTTGTGCGGAGCAGTGGTCTTGGAAAAAGCCAATTTATTCCGTCTTCCGAGACAGAAGACCATATTTGATTATCTTTGTTAGTTTTACAAGGTACGACACAGGCCGTATAAAACATTGTATATTGAAGTTTTTTAGTGACCCTGTTAATTACTTTTATCACGGATGGATCATTAACATGCTCTATTCGCCCCGGAATTTGCCTGGGTGTCAGCGCAGTTACGGGACTGCTCCAGATTTTCCCATCGCTTGAAGTCCGATAATATATTTTGTCGAATGGATAATCCGACGGGTTCTGCCAGCCTCCATACCACATTTGGAACTTGTGGCTTTTCTCGTCATATGCGAGCGAAGGTGAATAGACGTTTCGGCCGCTGAATGCGGTCTTGTTCGGCACAGACTGGGCCCTCGCATCGCTGAAGGCGGAGTGAGACGCAGCCAAGGACAATCCGATTACGGCAGCTCGCAATCCAATTAAACCACGCATAGCTTTCCTTTCTATGATCTTGCCCTCCCGCCCCACCGCCTTGACTTTATGTCACAAGACGGCATCCTGATCTCATCAATTTGGGATAATTTTATGCACGACAGCGCCAGCTTGCTTCTCCGCAATTCATATCAGGACAAACGATTTAACTTTCTTCGCCGATACATTCGGGGCGAAGGCACGATAGGACTGGAAATTGGCGCATGTCATTTGCCGACAGTCCCAATGGATTTTGGCGCGTGCCGGTTTGCTGATTTTAGAACCGCTGACGAAATGTCTGTGCTGTGGAATATGGATCGAAAGACTATTTGCGATGTCGACTATGTGATAAACCGCTCGCAAAGTCTTCCTGATCAAATTCCCGAGAAATTTGACTATGTCATAGCCTGCCATGTTTTAGAGCATGTTCCTGATCCAATCGGCTACATAATAGAAGCTTCTAAACTTCTCAAAATCGGTGGAAAGGTTTTCTTAGCCGTTCCTGATCAGAGAATGACACCCGATAAGGAAAGACCGCCTGTAACTTTAGACCACCTCCTCATGGATTTTAGAAACAAGTGCCGGTACCCATCCGTCGAACATATTATGGAATTTCATAGATATTGCCTCGAATTTGAGAACGGACGCAGACTTCCTATACAGGAAGCCTATGCATATGCGGTGGACTATCACGATCAAGGGAACGCTGATGTCCATTGCCACGCATGGTCTGACGATTTGTTTTATCATCAGTTTTCAACATTATGCGAGAACGGATTTCTAGGTGACATAAGCCTAGAAGGCTTTGAAAAGACGCCAGATGGATTTAACGAATTTGTCGCTATATTTACAAACAACTGAACGCTTCTGTTCCCAGATCGCTGTGATTACATTAACCGCCGCAAAAAACTCTTGATCTTCCTGGCCATGGTGCGACGCGGGAGTGGGTCGGCGGGCACTTCCACATTTAGGATCAGCTTTCCAAGATATGAATTCGGCCGACGCTCCCCGTCGCTGATGGACACCAGATCGCGAAGGTCGAGGTCCCCTACCGTTTCATCGGAAAAAGCCGGCGTGTAATAGATACAGTCATCAAAGAAATAATGCGTAACCTGCGACCAGCGGGTCAATGTGGGATCGTCCTGACGGCTACCCCCGTGCAACAAATTTGCGCACCAAATTAGCGCTTGCCCTTTGCGCGCCAAAAACATCTCCTCCTGCGCACCGTGTGCATCGCACAGCGCGCGCCACGCGGGACCAAAAGGGTCCTGCGCTGAAGCCAAGTCGCTGCCATAGCCTCGTCGTCCAATAATTGCATTGGTCATGATCGGCCAGCGATGCGACCCAGGAAAGTAGAAGAGCGGTCCCGCTTCTCGCCTGATATCTTCCATGGCCAGCCACACGCCGCACATGAAACGTTCGGGCAGGCTGGAAAAATGAATAGAATCCGAGTGAGCATCCTGCTGCGTGCCAACGGCGAAATTCAGCGTTTGGAAGGGGAAGGCCTTACGGCCGTAAAGTTTGCTCAAAAGGTCGATGACTGCTTGGTTGGCGGCGATGGCGCGCACATCCTCGTCGAACGTCCAAGCATCTTGAATACGCCTTTCGCCGACGGTCTTGTCGCTCTCGGAAACAGAAAAATCGACGCCGTACCGCGGCGACAGATCGCTCTTAATTCGGTCGATGCGCGCGTCGAGTTCCACGTCCGGAAAGTCGAACACCGCATAGCCCTTCTGGTAAAGGCTGGTGGCGATCCTCTCCTCCTCCGGAGTGAGGCCCTGCGTCACTTTGAGCGCAGGAAACAACGGGGACTCAATCAGCGGCAAACCCGGGAAAATATTAGTCACGGCCTCTCAAGCCCCCTCTGTCAACTACGAAGGAAAACATGTGCAATCATCGCTGCTTAACTCCCTCCATGCTTTGTCTCATCCGATCAAATATCATCCGGGCCATGCGCAGGGAACCACCCGGGCCCTGCCTCACATTCTGTAAGATACTGGCGAAATCATGCCTAATCGTGCCACGATCATCCAAGTCGCGATAAACTCGCCAGAAGGCCTCGACCCCTACCGCGCAGGGCATGTTCCATACCCCATGATAGCCGAAGCTCGTCTCGATATCACCCCCTCGCTCCGCCGCGAACAAGTCCGCAAGCGCCCGCGGTGCGAAGCGCATCCCCCTGCCCTCTAGCCAGTTGCGATTTACCCGCCCAATGGCAAGATCCTCTGGGTGGGAAGCATGAAATTGCGGGTCCCTGCAAGTTTCCATCAATTGCCGGCTACGCAGGGAAAAACCACCATTCCCGACATCATGCCCGTCATCGAACTGTGGCCAGCTCGCTCCAATATAATCATATTCGAGAAACTCCGGTCGCCAACGCCGTGCGTCGATCACATGGCCGTCCCACTGGGTCACAAGGCAGTGGGAGGTTTCCACATGATCGACCAGCTGTGACAATAAGAAATCCGAATATGCCGCCGATGAAGCAAGCTTTCGTATCTGCACGACGAAAATGCCAGGATGATCAGGCCTTACGGGCGCGTCGGTGAACAGCTTGCAAGCCGCGAAATCAACCTGCGCCAAGCTGGCCTCCAGCGCAAGCAGGGTCGCCTTCACATTTACCGATGTGACCGCGCACAAGGTCACTTGCGGCAAAGCTATCCGGTTGTTCTTCATCTCTGTGTGATCCATCATGATCCCAGCTTCAAGACGAAGCATTCGCTTTCACGGCTCAGATTCGGATGATGATAAGGATCTACCACCTCGTCTGTCCGCCACAGATTCTTGAGCGCCTCCAATTCTGCGCTAAGCCGCGCCGCTCCTATTGGGTCCCGATCGAATCCGCGGGAAACCGATTCATGATGGATGAGGGTCGCACGCGGCTCATAGAGCGACTGATAGCCCCGGCGGTTTAACCTCATGCACAAGTCCACGTCATTGAACGCAACCGCAAAATTGCTTTCGTCGAGGCCGCCGACAGCGAGGAAACGGTCGCGCTTCACCACCAGGCAAGCGGCCGTCACTGCCGAGACAAATTGCGGCAGCGCATGACGCCTAAAATAGCCCTCTTCGTCCGGTTGAAGAAACCGATGGGCATGACCTGCCGCATTGCCCATGCCGATGACAACGCCGGCATGCTGGATACGCCCGTCGGGATAGAGCAGCCGCGCGCCTACGGCGCCGACATCCTTGCGCAGAGCCTGGACGGCCATCGTTGCCAACCAATCCGGTTCTGTCACCTCGATATCATTATTGAGTAGACACAGCAGTTGGCCTCGCGCTTCCGCTACGGCGCGATTGTTAATGGCGGAATAGTTGAAAGCGCCCGCATGCCGCAGGACGCGATGACGCGCAGGATCAAGGCTGGAGAGGTAATCCAACGTCTGCGGGTCGTCGCTGTCATTATCCACGACGATCACTTCTATGTCAGGATAATTGGTCGCGGCGATCCCGCTCAGGCAGGTTTGCAGGAGATCGAAGCGATTGCGTGTCGGCACAATCACTGTAACCGGCGGCAGGCAGCGCTGCTGGATGGCCGGAGCTGCCGCCAATTTGGGGCGGGGGCGAGCCCGGCGATGGTGCAGAATCTCGCCAACATGCAGTGGCGTCCCCTGCTCTGCCGCCTGCACGACAAGGTGGCGCGTCCAGTCATCCGTCTCGGCAAGCCCTTCCAATTCTTCGTGAGAGGTTCGAAGGACGCAGGCACCCGAAAGATAGTCAAAATGACGGAACAATTCGCTGTTCCAATCAGGTTTGAAGTGCGGATCTGCGCGCTTTCCTGCGTTGGTTAACAAGTCATCATCGGCATAAGCGATCCCGACCTCCATTTCGGATATAGCTTTGCGGTAGGTGCTCGCGGCCCCCCGCGCGAGCCGATCGCCCGCGACGATTGGCATCAGCCAAGGATTCTCGCTCCAATCGATTTGCCGAGCTGCTTTCCTTAAATCTGGCACATCTGGCGTACCGATCAGCAGCGCCGGCACCCCTTCAGCTTGCAGGTTAGCTAAGGTTTCCTCTATCCCGTCTCGACCCCGCGTCACGTCGATCAGCGCTAGGATCGACCGGTCGGAATTGCCAATGTCTCCAATGGAGATCGCCTTCTCCTCCGACAGCAGCCACATGTCATAGGCTCTCGGCGACGTCCCAAGCAAACGCGCCAACTGGCCACGCGAACGCACTCTCTTACGTTTAACACGCCACCACATCGCCGTGAGGTAGGCGAAAGGGTCGGCACGAAAGGCATCAATATGAATGAAGAGCAGCAGCCATAAGCTGACCTTCTTGTCTGGATAGGGATCTGCCCGGTTCGACTTCATGCCCAGCCGCGATAGCGGATCGGCGAATTGAAACAAAGGAAAAGTAAATACTCTCAAGCTGTCCAACGCTGATGTTGGCCAAAGGTGTTGCTTTCGACGCAAGCCCACGTGCCTTCCTAAATGATGGGTCGGCATTTGAAGATGCCGATGATGGTTCGCGGCTAAGTTTGGGTCACTCGGTTCCGACCCGGTGAAGGCCGAGCGTGGGTGGCCTAACGGCCCTCGCGCCCCCGTCATGCGCCTCTGCAGAATAATCCCGCTTGAAGTAATGTGCTGCTGTTTGCCTGGGGGGCGCCTGGCTGCATCGGGATGGACTAGCATGGCTTGACCATGCCCGAGTCGAATGCGATCCTAGATATGTGAAATCACGCGAGTTAACCAAGCAAGGCAAATGCAGGGCAGCCCGATTGAGCTTGCCCGCCATCCGATTGATTTGTCACAGTAAAGTGATCATCATCCGTCGCATTGACATCGCAGAGGTTGCAAGTTCAATCCTACCCACCTAAAATGATAAGGCTTTGAGAATTTCTGGGTTCCGGCCTTAATTGTTTCAACCGGCCTGACCAACGCCGCTTAGAGGTGGCGGGGGTAGTCTGAACAGGGATCGGCATTCGACAAGTGGATCATCTGCCGGTTTCATCATCAACTGCCGATATGGGGGGTCATCCAGGGAGAACGAAGCCCGACCGGAGTGACGCTCCATATCGGCGGCCAAATCCATGCTGCCATCGCCATTGGCAAGTTGTCAAAATATGCCTGGTCCGGGGTCCGGGCGCCAAGGCTCGAATGCGGCCTCCTTGCGTTGTAAAAGTTCAGATAGCGACCGATCGATATCCGGGCTTGGCTGACCGCAGCGTAGGCGCGGAGGTAAACCTCCTCATATTTCACCGAGCGCCACAGGCGCTCGACGACCACATTGTCGCGCCGTGTACCACGACCGTCCACGCTGATGGCATTTTCTCTCGGTGCAGCATCGCTGGTGAAGGCGTGACTGGTGAATTGGCTGCCTTGGTCGGTGTTGAAAATCTCGGGCTTGCCGTAGCGCGCTAGGGCTTCCTCCAGCGCCTCGACACAGAAGTCGGCCTCCATCGTGATCGACACCCGCCAGGCCAGGACCTTGCGGCTGAACCAATCGACGACGGCCACGAGATAGACGAACCCCCTCGCCATCGGGATATAGCTGATGTCAGTCGCCCAGACCTGGTCGGGCCGATCGGTAGTTTGCGCAATAGATAGGGATAAACCTTGTGCCCCAGAGTCGGCTTCGATGTGTTCGGGCGACGGTAAATCGCCTCGATCGCCATCGTCTTCATCAGCGTGGCGACATGCTGGCGGCCGATCTCGATCCCTTCCTGCCGCAGCAGATCGCGCAGCATCCGGCTGCCCATGAACGGAAATTCCAGGTGCAGTTCGTCGATGCGCCGCATGATTGCCAGATCAGCCACCGAAACCGGTCTGGGCAGGTAATAGATGCTGTCCCGGCTGATCCCCAGTTCCGCACCTGCCGTGCCAGCGGCAAACTGTGCGAACGATCGATCATCGCTTTGCGCTCGGCAACAGACCGGCCTTCCCGAGCGTGCCGGCCAAAAAATCGTTCGCCAGCGTCAACTCGCCAATCTTGCGTGCAGCGTCTTCCCGTCAACCGGCGGCCCACCCGGGCGATGCCTTGTCCGAACCAAACACACCGGCCGCGCCCTCCGCAACTGGCTACGCCACGTCGTGATCTGGTTCGGATGCACGTCAAACTGCTGCACCAACTCGGTCAGCGTCTTCTCGCCCTTCACGGCAGCCAGTGCCACCTTCGCCTTGAAAGCCCGATGTGGTTCCGGCGGGGGCGTGTGCTCGTCTCTGCTCCTGTCTCGCAATCATACTGGCCATCAGGCAGAAAATCCACTTATCTCAATGGCCAGTTCTGCCAGGCCACCTCTCTCGCTCGCACCCGGTCCAAATGGCTACGACAATGTTTGAGCTTCACCAAAAACCGAATTTGTCTTCAAACTCGAATGATTTAGGCTTGAAAGGATGCGACGGCTCCCTGTAACGCCCTCAGCGGGGTTTACAGGGGTACAATATGAATCTGAAGAATTGCGCGTCCAAA
>Ga0307405_10000175_pt1 | contig 23476 bp, 21 predicted proteins | sample 322Cmetagenome_2_FD_203311 | JGI IMG/M metagenome (GOLD analysis project Ga0307405, IMG submission 203311) | Maize rhizosphere microbial communities from greenhouse at UC Davis, California, United States - 322HYB-C-1 | ecosystem: Host-associated > Plants > Roots > Rhizosphere > Soil | place...
GCGGCCTATGTGGCGGTAGTGGTCTCGGCGCGCTTGCGTGAGCTGGACCTGTCCATCGAAGAGGCGGCCATGGACCTCGGTGCGCGTCCGTGGAAGGTGTTCTTTCTGATCACCATCCCGATGATCGCGCCATCGCTGGCGGCGGGCGCGATGATGTCGTTCGCGTTGTCCCTCGACGACCTGGTGCTGGCAAGTTTCGTCTCCGGTCCTGGCTCGACGACGTTGCCGATGGAAGTCTTCTCGGCGGTACGCCTGGGGGTCAAACCGGAAATCAACGCGGTGGCGAGCCTGATCCTGCTGGCGGTGTCGCTGGTGACCTTCCTGGTCTGGTACTTCAGCCGCCGCGCCGAAGAAAACCGCAAGCGAGCGATCCAGCAAGCTATCGAGGAAAGCGCCGCCGATTCCTGGAAACAACCGCAGGTGCGCCGGCCCGAGACCACTTCGGCCTGATTGAGGAACGGGCTTGCTCGCGAAAGCGCTTTGGCAGTCGATTTAAGGGTGACTGTCAGGCCGCCTTCGCGAGCCTGCTCGCCAAGGCAGGTAACACCTGCTGGCTACGAAACCCAGGGCGACGTGCGAATCACCTCGACGAAATTCATCGGCTTGAACCCCGGTTCCTGATCCACCAGCACATCGGTCTTCACGTTGCCAAAAGTGGTCTGCGGACGATGCCGCAAGCCGTCGGCGAAGGCGCAGATGATGCACTCCTTGAAACCTTCTCCGCGCGGGTGCGCATGCACCACTGCGTCGCGCTGCGCGGCGGGGAACGCGGCGTAGTCCATGCCCAGCACGTCCATCTCCACGCCAGCGGTCACCAGGGCGACGGTCGGGCGCAGATGTTTCGGCACGCCTGGGGTGGTGTGCAGGGCAATCGACAGCCACACCTGTTCGATGTCGTCATCGCTCAGCCCGTAGGGTTTGAGAAATGCTGCGGCAGCGTTCGCCCCGTCCACCTCGAAACGCTCGTCATCACTGCGATAGCCTTCCACCAGGCCGAGGTCGTGGAACATCGCGCCGACGTACAGCAACTGCGGATCGTAGGCCAATTGGCGGCGCTCGCCACTCAAGGCGCCGAACAGGAACACCCGGCGGGAATGGTGATAGAGCAGGTCCGATTCGATGTCGCGGATATATTCGGTGGCGGCCCTGGCGAGGGCGCTGTCGGGGATCCGGATGCCGGCGATGCTGTTCATGCTGCTTTCCTCCTGGCGGTGCGCCGTAACGGCGCTGAGGGTTTCAGTCTGTTCGCCGGGATACGGTGCAGCAATCTCGCCATGGCTGCGATTACGGCCAATGAACTCGGGTTTCATGCCATCTGGCTTCTGCACGCCGGATTGGTTAGGGTTCGCTGGACATCCCGGACAGGTAAGCGCAGACCATGGAAAAAACCGTCGCCATCGTGGTATTCACAGGCGCCCAGTCCCTGGACATCAGCGGCCCCATGGATGTGTTCTGCGAAGCCAATCGCTTTCTCGCCCCGCATGATCACTATCGCTTGGAGGTGATCGGTATCGAGCCCGGCGCAATGTCCTGCTCCAACGGAATGTCCCTCAACCCGCACCGACATTTCAGCGAAGCGTCAGGTGCGTATGACCTGTTGCTGGTCGCGGGCGGCCCGCAGTTGCCATTCATGGAATTTGGCCCGGCGTTCAATGCCTGGTTGCGCGACGCCTGCGCCCGTGCGCGACGCATCGGTTCGATTTGCAATGGCGCGTTCATGCTGGCTCGGGCCGGCTTGCTCGAAGGGCGGACTGTCACGACCCATTGGGGCGATGCATCGGCATTGACGCGGATGTGTCCCTCGACCCGGGTCGAAGCCGATCGGCTGTACGTGCAGGACGGCGCGCTCTACACCTCGGCGGGTGTCACGGCGGGGATTGATCTGTCGCTGTTCCTGCTGGCGCAGGACCATGGGCCGGACGTGGCGCTGAATGTCGCCAAGCGGCTGGTGGTGTTCACCCAGCGTTCGGGCGGGCAGTCGCAGTTCAGTCCGTTCCTCGTACCGCATGCCGAGCCTGCCTCCGCGGTGGCTCAGGTTCAGTCATACGTGATGGCCAACCTCAACGGTGACCTGGGCATCGCCGACCTCGCCAATGCCGCGAACATGAGCCAACGCAACTTCTCCAGGGTGTTCACCCGGGAAGCGAAGGTCACGCCGGCGGAGTTCGTCGAGCAGGCCCGGGTGGACGCGGCGCGGGTAATGCTGGAAAGCACCCGGGCGCCGCTCAAGACCGTGGCGTACCAATGCGGCTTTCGCGACGCCCAGCACATGCGCAGCGTATTCAATCGCAGGCTGGGCGTGACGCCGCAGCAGTTCAGGCTGAATTTTGCCGCGATGGTTTGAGTTCACTTCTTCAGCGCGTCATGGGCCTCCAGCGCCCGCAGCGAGTAAATGTAAGCCGCGCCGGCGTTCAGCGAGACCGCCGTCGCCAGGGTCGCGGCGATTTCTTCGCGAGTGGCGCCGGCCTTGATCGCGGCATCGGTGTGCACGCCGATGCAACCATCACAGCGAGTAGTGATCGCCACGGCGATGGAAATCAGTTCGCGGGTCTTGGCATCGAGCACGTTGTTCTCGGCCGCCGCTTCATCCAAGGCCATGTAGGCCTTGACCATTTTCGGATTGCTTTTTCCCAATGCGCCAAAGGCGCTCTTGATGGTGGGCAGCAGCTCGGACCAGTTGTTGAACATTGCATGGACTCCATTGAGGTAAACGGGTTTTGGCCCCTGTAGTCTTGACCATCAATGGCGATCGAGCCTGCCGACGGTCAAGAAAAGATTCAGGGCTGGGCCCTGGCGGGCAACAATTTCAAGGTGCCGCGGGTGTTGGCCGTGACTTCTTCCTCCGCCAGGTGCGCCTGGTGATACAACCCTTCGATATAGGCTTCGGCCTGGTCTTCATAGTGCTTGTCGAACGGTACGCCGCTCTGGCCGACCGGGTTGATAGTGACGCTGTGGGTCGGATCGGCGAAGTCGATGATGCGCCGGGTGGAGGGGCCGTAGGTCACCGGCCAGGGCGCCGGGCCGATCCTGGCCGAGAGGTTGTTGGGCACTTCATGGGTGCCGGGGGCGGCGAACGGGCCGACATTGAAGACCCGGTCCAGCGGTTTCTGCTGGCCCAACGGATGTCCATGGGTCAGGGTGTGGGCCTTGCCCCATTGCCATTGGCTGGCGTCTTCGCCCAAGGTGGCCTTCAAGTGCACCAGGCTTTTGTTCCAGGCCTTGATCACCGTATCGGTACGGGTTTCAGTGCCCAGCGTCGAGCGATCGTCCCACCACGGCGAGTCTTTTGCGGCGGCCAGGCGTGGCAGCGCGGCGTCGATCACCCGGGTCGACAGTGCGGTTTCGAAAAAGCCATCGCCCAGTTCATCGCGCAGGGCGGCGTTGGCCAGCTCGAACAGGAACTGGTTGAACAGCGTGGCGTTGACGGAATCCAGCGGGTAGTCGCCCTTCCATTCCGCCAGCTGTTCAAGCCACTTGCGCTCCTGCGGGTCGCTGACCGCTTCGCGCAGTGTCGGCAACAGCGGCGCAAGCAGGCGCGGGCCATAGGCGGTGGTGGTGCCCAGTTGCAGCTTCTGAGTGGTCTGGATATCCCATTTGGCCTGTTTTTCGCTCAACTGCCGATCCAGTTCCTGGCCCCGGTCGGCAAGGTTGTAGTAACCGGGAATCTCGATCCCGCTGGCCGGCACCGGCTGGAAATTTGCCGAGAGAACGTAGCCCCTGGCCGGGTTCTCTTCCTGGGGATTGCTGGTGAAAGGCTGGAAGCCCGGTTTTTCCGCTTCAGCGCTACCGCCATCGAGGATGAAACCGGGCTTCACACCCTCCGCACGCTTGGGCAGTTGCGCCGCGGCCCACCAGCCGATATCGCCCTTGGCGTTGGCCCAGACCACATTCAGGCCCGGCGCGTGAATCCTGGCCGACGCGCTGCGAGCCTTGGCGAGGGTGTCGGCGCGGTTGAGCTGGTAGAAGGCTTCGAGGATCGGGTTGCGGGTTTCCAGGAACCCCCACCACATGGCGATCGGCGTCTTGCCGGCATTGGCGCCGAGGGCATCGTTGACGATCGGGCCATGGGGCGACTGGCGCAGAACCAGGGTCACGGGTGCCTGGCCTTTGACGGCGATCTGCTGTTCGCTGCGGGTCATGTCCACCCATTGGTCGCGATACCAGACCTGTTCGGGGTTGTCCGGGTTGGTCTTCTCGGCGATCAGGTCCAGGTCGTCGTTCTGGAACATGGTAATGCTCCAGCCGAAATCCTTGTTCATGCCCAGCGTCGCAAAGGGCACCAGCGCCTGGTATTGGCCGTAGAGCTCGAAACCAGGCGCCGACAGGTGCGCCTCGTACCATACCGAGGGCGCGGAAAAACGGATATGCGGGTCACCCGCCAGCAAGGGCTTGCCGCTGTGCGTGCGGCTGCCGGAAACCGCCCAGGCGTTGCTGCCTTCGAACTGCGGCAGGCCATTTTCGGCCAGGGCCTGTTCGCTCAGGCGCGCCAGGGCGTTGAGGTCTTTCCAGTCATTGCTGGTCAGGGACGGACCGCTTGCGGGATCTTGTTGAAGGACGCCCTGAGGCCGCCAATCGAGGTCGAAGATATTCAGGTACTCGGCACCGAGTTTGTCACGCACGTAAGTCAACAGCGGTTCGGTGCGAAAGGCGGCGGCGAAGCTGTACGCCATGTAGCCGATGATGCTGGCGGTGTCTTCAGCGGTGAAAGGCCGCTTGGGAATGCCCAGCACATCGAACTCCAGCGGCCGCGTATGGGTTTGCTGGTAGGTATTGATACCGTCCAGGTAAGCCTGCGTCGCGATCCACGCCGGCGACTGGCGATCCTGCTCGGCGACATGGCTGGCGGCGCGCTCGCGAATGCGCAGGCTGCGCATCAGCTTGTCGGTGTCGAGCAGCTTCGGCCCGAGTATCTCGGCCAGCTCGCCACGGGCCAGGCGGCGCATCAGTTCCATCTGGAACAGTCGATCCTGAGCGTGGACATAACCCAGGGCGCGGTACAGGTCGGTTTCGTTCTCGGCGCGAATATGCGGCACGCCACGTTCGTCGTAGCGCACCGTCACCGAGCCTTGCAGGCCCTGCAGCTGCACGGTGCCCTGACGGGTGGGCTGCTTGCTGTAGAGGTAGCCGCCGGCGACGATGATGGCGGTGACAACCAGTGACAGGAAGGCGACGAGGGTGCGTTTCATAAAGTCAGTTTTTCCTAAATGCCGACGGTTCGATAAACAGTGTAGGGCATTGATCTTGAACAAGTAAAAGCCTGTTAAGTGAGGTGGCCAGTTTTTGCAGTTGCCTTGTTGTAAGAAGCGTCCTTCATGCTTATAGGAAATGCGCTACAAAAATACTGTTGCCGGGCTTTGCGTGCATGGATTATAAAAGATGCACGGCGATATATTTAATTCAATAGCATTATTGATGCATAAAGACTCGTTTGGATCGTGGCAGGCTAATAGCTGTAATACATTTCCTTACTGTTCATAGATGATTTTTGCGACGGATTCCAATGAAAACTATCCTGCTGTGCGGCAACGGCTTGAGTGGTGAAGTGATTGCAACCATTAAAAGCTGGGATTACAAAGTGGCTTTGATGTCGGAGTTGCAGTACTCGCAAAACGATAGGAAATTCGAATGATAGATATAAAAAAATTACTGGAAGACGTCCAGGGGATGAAGGCCAACCTGCTGGTGAGAGGTATGGATTTTGATTTGGATAAATTTATTTCACTGTATGAAGATGTAAGGTCACAAAGGCGCAAGTTGGAAGATCTGCAACATAAATTAAATATTATCTCAAGAGCAATGACAGGAAATTCGCTGAGAGATGGCCTACAGTCAGAGCTGTCTGAAGCCGTCCTTTTGAAGGCGGAAATTTTACGCGTAAAGGAAGACTATAGCTCTATCTTGCGGGAATTTACTTTGCTTTCGCGAAATTTACCAAACTGGACTTCTCCTGAAGTGCCTGTTGGAAAGAATGACGAGGATAATTTAACGATCCGGACCAAAGGCCTCATTCCTAAGTTTGATTTTTCACCCAAAGATCACGTTCAATTGGGGAAAACACTCGACTTGATTGATTTTGATGCAGGTACAAAGGTTTCGGGAGCAAAATTCTATTTTTTAAAAAATCATGCGGTATTTTTACAACATGCGCTCAAGGCGTTCATTTTCAATAAGGCGCTGAAGGCGGGGTTTACTCCGTTGCAGACGCCAGATATTTCCTATAATCATATACTGGAAGGGGTTGGGTTTGCTCCAAGAGGTGAAGAAAGTAATACCTATGGGCTTGATGGATTTGATAAAAGTCTTATAGCGACTGCCGAAATATGTGTTGCTGGTATGCATGCGGGAGAGATTATTGATGACGCTGCTCTGCCCTTATTATATATCGCGGAGAGTCATTGTTTTAGGCGGGAGGCTGGTGCCTCCGGTAGGTCGAGTAAGGGGCTGTATAGAGTCCATCAGTTTGAAAAATTAGAGCTTTTTGTAATATGCAAGCCGGAAGAGGCCGAGAAGTATCATGAAGTACTGTTGGCGTTGCAAGAGGAGATCTATAGTGAGCTGGGTATCCCCTATAAAGTCGTTGTTAATTGTACCGGTGACTTAGGTGCGCCCGCTTATAAAAAGTATGATATCGAAGCTTGGATGCCCGGTAAGGGTGATTCAGGTGAGTATGGTGAGATTACTTCGGCAAGTAACTGCACCGACTATCAATCGCGACGATTGGATATAAAGTACAAAGACGCTGATTCCAAAAAAAACCACTATGTCTATACGCTCAATGGAACTGCTTCTGCGTTGGGAAGGACAATGGTTGCCATTTTAGAGAATTTTCAGAGACCTGATGGCTCGGTAGAAATACCTGAACCTTTGAAGCGCTATCTTGAATTTGACAAGATTGTTCCAGCCGCGCGGCGGCATGAATTATAAATTACAGTGAGATAAATTCACTTTCTACTGCGGTAACAGATGTTTTGCGTTCCTGGCGATCCGGATTCGGCAGTGAGCGTAAAAGGATATCGCGGGCAGGCTCCTGCCGTCGGGTCGCGAGGGCTGGCGCAGGAACTTCCTGCGGCCAGCGTGGAAAGAAGGATGCCGGACCACCGAACGATGGTCCGGCGGTTTCATCAGCTAGGTCGAGTGGTGGGTGTTGGTTCGTTGGACGGTCCGCCCTGGGGTGGCGCTTCGCCTCGTTCCGCCAGCTCGAAATTGTCCACGGCAGCAGGGGTTTCAGGCTTCGTGGCTACGCTCTTGATCCATTCGGCACCTATGTTGATCCCCGCGACAGTGGCTTGCGGAATCGCCTGGCTAATGCCCCGAGTTACGTGATAGGTATTTTCGGCATAGCGTCGCGCACCAGGGGGCTGCGTGTGGGGCAGGCTGTCCCGGTTTGGATGAGCGACGTTCTGCCACGCTACGTTTGCCCGAGCGGTCAGGTCGTCCTCGCCGTCGTTCAACGCTTTGTTTTCCAGCGGTGCCGCCACGCTGTTGGCGAAGAACGGAAGCAGGGTCAGGCCCGAGGAGAAAAAAGTCGCGATGATCTGCTGCGTTTTTTCCAGCGCCTCGGCATCCTCCCCTGCTTCAGCGGCGTTCGCCACAGCGTTGCGCATGGCGATCCCTCCGCTTACACCCAGGCCCCGGGTGACATAGTCACTGAAGTTGGCCATGTTCATCGGCACTGTTTTCTTTGATTCGGCGAGGGCCTTGGGCAGCAGCTCTTTCCATTCGCGCGTTTCGTTCTTGACCCGATAGGTTGGGATCTTCTCGTCACCGTGGGTTTGAGAGTATTTGGCCACTGCCTGACCGCCGGCCATGAGGGTGCCACCGACGGCAGAGGCAATGCTGCGGGCGGTGATGCCCGAGGCGTTCAGGGTCGTAAACTGGTTCAGTGCTTCGCGTACCGCGTGTGCCGCGCCGAAAGCGACGTACCCCATGAAGTCGCCGCTGATGGTGCCGAAGTTATTGGCGTTCTGTTTACGCAGAAAATCGGTGCGTTTATCTTCTTGCGCCCTGTCGAGGGCTTCGTGCTGAGGATTGGCGACACGGCGTCCACCCACAGTGATGTCCTGCAGGGGCTTGGGATACACCGACATCGGATCGACCTTCTCCAGGCCACTGCCGACGGTTTTATCGACGATGGTCTGGATCAGGGGACGGGCACCGTCGCTGATCATTTTATGGGCGGAACCCAGGACAACGGATGTTCCCGCGGTATGTGCGGCCAGGTGCGTGCCCTCCAGTACCTCGTCGATCGCCGCGGTGCTTGCACCGAAATGACCGGAGGAGGCAAAGCCCTGTGGGATGCCCGCATCGGCGAATACCGCCAGGCCCGTCAGGAATCCGCTGTGGGTCTTGAGGTCGGCGACGTAGTCCTGGCGTCCGACGTTCTTCAGCGCGATGTCCAGCACCTCGTTCTTCTTCGTCGCCGTAGCCAGAGCGCTAGGGTTGTCGTCCTCCTTGTTCACGAACTTGCCAAGCTCTTCCTTGACCGTGTTCAACTGGGTCAGTTCAGCGCTCGCCTGGTTGCGTTCGGTCTCGGAAAGGTCCTCGTTGCTCGTGGCTTGTTGTGCATGCGCGATCCGGCTTTCGAGGAAGGTGTCCAAGCGCTCGGGCATGTCTTTCGCCATGGCTTGCGTGACGCCTTTGGCATAGTCGCGGAAAGCTGCGTGACTGCTTTGCAGTGACTTGCGGTCATCTCCCTCGGGGGTGTTGTCGATGACCTCCTGGCACAACGAGTGGTAGGCGCCGAGGGTGTTACCCACGCGCCCGCAATGTTTGTCCCAGACGGCTGCGAAACCACCGCTTTCTTTCCTGTCGGCCTTGCTCATGCCCCGGTACGCATCGAAATCCTTGGCGAATGCCTTGGTTTCTTCCTGGCCCGACAGCATCGGGTGGGGCGTGCCGCCGAGTTCGGCGAGGTGCTTCTGGATGTCTTGAAAACTGGTCCCTGGTGCGAAGTCCAGCACGGTGGCCTCCAGCGCCATATGCTGCCGCGCATAACCGATGGGGTCGTTATCAGGGCTTTTCTTGCCGAGGTCCTTGATCAATGCGGTCAGGCGATGCTGCCTGGTCTTGAGCGTGTCCTGGGTCTTGTCGCTCGCTTTCCCTTCAAAGTGGTAAGGCACCAAGGGCGTGGTGGATGGACGAACCTGCTCGGACAGGCTGGTTCTCACCGGTGAGATCCGATCGTCCTGTTGCAGGTGCAATGGCGCCGAACCAGAGGTTCCGCCTACTGATGTTGCTGGCATGTCGTGTTCTCCTTCCTAGATCGGCAGGGCGTTGTTGAGCCCTGCGCTGCGCGGGGTGGGTTTGTGCTGGGTGGGCTTGGCGGCGTCGTTTGGGTTGGCACCGTCGAAGAAATAGCCATCGCGCCAGATCAGCGCCATGTCGGCGGCGCCGCCCATCAGCCCGAGCAGGCGCTCGGCCGTGAGGCCTTCCAGCGGGACGTGGCCGATCAGGACCACCTGCTTGCTGTCGCGGTTGTACGACAGCGACGGGCAGAACGCGCCGCTGAGCAAATACAGGTTGGCTTCCAGCAGCCGTTGCAGGACCGCTTCGCGATTCGCCACGGGCAGAGGGCCGAAGCCGCAGTAGATAAAAACGTCTCCCTCGCCCACGCCAGGCGTGTGCTTCAAGGAAAAGTCCACATCCTTGACCGACAGGTTTGCCTCTTCGTAGAACGCTGACGGGCTGGGAATCATCGTGAGTTCGCACAACTGATCGATCAGCTTGCAATAGGTGGGTGACGCCATGATGGACCTCGCATTGTCATCCAGGCACCGACGAGCGCCTGCTGCCCCTGATGAGTGACAGCCGGGGCATTTCGGTTCCACTGACTGGTGTGGAACCGCTTGCCGGTGATCTGCCACCCAATGGCGCCACCTCATTCAAGGTTGACCGCCCATGTCCCGATCACTTGCACCTTCGCCAGCTCTGCGATCCATCCCCAAAGGTTTGTCCATGCTGGCCATGGGGACCTTGCTGTACGGATGCCAGCATCTCGAACCGCAGCTGACCATTGGCGACCGTTTCGCCAACGAGCCTTACCGCGCGCAACTACGCTGGCTTGAGCCGGCGCCCACGGACACGATCATCGAGATTGCCGAGGCATCCCCGCAAAGCGGCGGCAGCCTGTGGGCGCGCATGCGCCAGGGGTTTTCCTTGCAGACCAGAACCCAAGGCGTGGCGCGCATCGACGAACAGCGCCGCTGGTTGATGCAGCGCCCGGCTTTTCTTACCCAGACCGGCCGCGCCGGCAGTCGTTACCTGCACTTCATCGTGGGCGAGCTGAACAAGCGCAACATGCCCCTGGAGCTGGCTTTGCTGCCGGCAATCGAAAGCGGGTTCAATCCCAACGCACGTTCGCCTGCGCAGGCGTTGGGGCTCTGGCAGTTCATTCCAGCCACCGGACGCCGTTATCAATTGCAGCAGCACGGTGACTACGATGAGCGCCGGGATATTCCATCCTCCACCCGGGCTGCCCTGGATTACTTGTCTTACTTGCACGATTACTTCGAAGGCGACTGGCTGCTCGCGCTGGCCGCCTACAATGCCGGGGAAGGGCGGGTACGCGACGCCATCACCCGTAACCGCGCCCGTGGCCTGGCGACCAATTACTGGAACCTGTCGCTGCCCGGCGAAACGCAGAACTACGTGCCTCGGTTGCTGGCGTTATCGCAACTGGTCAATACACCCGAGCACTACGGGGTAAGCCTGGCACCCATCGCAGACCAACCCTATTTCCAGATGGTCGCGCTGGCACAGCCGGTGGACCTGTCGCAGTTGGCGCAGTTGTCGGGGGTGCATGAGCGGGAGTTGCGCATGCTCAATCCGGCCGGCCGTGGCCGCGTAAGGGGGCGTCTGCTGATGCCGGTGGAAGCATCGGGCAAGTTGCTGGCGCAACCGGACATGATCGCCAAGGCCGCGTTGCCCCGGGTCGGCGGTAGCGAAGAGCAAGTGGTCGCTTCGCCGGATACGGTCGAGCCGCAGGTGGCCGAGGCGGCAGTGCCGCCTGGGGTGTGAGCGGGTTGGTGGCTGTGGGTTTTAAGCCCAAAAAGTAAATGAATTTGTGGCGAGGGGATTTATCCCCGCTGGGTTGCACAGCAACCCCAACAGGTTGAATGCGATCGACCAGGCATACCGCGGTGGCAGGCTTCGGGGGTCGCTTCGCAACCCAGCGGGGATAAATCCCCTCGCCACAGGCGCTCATAAATCCTTAGGCTTGAGCCGAACATCATCCGGTTCTACAAACAATCCATCGCGACATTCGCCAGGCCGCGTGCGCGAGGGTCCATCAGGACGTAAGAGCCGATGGTGTTGCAGGCGAAGCCGAACGCCACGCCGCGCTCCGGGTCGGCAAAGCCGATGGTGCCACCGGCGCCCATGTGGCCGAACGCGCTCGTTCCCATGCCGTAGCTGCCGTTCGCCACGTCCGGCTGGTCGAGCATGATGCCCAGGCCGAAACGGGTGGCTGTCTGGATCGTCGGGTCGTATTCGGCGCTGTGCTCGCACAGCATTTCGTTGAGCAGCGGTGATTCCAGCAGGCGTCCGTCCAGCAGGCCGGCGTAGAACGCCGCCAGGCTGCGGGCGTTGCCGTGGCCGTTGGCCGCCGGCTGGGTCATGCGCTTCCAGCCGATTTCGTTACTGCGCCCCAGCACCATCGGCGGATTGGCGAAGGCCAATGAACTCATGGCCGTCGGCTCGTTGAGCACGAACTGCAGCACTCGACCAAAGGCCTCGTCATCGACGTCGTCCTTGGTGCGCGCCATGTAGGCGCATCGAGCGATGTCCGCGTCGTCCAGGCCCATATGGAAATCCAGCCCGAGTGGCAGCGCCACCCGCTGGCGGATGCTTTGCGCCGGGGCCATGCCATCCACCCGGCGCAGCAATTCACCGAGAATCCAGCCGAACAGCAGCGGCGAATAGGTTTGCTGTCTGCCCGCGTCGGCCCAGGGCCGCTCCTCGGCGATCAGGTCGACCATGGTGTCCCAGTCGTAAAGGGTTTCCGGCGCCAGGGGGGTGCGCAACGCCGGTAGCCCGGCGCGATGGCACAGCACCTGGCGCACGGTGATGGACGCTTTGCCGGCGTTGGCGAATTCGGGCCAGTAGCGGCAGACCGGCGTGTCGAGGTCCAGGCGTCCCTCGCCCACCAGTTGCATGATCGCCACTGCGGTGAACGGCTTGGTGCAAGAGAACAGGTTGAGCAGGGTGTCGCGCTGCCATTGGACGTCCGGTTCCGGCCCGGCAATTCCGGCCCACAGATCGATCACCGTTTCGCCGTCGATCTGGATGGACAGGGCGGCGCCGCGTTCGAAAGGGCTTTTCATCAGTTGGATAAAAGCCTCTCTGACCGGCTCGAAGCGAGGGTCACAGTGGCCATGGATGGCAAGTGCATGCGTCATGTCAGCTCCACGCGGGGTTGGGTTCCCCTTGAGTGACGCTGGCCGGGCAAACGGTTCATCCGGTGACAGGCGATAGGGGGCTGGTGGGCGAGCTTGCTCTGGCAGGGATCTTTTTACGCCAGTCCAGCCACTCATGGGCAACGATTCCTTCCTCTGGAGAGTGTTCATGGCGTACGAGCGGACCCTTGATTTGAATAGCGACGCGTTTCGCGGCGAGGCTTATCGGCACTATGCGGCGCTGCGCCAGTCGTCTCCGGTGTTCCTCAGCCAGCCCGACGGGCAGTTGCCGATGTGGTACGTCACCGGTGCCCGGGAAGTCGAAGAGGTCCTGCTGGACAATGATCGCTTCGCCCGTGATCCGTCGCGCATCGATCCGCGGTTCGCGGCGATGCTCGGCGGCGAGCAGTCCATCGCATTTCTCAATGAGCACATGCTCAACCGCGACGGGGAGAGCCATCGCCGCCTGCGTCGCCTGGTCAACAAGGCCTTTACCTTGAAGGCAGTGAACGCCATGCGACCGCGCATCGAACAAATCGCCGAGACGTTGCTGGACGCAGTGCAGTCGAGCGGACAGATGGACGTCGTGAGCCAATATGCCTTCCCTCTGTCGATTACCGTCATCGCCGAACTGCTGGGTGTCCCTGCTCAGGATCGCGACGATTTCCGGCGCTGGTCCCACATGATTGTCCGGCAGGTGGGCCATGACCTGAGCGAACTGCAGCGCTGCTACGAAGAGTTTGCCCGCTACATGCTCGCCTTGATCGAGCAGCGCCGGGCCCAACCGGCCGACGATCTGGTGTCGGCCCTGGCCCAGGTCGAGGAAGAGGGCAGTATGCTCAGCCGGAGTGAGCTGTGCAGCATGATCGCGCTGCTGATCATCGCCGGGCACGAAACTTCGGCATCGATGATAGGCAATGCCGTGCACACGCTCATGCAGCATCCCGAGGCATTGATCCAATTGCGGGATGAGCCGGCATTGATGCCCGACGCGGTGGAAGAATTCTTGCGTTATGAATCGGCGGTGGAACGGGCCATGGTTCGTTTCGTCACCCGGGACACGGAACTGGCCGGACAGCGTTTGCAGCGGGGGCAACTGCTGGTGGCGGTGGTGGGGGCGGCCAATCGTGACGAGGCGATGTGCGCCGATCCGGACACACTGGATATCACTCGCCCGGCCTGCCCGCACATGTCTTTTGGCAAAGGTACTCATTACTGCCTGGGGGCTTCGCTGGCGAGGCAGGAACTGGAGATAGCTTTGGCGACCTTGCTGCGGCGTTGTCCCGGGCTGCAACTGGCGGTGGAGCCCAGCGCCGTACGCTGGCGCTATGTACCCAATTTCAGGGGGCCGGATGCGTTGCCGGTGCGTTGGTCAGTGGATTGATCCGGGTGGCCAGGCGTGGGGCTCGCGGGTGAATTATCGCCACGAGATCAACGGTTGCCAGTGCAAAAAATGGCAACGGCTCGCCCGGCCCCTTGGCGGACGAGCCGTTGATTCAAGCCAGGCTGGCCTCCCTTGTTTGCACAGGCGCTGAAGCGCTGACGGGTGTGGTGTCGATAGGCATCAGGTCCAATCCATAGAGCACCACATCCGCACGTTTGTCAGCGAATCGGGCGATACCCGGGAAACGTCCCCACAGCGTTGCTCCCAATCCTTGCACGCCCCGCTTGCTCGCCTCGTTGTGCTCGATGATCCAGGCCACAAGCGTCTCGAAACCATAACGTCTGGCCAATACCACGGCGGCCTGGCCGAGGCGAATGCCGACGCCGCTGCCGATGTGGTCGTTGCGCACGTAGATCGATACTTCGCCGGTCAACCGGCAGGCCTGGGCCCCCCAACAGAAGCGGTTGACGATCAACCAGGCGACCACTTCGCCGCCGCGTTCGAGCACGTAGATCGGGTCACCTTCCTTGACGAAACAATCGACGAAGAACGTCATTTCCTTCAGGGAAAACGCTCTGAGTACGGGGGAACTGGTTCCCCCCAGAGCGCTTTCGTTGAAGATATCCGTCATCACCGGCAGGTCATCGGGCGTATAGCGACGTACGCCACGTGGCAGGTCGGCTCGGCTGTTCAAACGATTACTGGTCATGGCCGGGTTTCTCCATAGACGCTTTTCTTGAGTTGTTCACGGGCCCGAAACAATCGTGAGCGCACGGTGCCGATGGGCACGCCCAGCCGTTCGGCGGCATCGCGGTAGCTGCTCTCGGTGTCCACGGCGGTCCACAAGGTGTCGCGCATATCCTTGGGCAGGGCGTCCATCGCCAGCAGCGTGCGGTCCAGCAGCCGCCGGTTGTCGCACAGTTCACTCAGGTCGATGTCGTCGCTGGATTCGTGAAAATCGCTTTCGTCGAACGTGCTCAGTGGCGGTTGCGCATAGAAACGGCGGAAGTGATTGCGTATCAGGTTCAAGGCGATGCCGCATAGCCAGGTGTCCGGCTTGGCCAACCCCTTGAATTTTTCCTGGTTGCGCCAGGCTTCCAGATACGTGAGTTGGATGATGTCGTCGGCGTCGTCTTGATTGAGTACACGCTTTTGCACAAACAGACGCAGCTTACGCTCCTCGCCGAAGCTGACACCGGGTGCACTCGGACGTGTCGGTGAGGTTTGCGGGGGAAGCATGAGGTTCAGGCTGTTCATCAATAAATCCCTCTGAATGGGTTCCCTGGTGTCGACGGGTGTGTCGACTTTTCCCCTTCAGCAGGACCTGTGCCAAGCCGGATTTACCGCTTATCTATATGAAATTTAAGAGATTTTTATTTGTGTAAATGCTCTATTTGTGCAAGGCCGTGCACGACTTTCCAGACGTTCACTGCATGAAATTGCACCGACCGGCTCTTCGGAAAACGGTCCGCGGACGACTCGGTCGTTCGCTTTAGAAAAGCCCGTGACGGCGATGGAACCGAATGGTGGATCACCGCCACCCACTGAGCGTCCGAAACCACGCTCCCGGTCATCATGAAAGTAGAAGCCCCGACAAATGCGCACATTGCCGCCAATCTCGCCCAGGCCGTTTCGGCTGTCGCGGGCGTTGGCAGGCCTGTCGAATCGTCGCAGGCCACGCAGTCCAGTTCGATGGAGGAGGTCGGCATGACCTTCAGCCATCATGTGGAACGCAATACCAAGGCGCTGAGCCAGCGCCGCATCCGTAACGCCCGCAGTGAGGTGGGCCAGGTGCGGGTCGAGACCCGTGAACAACTGGAAGAGTGGTACGACCAGCTCGGCCATCCAGGCAAGCAGAGCCTGGGGGCCATGGCTGCCCAGGCCGGCGTGTTGCTCGGTGGCCAGCCGGTACTTGAAGAGCTGGTGCAATCGACTGGCGGAGATCCGGCCCGCACCGACCTGATCCTGAAGCAGGCACTGCTGGACGCCGAGGCGCAGGGGCGTCTCGTCGAAGCCAAGCGTGCCCGCGACTATCTGCAACTGCTGCGCGAGCGTTATGGCGCGCAGATCCAGGCCGGCATGAACATCGCCGAGGCCCTGCGGGCCTCCGGTGGCGATCCGGAACTGCGCCAGGCGGTACGGCGCCTCTATTACGACACCGTGGTGCTCAAGCAATCCTTGCCCACCATGATGCAGGCGTTGCTTGGTCTGTTCGGCGAAGCGGCATTCGTCTCGGGGCTCGACATGATGCGCCGCGCGCTGGCTGACGACATCGCCGCCCATGCGCCTTCGCGGCCTACCGCGCTGTTGCGCACGTTGCTGATCGGCCTCGCTGCCTCGACGCAACTGAGCAGCGTGCTGCAAAGCTGTCGCCGTTTGCTGGAGCAGCTGGCCTACAGTTGCCCGGCCAGCCAGCTCACCGCCGTGCTGTTGCTCCAGCGCATGCTGGGATTTGTCAGCAGCGGCCTGTCTTCAGCGGAAGTGCGTCGCATCGGCCGCGAATTGGGCGGCGATCAGGAGCGCGACCAACTGGTCTCCCTGAATGGCTTGTACCCCTTGCTCAAGCGTTTGCCGCTGGCGCTCTGGCGCGATGCGAAAAGCCGCCAGAGCGCGCTGAAGAATCTGCTGGTGCTGCTTGATGAGCGTTCCCGTGGCGAGACCCGTGGACAGACCGCCGAGCCGGTCATTGGAGCGCGCCCATGATCGCCATGCTGAACAAAGTCGCCCAGGCGGCGGTGCAACGTATCGAGGTGGCCGGCGCGTTCGTGGTGCTCGGCATCGTGTTCATGCTGATCCTGCCGTTGCCGACTGCGGTGGTCGATGCGCTGATCGCCATCAACATCTGCATCTCTTGCCTGCTGATCGTGCTCTCGCTGTACCTGCCGCGTCCGTTGGCGTTTTCCTCGTTCCCGGCGGTGCTGTTGCTGACCACTTTGTTCCGGCTGGCGCTGTCGGTGGCGACCACGCGCCTGATTCTCCTCCAGGGCGACGCGGGTCATATCGTCCAGGCGTTCGGCAATTTCGTGGTGGGGGGCAACCTTGCGGTCGGGCTGGTCATCTTCCTGATCCTGACGGTGGTCAACTTCCTGGTGATCACCAAGGGCTCCGAGCGGGTCGCCGAAGTCGCGGCGCGGTTCACGCTGGACGCGCTGCCTGGCAAACAGATGTCCATCGACAGCGACTTGCGGGCGAACCTCATCGATGTCAGCGAAGCCCGCCGCCGCCGCGAGGAACTGAACAAGGAAAGCCAACTGTTCGGGGCGATGGACGGGGCGATGAAGTTCGTCAAGGGCGACGCCATCGCAGGGCTGGTGATCGTGGTGATCAACCTCATCGGTGGCTTCTCGGTCGGCATGGTCCAGCATGATATGAGCGCATCCGACTCGATGCACTTGTATGCCGTGTTGACCATTGGCGACGGTCTGATCGCGCAAATCCCGGCCCTGCTGATTTCCCTGACCGCCGGCATGATCATTACCCGCGTCTCGCCGGAAGGACAGCCAGCCGGCAGCAGCGTAGGCAAGGAAATCGCCAAGCAGTTGACCGCCGAGCCCAAGGCCTGGGTCATCGCTTCGGTGGGGATGCTCGGCTTCGCCGCGTTGCCCGGCATGCCGACGCTGGTGTTCATCGTGATCGCCTTGATCACCGGCACGGCGGGGATCATCCAATTGCATGGCCGGGCAAAACAGGTCCGCCAGGCGGAGCAGTCTGAAAAGGTCGTCACGCCGGAACACAATGGCGCCGAGGACCTGCGCAGCTTCGACCCGACCCGGGCCTATCTCTTGCAATTTTCCAAGGCGATGGAAGGCAACCCGGCCGCCGAGGACGTCATCCAGTCGATCCGCAAAAAGCGCAACGCGCTGGTCGCAGGCTTTGGCCTGACCTTGCCGCCGTTCGAGATCGAATACAGCACGCTGCTCGAAGACGACGAGTTCCGTTTCTGCGTGCACGAAGTGCCGATGTTGCGGGCAACCTTCGGTGACCGCGTGGCCGTGGCGCGCGGGCCGCTGCCATTCGAGCCGCAGGATGCCCGGGTTGGCAGCGAAGTGCGTGACGAGCATCAATGGCTTTGGCTGGCCCCCGAAGACCCGCTGCTGGCGGACGAGCGTGTGGAAGCGGTGCCGGCGGGGGAGTTGCTGGTGGAGCGCATGAGCCGGGCCATGTTTGCCACCGGCCCGCAGTTCCTCGGCCTGCAGGAAAGCAAGTCGATTCTCAGTTGGCTCGAAGCCGGACAGCCGGAGCTGGTGCAGGAGCTGCAGCGGACCATGCCCCTGGCCCGTTTCGCCGCCGTGCTGCAACGCTTGGCAGGCGAAGGCGTGCCGCTGCGAGCGGTGCGATTGATCGCCGAGTCGTTGATCGAGCATGGGCAGCACGAGCGCGATGTCGGTGCGCTCACCGACTACGCCCGCATCGCCCTGAAGTCGCAGATCTATCACCAGTACCGCGATGAAGACGGCTTGCACGTCTGGCTGCTGACGCCGGAAACCGAAGGGCTGCTGCGCGACGCGCTGCGCCAGACCCAGACGGAAACCTTTTTTGCCTTGGAAAGCGTACATACCCGCGCCTTGGTCTTGCAGCTGCGCGAAGGCTTCCCGTTGCGGGCCAAACGCGTGGCGGTGCTGTTGGTCGCCCAGGACTTGCGCGCGCCGCTGCGTGACTTGCTGCGTGACGAGTTCAATCACGTGCCCGTGCTTGCCTTCAGCGAGTTGCACAGCAATGCCCAGGTCACCGTGCTGGGGCGCTTCGATCTCGAGCAGGAACAACTGCGGATCGAGGACGCCGCATGACGGTTTTTTCCCCTTGGCGCGCGGGCAGCGCTGCCACGCGTAACGATGTAAATCCAGGCGCATTCGATGGCCTGGCTGTGACAGTGGACGAGGGCCACCCGTGCCCCGTCGTTCAACCGGATTGTGGGCGCACCCCCGTCGCGCCTTGAGGAGTTGGCCATGTTCGAGCTGCGTGTATTGAGTGGTCTGCACCGAGGTGCGGCGCTGCCGCTGGTGGGTGAGCAGTGGGTGGTGGGAGCGGCGGAAGACGCCGACCTGGCGTTATACGATCCAGGCATCTGCGCCCATCACGTTGCCCTCAGGCAGGTTCAGGGCCAATGGCTGCTGGACTCGCTGGAGGGGAAGGTCTGTGATGCACAAGGCCAGCCCTGGATCCCCGCCGGGGCGTTGCAAAGCAATGCGCCGTTCTCCATCGCTGGCGTCTGGTTGTGCCTGGCCCCGGCGGATCAGCCGTGGCCTGATGAAGCAGCCCTGGATGACGCTGCGCACCTGGCGGTGGAGCGCGAACCCCAAAGGGCTGCGGCGCGGCCTTCCTGGCCCAAGCGCCTGGGGATCGCTGCCGCGGTGATCACCGTTGCCTCCAGCGCCTGGGCCTTCACCAGCCAGCCGGCACCGACCGTGGCGCCCGGCGCGGCGCAACAGCTCAAGTCGGCCAAGGTCGCGCTGGATACAGTCGAGGCGGTCCGCCTGGAGCTCGACCGCATGCTCCAGGAGCGTGACCTGGATGCCCATGTCCAGACCGAGGTCGAGGACGGCCGACTGGCCCTGGTGGGTGAGTTGCCGCGTCAACGCCTGGCGATGGTCGAACGGCTGCTCGAGCGTTTCCATGCTCGCTACGATACGTCGGTCGGGATCACGGCCAACGTCAGGGAGCGGCTGACTCAACTGCCGTTTCAGATCGCCCAGATCGTTGGCGGCAAACATGGCCATGTCGTCACGTCCGACGGCCGCCGGTTGTTTCTGGGTGACCAGATCGATGGGCTGCGCCTGACCGCGATCGATGCCGGCAAGGTCACCTTCGAAGGTGAGCAACGCTACGAGGTCACCTGGTGATGACGCAGGCGGCCATTGCACGATTGGAAACCTGGGCGACCGGCCAACGGGCGCACCTGCGCCGGTTCTCGCCGGTCATGGTGCGCGGGCAGGTACAGCGGGTCAGCGGCATCCTGTTGCAATGCCGGCTGCCGGGAGCGCAGATCGGTGACCTCTGCCAGGTCGAACGTGACGCGCGCGAGCCGTTGCTCGCCGAAATCGTCGGCTTCGATCGCCACGATGCCTTGCTCAGCGCGTTGGGTGGCCTGGAGGGCGTGCGTGTCGGCGCTGTCGTGGAACCGCTGGGCATGCCCCATCGGGTGACCGTCGGGCCCGAGTTGCTCGGGCAAGTGTTGGACGGCTTCGGTCGGCCCCTGCTGGACGGTGGCGTGGGCGCATTCGCCGGGGCGCAGGTGTTGCATGCCTCGCAAGTGATTGGCGAGGCGCCTGCGCCGACCGCACGACCGCGCATTCAACAGCCGTTGATGACCGGCGTGCGCGCCATCGACGGCCCGCTGACGCTTGGCGAAGGTCAGCGTGTCGGGTTGTTCGCGGGCGCCGGCTGCGGCAAGACCACATTGTTGGCGGAGATCGCTCGCAACGTTGACTGCGATGTCATCGTTTTCGGCTTGATCGGTGAGCGTGGGCGCGAGTTGCGCGAATTTCTCGACCATGAACTGGACGATGAATTGCGCGCTCGTGCAGTCCTGGTATGCGCCACCTCCGACCGGTCCAGCATGGAACGGGCCCGCGCGGCATTCACCGCCACGGCCTTGGCCGAGGGCTTTCGCGCCCGCGGCCAGCGCGTCCTGCTGCTCATCGACTCGCTGACCCGGTTCGCCCGGGCCCAACGGGAAATCGGCCTCGCCGCCGGCGAACCGCTGGGGCGCGGCGGCTTGCCTCCTTCGGTCTACAGCCTGCTGCCGCGTCTGGTCGAGCGGGCCGGGTTGAGCAATGAGGGGGCGATCACCGCGCTTTATACGGTGCTCATCGAACAGGATTCGATGAACGATCCGGTGGCGGATGAAGTGCGTTCGCTGCTTGATGGTCACATCGTGCTGTCGCGCAAACTCGCCGAGCGCGGTCATTACCCGGCGATCGACGTGTTGGCCAGCCTCTCGCGAACCCTAGCGAATGTCGCCGAGGCCGAGCACCTTCGAGCGGGCATCAATCTGCGGCGGTTGCTGTCGGCCTACGAGCAGATCGAACTGATGCTGCGCCTGGGGGAATATCAGGCCGGCGCCGACCCCTTGACCGACCTGGCGGTGGAGTCCCGCAGCGCCCTGGACGCATTCCTGCGCCAGGACTTGCGTGAGCCGGAGACGTTCACGTCGACATTGGCCCACCTCCAGCAATTGACCGCCTATGTCCCGGGCTGATCTGGACGCCCTGGCGCCGGTGCGCCGGCATCGCGAGGCGCAAGCCGAACGGGCCTGGCGCCAGCAGCGCGAGCTTTTGCGCGAGCGCCAGGCCGCGTTCGCCGCCGCGCGGGCGCGCTGGCAGGCAGCCTGTGAGCAGCAGGCGGCTCAGCGCGAGGCCCTCTACGGCGAGCACCGTGGCCGGGCGCTGAGCATTTGCGAACTCAATGCCTGGAGCACCGAGGAGCGGCGCTTGATCGGTGAGCTGGCGGAGCAAGCGCGGGCCCTGCAGGCGCTGGACGAGGAACAGGCGCAGCAGGCACGCCATACCGAAGCCGCGCAGCAGCGATTGCAAGGGCGCAGGCGTGACCTGGAAAAGCTCGGCGCCATGATGGAATACCTGGTGGAGGTTCCCGATGATGAATGAACGCACCGTACGCGGTGGACCGCCGCTTGCATCCGCTCGCCACGCGCCGCGTGCGCATGAGTACGCGCCTGTCCAGGTGAGTCGGGCCACCCGTCCGGCGGCCCGCGAGCCTGCGCCCGCTTCCGAACGCGACCCCGAAATGATAGCCGGGCGCAGTGACGGCTACTGGTTTCGCCAGTGGGTTGACGCACCTCGGGGCAGTTGCGAGGACGACACCGCCGGCGCCGGCTCCCTGTCAGGGTGGGTGGGCCTGGAGAGCGGCGAAGTGGACGCCTTTGTCGATCAGCTTTCGCCACGTCTGCGGGCCACGCTCGACCAGCAATTGGACCTGCTGCTGCACCTTCCCCACCTGGGACGGATCAGGGTCTCTGCGCAACGTCTGGCCGGGACCTCTGGCTGGGACATTGGCCTGAGTGGCGAAACCGAAGAAGTACGTGCGCGGTTATCGAGTCGGTCCGGGCGCCTGGAAGAGGCGTTGGGTCAGAGCCTGGGCCAGCCGGTGACGGTGCGCGTGGCATCCGCAGAGGAGGCGAGTGCGACATGAGCGTACGTGCATTGGCGCTGCGATCGATGTGCAGCGATGACGCCGCCGCCCGGCAGCGCTTGGGGGCTGGCGTCAGTCTGCCGTTCGAGGTGGCGGGCGAAGCTGGCGTGGTGGAACTGACCCCGGCCAGCGGCGCGGCGAGAGCTACGTCGTTTGTGCTGGAGTGTGCGCAAGGTGCCCTGGCCCTCGACGAGCCCGGTCCGGTACTCAGCCTGTTCGGTGAGTGCCCAGTGGTCCTGCCCGCCGAGCCTTGCGCGGATGACGCCTGGTTCTGGGCGCTGTTCCAGCAAACCCTGAGCGAGTCCTTGCGGCAAGCATTCGGTTTTCTGAGACCGCTGGCCGGTCACGTCGTCGAGGGCATCGCCTGCCGGATCGAGGTGAAAACAGGCGCGGCCCGTGCCACGAGCCATCTGCAAATCGCCGGGACGACGCTGCTGGGGGTGCTTGGCGCAGCGCCCTGGCAGCGTCGGAATGTGCCCTGGGGCGATGACCTTGCGCTGGATGTTCCGCTGCCATTGGGGCACCTGACGTTGGCCGCCAGGCACGTGGCCGCGCTGCGCCCCGGTGACGTGCTGGTTCCGGAGTCCGCCCTGTTCGATCCATCCGGCCAAGGAATCATTCGCCTAGGCCGGCAATGTGCGCGGGTCCGGGTATACGACCGTGCCGCGCCGTTGCGCCTGACCTTGCTCGCTCTGGAGGAAACCGCTATGAGCACCACCGCCGACACCGACATCCTGACGCCCGACTGGGACGACACCACTCGCTACGAACCCGACGTTCAGGCACCTGAAGTCGACGAGCAACCGGCGCCTTACCCCGTCGACTCCGATGCCACGCAGGCGCCGGTTGCAGATCCTGCCGCCACCCGCGAGCGTTTCGACGAGCTGCCATTGGCGCTGACGATACGTTGCGGCCACTTGAGCCTGACCCTGGGCGAGTTGCGCGACCTTGCACCCGGCTCGGTGCTCCAGGTCCAGGGCGTGGCGCCGGGCGCGGCGGCGTTGTTCCATGGCGAACGGGCCTTGGCCCACGGCGAACTGGTAGAAGTGGATGGCCGGCTCGGTCTGCAGATCACTCGCGTGGATGTGGCTGGATGAGCTTCCAGGGGGTCGACCCCTTTCTGCTGGCGCTGTTCATCGGCGGGATCTCATTGGTTCCCTTGTTGCTGATCATTTGCAGCGCCTTCCTGAAGATCGCCATCGTGTTGACGATTACCCGCAACGCCATCGGCGTGCAGCAGGTGCCGCCGAACATGGCGCTGTATGCCATTGCGCTGGCGGCGACGTTGTTCATCATGGCGCCGGTCGGCCATGACATCGCCGAGGAGCTGAAGGAGCGGCCACTGGATTTCAGCAATACCGAGGCGTTGCAGGGTTCTGCCTTGAACGCGGTAAAACCGCTGCAAGCCTTCATGTCGCGCAATACCAACCCGGACATCCTCACCCACCTGCTGGAAAACACCCAGCGTATGTGGCCCAAGGAGCGCGCCGAGCAAGCCAGTCGCGACGACCTGATGCTGCTGATCCCGGCCTTCATGTTGTCGGAGCTCGAG
>Ga0307405_10000176_pt1 | contig 23455 bp, 22 predicted proteins | sample 322Cmetagenome_2_FD_203311 | JGI IMG/M metagenome (GOLD analysis project Ga0307405, IMG submission 203311) | Maize rhizosphere microbial communities from greenhouse at UC Davis, California, United States - 322HYB-C-1 | ecosystem: Host-associated > Plants > Roots > Rhizosphere > Soil | place...
TCGAGGATTATCGCAAGGCGGCCGAGAATGCGAGGAAGGCCGGCTTCGACGGCGTCCAGCTCCACGGCGCGAATGGCTATCTGATCGACCAGTTCCTGCGCGATTCGACCAACCTACGCGACGACGAGTACGGCGGCTCGCCGGAAAACCGTGCGCGTCTGCTGCGCGAGGTCCTGACGGCGCTGATCGGCGTCTGGGGCGCTGACCGCGTCGGTCTGCGTCTTTCACCCAACGGCGAATCGCAGGGCTGCGACGATAGCGATCCGGCAGCGACCTTCGGCGCCGCCGCCAAGGTGGCGGAGGATCTCGGTATTGCCTTCCTGGAACTGCGCCAGCCGGGGCCCGAGGGCACGTTCGGCAGCACCGAGGTGCCCAAGCAGAGCCCGCTGATCCGCAGTATCTACTCGGGCCCCCTGATCCTCAACTCCGACTACGATGCCGCGCAGGCTTCGGCGGACGTCGAGGCCGGCCGCGCCGATGCGATCAGCTTCGGCCGTCCGTTCATCTCGAACCCCGATCTGCCCGACCGCATTCGGGCAGGTGCTGACTTTGCCGCAAACAAGGGAGTGCCGCAAAGCTGGTACGGGCGCGGGCCCGAAGGTTACATCGACTACCCGACGCTGATGGAGCAGAGCGCAGCGGCTTGAGGTTAGGCGGCTCCCATGAGGGACGCGGCAGCTTTCACCAGGTAGCCGCCTTCCCGAAACACCGTCATCCCAGCGAAAGCTGGGATGACGAAGCCTAATCCGGCTCGCCCTCGTCTGCTGGAGCTTCGGGCTCCGGCGCGGGGTTGAGCTGTATTTGCGGCGGGCCGTCGGCGTCCGCATCAGCGGCCGCCTCATCCCCTTCGCCGGCCTCCGGAGCATCGGACGCTTCCTCGGTCTCCTCCGCTGCTTCAGCGCCGCCTATCGGCTCGGTACGCAGCGGCGGGGACTGCGAGCGGACGGTGTCGAGCGGCAGCATCTCGTCGCTGATCGTGCCGCCGAGCACTTCGCCTTCGGCCGTGCCCCCATCCGCTCCGCTGTCGGCGCCGCCGTCGCAAGCGGCGAGCAATATCGCCAGGACCATCACGGAAATCGTCTTGTGCATCATGCTTTCACTCCGCAAGCACGCGCGAGGCCATCGAGAAAGTCCCCGGCGCGCGCCTCCAATGCCTTATCCCATTCCTCCGGCGCAACCGTGACGCCGAGCCGCTGAAGGCTGGTGACCCCGTATTCGGCGATACCGCAGGGCACGATCCCCGCGAAGTGCGAGAGATCGGGCGCCAGATTGACCGCGAAGCCGTGCATGGTGACCCACCGGCGCACCCGCACGCCGATCGCGCCGATCTTGGCTTCACGGCCGTCGATGTCGCGTGTCCAGATGCCTATCCGCCCTTCGGCGCGCCAGGACTCGACCCCGAAGTCCTCCAGTGTATCGATCACCCAGCCTTCGATCGCATGGACGAAGCAGCGCACGTCCTTCCCGCGCCGGTTCAGGTCGAGCAGGACGTAGCCGATCCGCTGGCCGGGGCCGTGATACGTGTAGCGCCCACCCCGCCCCGCCTCGACCACTTCGAAGCGCGGGTCGAGCATCTCGGCAGCCGCGGCGCTGGTGCCGGCGGTATAGACCGGCGGATGTTCGAGCAGCCAGACGAGTTCCCCCGTCTCGCCTGCCGCGATGGCGCGGTTGCGCGCCTCCATTTCGGACAGTGCTTCCCGATAGGGCACGGGCACGGCCTCGCGCCGCCACTCGATTGCTGACTGGGTATTGCCGGACATTGCCGATTGCGTGGCGCGCCCCGCGCGGCTTATCAAGGGCAAAGGCACCGTAACGAGGGGACATGCCATGAAATTCGACATGGGACGGGCGTGGAACGAAGCGACCGCAATGGTCGGCGCGAACAAGGAACTGCTCGCGGTGATCGCGGGCATCTTCATATTCCTGCCAAATCTCGCGCTGGCGTTGCTGGTGCCGGAGATGATGACCGGCCCAGCGCAGGTCAATCCTGACCAGCCGATGGCCGCGTTCCAGGCGTTCTACGCGGAAAACGGCATATGGTTCATGCTGCTGGCGCTCATCCAGTCGGTCGGGACGCTGTCGCTCCTCGCATTGCTGCACGACCGCCGGCCGACGGTCGGCGAGGCAATCAAGACCGGGCTCATCACACTGATCCCCTATATCGCAGCGCAGATCATTCTCGTTCTCGGCCTGTCGATCGTGCTGGGCATACCGGTGGGTGTCGCTGCCGGATTGGGCGGCCCCGCAGCGGGCGTGCTCGTGGGCCTGCTGGCCTTCGTCATCTTCGCCTACGTGATGGTGAAGTTCTCGCTCGTCTCGCCGGAGATGGTAATCGGCGCCAACCTCAACCCGGTCACCGCTCTGCGCAATTCATGGCGTCTGACCAAAGGTAACAGCCTGCGGCTCTTCGGCTTTTACCTGCTTCTCGGGGTCGGGGTAGCCGTGGTCGCGATCGTCATCAGCATGATCTCCGGCCTGTTCGTCGCAATGCTCGGCCAGAACACGGCGGGGCTGCTGGTCGGCGGCGCGCTGAGCGGGATCATCGCCGCAATCTGGAGCGTGCTGATCGTGTGCGTACTCGCGGCGGTTTACAAGCAGCTTGCCGGCCCCTCGGCCGAGGCGGTCAGCGAAGCCTTCGAATAAGGAGGATCGGGAGCGAGGCGGCTCAGGCCGCCTCGTCCTTCCAGCCCCAGAAGAGCTGGCACGGTAGCACATTCCACAGCTCGAAGCCCTGCTCGATACGCGCAAAGTGCTTGGCCATGAAGTCGCGCGCCTTGGCGCTGAACTGATAGACGAGGAACGCCCCGCCAGGACGCAGCACGTCGTGCGTCGCCTCGGCGATGGCGGGCCCCACCCCTTCGGGTAGAGTCGAGAACGGCAGGCCGGAGAGCACGTAATCCGCCTCCTCATACCCGATCGCGCGGACAATCTCTCTCACGTCGGCAGCCGAACCGTGGACGGCGATGAAGCGGCCGTCGGTGATCGTCCGCTTCAGGTAGTCGATGTAGAGCGGGTTTGTATCGATCACGAGCAACTTGCCGTCCCGCGGCAGGCGCTCGAGCACCGGGCGGCAGAAGGTGCCGACACCCGGCCCATACTCAACGAACAGCTTGCATTCGGCCCAGTTGACCGGGCCGAGCATCTTGCGGATCGTGAAGCGTGAGGACGGGATGATCGAGCCGACCATGCGTGGATGCTCGATGAAGCCGCGGAAGAAAACGCCCCATTGCCCGAACAGCCGGGCGGTCCGATCGCGGAGGCGGGTACGCGGTTCGACCGCCAATTCGTTCATTTGGGCCAAGAAATACTGCCTCGTTCGCGGTTGCGCCGTTCGCGTTCGCAAATCCACGGGCGTATTGCAAGCGCTCCGCGGCGAGCCTAGCGAGAGCCGCGATGGCTGACAGAGATCCATATCCCAAGGCAATCGAGGCAGCCGCCCCGCAGAGAATTTCGCGCGGGCGGATGGTTCTGCTGTTCCTCGTCATGCTGGTGACGGCGGCGGGGAATACCGCGATGCAGTCGGTCATGCCCTCGGTCGGCACGGCGCTGGGCGTGGCGGACGTGTGGATCAGCATCGCCTATACCTGGTCGGCGCTGTTGTGGGTCATCTGCGCCCCCATCTGGGCGCGCCGCTCCGACCGGCGAGGTCGCAAGGCGATGATGGCGATCGGCCTTGTCGGCTTCATCGCGTCGTTCGCGCTGTGCGGCCTCGTTCTTATGTTCGGGCTGGCCGGTGCGATCTCTGCCGCGGCGACGCTGATGTTCTTCGCCGCAGCGCGCAGTCTCTACGGCGGGTTCGGCTCGGCCGCGCCGCCCGCGGTCCAGGCCTATGTCGCGAGCCGCACGCCACGTGCCGAGCGAACCAAGGCCATGGCCCTGATCGCCTCCAGCTTCGGGCTCGGCACGGTTATCGGCCCGGCACTGGCGCCACTGCTGATTTTCCCGGCGACCGGGCTGGTCGGCCCGTTTTTCGCCTTCGCGCTAGTTGGCCTGGCGGTGCTGGTCGCACTGCGCCTGCGCCTGCCCAACGACGCGCCGACGTTCGCGGCCCGCGGCGATGTCGTGGCCGTGCCGTTCAGCGCGAATTCGAATCCGAATGTCTCACGTGGGGAGGAAGGGGAGGACGAACCCGCCCAGCCAAGGCTCGGGGCGATCCCCGACCTCTCCTGGCGCGACAGGCGGCTGCGGCCCTGGCTGGTCGCGGGATTGCTGGGCGGGCATGCGCAGGCAGCGACGCTGGGCATTATAGGGTTCTTCATTCTCGACCGGCTGGGGCTACGCGCCGATCCGTCGGCGGGCACAGGACCGATCGGCCTCGTCCTCATGTGCGGCGCGATCGCCACTCTACTCGCGCAATGGGGCCTGATTCCGATGCTCAAACTCGGCCCGCGCTCGTCTACGCTGTGGGGCATGGCGTTGGCCATCATCGGTGTCATCGGGTTCTCGCTGGCGCAGGACCTGCATGCGATCGCACTCGGCTTCGCGGTCGCTTCGCTCGGCTTCGGACTCTATCGCCCGGGGTTCACCGCGGGATCCTCGCTCGCGGTGACCCGGGACGAGCAGGGCCAGATCGGCGGCATCGTCGCCTCGGTCAACGGCGCGGCCTATATCGTCGCGCCGGCGGCGGGCGTGTGGCTCTACGGCCACCACGAGTGGATCGGCTTTGCCGCAATCTGCCTGCTATGCGCAGCCGTGTTCGTGTTCGGCTGGCGCTCGCTCCAGGCGGACGACGTGCTCGAAGGCCGCGCCGGGGACGACGACTAGAGGATTTCCTCGATCCGTTCGGTCGGACGGCACAGCCGCACGCCCTTCTCCGTCTCGACCAGCGGACGTTCGATCAGCTTGGGATCGGCGGCCATGGCATCGAGCACCGTGTCGTCATCGGCTTCGGTCAGTCCACGCTCCTTCGCATCGGTCCCCTGGGTCCGGATGCCCTCGCGCGGTGCGATTCCCGCATCGCCGTAGAGCTGGGCCAGCTTGTCGCGGCTCGGCGGGTTCTTGAGATACTCGACGACCTCGAGCTCGATGTCGTCACGCCCGCGCAGCGTCTCGAGCGCCGCACGCGACTTGCTGCAGTTCGGGTTGTGCCAGATGGTTGCTTTCATCGCCGGTCTCCTTCGCAGGAGCGGTTAGCGCCGGCAGGAGGATTTCGCGAGTCCCCCTCTCTGAGTCCCCGCGAAGGCGGGACTCAGGCCATTTATGGACGACCAGGCGGCCTGACGCCCCTGCCTTCGCAGGGGCTCGCGTCTGACTTACTCCCGCGCCTCGCTCTCCGGCGCAGCCATCGCCGGCACCTCCGTCGCTGCGTCCTCGGCGCTGATGCCCGGCGCGGGGGCCGCGCTGATGCGTTCGACCCGCCGCGCAACGCGGCCGGCGCGCTGGATGGCACGGACGAGCCGCGGATAGACGCCGCAGCGGCATAGGTTGGGGATCGCCTGTTTGATCGCCTCTTCCGAGGGATCGGAATTGGCCTGGATCAGCGCGGCCGCCGCCATCGCGATGCCCGGCGTGCAGAAGCCGCACTGGATCGCCTGCTCGGCCACCAGCGCCTGCTGCACCGGATGCGAGCGGTCGCGGCTGAGCCCCTCGATCGTGGTGACGTAACGCCCCTCGGCCTCGGCCAGCGTAATCAGGCACGATCGCAACGCCTCGCCATCGACGATCACGGTGCAGGCATGGCAATCGCCCACGCCGCAGCCGTATTTCGTACCGGTGAGATTGGCCGCGTCGCGCAGTGCCCAGAGCAGCGGCGTCTCCGGGTCCATGTCGAACCGGACGGGACGATCGTTGACGGTAAGCGCAGGCATCCGGTTCGGCGCGGTCTAGCCTGTCAGTCGCGCCAGCTCGAGTCGATCCGGTCGACCTTGCGCTTCCATGCCTCGAAGTCAGCGTAGCCCGGCCCCCCGGGCGCCTGCGCCTGGCCAATGTCGCGCTGGTGGACGTTTATGACGTCCTGGCTCACGTGAATTGGCCGGCCCTGGCTCAAGGTCGCGACCTGAATCTCGCACGCGCGCTGGAGCGCCCAGGCCTGGACGAACATCTCGTGGATCGTGCGGCCGAGCACCACCGGGCCGTGGTTGCGCAGCATCAGGATCCGCTTGTCGCCGAGGTTCGCGAGCAGTCGTTCGCCCTCCTCCTCGCGCACGGTCACGCCTTCGAAGTCGTGATAGCCGATCTGGCCCTGGAAGTTGCAGGCGTAGAAGCTGATCGGCAGCAGCCCGCCTTCGGTACTGGAGACCGCCATCGCCTCGGTCGTATGCGTGTGGCAGATCGCGTGCGCCCAATCGAGATGGCGGTGGAAATAGGCGTGCTGGGTGAAGCCCGCCTTGTTCACCGGGTAATTGCCCGAGAGCACGTTGCCGTCGATGTCGATCTTGACGAGGTTGGAGGCGCTCACTTCCGAATAGAGCAATCCGAACGGGTTGATGAGGAAGGCGTTGTCCTCCCCCGGCACTTTCACCGAGATGTGGTTGTAGATCGATTCCGACCAGCCGAAATGGTCGAAGATGCGGTAGCAGGCCGCGAGGTCGAGCCGGGCCTGCCATTCGGCCTCGCTGCATTCCATGCGGGGTTTGAGCTGCGTCGCCACGGGCACTCTCTCCTTCGATTGCCTTGCGCCACTTATCGCACGGAGGGGCGCCCCCGCACAAGCGCCTGCCCGGCAGCCTTGCAATCGCGCGGGGCGGCGCTATCGGCAGGCGCATGAGCGAGGGCGCCAAGCTGACGCGCGGATCGATCCGCGGCCACCTGGTGACCCAGACGCTGCCAATGATCATCGGCGTCGCGGCGATCATGTCGGTCGGGCTCATCGACGCCTATTTCATCGGCCAGCTCGGCAGCGCGGAGCTCGCGGCGGTCGCGTTCGTCTTTCCGGTCACCATCGCGCTCTCCAGCCTCGGGGTCGGCGTCATGGTCGGGGTCAATTCGGTGATCGCCCGAGCACTGGGCGCAGGCGACACCGCGCAGGCGGCGCGGCGGGCAAACTTCGGCGCGGTGTTCGCGGTCGTGCTCGGCGCGATTTTGGGGCTCGCGCTCTACGTTCTGCTCGATCCCCTGTTCCGACTTATGCAGGCGTCGGACGCGCTGCTGCCGCTGATCCGAGCCTACATGGCCCCGTTTGCGCTCGGCATGCCTGTGCTGCTGCTGCAGATGGCGCTCAACGGCGTGCTGCGCGGCCAGGGGGAGGCGCGCAAGACTTCATTCGTGGCCCTCACTTTCGCCATCGCCAACTGGGTGCTCGACCCGCTGCTGATCTCCGGAGCGTTCGGCTTCGAAGGCTTCGGCATGGCGGGCGCGGCCTACGCCTCGATCGCCGGCTATGCGCTTGCGATCGTCCTCGCCCTGTGGCTGATCGCAGGCACCGACCTGCCGATAAAGCCGAGCCTGATCCGCCAGGCCCGTTTCGGCGAATCCGCCCGCGCTATTCTGCGTGTCGCCGGACCCGCCGCTTTTTCGAACGCGGTCAATCCGATCGGCCTGTCGGTCCTCACCGCGCTGCTCGCCGCGCAAGGGGAGGCGGCGGTGGCGGGCTTCGGCGCGGCCGGACGCCTGCAGAGCTTCGCAGTCGTGCCGTTGCTCGGCCTCTCGGGTTCGATCGGGGCGATCGTCGGGCAGAACTGGGGCGCGGGCCGGCCGGACCGCGCACGGCGGGCGATGCTGGAGGCGGGTGTGTTCTGCCTCGCCTACGGTGTCGTGCTCGCTCTCGTGCTGTTCGCGGCGGGCGAATGGTTCGCGCGGTTCTTCACCGACGATCCGGCGGTGATCGCCGAGTTCGACAGCTACCTGCGCATCGCCGCCTGGGGTTATGCCGGGTTCGGGCTGCTGATCGTCGCCAACGGTGCGCTGAACGCGGTCGACAAGGCCGGTTGGGCCCTGACGCAAAGCTGCGCGCGGGTGTTCCTGGTCATGCTGCCCATCGGCTGGCTGCTGCGCCCGCATTGGGGTGCGGAGGCGGTCTACGCCGCGGAACTTGCCGCCAACGTGATCGGCGGCACGATCGCCGCGCTCATCGTCTGGCGCGCCCTACGGCACTTTCCCGGGCGGCAGTGACCGTTCGTTAACCATCCTTGGCCATAGCTCTTCGCACTATCCGGGGGGCTTGGATTTCGATGGACGACCTGCTGGCAGATTTCGTGGCCGAAACCCGCGAGATGCTCCAAGCGATCGAGGGCGAGATCGTGGCGTGGGAAGCCGATCCCGCAGACCGCGAGCGGCTCGACGCCATCTTCCGCTTTGTCCACACCGTGAAGGGCAACTGCGGCTTCTTCGACTTCCCCCGCCTCGAAAAACTCAGCCACGCGGCCGAAAGCGCGCTGTCCGAAGTACGTGCCGGCCGCAGACGTGCCAGCACCAGCCTGGTCACCGCGGTGCTCGGGGTGATTGATCGTATCACCGACATGATCGACGCGATCGATGCAGGCGAGGAACTACCGGAAGGTGGCGACGGCATGCTGATCGCTGCGCTCGAACCCGGCCGTGATGAGCCCGACAGCGAGACGATCCAGACAGGCGAACAGGCTGGGCCGCGCGCGGCACGGGCAGGCAACACGCGCTCGATCCGTCTGCCGGTCGAACTGCTCGACCGGGTGATGAGCGGCGTTTCCGACATGGTTCTCGCCCGCAACGAACTCGCCCGGCGGTTGCGTGACCACGGTGCCGACCCCGCACTGCAGGGTCCGTTCGAGCGGCTTTCCACCATTCTCGACGAGGTTCGCGAAGGGGCGACCCGGATGCGGATGCAGCGCCTGGAGCACCTGTTCGCCGCCCTGCCGCGCATGGTCCGCGATCTTTCCGCCGAGCTCGGCAAGCAGGTGATGATCGATCTCGAAGGCGGCGATGTCGAACTCGACCGCGAGATGATCGAATCGGTCCGCGACCCGCTGACCCATATCCTGCGCAACGCGATCGATCACGGGATCGAACCGCCGGCCGAACGGCTCGCCGCAGGCAAGCGCGAGATCGGCATTATCACCGTTTCCGCGCGCCGCACGGGCAACCGCATCATCGTCGCCGTGAGCGACGACGGGCGCGGCATCGCGCTCGGCAAGCTGGGCGACAAGGCCGTGGCGGCAGGCGTGGCGAGCGCCGCCGAAGTCGCCGCGATGACCGATGAGCAGAAGCTCGACCTGATCTTCGCGCCCGGCTTCTCGACCGCCGCCGAGGTCAGCCAGGTCTCCGGCCGCGGCGTCGGCATGGATGTTGTGCGCGCCAATGTCGAGCGGTTCGGCGGTTCGGTTTCGGTTTCCAGCAAAGAAGGCCGGGGCACGATCGTGTTCCTCCACTTGCCGCTGACGCTCAGCATCGTGGAGGGGCTGACGGTCAAAGTCGGCGCCCACACGCTGGGCCTGCCGCGTTCCTACATCGTCGAGATCGCGCGCAGCGTCTCGCGCTCGGTCGAGGTCGACCGGCTCGGCGACGGCATCTTCCTCACCTTCCGCGGCGAACGCGTGCCCTGTCTCGATCTCGCGGAAGTGCTCGGGCTTGAACAGGAGGTCGATCTCGAGCGCGCCACCTTCGTCTTCCTGCGGCTCGTCAGCGGCGATCTGTTCGCGCTCGCGGTCGACCGGGTGCTCGACAACGAGGACTTCGTTCTCAAGCCCCTACCACCGGCGCTGGAAGCAATCGGCCTCTACGGCGGCACGGCGCTGCTCGACGACGGCCAGCCGATCCTCAAGATCGACGTTCCCGGCCTCGCCGAGGCATATGGGCTGGCAAGCCATGCGCGCATTCGCACCGCGGTGCAGGAACACGGCACTGAACAGACTGCGGCGCCCGCCGAGCACGCGGTGGTCTTCACGTCCTTCGCCGGACGCAGGCGCGCGATCCGCATGGCGCCGATCCGGCACATCCATACGCTGCCGGTCTCCGCAATCGAGCTCACCGATGGGGGCGCGCTCGCGACCGTCGACGGCACGATCCTGCCACTACTGGGGACAGAGGGCGGAACACTCGCCAACGACACGGTTACTGCGCTGCGTCTAGGGGATGGTGAGTTCGAGCTGCTCTACGCCGTCGCGGGCATCGTTGACTCCGTCGAGCTGCCGGGCCCCGTCGTACCGCTGGAAGGCGACGAAACGCTGGAAGGCACGGCGTTGATCGACGGCGCTATCGTCGGCGTGATCGACGCGCACCGGCTCTTCGCCCGTCATGGACACGCCGCCCTGCGCGCGCAGCGCCCGACCTGCCGCCTGCCGGGCTCCGACCCGTGGGTGGCGAGCTTTCTCGAACCGTTGATCCGCTCGGCCGGCTACGATGTTCTCGGCGACGGCGATAGGCGGGCCGCTGATATCATCGTAACACTCGATGAGGAGGCGAACGCCGGCGCCGCTGCAGCCGTCGTCCGCCTCCGCTCGCGCCCCGAGGGGACTGCGCACGATCCGGACAGCATCTACCGCTACGACCGCGACGGGCTCCTCTCGGCGCTCGCCCGCGCACGTTCGGGAGCACGGTGATGAACAGCCTGCTTCTTCTGACGCGCATCGGCGGACGTCCAGCCGCATTCCGGGCCGAAGACATCGGTTCGATCGTCGAACTGAGCGAGATCGCCCCGGTGCCCCGCGCGCCGGGCTTCGTAGCCGGCCTTGCCGCGCTGCGCAGCCGCGCGCTGACCGTGATCGACAGCCGCAAGGCGCTCGCTCTTGCCAACGCCCCTGAGGAAACTGACGTGCGTGCGCCGGTCGTCGAAGTGGGCGGGCATACCTACGCCCTGCTGGTCGACCGCGTGGACGATGTCGTCGCGGCCGTCGGGGAGCCTACGCCGCCGCCAGCCACCCTAGGGTCGGCCTGGGCGCCGGTCGCACACGGGATGATTGAAACCGCAGCCGGCCCTGCCGTTCTGGTCGACGTGGCCGCCCTAGTCGCCGGCCCGCAGCGGACCGCCGCTTAAACGATTGGTTACCCGGAGCGAATAATCCGGGATCATAGAAAAGGATCGCACACCATGAAGACCTGTCTGATCGTCGATGACTCGCGCGTGATCCGAAAGGTTTCACGCCACATCCTCGAATCGCTCGGCCTTTCGGTCGACGAGGCGGAGAACGGCGAGAAAGGCATCGCGCAGTGCGAGAAGGCCATGCCCGATCTCGTCCTGCTCGACTGGAACATGCCGGTGATGACCGGCATCGAATTCATCACCCATCTGCGCCGCATGCCCGGTGGGGACATGCCCAAGGTCGTGTTCTGCACCACCGAGAACGATATCGCGCATATCCGCGAGGCGATCGGAGCGGGCGCCGACGAATACGTGATGAAGCCGTTCGATCATGAAACCCTGCAGATAAAGCTCCAGCTCGTCGGCATGGCCTGAGGTCCGGCCGGTGGGCGCGGAGAGCAGCATTGCGGCGGGCACGGCCGGAGGATCGCCGACGGAGCGCGCACCCATCCGCGTGATGATCGTCGACGATTCGCTGACGGTCCGCGCCGTGCTCTCCAGGATCATTGCGCCCGAAGGCGATATGACGATCGTGGGCAAGACGGGCAGCGCAGAGAACGCGCTCGCCGCCCTCGCGATCGCCCCGGCTGACGTCGTGCTGCTCGATCTCGAAATGCCAGGCATGGGGGGGCTTCACGCGCTGCCAAAGATCCTCGCGGCGCATGCGGGCACGCAAGTGCTGGTCGTTTCCTCGCTTACCGAAGCCGGGGCGGAGCACACATTGGCCGCGCTTTCGATGGGCGCCGCGGATACCATGTTGAAGCCGCGGAGCGGCGAGTTCGATCAACACTATCGTACTGCGCTGCTGCAACGCATCCGGGCCTTGGGGCGGCGCAGCCGCACAGGCGCGGCCGCCGTACCGCCCGTGGAGCCACCGCTACGCGCGCGCAACAAGCGGGGCGGCCCGCTAGAAGTGATCGGCATCGGCGCTTCCACCGGCGGTATTCACGCGCTCTGCATGCTGCTGCGTAACCTGCCGCGCTATGTCGAAGCGCCGATCCTGGTCACGCAGCACCTGCCGGAAACGTTCATGCAGGTCTTCGCCGGGCAGCTCGAGCTCGCGAGCGGGCGCGAAGCGGTGGTGGTCGACGGCGCGACACCGGTCGAAAGCGGCCGCATCCATATTGCGCCCGGCGACGGGCATCTTCTGCTTCGCCGGGACGGCGGGGTGCTGCTTGCCGGCACCGCCGCTTTCAAGGCGCCCAGCGGCTGCATGCCTTCCGTCGATACCATGTTCGAGAGCATGGCCGACGTTGCGGAGGGGGCGACGCTCGGCGTCGTGCTCTCTGGCATGGGCCGCGATGGCCTGATCGGTGCCGAACGGCTGGTCCACGCCGGCGGCAATATCATCGCGCAGGACGAGGTCAGCTCTTCCGTCTGGGGCATGCCGCGTGCAGTCGTTCAGGCGGGCCTCGCTTCGGCCGTGCTGCCGCCGGAGAAGATCGCTTTGCGCATCGCGCTTCACGCCGGGGAAGCCGCATGGAGGTGACGCAGATCTCCCACCGGATCATTGCCGACCTGCTCCTGGAACGGACCGGCCAGCAACTCACCGAAGGTCGCCAGTGGCGTATCGGAAGCGCGCTTGCAGGGGTGTTCCGCGAATACGGGATCGACAATGTCGACCAGCTCGTCTGCATGCTGGGCACCGGCGATTCCGAGGAACTCTCGCGCAAGGTCGTCGAGGCCCTGCTCAACAACGAGACCTACTTCTTCCGCGACCGGCAACTCTTTCAGCAGCTATCCGAAACCGTCCTGCCCGATCTGGCCGAGAAGCGCGCGGGCACCCGGCGCCTGTCGATCTGGTCCGCCGGCTGTTCGACCGGGCAGGAGGCGCTGTCGCTGTCGATGATGTTCGCCGACCGCCCGTACATGTGGCGCGGCTGGAAGATCGAGATCCTGGGCACCGACGTTTCGACCCACGCGATCGCAGCCGCGCGGCGCGCGTGTTACAGCCAGTTCGAGATCCAGCGCGGTTTAGGCGTCGCGCAGATGCTGCGCCACTTCAACGAGACGCCGCGAGGGTGGGAGCCGGACCGGGCGCTGCTGGCTCCGATCTGCTACCGCGTCGGCAACGTGCTCGATATGCAGACGCGGCCGGAGCGGTTCGACCTCGTGCTGTGCCGCAACGTGCTGCTCTATTTCGACTGCAAGACGCGGCAGCAAGCGCTCGGCCGCGTGGCCGACAGCCTGCGCGAAGACGGGTGGCTGATGCTCGGGGCGGGCGAGACCATGGCGGGCAAGGGCGGGCGCTTCGCCCCCGCGACGGACGTCCAGGGGCTCTATCGGTGCGAACCGCGGGCGCCGGCGCTCGGCGCGCGAATGGCGGCTGCAAGGTAAATCGGTGTTTAACAGTTCTTTAGTGCCGCGCCGCTAACTTGCGGAGCAAGAACAGGGGTTTGGGGTCCAGCGGGTGACACTAGAGGGGGAAAATTACGGTTTGGCGCCGCGCCTACTGGTGGTCGCACCAGTCGCCGTCCTGACGGCGATCTTCGCGGCAATCTGCCTTGCCTTGCTGATGAGCGACGATTTTCCGCTCGCCAAGGCTTCGCCGCTGATCCTGTTGGGCATCGTGGCCTACGCAATCGCGGTGCTCTTGCTGCTTCGTTTCGGCTTTGCACACGTCGCGCGGCTCGAACGGCTCGGCATGACCGACAGCCTGAGCCAGCTTCCCAACCGCCGTGCACTGCACCGGCACATCGCCGCTGCCGCAACCACGGGCCATGAAATGGCTGTCGCTTTGATCGACCTCGACGGCTTCAAAACCGTCAACGATCTCTATGGGCACGGGGTCGGCGACCGGCTGATCAAGGAAGTCGCGCTGACCTTGCGCCGCCTGTGCGGCAATGACGCCGCCGCCTACCGTCTGGGCGGAGACGAGTTCGCCGTGAGCATGGTGGGCCCGCTCGCAGGAACGCTGCTCGAAGGGATCTGCCGCGGCTTGCTCGAGACGCTGTCGCAGCCGGTCGCACTCGACGACCGGCGTATTCCGATTGGAGCCAGCGTCGGGCTCGCCCGCTGCACGGCCGGCGGTACACTGGAATCCTCCGAGCTGCTGCGCCGCGCTGATGTGGCGATGTATGTGTCCAAGCGCGACGGGAAGATGCGCTGCACCTGGTTCAAGGACGAGTTCGACCGCAGTCTGGAGGCGATGCGCGATCTCGACAACGAACTGCGCGCAGCGCTGCTCAACGAGGAATTCCGGGTTCATTACCAGCCGCTGGTGGACGCACGGACGCATCGGGTCGTGGCGGTGGAATCGCTGCTGCGCTGGCAACGTCCCGATGGCCGAGACGTGGGGCCCAACGTATTCATCCCGGTGGCCGAGGAATCCGGGTTGATCAACGCGATCGGCCTGTGGGTCCTACGCCGCGCGTGCACCGATGCCCTGCCGTGGGGCATCCAGCTCTCGGTCAACATCTCCGCCGCGCAGCTCCGCAATCCCGAATTCCCGTTCCAACTCGGACAGGTTCTGGAGGAGACCGGCTTCCCGCCGGAGCGGCTCGAGCTGGAGATCACCGAAACCTGTCTCGTGCTCGACCCCCTCGTTGCCGAGCGCAGTCTCGATCTGGTGCGCGGCCTCGGCGTCGATGTCGTGCTCGACGATTTCGGGACCGGTTACGCCTCGATCGGCTTCCTGCGCCAGTTCCGGTTTGAGAAGCTCAAGCTCGATCGCTCGCTGGTCGTTGACTCGGCGATCGACGAGAGTCTGCGTGCGATGATGCTCTCCAGCATCTCGATGGCGCGCGCGCTCAAGATGCGCGTGACGGCCGAAGGGGTCGAAACCGAAGCCCAAGCCGCCATGGTGCGAAGCGCCGGCTGCGACCACATCCAGGGCTGGCTCTTCTTTGCGCCGATGCCGCCCGACGACATCCCACAACACCTCGCCCCTGTGGCCCAAAAGGCCGGCCCGGCTAAGGTCGAACCGGGAAGGAAAGTAGCATGAACGCCCCGACAACGATCATCGTACCAGGCGAGATGCGCGACGAAATCGAGCAGGTCGAACTGACGCAGTCGGACCCTGCCGCAGCCCATCAGGCTTTTGGACCAGTGCGCCGGTTCAACGACCAATCGCTTGCGCGCAAGGTTGCGCTTCTCGGCGGACTTCCCCTCACCGCGCTCGCGCTGGTGGCCGTGCTTGCGTGGATCGGCCTGTCGTCGGCGAACGCGCCCGCCGCGCCGGCGCTGCGCTGGTCCATCGTCGCCATCACGGCCCTCGCCTTCGTGCTCGGCCTCGGCGCGATCCGGCTCATGTTGGCTGACGTTTCGGAGCGGCTCGGCACGCTCGCGCGCGATATGACCTCGCTCGTCGCCGGCCATCGCGATTTCACGATCCGCGGACTCGACCGGCGGGACGAGATCGGGGAGATCGCGCGCGCGTTCGAGATCTTCGTCAAATCCGGCGTGAAACTCGATGAGCTGTTCGCCAATCGCCGCGCGGAGCGCGAACGGCGCGAGGAGGAAGTTCGCACCTTCGCGCGTACGTTTGAATCGAGCGTGGGCGAGGTCGTGTCGGGCGTCGGCGCGGCTTCCGCCCAGTTGAAGGCGACTGCCAGTTCGATGGCCGCCGCCGCCGAACAGGGCGCGGCACAGACCCAGCGTGTGGCGCAGGCGATGATAGAGGCATCCTCCGGCGTCACCGCCGCGGCGGCTGCATCGGACGAGTTCGCCATGTCGATCGGCGAGATCAGCCGCCAGGCCGCGCAGTCGGCCGAACTGGCACGCCGGGCGACTGGCTCCACCCGGCAGGCGAACGATACGATCTCTGCACTTTCCACCACCGCAGAGCAGATCGGGCAGATCGTCGAGCTGATCTCCACCATCGCACAGCGGACCAACCTGCTCGCCCTCAATGCCTCGATCGAGGCGGCACGCGGCGGGGAAGCCGGTCGCGGTTTTGCGGTCGTCGCATCGGAGGTGAAGGAACTCGCCTCCCAAACCGGCCGCGCGACCGAGCAGGTGGCGCAGCAGATCCGCGCCATCCAGGAATCGACGGGGGCCAGTGTCGGCGCATTGCGCACCGTCGCCGATCAGGTGCAGCAGCTCGAATCGACCGCTGTTTCGATCGCCTCTGCAGTCGATCAGCAGTCGGTCGCGGGGCAGGAACTGGCGCGCAACATCGACCTTGCCGCTCGCGGCGCAAGTGAGGTGCAGGCCAGCGTCAACCAGATCCGTGAAACCGCGCTATCGACCGGAGCAGCCGCATCGCAAGTGCTCAACTCAGCGACGGAGCTGGAGACGCAGGCGTCGACCCTCGGCAGCCAGGTCGCGCGCGTCATGCAGGTGATCCTGAAGCGTACCTAGGCGCCGCGCTCCCGCTCTCGCGCACAAGGCCCTTGGTGCGCGGCCTATGGCGGCGCTATGGCCGCAGCGGGCACCGGACCGGTCCCGGTGGAGGGAGAGACGCATTTGCCGGGCGCAACGCTATCCCGGGTCGGCAAGAGCTTTGGCGCTGTCACGCTGTTCGACGGCTTCGACCTCTCGGTCAGTGACGGCGAGTTCCTCGTGCTCGTCGGCCCTTCGGGTTGTGGCAAGTCGACACTGCTCCGGCTGATCGCAGGGCTCGACCGACCGGACAGCGGGAATATCCACATCGGCGAGCGACGTGTCGATCGCTTGCCGCCGGGCGAACGCGGCGTCGCCATGGTATTCCAGTCCTACGCGCTCTACCCCCAGATGACGGTGGCGCAGAACATCGCCTTTCCGCTGCGCATGGCGGGGCGGCCGAAGCGCGAACTAGATGAAAGCGTCAGGCGGACCTGCGAGCTTCTGGGGCTTGCCGAGCTGATGGATCGGCGCCCGGCAGAGCTGTCGGGCGGCCAACGGCAGCGCGTCGCCATCGGCCGCGCGATCGTGCGCGAGCCCGACCTGTTCCTGTTCGACGAGCCTCTGTCCAATCTCGATGCCAACTTGCGCGCGCAGATGCGGCGGGAGTTTGCGGAGCTGCACGCACGCCTGCGCGCCACGACGATCTACGTCACCCACGATCAGGCAGAGGCGATGGCGCTGGCCGACCGGATCGTGCTGATGCGGGACGGGGGGATCGAGCAGCAGGGGACGCCGGAAGACCTCTATTGCCGCCCTGCGACGCTGTTCGCCGCGGGATTCTTCGGTCAGCCACCCATCAACCGTTTGCCCGGCCGGATTGTCCGCGTCGACGCGCAAGAGACCGAGATCGCTATCGGTGACGGAGAGCGGATCATGCTCGGCCCGCTCATTGGCCCCGCCCCTACAGGAAACAATGTCGTGGTAGCCATCCGGCCGGAGGCACTGACGGCACGGCCAAATGGCGACATGATCGCGCTCGCCCCGCGCACGGTCGCGTTTGTCGAATGGTTCGGCGGGGAGCGCCATGCGCGGCTTGGGGACGGCGATACTGCGCTGGTCTGGCGCACGACCGGCGATCACCCGATTGCCCGAGGGGAGAGCATTGCGCTGCATGTCGCGCCCGAGAAGGTGCACGTGTTCGACGGCGAGGGACGAGCGGTTTCGCATGCCGCATTGCCGACTTTGTGAAAACGGTTACATTGACGCGGGAGAGGGAAGGCATGGTTACGATTCGGGATGTTGCGCGGGAAGCCGGCGTTTCGATCGCCACGGTGTCCCGCGCGCTCAACGGGCACAGCAACGTCACCAAAGCGACCCGAGAGGCCATCGAGGCCGCGGCCAAGGCGCTGAACTTCGTGCCCCACAGCGGCGCGCGCAGCCTGACCAACCGTCAGACCGATACGATCGGGGTAATCCTGCCCGACCTGTTCGGCGAGTTCTTCTCCGAGGTCATCCGCGGGATTGACAAAATCGCCCACGGCGCAGGCAAGCATTTGCTGCTCGGCAACATGCACGGCAGCTCGCACGAGACGACCAACGCGATCCGCTCGATGCGCGGACGGGTCGACGGGCTGCTGCTGATGCCGCCCGATTCCACCGCCGAGCTGCTGGCCGACCACCTCGACGTCAACATGCCGACGGTCCTGCTCAACGCGCAGGCGGAGGGCAGCGACGTGCCGTTCGTCGCGGTCGACAACTACCACGGTGCGCGGACGATCACCGAGCACCTGATCGCGCGTGGCCGCAAGCGCATCGTTCATATTGCCGGCCCCAAGCACAACCGCGATGCGCGCGAGCGCCTGCGCGGCTTTACAGACGCCATGCGCGAGCGTCTGGGCGAGAGGGATCCTGTGATCCTACCCGGCGATTTCAGCGAGAGCGCGGGCCAGGAAGCAGCGCGCCTGCTGCTTGCCGGGCAAGTGCCCGCCGATGCGGTGTTCGCGTCCAACGACGTGATGGCGGTCGGCCTCATGTCGGTGCTCGAGGACGCCGGCGTCGCGGTCGGCGTGGAAACGCTCGTCGCCGGATTCGACGACATCCCGCTCGCTCGGCACGTCAGTCCCAAGCTGACCACGATGCAGTCGAACATGGCGCAACTCGGCTCGACCGCGGCCATGCTGCTGCTGCGGATGCTGCGCGGGGAGGAATTGGGCCGGGAGCATGGCGTCGTCCTTTCCCCCCAGTTGGCCGCACGCGGATCGACCGGAGCAGATTCCAACGGCGGCGCGGCCATTGCGGGTGCACCGGCCGACGCGGCCTGATGACCGGGGGCCTCTCGCGGCGCGAGGTTCTTGCGGCGGGGGTCGCAGGTTCGGCCGCGCTCGCGCTGGGCGGCTGCAGTGGCGACAGAGGGCTGACGTTCTGGGCGATCGGCAACGAGGCGGCCGCCCTTCCCGCTTTTCTTCCGGATCTCGGCCTCGGCGCGGTCGAGGTGCAGCCCCTGCCGTGGTCCGGCGCACACCAGAAACTTCTGACCGGGTACGTCGGCCGGTCGCTGCCCGACCTCGCGCAAGTCGGCAACAGCTGGCTGGCCGAGCTCGCGGCGCTGGATGCGATCGATCCGGTGCCAGCCGACCTGGACCTCGCCGGGGACCAATTCGGTGCGGTGCTCGCAAGCAACCGCATCGGTGGTCGACTGGTGGGCGTGCCCTGGTATGTCGATACGCGCGTCCAGTTCTACCGCACGGATCTGTTCGCCCGGGCCGGTTACGGCGCGCCGCCGCTGGACTGGAGCAAATGGAAGGCGGCGCTTCACCGCATTCGCGCCCAACGCGGGAGCGAGACATACGGTGTTCTCCTTCCGCTCGATGAGTTCGAACACCTGCAGACACTGGCGCTGTCCGCCGGTGCGACGTTCCTGCGGGAAAGTGGCACGCGCGGGGCTTTCTCCGCACCCGAGTTCGTCGAGGGTCTCGCGTTCTACAAGTCGCTGTTCGACGAGGGGCTCGCGCCGATCGTCACCGGCACGCAGATCGCTAACCGCTGGGTGGAGTTCGCGCGCGGGTGGTTCGCGGTCTACCCGGCGGGCCCGTGGATGATCGGGGAGATGCGCAGCCGCCTGCCGGTCGCGGTGCAGGATCTGTGGAGCACCGCGCCGCATCCGGGACCCGGCGGGGCGGGCGCGGCTGCCCCCGGGGGATCAAGCCTCGTCGTATTCGGTCGCGGTGAGCGCAAGCCGGAAGCCTGGGGTGCTGTGCGCCGCCTGCTCGAACCCGGAGCGCAGCTTGCGCTGCACCGGACGACCGGCGACCTGCCTGCGCGGCGCTCGGTCTGGCGCGAGGCCGAACTTGTCGGCGACCGCGTGATCGCGCCGTTCGCGCGCCAGCTCGAGCTCGCCCGCCCGCTGCCCAAGGTGCCTGAGTGGGAGCGCGTCGTCACCGCCATGCAGGTCGTCGCCGATCGCATGGTGCGCGGCGAATACACGGTGCGCGGCGCGGCTTCCGAAATGGACCGGCGCGTCGACGAGATCCTCGCCAAGCGGCGCTGGATGATGGAACAGGGGCGCCTGCCATGAGCGGCGCCGGCGTCAGAGCGGAACGGCGGGCTGGCTGGCTGTTCAGCGCCCCGGCGCTGCTCGCGATCGTGCTGTTCTTCGTCCTGCCGACGTTCGCCTCGCTCGCGCTAAGCCTGACCGACTTCGACATCTATGCGCTTGCCGATATCCGCAACCTGCGCTTCATCGGGCTCGACAACTACGCCGCCCTGCTTGCCGACCCGCTATTCTGGACCGCACTCCACAACACGCTCTGGTTCGTCGTGCTCGGCGTTCCGCTGGTGGTGACGATCTCGCTCGCCGCCGCGATCCTCGTCAACGAGCGCGTGGTCGCCTGGCGTCCGGTCTGGCGGACCGCGTTCTTCGCGCCTTACGTCGCGACGCTGGTGGCGGCCGCGGTGGTGTGGAAGTACCTCCTCCACACGCGCTACGGCCTCGTGAACTACGCGCTCGGAGCGCTAGGGCTGCCGCCGGTCGACTGGCTCGGCGATCCGCGGTGGGCGATCCCAGCGATCACGCTGTTCGTGGTCTGGAAGAGCTTCGGCTATGCCATGCTGATCTTCCTCGCGGCGCTGCAGACCGTGCCGCGCGAACTGGACGAGGCGGCACGGATCGACGGCGCCGGATGGTGGTCGCGGCTGCGCCATGTGACCCTGCCCGCCATCGCGCCGGCCGCAGGGCTGGTCGCCGTGCTCACGATCGTCGCCATGTTCCAACTCTTTGCCGAACCCTATGTAATGACCGAGGGCGGGCCGGCGCAATCGACGGTCACCGTGCTCTATCTGATGTTCGAGGAAGGCTTTCAGTGGTGGAACCTCGGCACCGGGGCGGCGGTCGCGGTCGTGCTGTTCGTCTGCATCCTCGCCGCCGCGCTGCTGCCGGCGCTCGCGATGCGACTGCTGAAAGTGCGCAAGGCATGATGGCGGGGCGGGCCATGACCGCGCTTGCCGCGCCGTTCGCCGCGGTCACGCTCGCGCCGCTGCTATGGATGGTGTCGGTGAGCCTGATGCAGCCGGGCGAGGCAGGTCAGTTCCCGCCGCCGCTGATCCCGGCCGACCCGACGCTGGCCAATTATCAAGAGCTTTTCGCCTCGCCGGGCATGGGCGTGTTCCTCGCCAACAGCCTGCTCGTCTCCACGCTCGCAACGCTGCTCGCACTGCTGTTCACCCTCCCCGCTGGATACGCGTTCGCGAAACTGCGCTTCCCGGGACGGACGGCCACGGTGCAGACGCTGCTCATGCTGCTGCTGATCCCGGGCCAGATCGGGATGCTGCCGCTGTTTCTCGAGCTCAAGGCGATCGGGCTGGTCAATTCCTACGCCGGCGTGCTCGTCCCCTGGCTCGCGGGGATCATCGGCATCTTTCTCGTGCGGCAATACGCACTTTCGATTCCGGACGAGCTGCTGGAAGCGGCGCGGATCGACGGCGCGAGCGAGTGGCATATCTTCCGCCATGTCGTACTGCCGATCCTGCGCCCGGCGATCGCGACGCTGGCGCTGTTCGTGTTCCTCGGGAGCTGGAACGACTTCATGTGGCCGCTGATCGTGCTGTCCGATCAGGATCTCTACACCCTGCCCGTCGCTCTCGCCTCGCTGGGGCGCGAGCGCGCGCAGGATATCGAATTGATGATGGCCGGCTCGGTGGTGACCACCGTGCCGGTGCTGCTGCTGTTCCTGGCGCTCCAGCGCCAGTTCATCGGCGGATTGCTTGCCGGGAGTGTCAAAGGATGAATTGGGTTCGCTTGTTGCCGCTGGTCCTCTTGTTGGGAGCTTGCACCGGTCACGCCGTCGCCGCCACGCCGCCGCCGGCGGTGGAAGCCGGGCAACACTCGCGGCCGGCGGTCGAGGAAGGCGGCTACGTCTATCAGCTTCACCTCCCGCCCGGCGCCACGACGACGGACGGGGATGCGCGTTGGCCGCTGATGATCTTCCTCCATGGCTCGGGGGAGCGCGGCAGCGACATCGCTAAGGTCAAAGTCCATGGCCCGCCCAAGATCGCCGATCGGCAGAAGGACTTCCCCTTCATCCTCGTCTCCCCGCTGTTGCCGGCCGAGGAGGACTGGGACATCGCCAAGCTCGACGCGATCGTCGACCATGTCATGGAAACGCTGCCGGTCGATCCGGCGCGCGTCTATCTGACAGGCCTCAGCCGCGGCGGTCATGCGACCTGGCGCTGGGCCGCGGCCGAGCCCGATCGCTTCGCCGCCATCGCGCCGGTTGCCGGGCGCGGCGACCCGGCGACCGCGTGCGCACTGGTGAACACGCCGGTCTGGGCCTTCCACGGCGACCGCGACGACGTCGTAACGCCCGAAGGCAGCTTCGCCATGTCGCGCGCGATCCGCGCCTGCGGTGGGCACGAGAGCCGCCTGACGATCTACCCCGACCTCGGGCACAATGCCTGGGACCCCGCCTACGACGACCCGGCGCTCTACTTGTGGCTGATGTCCCACCGCCTCGATGAGCAGGACCAATGAGCGGCTTTCCCGACAATTTCCTGTGGGGTGCGGCCACGGCGGCTTATCAGGTCGAGGGTTCCCCGCTCGCCGACGGTGCCGGCACCAGCATCTGGCACCGCTTCACCCACGATCCGCGCTTGATGATCGCGACCGGAGACACCGGCGATGTCGCCTGCGACCACTACAACCGCATGGAAAGCGACGTCGAGCTGATGAAGCAGCTCGAGCTGCAGGCCTATCGGTTCAGCATCTCCTGGAGCCGCGTTCTGCCCGAAGGCACGGGCCGCGTGAACGAGGCAGGGCTCGACTTCTACCGCCGCCTCGTCGACCGTCTGCTCGAAGCGGGGATCGAACCGCTGGCGACGCTCTATCATTGGGACCTCCCGGCCGCGCTCGACGACCGTGGCGGCTGGTTGAATCGCGACAGCGCCGAGTGGTTCGCCGAGTACGCCGGCGTCATGTTCCGCGCGCTCGACGGCAAAGTGAAGAAGTGGGCGACGCTCAACGAGCCGTGGGTGGTGGCCGACGGCGGCTACCTCAACGGCGTGCTCGCGCCCGGGCACCGCAGCATCTTCGAGTGCGCCATCGTCAGCCGCAACCTGATGCGCGCGCACGGCCGCGCGGTGCAGACCTACCGCGAATGCGGCGCGCATGAAGTGGGACTGGTCGTCAATATTGAACCCAAGTACCCGGCGAGCGACAGGTCGGAGGACCTCGACGCCGCCGCGCGCGCCGACGCCTACATGAACCGCCAGTACTCCGACCCGGCACTGCTCGGCACGTGCCCCGAGGAACTGCGCGCCATCTACGGCGAGGCATGGGAGGACTGGTCGGCCGAGGACGTGGCGTTGTGCTGCCAGTCGGTCGATTTCGTCGGCATCAACTACTACACCCGCAGCGTCGTGCGCGCCTCCGACACCGCCTGGCCGCTGTTTGCGGAGCACGTCGTGCAAGAAGGCGCGCCGCACACCGAAACCGACTGGGAGGTCTTCCCCGAAGCGATGACCCGCACGCTGCTGTGGTTCCGCGAACGCTACGGCGATTTGCCGGTCTACATCATGGAGAACGGCGCCGCCTTCTCCGATCCCGCGACCAGCGCCGCCGAGGGCATTCCCGACGACGACCGCTGCCAGTATCTCGCCGAGCACATCGCCGCCGTGCGCGACGCGATCGCGGCAGGGGTGGACATTCGCGGCTATATGGTCTGGTCGCTGTTCGACAATCTCGAATGGGCGCTGGGCTATGCCAAGCGC
>Ga0307405_10000177_pt1 | contig 23450 bp, 18 predicted proteins | sample 322Cmetagenome_2_FD_203311 | JGI IMG/M metagenome (GOLD analysis project Ga0307405, IMG submission 203311) | Maize rhizosphere microbial communities from greenhouse at UC Davis, California, United States - 322HYB-C-1 | ecosystem: Host-associated > Plants > Roots > Rhizosphere > Soil | place...
CCAGCGCGTGGAGCATGTTCAGCAGCGGCATGGGATCAGGCGAGCGTCCCTCAGGATAGCCGGTCAGGAAGGCCGGAAAGGAATTCCCGAAATCCACCTCGTTGGCGATGCCCCAGTTCACTACCGACGGGTGATTGCCGTTCTGCCGCACCAGTTCGCGCAATTGCTGCCGCGCATTGTCGATCAAGGCAGGGCGAGGATCCAGTTCGCCGCGACGGGTCCAGATCGTGACCAGCGGGATCTCGTCCCACAGGAGCAGACCATAACGGTCGGCCAGATCGTGAATGGCCTGTCCATGCTGGTAATGAGTCAGCCGGATCGCATTGACGCCCATTTCGCGCATGATCGCAACGTCCTGGGCGACGTCGTCCGGGCTGATCGCCCAGCCCTTGCCCTCGCGATCCTGGTGATAGCCGACGCCGTGCAGCGCCAGGTGACGCCCGTTGAGAAACAGGCCACGGTCCGGATCGATGCTGATCGTGCGGATGCCGAACGGCTGGGCGAAGCGGTCGAGCACGCGCCCGCGCGCGTCGGACAGCGTCACCGCCAAAGTATAAAGATACGGATCATCAACGCCCTGCCACAAATGGGGGGATGCCACGTCGAGCTCCAGGCGCAGCTCCCTCGTTTCCGCGGCGGCGGTCAACCTGCGGCTTGTGGCGGCGGCCACGCGTCCCGCTGCATCGAGCAAAGTCGCGGTGACCAGGGCGGCCGTGCGCCTGCCCGTATCATTGGCGATGCGCGTCCGCACCTCCACCTTCGCGGCGCTCGCGGCCGCACTCCGGGTGGTGGCGTAGACGCCAGGGCCGCCGAAATCCGCCAGGTCGAAATGGACTGGATCAGTGATCACCATCCTGACCGGACGATAGAGGCCGCCATGGACGAAGAAATCCCCGGTCAGCGGCAGCACATCGGCCGTCGCCGCATCCGGGCCGGGCGCGCTGTTGTCGACGCGAACGGCCAGCACATTGTCAGCGCCGGGTCGCAGCGCTTCGGTCGCGTCGAGGCGGAAGCGGGAAAAGGGGCCGGCATGGTCGCCCAGCTTGCGGCCGTTCAGCCATATGCTGGCAACGCGGCTGGCCGCATCGAATTCCAGCCATATGCGCTTGCCGGCTGCCCTGGGCGCTGCGAAGCGCAAGCGATACCAGCCGACGCCTTGCGTCTTGTTGACCGTCTCGGCCCTATGGAGATGGCTGGCGGGGTTGGGCCGGTAATAGCCCACCCGGTTCCAGCTATGCGGTACCCGGACTGATTCCCAGCCGCTGTCGTCGATCGTTTCGCCGGTCGGCGCGTCCTGCAGGTCGCCGAGATGGAAGCGCCAGCCGTCGGCGAGCGAGACGATCTCTCGCGCCTCGACGCGCGTGGATGGGCCGGGCGAAGCTCCGGCCGGGGCGGCGCAGAGTGCCAGTAGCGTGGTTGTGGCGACCAGCGCCGCGCGAAGATAGATCATGCCCACCTCTCCAGTAAGGCGCATCTATCAGGTTCAAACTGGTCTGACCAGTCAGCAAATTCTGTAAGATCATTAAACCTTCGAGACGGCGCGATAACGCGCGCGTGCGGAGTCCAGTGATCGCCGGGCATTCTCGATCACCTGTTCTTCGGTGGCGAAGAGCAGGTGATCCATCACCGCATTCAGGTGTGCCCGCATCGCCTGGCGCGATTTGACCGGGTCCCGGGTTCTCAGTGCGATCAGTATCGCGCTATGTTCGTCCATCACGGGGCGGACATTGGCGCTGCGCGCTTTTTTGTGGAGAAGGGCGCATTCGGGCGAACTCGTGCGGATTTGCCAGAACTGGTTGATCGTCATCTCCACCGCAGCATTGCGCGTGGCGTGGGCGATGAGGAGATGGAAGGCACGGTCGGCCGCCTCGGCGGCCTCGAACGGCAGATCCGGCTGCTCGATGAGCTCGATCAGCCGCGCCAGTTCCGCCAGTTCCGCATCGGTGATGTGCAGCGCGGCCAGCGCCGCCGCCTCGCCTTCGAACACCATCCGCGCCTCGGTCAGTTCGAACGCGGTGATCGCGAAACCCGGTCGGTCGTCGCCGTCTCCGGGAAGGCGCCGCACGAACGCGCCCGAACCGACGCGTACTTCCACGAATCCCTGCACTTCCAGCGCTATCAGCGCCTCGCGCACCGCGGGCCGGCTGACGCCGTGCGCGACTGAAAGTTCGCGCTCCGCCGGCAATCTGTCTCCCACTGCATAGTGGCCGGAGGCCAGTTGATCGTGGAGCATCTTGGCAAGCCGCTGGTATAATCGCTCTCCTCCCGTCGGGACAGGATCGGTGACAGGCGAGGATGGCGGGATCGCAGGCGCAGTTGACATCGGACTGACCAATAACATGACTGCTGGAGAAATCCATATAGCAGCAGCGAGGAGCAGATGTCAGCAATAAGATCGGCAAGCGAAGGGATGGTCGGGCGGCCGCGCGCGCCGCGCGCGGGGTTCGGCGTCGAAGGCGATCTGCGGACTGGTTAGTGCTGGAGCCCGGCGCAGCCGCCACGGAAGGCGTGAATATCTGCGATTGGGTGCATGGCGCAGGACGACGCGCAACTCATGCGCATTCCCTATGCGGTCAGGCCAAAGCATCTATCATGACGCAATGGCAAAGGCCAAAATCAGAATCGCCATTGACGTGCTCTACCAATACTATAAATCGGCCTTACCAGATCGTTTGACACGACAATGATTAAGGGGAGGTCCACATGCGCTATCCAGGCCTTTTGCTTGCCGGCACTGCATTCGCCATCACGCCGCTCGCGGCACAGGCGCAGGAGGGCAGCATCTCGCCATCCGACACGCCGGCCGGTGGCGTCGCCAGCCCGCGCTCCCCGCCGGGCGATCAGCAGGGCTCGAACACCTCCACCTCCAACTCCGGCGCGCTGGAAGACATCGTCGTCACCGCGCAGAAGCGCGAGCAAAACCTCCAGGACGTGCCGGTCGCAGTGACGGCGATCACCGCCGACACGCTGGTCAACCGCAATGTCACCACCGTGTCCGATCTGCCCCGGCTGGCTCCCAGCCTGACCGTGACCACGGGCGCGCTGCCGACCAACAATTCGATCAACCTGCGCGGCGTCGGTACGAGCGCCTTCTCGACCGCGATCGAACCCTCGGTGGCCGTAATCGTTGACGACGTCGCGCTTCTTCAACAGGCACAGGCCTTTTCGGGCCTGAGCGACATCGCCCGGATCGAGGTGCTGCGCGGACCACAGGGCACGCTGTTCGGCAAGAACGCCTCCGCCGGCGCGCTCAACATCGTTTCGCAGGGCCCGACGGCGAAGCTGACCGGCGCCGTCACAGGTGTTGCCACGACCGACGACGAATATCGGGTCGATGCGGTCCTTTCCGGTCCGGTCGCCGACGGCGTGGGCTTCCGCATCAATGGCTTCTATGGTGACCGCGATGGCTTCATCCGCAACGTGTTCGATGGCCGTCGGCTCAACAATGACAGGAGCTACGGGGTACGCGGGCGTCTCACGCTGAACCCGGCGTCCAATCTGACGGTCGATCTGATTGCCGGCCATTCGGTAAGCGAGAGCCGCGGCACTGCGCGCACGTTCCGCCTGGCGCCTCCGGGCGCAGCCATCTTCGGTGTTCCCATTGCGTCGCTTGACAGAATCGAGCCAGGCAAGGACAATTTTCGGACTTCGATCGATGGGCCCCTGTTCAACAAAAGCCGGCAAACGAACGGGTCCGCGCGCGTAACGCTGGACCTGGGCTTCGCCAACCTGATCTCCGTGACGAGTTATCAGGACTGGCGCTTCCGTTTCATAGAGGATTTCGACTTCGTGTCGCGCCCTGTGCTGGGCATCCCCGGAGGCATCGTCGCGCAGAGCGGCTACCATGCCCGGCAGTTCACGCAGGAGCTGCGGCTCGCGTCCAAGGGCGGCGGGCCGTTCAGCTATGTCGCGGGACTATATTATGCCAATGGCGATACGGATCGCTCCTTTGACCGCGGGCCGACCGGCCCGGTGGTGGCGCGGTGGAATTCTGCGAACGGCACCAAAAGCTACGCCGCCTTCGGCCAGTTCACTTACGACATTGCCGAGCGGACCCATGTCGATGTCGGCATCCGCGCCAATCTGGAAAAGATCTCGGTCAGCTTCCTGAACCTCGTCACCCCAGCGGTGGCGCCTGCCAACAACGCGACATGTCTGGCCACCTGTCGCGGGTCGGACAAGGACGGGGTCGTGACCTACAAGGTCGCGCTGCGGCAGGACCTGTCGGAGCATGTGATGACCTATGCCTCCTACGCCACCGGCTACAAGGGGCAGGGCTACGACATCTCCACCGGCTTCACCTCGACGCGGGCGGCCGTACCCGTCCGCCCCGAAACGTCGAAAGCCTATGAACTGGGCTTCAAGGGGCGCTTCCTCGACAATCGGCTGCAACTGAACGTCGCGGCCTTTTGGACAGACTTCAACGATTTCCAGGCGCAGTCGGGCGTTCAGCTGCCCGACAACACGATCCAGGTCTTCCTGAACAATGTCGGCCGATTGCGCACCCGTGGCATCGAGGCCGAGTTCCAGGCGCGACCGATCGAGGCGCTGCGGATCGACGGCGGCGTCAGCTATACCGAAGCGACCATCCGCAAGTTCCCCAACGCGCAATGCTATACCGGGCAGACGGCGGCGCTGGGCTGTTTCGACCTCGACGGCGCCGGTCCGTCGACCACTACCGGCCAGAACCTTGCGGGCAAGTGGCTCAGCAACTCGCCGCGATGGAAGGCGAACCTTGGCGGAACCTATGAGCTGCTGCTGCCCAATGCGCCGTTCGATGCCTTCATCCAGGCCGATGTGAGCTATCAGAGCAAGGTTCAGTTCGATCTGCTGAACAACCCGCTCAGCATCTACGGAGGCTACGCGCTGGTGAACGGCAGCATCGGCATCGATCAGAAGGATCGCGGTGGCCTTCGCATCGCGTTGTTCGTCAACAATATATTCGACAAGCATTATGTCGCCGCACTGGCCCCGGCATCGGGTGCGACGGCCGGGCAGCTGTCGCAGACCTTCCTGCGCAACTCGCGCCGCTATGGCGGCATCCGCGCCAGGTTGAGCTTCTGATGCGGGCAGGCAGCAATCGGTCGGGGAGATGTCGCAGATGGTGAGATTGGGATTGGCGGCACGGCTGCTGGCAGGGGCGATGGCGTTGACGAGCGTCAGCGGCGCGCTCGTCGCCCAACAGATTGCGCCCCCCTCCGGCGCGTGGACGGACGCATCGCTTTCTCCTGAACGGCGGGCAGATGCGCTGCTTGCGGCGATGACGCTGGAGGAGAAGGCGGGCCAGGTTTCCCAGCAATTCATGTTCGGCGCGCTGGACGAGTTCGTCCCGGCGGTGCGACGCGGCAAGGTCGGCTCGCTGCTGTTTGTCACCGATCCAGCGGTAATCAACCGGCTGCAGAAGGTGGCGGTGGAGGAAACGCGCCTCAAGGTTCCGCTGCTCTTCGGCTATGACGTGATCCATGGCTTTCGGACGATCTTCCCGGTGCCGATCGCCAACGCGGCATCGTGGGACCCGGCGGGCGTCGAACGCGCGCAGGGCGTGGCCGCTCGCGAGGCGCGCTCGGTCGGCATCCACTGGGCGTTCGCGCCGATGCTGGACATCGCGCGCGATCCGCGCTGGGGACGCATCGTGGAAGGTCCGGGTGAGGATCCGTTCCTCGGTTCTGTGATGGCGGCGGCGCAGGTCAGGGGATTCCAGGGACCGGCGATCGGCTCGCCGGACCATCTGATCGCGGGGCCCAAGCACTTCGCCGGTTATGCGGCGGCGGACGGCGGGCGCGACTATGACAGCGTCTACATTTCCGATTCGCAGCTTTACAACGTCATCCTGCCGCCCTTCGCGGCAGCGGTGCGGGCCGGCGCGGGCAATGTGATGAGCGCATACACCGACCTCAACGACGTGCCCGCGGTCGGCAACAAATGGCTGCTGACCGACGTGCTGCGCGACCAGATGGGGTTTCAGGGCTGGGTCGTGTCCGATGCCAACGGCACCAGGAATCAGGTGACTCAGCATTTCGCGCGCGACGAGGCCGATGCCGCCGTGCGCAGTATATCGGCGGGCAACGACATGGAGATGTCGTTTGGCCCTGCCGCCTCCGCCGAAACGCTGGCCGTATCGGTGCGCGAGGGGAAGTTGCCCGTGGCGACCCTGGACCGGGCGGCGCGCCGCATCCTCGTCGCCAAGTTCCGGATGGGCCTGTTTGAAAACCCCTATGTCGACGAAGCGCGCGCCGCGGCCACGCTCGCGGACCCGGCGCATCGCGAGGCTGCGCAAACCGCTGCGGAGCGTTCGTTCGTGCTGTTGAAGAACGATGGCGCGCTGCCGCTCCGGGCCGGTGCGCACGGCAAGGTGGCGGTGATCGGCGCCCTCGCCGATTCCAGGCGCGACATGCTCGGCCCCTGGTCGTTCCAATATGATCTGCCGGAAACGGTGACGGTGTTCGAGGGCATACGCGATCGTCTCGGCGCCGCCGCGTCGGTCGAGACCGCCCCGGGGGTTCAGCTCAAGCGTACGGTACCCTCCATCTTCGAGGCCTTGTCGATCCCCGGCGCCGCCAAACCCGAGCCGCGCTGGGACGCCGGCCGTTCCAAGGCGGAGTTTGACCGCGCGGTGGCGCTGGCGACAAAGTCCGACCTCATCGTGCTGACGCTGGGCGAGGCCGAGGATATGAGCGGCGAGGGCGCTTCGCGCGCCGATCTCAAGCTGCCGGGCGATCAGCTGCGGCTGTTCGAGGCGGTGATGGCGACCGGCAAGCCGGTGGTGGTCGTCACCATGAGCGGCCGTCCGCTGGAGCTCGGCCCGGTGCTCGATCGCGCCCCGGCGATCCTCCACATCTGGTATGGCGGCACCCGTGGCGGCACCGCGGTCGCGCGCACGCTGTTCGGCGACGTCAATCCGGGCGGGAAGCTGCCGGTCACCTGGCCCCGGAGCGTGGGGCAGGTGCCGATCTACTATGCGCACAACACCACCCATAGCCCCACGAACCAGGACAAGCGGTACTGGGACATCCCCTCCACCCCGCAGTTCGTGTTCGGCTACGGGTTGAGCTACACCAGCTTCACTGTCGGCGCGCCGAAGCTGGACACGGCCAGGCTGGCGCCGGGCGGGCGGATCACCGTCTCCACCACCGTTGTCAACACGGGGCGCCGTGCGGGAGACGAGGTGGTGCAACTCTATATACATCAGCGCGCGGGCCGCGCTTCGCGCCCGGTGCGCGAGCTGAAGGGGTTCCAGCGCGTTACGCTGCAACCAGGGGAGCGGCGCACCCTTCGCTTTGAACTTGACGAAGCAAGCGTGCAATATTGGAGCAGCGCCGCCAAGGGCTGGGTGATCGATCCCGGCACCTTCGACCTGTGGGTGGGCAACAGCTCCGAAGCCGCGAACCGCACCACCTTTACGGTGGACGGCGAGCAAAGAGCAGGACGCGGATTTCGCTAGACACATCGGGGTGCATGCCGACCAGCATCGGTTTGGCGAGCCGATTGCATTTTTGCTCATCGACCGATGGAGTGACGATTGTTGAGGAACAACAGGCGCCCGTCTCCGGTCAGCGGAAGGCGCCCGCAGCACCGCGATAGCCAGTGGATGGTCGCTGCCTCATCGGTAAGCTGCCTATGCGAAATCGACCATAAGTTGCCCCTTGGAGACGCAGTCAGGCTGTTCAATATCAGACGCGTAGTTGATCGGAAGACTCGACGTATCGTCGCATGGTACATTCCTGATCTGTCCCACAGTCGAAACCTGTTACGCCGTTAGGACCAACTGACGCGCATTTTATGCCGAGCAAGTGACCATCCGTTCTGAATTCTACTTCACGGCACTGCTTCGCTTCGATGTATCTGCCGAAATTCCATTTGCCGGTGTGTCGGACATAACCGTCTGGAACGGAAATGTCGCCAGCGAACGTGCCATCTGGAAGGATATTCATACTGACTGGGTGGGGTAACCCCCAACCCGCTTCTTGCCATCACGCCCACGCTTGGGCATCAAACCGAGCACAGGCCCTACTCATTGCTGGTAGAAACCTCGGGCTCAGACCACCCCGACCTGCGTGCCTAGAATGGAAAAGCTGCCCGTCCGTTCCTGGGGAGCGCAAATTGGCGCCTGAACGTCCACAAAAAGCAGGGTCGAAATTTCGCATTTCTTACAATCCGCTGCCCATCGCAGAACGCGTGGCCATCTCTTACCCCTACCCCCTCATTGACCAAACGCCGGACGCAACACCTTCCGCTCATCCTTCAGCCGTTCCAGATAATCGCTCCACCATTGCGCCATTTCGACACGTTCATTCCAGAAGGCCCCGCGAGCATAAGCCGCCCGAACGGAATCACGATCCTTGTGCGCCAATGCTCGCTCGATCGCATCCGGATGCCACTTCCCGCACTCATTCAGGAGAGTGGAAGCCATGGAACGGAATCCGTGCGCCGTCATCTCGTCGCCTGAATAACCCAACCGTCGCAGGCCCGCATTCACGGTATTTTCTGACATTGGATTTGCTGCGCTTCTGATCGAAGGAAAAACATACTTTCCCTTCCCGGTGAGACTCCTGATCTCCGCCAGAATCGCCAAAGCCTGCCGTGACAGAGGCACTTGATGTTCAACCCGTCCCTTCATCTTTGTGGGCGGAATGCGCCATACCGACTTCACCGCGTCGATCTCTGCCCACTCCGCTTTTCGGAGTTCACCCGGCCGAACGAAAAGATGCGCCGACAACTGCAGGGCCCAGCGCGTCAGCGGCTGGCCCTCATATCCATCGATGGCACGTAGCATCTCGCCTGCCCGTTCGGGATCGAGAATGGCCGCGTGATGTTTGACCTTGGGTATGGTCAGCGCGCCACGAAGATCGCGCGTGGGATCACCGGCCGCCAATTGAGATGCCACTGCGTAACGAAATACTTGGCCGATGAAATTCAGCGCGCGTTTCGCGCTCTCATGCCGTCCCTTCTTCTCGATAGGCCGCAGGGCCAGCAGCACTTCCATCGGCTGGATTTCGGAGACAGGCCGCTTCCCCAGAACAGGAAAGACGAGCTTGATGAACCAGCGCCTCTTTTTGATCGTTGCTTCCGCGAGCCCCTCGCGCTCCTGCTTTTCCAGAAGCATTTCGGCCACCTTGGAAAAGCTGTTCTCCGCGCTGATCCTGGCGGCCGCCTTCGCCTTCTGCTTTTCGAGAGCGGGGTCCAAGCCGGCAGCATGCACCTCCCGCGCCTCGTCCCGCAATATACGGGCTCGCTTGAGAGACACATCCGGATAAGCGCCAAGGGAGAGTAGCTTTTCGACCTTCTTGAACCGTCCTTGGGCATCAAGCCCATCGATCCGAAATTTCAACCTCCATAGCCGGCTGCCATTCGGGCTGATCAGGAGGAAAAGGCCGCGCTCGTCAGCGACCTTGTATGGCTTGTCCTGAGGCTTCAGCCCCCTGATTCTCGTGTCTGAAAGCGCCATCCGTCGACCATCCCATCTGCCTCGTCCGCTTCCTGGGGGTATCGCGTTTCACGCTTTAGCCTCATACCCCTTACCGATACCCCCAATGGGGAACGGACAGGCATGGACGGCGACAAACGCACCTGACCAGAAAGAGCGAATTTTAGCAGATTTCCGCCGTTTTTTCAACCTGAAGTGAATGCTGGCGGAGGGGGTAATGGTGCCGCTTACGTGACTCGAACACGTGACCCTCGCATTACGAAGAACATTTCTTCATATAACATATTGATTTTACAGTATTTATATTTGTTTTTACCCCTCTTTGACAAACAAACTGATCCAACTTTCCCCTATGAAAATCAGTGAGTTATGTGGGGAAAGCACGGTCTATTTTGACCCCTAGCGGGTTACGAAGCGATAACCTTCTTCATCAATCATTCGGAACAGTTCCTTGGGGACACCGAATCGCGAATTCGTCCGACCTCTTCCTGAATGCAGTTGCTACTGGTAAGAAGCTCAAAAGTCAGGGGGAACCAGTGCTAGCGATCGATGAACAAGCAAAAAATTACCTACTCGGAGCCATTCGTCGTGGAAATGCTTTTCTAGCGCTGGGAGCGGGTGCAACAAAAACCTCTAAAAACCGATTTTCCAAGGATGTCGCGCTTGGGAAAGACCTTGCTTCTATACTCTGTGAGGCGTCAGGTATTCCGTACAATAATGAGTCGCTCAAGGCGGTGCTTTCTGCCTGTGTGCCTGGCATTCTCAGTCGAGATCAGTTCCACCAGATATTGCGAGAGCAATTTCAAGATATAATTCCATCCAAAGAATTGAAGTTTCTGTGCAGGTTCAGCTGGAAAAGACTTTACACATGGAACATCGATGATTCGATCGAAGCTGTCTCCTATTCTCCCCAGAGGCATCGCTTCTATAACGGCATGGTAGACAAGGCGTATACCGATCATGGAGCGGAGACGTTATCCGTCATCCACCTTCATGGGGAGGCATCAAAGCCTGAACATGGCTTTATCTTCACTGAAAGCGAATATAACAAATCCCTTATTGAAGGCAAACATCACTGGTACAGGCAGCTTGCTCAGGACTACACATCGAGTGTGCCGATATTCATCGGAAGCCAACTTGAAGAACCTATCCTTTCTCTCGAGCTTGATCGAGCACGGCCATTGGATGGTGAGCCTCTAGGGCAAGCCTTTCTCATCAGCCCTGATCAGCCTACAAAGATTCAATTGCTGGATTTTGAATCTCGCAAGATCGTCTACCTTCGCGGAACGCTTGCCGATTTCACAGATTTCTTAGAATCTGAGCTTGGCACTTCTTATGCGCCAACAGATATAGCTTCGGCGGTGAGTGATTTTGCAGCCAATACGGTTAAAGCGCGTCATCTTAGCGCTAGCGCCGCGATCCTTGCCACTTTCATCTTCCAACACAAGCATTCGGAAGTCGCGGCCGATTCTGCAAAGTATTCTCCCGAAATTAGAGACATTGCGTCGCGAGAGTTTTTGGAAGGATCTCCCCCCAGCTGGCGAATGGCTGTGTCTGACACCCCTGTGTGGCTGAGCCAAACTGATGACCTGTATAAATTCATCAACCGGTCAATATTCGATCGGGAACGCATTGCCTTAGTCATTGGTCAGGCAGGGAGTGGAAAATCAACTGCATTGATGCAAGGGCTGCTACGTTATTCGCGCGAAAATAACGACACAGCTTTCTATGAAATCCGTGGGGAAGTCCCCTCGCTCAAATCTGCTTTGGAACTCCTGTCCAGCACCGTCAAGAGCGACCACATCGTGGTCTATATACCAGATGCATTTGCCTTTGGAGACTCATTTCGCGAAGATATCTATTCGATCCCAGTAGGCAGAATGACAATCTTCACCAGTGCTCGTACAGGTGAATGGAACAGTCGACTGAAGCGACAATTTAATGGTGAAAGCAAAACGTTCAAATTCGAACGTTTCATTCAGCAGGATTTTCAGCCTCTCATCGACAGACTTCTCCGGTATGTCCCATCCCCAGCACTCCTTCGAATGTCTCCTGCAGAAAGGCGTCAGCGCCTTGGACAGTCCAGCTCTCAACTGTTGATCGCACTGAAAGAGACGACCTATGCTGAAGCTTTCACGGATGTAATCACAAAAGAGTTCGAAGGCCTTGCGTCACTAGACGAGCAAAAGCTCATGCTGATTTGCGGGCTGGGTTCACTCTCCCGTGCGGGCATCGATCCTGGTGCAGCTCGTGAGGCGTACGAAGAGAACAGCCCGGAACTTCCATTCGAAGAAGCATTAAGTTCTTTGGATGGAATTGTGGTGAAGCAGCCCAATGGTCGCCTCTCCGCTCGGCATGAGCTGTATGTCCGGCATATCTTTGACGCGGTTGCCGATGTAAATGAAATCATGGACGCCATAGGCAGTGTTCTGGAAACATTCACGAAATACAATCACCCAATAATGAAGAATGTGGCTCGACTTGATGCACTTCTCTTCAAGTATCTTTTGAGTCACAATTTTCTAAAAGATATATCCACCTCCCACAACTCGATTCGAGAAGGATTGAAGGTATACGAAAGGTTCGAACTGTCTTTCCAGCTTGACGGGCATTATTGGTTGCAATTCGGTCAGTATTTTTCGGAAATTGGCGAATACGACAACGCGATGGAGATGTTTGATAAATCAATTCAAGCCTATCCGGAGAATGAGTTCGCTTGGCACGCACTGGCGGACTGCCAATTGAAAGTTGCGGGCCGTCGAAAGTCTTACGACGCGCAAACGAGAGAGTTGATACGGAAGGCAGTAACAACTCTTGTTTCACAAGACGAGGTGATGGGCGGCCCCACCGACCACTATGCGATTGTAACTCTCGCTCATGGCCATGTGGGCGCTCTTGTCGCCCATCAGCAGCTGGATCAGGCTCTTGAAACTGCGGAGCGGTATTTGAAGCGGATAGGCAAAATCAGATTGGCAAATGACGATGACGCCCTGACCAATGCTTTCGAACGCCTGCTGAAGTTTACAACCACCAGAGAGTGGCAGGAGGCTCCCTTTGCCTCTCACGGACGACGGAGAAGAACTGCGCGTGGACGTACTTAGCCGTTGTCTGTCGAAGCTGCCCGATGGACCGCATGGCAACCAACAAACAGGAGGTTGTCCATGTCACTGCTTTCTTCGCTTACTCTCGTCCAGTCCAACGCCACCGAAATGCGGACCCGCGGCATTAACACCATGCGGCAAAAGCTGATCGACCGGATCGGCGATCAGATCGCACTAGCGCAGGCATCGGAAACCGGGAAAGGCTATCAGCGAGTAAAATATCGCCGGGTCCGTGACGAAGTCAGCGATGAAGTTACGGAAACGCCCGTTCGCACCCGCGTCCGTCCGTGGTGGCTGGAAGACAAGGATGGAACGATCATCGTCTGGATCAAATATGGGAATCAGACGCTGGAGCTTGCCAAGGGCAAAACCGCTATCCGGGTCAAGGATCGGCAGGAGTTGGTCAAAACGTTCGAGACTGTGCGGGAGGCTGTTCGTGCCGGTGAGTTCGACACGCACATCACCAATGCTGTTGGCACCTTCAAGACCCGCTTTGGCAAATGACATTTTGGGCCGAAATGCTCCCCTCATGCGAGGGGAGCCATTTGTATCAGATCAGATTAGCAGCACATTTATGCTCAAAATCCTGCCAATATCTGGCCTCCTCCACTATGCCATCGGCCATATGCAGAGCAGCATCCAAGCTCCGCGCATTATCGAACTCCAAACTGGAAGCATCAACGCTGCCTCGGAAGGCGTCGATCAAATCGAACGACCGATCCCGGCTCGTGGATATGACCTGCGACATCAGAAGACCTAGCGCATCCTTCATCGCATGAAGCTGGCCCTCCAGCCGCTCAATGTGAGCGCGAGCGGCATTCATCGGCGAATCATCTGTCATGATCACTGCCCCTCTGACCGGAGGACAGTGGCCATCGGTGATTGGAGAGGGTGAAAACAACTGTCATCAACGTCGATCACCTTACCCTTGTAGCTGATCGAATTGATGAAGGTTCCCCAGCCGGTTTGCACCAGATTGAGGTCCATCAAATCAGGATCGAACGGATCGCCATCTTCAACGATGAAAATGCAAGACATGACGCCAAATGTTCGGCCAGCAGCATATCGACGGCTTTGCTGTAGCTGGAAGAAGCTGCGGTCATCCACTTGGTTGACAGGCCAGCCGGTCGCCTCCGGCTGTTGGGCAAAATCGAGCAGTAAATCACCCGCATCGGAGGTGGCCCTGATTTCGACGCGAGCACCGATCTCGATCCCCTCAACATAAGCGACATTGCAGATGCAGCCCCAGTTTCTCGGTGAGCGACGCGGGTTTATGGGCTTGCCGTCCAGTTGTTGATCGACGCTCATTTCCTTTTCGAAGATGTGCGCTCCGAAAGTTTCAGGGGCCTGCTTGCTCCAGTAAGTCGCAACATCCGCCCTGACTTCGCCCAGCTTGATGGAGCCGCCACAGCCCGTGATCTCGACACGAGTATGGTAGGTCGGCCGTTTGATGGGAAATTCGACCGGATAAAGGAAATCACCGTCGGCCTTATGATAATCTTTAATAAGCATATATTGTAATCCTTGTAAAATTCTTAGTTAGCCGAAGGGGACAGAACGGGATCAAGCACCGTGCCGTTGATCTCGATTGAAGATAGAAAGCATCCGCCGTGCCGCTCGCGTGCAATCGCCTGAATCTGAAATGTATCCAGATCGATCGGCTCATCGCATTCATACAAAAATCGATAAGTGAGATTTTGATGGCGCAATGCTTTGCCACGCTCGGCCTCACAAGGCTCCCCGGAGCAACGCAATTCTAGATGAGAGACCAGTTTGCCGGTGTCGTCATACAAAGCTGCACGAGTTTCACGCATCAGATCAATTCCAACGATGCGATCCGCGAATATCGCCGATGCAATTTCATCGTGATGCTTAGGCGAAATGTTAGAAAGCATCTCCCAATCTAATGAGCCATAACGAGGGCCACCCTGCCCTTCGACATCGACGTAGTAAGCGTAAGTGCGAGCCGTACGAGTTTTGGTATTCAAAGCATAATCCTTTAATGTGCCCCAGTGGATAGAATGGTGGGGCGGGTTGTTGTTGAAGCGCTGAAAGCGCGATGTGCACCTAGCAGGCCGCATCGCTATGTCAAGCATTATATTCCTTACTATTTTAATGAGCACCAGTAAGCTTGCGATATGACCCCTTCTATGCTAGGTGCCGAATATGGAAAAATTCTCGCAAATCGCCGCTGCACACATTCGGAAGGTAGAAGAGCAACTTGTGGCCGCAAAGGCGCGGGTGGCCGCGCTTGAATTGGAATTAGCTAAGACGAAACGGGCTTTCGAAGCCCTTGGAGAGGACGACGACGCAGAGGGAGCGGTAGCTGAGACAGCAATTCTTCCGAGCGAGCCTGCAAACAGCTATGGCCGCATGAGCATTAAGGCTCTTGCGATGGAGGCATTACAAACTCACTTCCGCAACGGTGCCACGGCGGTCGAGTTGCTGGATCACTTTTCTAAAGCTTATGGCCGGAAGGACGTTCCGCGCACCAGCCTCAGCCCTCAGCTGACGATTCTCAAGAATGAAGGCAAGATCAACCGCGAAGGATTAATTTGGCGGGTGGTGGAAAATGGCTGATCGCGACGAGCCTACCCACTGCCGAAAATGCGGGCAGCTGGCGTTGGAATGGCATGTGTCAGAATATGCCGTGCATGATTATAAGGTGCGATGCAGCTATTGCCGGACAACGGTGGGCTGGAAAACAGAAGCGCAGCTTGCCGTCCAGCGGACGGTCGCCGATGTCATGGTCATCCCCCTCCGTGGGGCAGGGGCTACGCTGGACGAATTCTTCGCTTAACGATCGACATGGCGAGCAGGACGGAATTATAGATCGGGAAATTTGGAAGCCCCTCCCCCTGCCCGGACAAATTTGGTCCCAGAGCGAATATAGCTTTCTCGAATTCCAGCTTTCTCGTCAACGACGTCAAAACCCTTATCACGTCGGATGTTGATTATCTTGCCCTCCAACTCAACGGGCTTTTCCCCGTTGCCGGGGATGGCATCCTTATTTGAATAATATACGGGAATGGCGTCAGACCGCGCTGGCCCTTCCGGGCGGAGTTCTATCAGGTCTACCCATCCAGACCAGTACCCTCCGTTGCCATCGCCATCCTCGATATAGATCGCCGGATATGTGGTGAAACTACCAGTGACAGTAATTTTCTCCGGCGGTAGGCCCATGTCACTCGTATAAATTTCTTCGAATTTGCCTGACGACGAGAAGCGGTCGCCATCGCGTTTGAGGTAATATATGCGGATTCCACCAGCTGCCGCATGGCCCGTTTCTTTCACCGTGACGTTCGCCAACAGGACCGGGCCGAACGGCATGTGAAGAAGTTGGCGTGGCGTCACATAGGCAGGAGAACCATGGTCCGTCTCCACCGTGAACATGGGCGAACGCCCGGTTGCCGCAGTAAACGCCGAGATCAACTGTTTGTCCGTCAGGTCATAGGCGGTAGCAGATAGCACAGCATCGTTTGGCCCTGCTGCATCGGCATTCTCTGCTGATTCTGCGCCTATCCCGCACGCTTCCATAACTGATCGCACATTCAGATCCGTCTGATCGATTTCTAATGTTTCTTCGCCGCCGTTCGGAAGCAGCCGGACCACCAGCTTTGCCGCTTGCGCCATGTCGGACGATGTGATGCCGGGCGTGTCCGATCCGATCATAAGCTCATTTGTGTAGCGAGGGTTGGTGACATATCCCTCCGCCGCTTCTTGCTGATCGACGCGAACCTGAAACCTTATAGCGGGATCAGACAATTCCCGATCCCAACGGCGCAGCGTCGCCGCCCTCTGCTCCGTATCAAACGCTGTAAAATCGTAGGTGATTTCACTGCCATTGCGGCATGCGATCGTAACATCGAACAGGTGATGAGCGGTGTCGAACTTCCTCACCGCTGAGACAATGGCCTCATCAGTCATCTTGTCGGAGGTCCGCTCCAGGGTCCATGGGCTACCCGCTCCGGGTTGGCTGGATCCCGTGGCGAGATTTGGCGGGAGCCCATCACGGTAAAGTTGATAGGCACCAACCCCTCCAGAAATGACCAAGAAAGCCGCTCCTGCACCAATCAACAGCTTGCCGAACCGCACACCGTCCCCCGTCCACTAATCGTGTCATCCCTATTCCCGATCATCCCCCTGACTGGCAACAAAAAATGACACGATTGGTGGACAGACATTTGTGCAGCCCTGCGGCCATGTCCCCGCATGGATTTGGTCGAACTCCTCGGCAAAAATGTGCGGCATTATCGGCAGCTGCGCGGCATGACGCAGGAGGAGCTTGCCCACACAGCGGATATGAAGCGCACGTATGTCAGCGATCTGGAGCGGGGCACCCGTAATCCCAGTGTCCGGGCGGTAGGCAGATTGGCTGCGGCGCTGGAGGTCGATCCCTCCATCCTGTTACAACCGTCCAATCGTGCCTGAAGTTAAGCAATGACAAGCAAATACGACGCTCTCACCCCTCACTTAAAGGCGAACAAGCTGTCCGAATTCGAAATGACATTCTCAGACATTGAGCAAATCATCGGTTCATCATTGCCGAAATACGCATATGAAAGGCAATTCTGGGCGAACACCGTCAAGCGTAGCCGGTCGCAGCGGAAGGCTATCGCAGCTGCGGGCTTCGAATCCTTTCTGCTGTATGGTTCGAAGCGGGTGAGATTCAAGCGCGTTGGGTAATGGCATTGACCGCGTCGCTCAGCACCGTCAGGCGTTGACCCGCCTCCCGGAGCCGATTGGCAAGTGAGGTGATCTGTTCGACATCATCCTCGGCTTGCCCTTGCATGGCAAGATCGCTGGCGTCCTCGCAAAGCGCGGTCATGAAGGCGAATAATTCCTGTATGATGGCAAGGGGCGAAGGTTCCCGCTGATCCATAAGACGGCTTCCTGATCGTGAAAGCGCGTCTATCCCTCCGAAAGCGGCTGACCACCACAGGTTGTGGCAGCCGTAGCTCGTCTGGTGTGCCAACAGATTATGTACGCTCCCCATTCTGAAATGCTTGAAGAATCAGGCCGGCTTCGTCGCGCATTTCCGGCGTTTCTGCTCCAACAGCTAAGGCTTCGACCCTTCCTTTGGCGCTATCGAAGTCCATAAACGGCTCCAAATGATCGCGTTTAAGAACCTCATAAGACCCCCGCGTACTCAACACTGAATTGGCCATGCGGTGCAGCATATCCATCAGCGCCGCATCCGTTTGAATAGCGGCCGTAACTAACTGCCGAGGCCCATTTTCATCGCCACCTTGACGCCAAGCAAACAAAAGCCCGATGGTATCGGGCGTATTCAAAACCTCATCAATCGCCATCTTTTGGTAGCGGGACAGCATAGCGGCGGTGATAACGTCCAACTCTTGAGCCGTAAAAAGCCATTCGCTCTCTGGACGGCGGCGGTCACCAAACCGGCCTTGGGCAAAGGTGTCCTGACGGAACAAAGATGTGAGCCATCCCACGGCCTTGCCTTGAGTGAACAGCCGCTCGACGATGGTCAATCTTTGTTCGGGATTTCTGTTTAGCAAGGTAGGAACAATCCGTTCAGCCCTATCCCATATGGAAAAAATGCCAAACCGGTCGAATGGCCGGTATCTGAATGCGTCGTCCATGCAATCAGCGAGCGCCAGGAGAATGGTTGCCGCTTGCTCAGCCACAAAGCTCTCTGCGGGGACTCCATTGAGCCGTTCCAGCAGAATATCACCTTTCCCCATAGCATCAGAAATGGACTGACGGTGAAGGTCCATAAATGCGTCAGATGCTTGCTGAATTCCCGCGGCTGCACCTGCCCAAAACGCATCAAACTCTGCTTGCTTGATAGCATGTAACGGTTCACCGAGGGCAAAATAAAGCCGATAGTGGTCTGGGCTTGCCAACCGTCGCTTTAAAATCGCGGCATCGCGGTCCGATCTCCCTACCTTTGCGAAAATGGCGAAGGCAGCACCATCCTCTCCAAAATTAGTATCAATGCCGGGCAACTGCTCCGCGAAAAAATGCCGATAGTGCAGATCATGAAAATATCCCTCATGCACTGACTGGGTCAATGCGGCCAGACTGCGAGCCGCTGCCGTTTCGCTGATTGAACCGACGCCAATTGATTTTGTGGATGCCTCGATGGAATATTCCTCAATCCAGCGATAAAGCCTTGGCTCTCCATCCTTGATGAGTTGAACCCAGACTAGATCGGCCAGGTCATAAGCCTCTCTACCCAGTGCGGTCACGAGGAAACGTATCGAATCCAATGCTTTTGTGACGGAGCGAGGCGTTTTCAGCTGTTTGCCGCCCTCGTAATCCACCACGGATTTCAGGCGGGACAATTCATCTTCGGTCTTGGCCTGCGCGAATTTACTTAACTCGTTGAAAAACCACTGGCGCAGTTGAAATGCTTCAGGGGATGGAACCATCACTGTAAGCTGAACAATTTTCTCCAGAAACGCATGACCATCAGTGATGTTACCGGCATTTCTCACCCCTTCAGCCAGCACCTCACCGTCGTAGCAGAGCACGTAAATGACATTGGGAAAATCGGCCACAGACCGAACCAAACGAAGAACCTCCATCATTTCTGCTGGCTCAAGGCGATCTACATCATCGATCGTCACTAAAAATCGATGCCCCAGATCCCTCAATTCATCTGTCAATTTATCTTTCAATCTCGACAGGGAGGCGGGCTGCTCGCTCTTCGTCGATGCAGCACCTAGCGCCTTCACTCCCTTGCCAATCCATTTCAGTGGTCCCCAAGCCTCACCGGCAAGCTCGATGGCATCGCCAGCCTTGCTCAGATAGGTCGCATACCTACGGGCGGTTTCGGCCGCTTCCTTCGCCTTAATGATGCTAGAGGCACTAGCATCGCCTTGTTGATATTGGACGCTGGCGATTGCGCTGGAGAGCGACGCCATGAAAGAAGTTAGCAGTGCGTCTCTATTGCCGACGAGCCACGGTCGAAAATGCACCACGGTAGGACGTTGAGTGTCCTCCAGCTTGGCCAGCTTGAGCTCCATCAAGCTTAACAGGCTAGATTTCCCTGATCCCCAACTGCCGTTGATACCAATCACCATGCCCGCGTCTGTGGCATGACTTACCAAGGCGGTTGCCAAGCGCTCTGCGATAACCTCAAATCCCAAGCGATCCGGATCGTCTGATCCGAGCGCCCGGTCCCCGGTTAGCATTTGTGACGATGGGAAATCATTCAAGGCCATGGCGCTACTAAATTGGATTCAACCTTCTATAGCAAGCGCCTGATCATCCCTATCTTCATCGAGCATGTTACTATCGGCTATCAGCCAGCGAATGCCAGCCGAGAACCATGCAGCTGCTCGACATTCATCTCTGCCGAGATGCTTCACATAAAACATGTCGATCATCTCGACGCTGGTGCGGGCATTCAGCGCCTGCGCCGACAAGTCGATGACATCGCCGCTGATTATCCTTCTCTGTGCCGCTTGTTCAGCCGTAGTCGCCGATCGATAATCTTTCGCATAGCCTTCAACGCAGTGTCCTCCCTTGGCAAATCAACATAGGCCAGCAGTGCTTCATGTTTAGCAAACTCGCGGCCATGGAATATCCAATGCAATATGTGCCGGGTAAAAAGATCACGGAGCATCTGGCTCTGCTCCATGAATGCATCCTCATGCCCCCGTGCATGTACATGCTCATTCCTAAGGCGCGCAACGTGGTTCAGTTGCCACCTAGTGAGCTGGTAATCATCGTCCGCGAAACTAGCTCGGTCGATCACCTTCTGATTGGAGCGTTCGCGAGCTGAGTCTTCGACGTATATCTTCTCAAGCGCAGCCCAAAACCGAAGCAGTCGGTGGTTGCCGTCACGCGATTCGAAAGCATCTTGTGCAAGCTGGAGCGCTGCCACAAGCACATTTTTGAGGGGATGTGTGGCGAGCGTTGAGAGAGCTTTCTTTGTGAAAGAAGCAATTTTAAGATATTTCTTAAATTCTGGAATTTGGTCATTCCATGCTTTTTCGTCATATTTCGGATCATACCAAATTCGGTTCTTTCCGAGAAATTCTCGCTCTTGGAATATAAACTGGAATGGACCCATTCGGAGCTGTCCCGCCGTCCAATTATGACCCGCCATAATCGTCCAACTGCCTCGGCTCTCGTATATGTTCATGAGTGCCATCAACAATTGAAGCGCATCTAGCATCCGATCCACAGCATCGTCTTCGAAGCGTTCCCGACAGCTCAGAATGATATACCCGGAATGCCGGGGTTGACTTGGATCGATGTACCCGACGCCAGAATTCTCGAACGGCGAAAGCCGAAGCCACTTTGGCAACTGCGCGGCCATACGGATGGAAACGTCGCCCCATTTGAACTTAATTTCCTGCGCTGGATCCATCCCTTTAGCTCTGATTTTTGTCCACAGAGTGAACTTCTTCAGGCTGACAGCACGATCCGTTCGCAGAAATTCCTCTGCTCTTCCGATAACCGTTTCAGCTGTCAGCGGCCCGTCTCGGCGCGCTTGAAAAAGTGCCCTACGAAAGAGCCGAATGGCTGCTGAACGCCGCAGCGCCGGTTTAACGATAAAGGCGTCCGGAAGGATTTCCTGCAAATAATTTGTTGCGCGAAAGCCAGGAAAGCTGAGGCCGCCTCCTTCCAGCACCGTGGAACTGCTTTCGAAGTCATCGAAGAACGCCTGCAGCTGTTCGTCCGATACAAGCTTAATGTTGCGCTTTATCGCCATGGCCGCCCGTATAGTATCAGCTCCAAACGGCGTCACGGTGCTATGAGAGCCACTATCTTACGTTCGATGCTATCAGGCGTTTTATCAAGGTGGCTCCTGAGAAACGGTCATCCGGCAGCTCCCGCTAATCCGCGAATGCCAACTTCGCACCGTGCAGCTGCTCAACGTTCATTTCCGCAGTCAAATGCTTGGCATAAAAACGGTCGATCATCTCGACGCTGGTGCGGGCATTCCTCGCCAGCGTCAGCAGGTCAATGGCATCGCCGCTGATGAGACGGGACATGATAGCGGTATGCCGCAGAGAATAGATGGTCCGTGCCTCACCTGTCGGCGACACAGATAATCCAGCCGATTCCACGACCACCCGAAATTGCCGCCGCAGCAATTCAAAGGCAAATTTCCGCCCGGTATATCGTGGCAGAAACAGAAAATCGTCCGGCCCGCCAAAGCCGTTCGCCTGCTGCTCCTTCAATATCTCCTCATACACCTCGATGGCACCGGGCATGGAGATGATGGGCGTGGCAACAGTCTTGCTGAAATCCGTGGAAATTCGCAGATATTGCGTCCTGTTCGTTCGTACGATCTCGATATGCCGGTGCCGAAGAAGCTTCACATCGCTGGGACGCATGAACGTCTCGACCATGAATTGGATGAACCGCCGCAATTCCGGTCCTACGGTCTGCGAACGAACCTTCGTCTTCGCTTTCTCATGATCGCGGCAAGCCTGTAGCAGCCGGTCATATTCCTGCTCGGAAAACCAACCCCGCGTCCGATGCTTCAAGCTGATTTCCGGCATCATCGGAACATGAGTCAGCACACCGGCACGGACAGCAGTTTTCAACGTCTTGCTGACCAGCACCATGATTCGCTTGATGGAGGTGGATTTCAATTCGAGGTCGGTCAGTTCGTCCACCACCTCCTGCATCCGCTGGTAATCTACTTTGCGGATATCAACGGCTCCAATCCGCTCCGTGAGATATTTCTTCAATATCCATTCGCTATCGCTGACCAGCGTAGCAGCCCGTTCACCGCGTTGGACCTTCCTCCGATCAGCCTCGATCGTATCGAGGGCAAAACGCCGAAAGCTGAAGTCCGTTCGCTCTTTTACCTTCCGATGACCAAGCTGCTCGGCAATCGCTTCCACCTTCCGCCGTGCATCATGAACATCCTTGGTCTTAAGGGATTTCACGACCTGACGACCGTTCTTCCGGTAGCGGGCATAATAAAATGGAGAACCAGCAACGCCCGTCAGCGAAACGGGACCAATCCGCTCAACGTGCATGGCAGATTTCCTCCATGCGAAGGCGGACTATGATGTTTTTTACCGTCTGTGCCGTGAACCGCCCACCCTTGGCAGCATCGATTCCGGCAACATTCAACTGATCGGCAATGGCCGTAAATGACCAGCCGCCTATCAGCATCGGCTGCAAGATCGGTTCGATTGAACGAGCATAATCCAATGCCTCTTGCCGATGCCGTTCCTTCAACACCTGAGCATTCTTACCCAGAGCAACGCCCCGCTTCTTCGCTTCGGCCAAGGCGCTGCGGGTCCGTTCGGAAATCAGCCTCCGCTCCTCCTGCGCCAGAGCAGCAAAGATATGCAGCTGGAAATCCGTGGCGTGGGGCATTTCGGCCACCACCAGACCAATCCCCTGCTCCATGATCCCGGCGATGAAGCTGACTTTCCGCGAGAAGCGGTCCAGCTTCGCAATCAGGATTTTCGCACCATGCTTCTTGGCATGGGCAATCGCCTTCCACAGCTCTTCCCGGTTATCAGCCTTACCAGACTGAACCTCGACAAATTCGGCAATCACCTCATCATCGGCATTCAGGAACGCTTCGATCTTTGATCGCTGAGCAGCCAATCCTAAGCCGGATCGCCCCTGCGCGGCTGTCGATACTCGAAAATAGGCAACATAACGGCTCATCACCGGGCTCCGTCCAAAATAAACCTTGGTTTGTCGTGGACGGGCTCCCGCCATCAGAAAGGATGGACAACGGGCATTCTGGCGAACCGGATTTACCGGATAAGCAAACTGTTTCGAGATGACAGGATTTGAAATGGACTTTCCATTTCCAAGCCCAAAAATCCATAAAACGTCCGAAGCATCCATTTAGGCCGTAGACTCATTAGCACGCAGCCACAGCCGCATTGAGGCGAGTTGGACCATGGCGAGGAAGTTGGCGGCGAGCTTGTCGTAGCGGGTGGCGACGCGACGGAAGTGCTTCAGCT
>Ga0307405_10000178_pt1 | contig 23332 bp, 19 predicted proteins | sample 322Cmetagenome_2_FD_203311 | JGI IMG/M metagenome (GOLD analysis project Ga0307405, IMG submission 203311) | Maize rhizosphere microbial communities from greenhouse at UC Davis, California, United States - 322HYB-C-1 | ecosystem: Host-associated > Plants > Roots > Rhizosphere > Soil | place...
ACCACCCGGAGCGGCTGCGGGCGCTGCAGGACGCCGCCGGCGTCCAACCGGCGCGCGCCGTCGGCGCGATTGTCGAGCGCCTCCGCGCGCAGCTCGAGGAGCGGGCCGCCGCGGGGACCATGCGGCCGATCGCCCCCGAGCAGTTCCTCGTCAACGTGCTGGGACTCGTCGTCTTCCCCTTCGCCGCGCGCCCCGCGCTCGTCATCGCGCTCGAGATGGACGACGAGGCCTTCGGTCGCTTCCTCGACGCGCGGCGGGCGGAGCTGCCGCGCTTCATCCTCGACGCCCTGCGGCCGTGATGATCCGCACCCTCGCCCTCGCCGCCGCGCTGCCGCTCGCCTCCTCGGCCGCGCGCGCCCAGAATCGCGCCCCGGCGGCCGACTCGCTCCGCCTCGGCGCGCTGCAGGCCGACGCCGTGCGACGCGATCCGCGGGCGCGGCAGCTCGAGCTGCTCGGCGCGCAGTCGGCCCTCCGCGAGCGCACGCTCGACGCCGAACGCCTGCCGACGCTCGGCGTCAACGCGCTGGGTCAGTATCAGTCGGACGTCGTCGCGATCCCGTTCCGGCTCCCCGGCGGCGCGTCGGTGCCGCTGCCCCCGCACGACGGCTACGACGCGCATCTCGCGGCGCGCCAGCGACTGCTCGACCCCACGATCGGCCCGCGCCGCGCGGTCGAGCGGGCGCGGCTCGTCGAGTCGCGGGCGCGGGTGAACGCGACACTGTTCGCGCTGCGCCAGAGCGTCGCCGACGCGTTCTTCGCGGCGCTGCGGCTGCAGGTGCAGCGGGCCGAGGTGGAGGCGGGCGTCGCCGACCTCGAGGCGCTGCTGCGCGTGGCGCGCGACCGGGTGCGGCTCGGCAGCGCGCTGCCGAGCGAAGCCGCGTCGCTCGAGGCCGAGCTGCTGCGGCGACGGCAGTCGCTCGACGAGCTGGCCGCGGGGCGCGACGCCGCCCTCGCCGTGCTCGCCGCGCTCACCGGCCGCGCCGCGGGCTCGGCCGACGTGCTGTCGCTCCCCGACCCGAGCGCGGACGTCGCGCGGGCCCGGGCCGCGCTCGACGGGCTGCGGGCGCGCCCGGAGTACGAACAGTTCGCGCGCGGCCGGGCGCTGCTCGACCGCCAGCGGGAGAGTATCGCCGCCCGCGAGCGGCCCCGCGTCTCGGCGTTCGGGCGGGCCGGCTACGGCCGGCCGGGGCTCAACCCGCTCGGCCGCGAGTTCGACGAGTACTGGCTCGCCGGCGTGCAGGTGGAGTGGACGCCGTGGAGCTGGGGCACCTCGGGCCGCGAGCGCGAGGAGCTGGCGCTGCAGCAGCAGATCGTGGCGACCGAGGAGGCTGCGTTCACCGAGGGCGTGCGGCGCGCTGTCGTTTCCGAGCTGGCGGCGGTGGACCGGCTGCAACGCGCCCTCACGGCGGACGACACGATCGTCGCGCTCCGCGAGCGAATCCTGCGCGAAACGCGGCTCCGCTTCGGGGAGGGCGTCGTCACCTCGGCCGAGCTGGTGGACCGCGAGACCGACGTCCTCGCCGCCCGCCTCGCCCGCGCCACGCGACACGTCGAGCTCGCGCAGGCCGGCGCGCGCTTCCTCACTCTCGTCGGACTCGAGGTCCGCTGATGCGACACCATTCCGCCGTCCACGTCGGCGCCGCGGTCGCCGCGGTCGCCGCGGTCGCCGCCCTCGCCTCGTGCCGCGGCGAGCCGGAGCCCGACGCCTACGGCAACTTCGAGGCGACCGAGGTCGTCGTCTCGGCGCAGACGGGCGGACAGGTCGAGCAATTCACGCCGGTGGAGGGGATGCGCCTCGAGCGCGGGGTGGTCGTCGCCGTCATAGACACGACGCAGCTCGCTCTCGAACGCGAGCAGCTCTCGGCGCAGCGCGCGGCGACGGGCGCGCGGCGCACAGAGGTCGCCGAGCAGCTGCGCGTGCTCGCGGTGCAGCACGAGATCGCGCGACGCGCCTACGAGCGCACGCGGCGCCTCCACGCCGAGCAGGCAGCCACGGCGCAGCAGCTCGACCAGACGGAGCGCGACTACCGGACGCTCGGCGCGCAGATTGCCGCCCTGCGCGCGCAGGGGCGGAGCGTGGCACTCGACGTGGCGTCGAGCGAGGCGCGGGTGGCCCAGATCCGCGACCGGATCGCGCGCAGCCGCGTCGAGAACCCGCAGGCCGGCACCGTGCTCACCACGTACGCGCGGGCGGGCGAGGTCGTGCAGCCGGGCCAGCCACTCTACAAGATCGCCGACCTCGACACGCTCGTCCTGCGCGCCTACGTCACCGGCGGGCAGCTCTCGTCGCTCCGCCTCGGGCAGCGGGTGCAGGTGCGCGTGGATGCCGGCGCCGGGTCGCTGCGGACGCTCCCCGGCACGGTGACATGGGTCTCGCCGACTGCCGAGTTCACGCCGACGCCGGTGCAGACGCGAGACGAGCGCGCGGACCTCGTCTACGCGGTACGCGTCCGTGTGCCGAACCCGGACGGCGCGCTCAAGATCGGCATGCCGGCCGACGTGACGTTCGGTGCGGCCGGGCCGGCGCGGACGGCGGAGCGGTGAGCGCGCCCTCGTCCCCGGTCATCGTCGAGGGGCTGAGCAAGCGCTTCGGCGCGACCGTCGCGCTCGACGGCGTCTCGCTCGAGGTGCGGCCGGCCGAGCTGTTCGGGCTCGTCGGGCCGGACGGCGGCGGGAAGACGACGCTCTTCCGCGTCCTGACGACGCTGCTCGTCCCCGACGCTGGGCGCGCGACGGTGCTCGGGCTCGACGTCGTGCGCGACCTCTGGGCGATCCGGGCCCGCGTTGGCTACATGCCCGGTCGCTTCTCGCTCTACCCGGACCTCAGCGTCGAGGAGAACCTGCGCTTCTTCGCGTCGGTGTTCGGCACGACGCTCGAGGAAGGGTACGCGGTCGTCGCCCCGATCTATCGGCAGATCGAGCCGTTCCGCGAGCGGCGCGCGGGCGCGCTCTCGGGCGGCATGAAGCAGAAGCTGGCACTCTCCTGCGCCCTCGTGCACCGTCCGGAGCTGCTGCTGCTCGACGAGCCGACGACGGGGGTGGACGCCGTCTCGCGGCGCGAGTTCTGGGACCTCCTGCACGCGCTGAAGGCGTCGGGACTGACGATCGTCGTCGCCACGCCGTACATGGACGAGGCGGACCGCTGCGACCGCGTGGCACTCGTCCAGCAAGGGCGCGTACTCGCCGTGGACGCGCCGGCGGCGGTCGGCGCCCGCTTCCCGCACCCGCTGCTCGCCGTGCGCGGGCGCGACCGCCGCGCGCTGCTGGAGGCGCTGCGCGCGCACCCGCACGCCGTCTCGTCGTTCCCGTTCGGCAACGAGCTGCACCACGCGGATGCTCGCCTCGGCGCGCCGCCCGAGGCGCTGGCCGCCGAGCTGCGCGACTACCTGCGCGGGCGCGGCCTCGCCGACGCCGAAGTGGTGCCGATCCGGCCGGGGATCGAGGACGCGTTCATGGCGCTCATGGGAGCGCCCCCGGAGGCGGCGGCGTGAGCGCAGCGATCGAAGTGCGGGGCCTCACCCGTCGCTTCGGCGCGTTCACGGCCGTGGACGCGATCACCTTCGACGTGCGGGAGGGGGAAGTGTTCGGCTTCCTCGGTGCGAACGGGGCGGGGAAGACGACGGCGATCAAGATGCTGATCGGCCTCCTCGCCCCGACCTCGGGCGAGGCGCGCGTGGCCGGCCACGACGTGCTCGCCGAGGCCGACGAGGTGCGGCGGCGGATCGGCTACATGAGCCAGCGCTTCTCGCTCTACGACGACCTCACGGTGCGCGAGAACGTGCAGCTCTACGGCGGCGTCTACGGGCTCACCGACCCCGAGATCCGCGAGCGCGGCGGCGCCCTGCTCGAGCGGCTGCGCCTCGTCCACGCCGGCGACGCCCGCCTCGGCACCCTGCCGCTCGGCTGGAAGCAGAAGCTCGCCTTCTCGGTCGCCCTGCTGCACCGGCCGGCGGTCGTCTTCCTCGACGAGCCGACCGGCGGCGTAGACCCGATCACGCGGCGGCAGTTCTGGGAGATGATCTACGCCGCGGCGGCTGGCGGGACGACGGTGTTCGTCACGACGCACTACCTGGACGAGGCGGAGTACTGCGACCGCGTCTCGATCATGGTGGACGGGCGGATCGCGGCGCTCGGGACGCCGGACGAGCTGAAGCGGCGGTTCGACGCGGCGACGCTCGACGAGCTGTTCGTCCGCCTCGCGCGGCCGGCGGCGGCAGCCGCGGCCGGCGCCGTCTGAGGCGGCGCATGGCCCTCCGCTCGCCGGCGCTCGGTGCGTTCATGGTCAAGGAGCTGCGCCACATTCTCCGCGACCGCCAGACGCTGCTCGTCCTCCTCCTGCTACCCCTCGCGATGGTCGTGCTGTTCGGCTACGCGCTGCGCAGCGAGGTGAACGACGTGCGCGTCGTCTTCGTGGACCCGGCCCCCGACGCCGCCACCGCGGCGCTGCGCGCGCGCTTCGCCGGCAATGGGCGCTTTCGGATCGTCGCCGTCGCGGCTACGACGGCTGCCGTCGAGCCGCTCTTTCGCCGCGGCGCGGCGGACGTGGCGGTGATCGTCGAGCCGGGCTTCGCCGGGCGGCTGGCCGAGGGGACGCCGGCGCGGCTGCTCCTCGTCGGCGACGCATCGGACCCCAACACCGGGAGCACGATCCAGGCGTACTCGCGGGCGGTCGTCGCCGCGTACCAGGCCGAGCTGGGCGCGGCCGGCCCGGGCGCGCGGGTGGAGCTCATGACGCGGATGCGCTTCAACCCGCGACTGGAGAGCGCCAACCTCTTCGTCCCGGGGCTCGTCGCGCTCGTCTTGACCCTCGTCACGGCGCTCATGACGGCGATCTCGCTGTCGCGCGAGAAGGAGCGCGGCACGCTCGAGGTGCTCCTCGTCTCGCCGCTCCGCCCGTGGCAGATCGTCCTCGGCAAGGTGCTCCCGTACCTGCTGCTCGCGTTCGCCAACGTCGTCACGGCGCTGCTCGCGGCGTGGCTCGTCTTCCGGGTGCCGTTCCGCGGCAGCGTCGCCCTGCTGCTGTTCGCGAGCCTGCTCTACGCGATGGTGGGGCTCGCGCTCGGCGTGCTGATCGCGGCGGCGACCGACTCCCAGCGCGCGGCGATGATCGGCGCGATGGCGGGGACGATGCTCCCGACGGTGATGCTCTCGGGAATGATCTTCCCGATCGCCAGCCTGCCCGGCTGGCTGCAGCCGGTGACCTACGTCGTGCCGGCGCGCTGGTTCATCGTCGTCTCGCGCGGGATCATGCTCAAGGGCGTCGGCGTCGAGTACCTGTGGCCGTCGCTACTCGTGCTGGTGACGATGCTGGCGGTGCTCCTCGTCGCCGCGATCCGGCGCTTCAAGGCGCGGTTGGCCTGAGGCCCCCCCAGGACGATGCGCGCCCTCCGCTTCCTGCTCCGCAAGGAGTTCCTCCAGATCTTCCGCGACCGGACGATCCTCGGGATGCTGTTCGTGATGCCGGCCGTGCAGCTGCTCGTCCTCGCCAACGCCGCGTCGTTCGAGGTGAAGAGCGCGCGACTGTACGTCGTGGACCAGGACCGCACGACCGCGTCACGCGGCGTGGTGGACCGCCTCGCCGCCTCCGGGCGCTTCGTCCCCACCGCGGCGTCGCCGTCGCTGGCGCGGGCCGACGACGCAATGCTCGCCCGCGAGGCCGACGCCATCCTCGTCGTGCCGGCCGGCTTCGAGCGCGACCTGGCGCGCGACGGGCGCGCCCCGGTGCAGCTGATCCTCGACGCCGAGGACGGGGCCGCGGCGGGCGTGATGCAATCGTACGCCGCGCGAATCCTCGCCGGTTACTCGGCGGAGCTCGGCACGCGGCTGCACCCCGCACTCGCCTCGGTCGGGGCGCGGGCCGAGCCGCCGCCGCGGCGCGGCCGGGCGGTGATCGAGGTGCGGCAGCGCGGCTGGTACAACGCCGAGCTGGAGTACCGCGACTACATGGTGCCGGGAATCCTCGTCGTGCTCGTGACGATGATTGGGACGCTGCTCACGGCGATGAACATCGTTCGCGAGAAGGAGGCCGGGACGCTCGACCAGCTCAACGTCACGCCGGTCTCCCGCGGGACGTTCATCGCCGCGAAGCTGATCCCCCTCTGGAGCCTCGCGCTGCTCGACCTCGCGCTCGGTCTGGCGCTCGCCCACTTCGCGTTCGGCGTCCCCGTACGGGGGAGCCTGGCCGTCGTCTTCCTCGCCGCGGCGGTCTACCTCGTCGGCGCGCTGGGCATCGGCCTCTGGGTCTCGGCGATCGTCGAGACGCAGCAGCAGGCGATGTTCGTGACGTTCTCGATCATGATGGTCTACCTGCTGATGAGCGGGATCTTCACGCCCGTCCGCGCGATGCCGACGTGGGCGCAGTGGGTGGCGCAGGCGAGCCCGGTGATGCACTTCGCGCAGCTCATGCGGGCCGTCCTGCTCAAGGGCGCGGGACTGGCCGACGTCGCGCGCCAGCTCGCGATGCTCGCGCTGATCGGGACCGCGGTGCTCACGCTCGCCGTGCGGCAGTACCGCAAGCGGACCGCGTGAGCGAGCGCGCGGCGCGCTAGGGTTGGCCCGCCGGCTCGGCGTCGGTGCGCCGCGCGTCGCCGGCCGGCGACGACTGCCCGGACGTCCGCGGCACCCAGAGCGTGAACGTCGTGCCCTGTCCCGCCGTGCTCTCGACCCGCAGGTCGCCGCCCAGCAGGTGCGCGAGCCGCCGGCTCACCGGCAGCCCGAGACCGGTACCGCCCTTCGTGCGCTTCAGCGACTGGTCGAGCTGCGTGAACGGGTCGAAGATCCGTCCCAGGTCGGCGGCGTTGATGCCCGGCCCGGTGTCGCGGATGCGGAACACGACGCGGTCGGTGGCCTCCATCTCGAGGCACACCCGGCCGGCGTCGGTGAACTTCATCGCGTTGCCGAGCAGGTTGATCAGGATCTGGCGGAGCTTGGTCGGGTCGGTGCGCACGGCGACCGGGCCGTCGGGCACCGCGACGCTGAGCGTGAGTCCCTTGCGGAGCGCTTGGGGCTCGAACAGCTCCTCGACGTCGCGCGCCAGGGCCGTGACCTCGACGACCTCCGTGTGCAGCGGTTCCTTGCCCGCCTCGACGCGCGAGAAGGTGAGGATCTCCTCGATGATGCTGATCAGGTGGTGGGCCGCCGACTTCACCCGGCCGAGGTAGGTCTTCTGGAGGGGCGCGACGGACCCCACCATCTCCCCCTCGAGGAGGTCCATGTAGCCGACGATGGCGCTGAGCGGGGTCCGCAGCTCGTGGCTCATCGAGGCGAGGAAGTCCGACTTCGCCTGGCTCGCGACTTCTGCCCGCCGCAGCGCCTCGTGCAGCTCCTCCTCGCGCGCCACCCGCTCGGTGACGTCCTGGATGAGGACGAGCACCCCGTCCACGGCGCCGCCGCGCATCAGCGGCGTGACGCGCGCGATCTGCTGCATCGCGGCGAAGCCCTCGTGGCCCGGCGGCGCCGGGAGAGGGAGGAAGTAGCGGTGGAAGCGGTGCGACCACACGGTCGTCGACCCGCTCACGGCGCGCCGCAGCGCTTCCTCGGCCGGGCCGCCGCGCAGCCCCTCGAACAGCTCGAGCAGCGGGCGGCCGACGACCTCCGACGGCTCGGCGCCGCTCGCCGCCGCGAGCCAGCGGTTCCAGCCGCGCACGGTCAGCTCGCGGTCGAGCGTGAGGATGCCGAGCTCCAGGACCTCACCGAGGTCGTGGAGCATCGGCAGCGACTCCGCGCCGAGCGAGATCGGCGACTCGTCGGCCGGCACGTCAGGACTCCTCGCGGGCCGCGAGTGCGTCGGTGATGAGCGCCAGCGACGTCATGCCGACCGCGATCAGCAGGTAGCCGCCGACCTCCCCCTCGGTGAGGCGGAAGCGGGTGGCGGCGAGCAGCGCGAAGTGCAGGTCCTCGTTGTCCACCTGCAGCGACCGGAGCAGCCCCTCGAGCGACTCGACGTGGATGCGCGGGACGGAGAACGTCACCGTCACGTGGAGCATGTCGCCGAACGCGCTCAGGCAGGAGCTCAGGATGACGTTCCCCACTTCGGTGAGCACCTCGCGCGCCGACTGGTCGAGCCGCCCGCCGGCCGCGACGCCGCCGTCGGTCATGAGGTCGGCGAGGCGCGCCGCGGACTGGTACTCCAGCACGAGTACGGCGTCGCCGGTGACCGAGCCCTTGAAGATCTGGTGGACGGTGGCCAGGTCGCCGTTCAGCAGCTCGAGGAGGCGCTGGTGGGTTTCCTCGATCGGGCAGATCCACAGCCGCGGCAGGTCCACGACGATGCGCTGGCCGGTGAGCTCCGAGAGGGACGCAGCGGCGCGGTGCAGCCCGATGTTGAACAGCTCGGTCAGCGCGTCGTGGTCGATCCGATCGGTGGTCACGCGATGTCCTCCCGGGTCACGCGATGTCCTCCCGCAGCGCCGCGCGCACCGTCTCGAGCAGCCCCTCGGCGGTGACCGGCTTGCCGAGGAATCGGAGCGCGCCCGACTCCGCGACGAGTCGCGCGGTCGAGCGCTGCACGTCGGCGCTGACGACGATCACCCGGGCGTCCGCCTGCAGCTCGCGCATTTTCTGGAGGACCTCCAGCCCCCCCATGTCCTCCATCGTCAGGTCGAGCAGGACGAGGTCCGGCCGGTGGACGAAGTACCCCTCGATCGCCGCCATGCCCGTCGCGGCCTCGAGTACCGTGTGCCCTTCGGATTCGAGGATCCGCCGGTGCGTGCGGCGGGTGTAGTTCGAGTCGTCCACGATCATGATGCTCGCCATGTCAGATCAGCTCCGTGATGGCGATCGCCATGTCGTCGAGCGCCGCGCTGCGGTCGCTGAGGGAGGCCTCGACGACGGCGCGGGGCATCCCGTAGACGACGCACGACGACTCCGCCTCGGTGGCGATCCGGCCGCCCTGCGCCTTGATGTGCGCCGCGCCGAGCAGGCCGTCGCTCCCCATGCCCGTCATCACCACGCCCAGCACCCGCGGGCCGAAGACGTCGGCGGCCGACCGGAAGAGGACGTCGACCGCGGGTCGATGTTGGGTGTCCGCCGGGCGGAGGTCAAGGTGCGCCCGCGTTCGGCCGTCGGCGCCGCGCACGAAGGTGAGGTGGCGGCCCGCCGGGGCCAGCCACGCGACGCCCGGCTGGAGCACGTCGCCGTCCGTCGCCTCGCGCACGTCGAGCGCCGAGATCTCGTTCAGCCGCCGGGCGTACATCTCCGTGTAGCCGACCGGCATGTGCAGCACCATGGCGATCGGCACCGGAAAATTGCTTGGCAGCCGCGGGATGAGCTGGCGCAGCGCCTGCGGGCCGCCGGTCGAGATGCCGAGGACGACGACGTCGGTGCGCAGCGGCCCGCTCGGCCGCGCCACGGGGGCGGCCGCCGGCGGGGCCGCGGCGAGCGGCGGCCGCGCCGCGCCGACCCCGACGCTCGCCGCGGTCTCGACTTTCGCGATCAGCTCGTCGGCGATCTCGTAGACCCGATCGGTGGCCAGCGCGGTCGGCTTCTGCACGAAGTCCACGGCGCCCGCCTCGAGCGCCTCGAGCGCCAGCGCGCCCGACTGGTGGGCGATGCTGCAGATCACCACCGGCACCCGCCTCCGCGCGTTCTGCGCGTGCAGAAACTCGACGCCGCTCATCCGCGGCATGACGAGGTCGAGCGTGATGACGTCGGGCCGGTACTGCTCGGCGAGCGCCAGCGCCTCCTCCCCGTCTCGCGCCGCCGCGACGACTTCGAGCCCCGCGCTGCGCGAGAGCATCTGCGTCACCACCTTCCGCACGAAGGCGGAGTCGTCCACCACCAGCACACGCGTCCGCTTCGCCATCACCCGTCCCGAGATTGCCCGCCCGCGCCGCCGTCGGCGCCCCGCCCGTGCGACGCACGGCTACCGGTCCCCTTAACGTACACGAACGCACCGCCGACTTCGTCCAGCTCGAAGTCGGTGGCCAGCCGCGTGAGCGACTCCGACGCCCCGAGGAAGAGGTGTCCCTCGTCGTCCAGCCCCTCGGCGAAGAGTCGCGCCACGTGCCCGACGGCCGCGTCGGAGAAGTAGATGAACACGTTGCGGCAGAAGATCACGTCGGCCGCGGCGAGGGGCCGGACGTCGGCCGGCTCGACGAGGTTCGCGGTGGTCCACCGGATCCCTGCATGCACACGAGGGTCCACGCGCCACCCGCCGCCCTCGAAGCGGAAGTACCGGTCGCGCAGGGTGGGCGGCAAGTTGCGGAACGAGCGCTCGCCGTAGAGCCCGCGGCGCGCCCGCTCGACCAGCGCCGCGCTGGCGTCGCTCCCCACGATCTCGATCGGCTGGCGGAAGAGCAGCCCGGCCTCGGCGAGCGCGATCGCGATGCTGACCGGCTCCTCCCCCGAGCAGCAGGCGGCGCTCCAGATTCGGAGCGGCGCGCCGCGCCGGCGCTCGAGGTGGCGCGGCGCGACGACGTTCGCGAGGGCGAGGATCTGCTCGGGCTGGCGCCAGAAGAACGTCTCCGGGACCGCGAGCCGATCCATCAGCTCGGACCAGTGGCGCTCCGCGGCGGCGTCGTAGCGGAGCAGGTAGTAGTAGTCGAGGTACGACGTCATGCCGCGCGCGGCCAGCAGGTCCGACAGCTTGTCGGCGAGCTGGTCGCGCTTATCGTCCGCGAAGAACACGCCCGTGCGCTGCGCGATCAGGTCGCGGAGCAGCCTGAACGCCGATTCCGAGAAGCCGAGCACATCGGCGCTGTATCCGACCGCGCCGTTGCGACGCCGACCCGGTTCAGCCACCCGTCACCCCGTCGCCGCGCCGTGCGCTGTCGCGTCGGGCGACACGCCTCCGGACGTGTCGGTCGCGTCGCCCGCGCCCCGCGCCGCGCGCACGTCGCGCCGCCCGAGTGCGTGCTCCGCCGCGACGCGCACACTCTCCTCGGCGTCGTGCAGCGCCTCGGCGAGGAGCGCCGAGGCCGCGGGCTGCCGCATCCGTCCCAGCGCCTCGACCACCGCGCAGCGGACGGCGACGTCGGGATGCGACAGCCCGCGACCGACCGACGACAGCTGCCGCTCGCCGAGCCGCGCGAGCGCGTCCACGACGGCCGCCGTGCGCCGCGGCGCGGCGGCGACCTCGATCAACGCGGCTACCGCGTCCGCGTCGCCGGCCGCGGCGGCGAGGACGTCCAGCGCCCGCGCACCCTCCTCCGGGTCGGCGGCGTCGCGCGCCAGCGGCGCCACGGCGTCCGCCACGCCCGCATCCCCGACCCCCGCCCCGGCCCGATGGGCGAGCGCGTCGAGCGCCGCCAGCCGACGTCCGCGATCGTCCGAGCGGAGCGCGGCGAGAAGCGCCGGCAGCGCGCCGGGATCGGAGGACTGCCCGAGCGCGAGCAGCGCCTGCTCGGCGACCGCCGGTTCCGGATCGTCCACCAGCGGCAGCAGGGCGGCGAGCCCGTCGGCCGTGCGGATCGTGGCCAGTGCCTCGACGGCGGCGATCCGCACGGGGGGGACGGAGTCCAACGCAGCGAGGTGGACGAGCGCGGTCGTGGCCTCGGGGCGGCCGTGGTGGCCCGCCGAGCGCGCGGCGTAGTACCGCACCCACGGGTCGGCGTCGCGGCACGCATCGAGGAGCCGCGGCAGCGCGTCGCCCGCCGTCACGCGCGCCAGCGCCCTTGCGGCGGCGGCGCGGACGTCCGAGCTCCCCGCGTCCAGCGCCTGGACGACGGCGGCGAGCGCGCGCGGGTCGTCGAAGTGCGGCAGCTGCTCCACGGCGGCGCGCGCAACGGAGTCGTCGGCGTCGCGGCAGAGCGCGAGCAGCGGCTCGACGCACCCGGCGTCGCCCGAGTAGCCGGCGGTGCGCGCGGCGCTCTCGCGCACGCGGGGCGACGGGTGGCGCAGCAGCTCGCGCAGACGCCCCGGCAGCTCCGGGTGGCCGATCGAGTTGAGCGCGGCCACCGCCGCCTGCCGCGCCGCCGCCTGCGGGTGGTCGAGCTGCGCGAGCAATGGCTCGAGCGCGCGCCGGTCGCCGGCCGCGCCGAGCGCGCCGGCGGCGACCACGGCGACCTCCGCCACGTCGCCGAGGAGCGCGACGAGCGCCGGGAGGGCGGCGGGCGCGCCGATCCGCCCGAGCGTCGCTGCGGCCGCCTTGCGCACCTCGGCGTCGTCGTGCGCCAGCGCGGCGAGCAGCGGCTGGACCGCGGAGGCGCCACGCCGCGCCAGCGCGTCGGCCGCCGCGCCGCGCACGTCGGCATGCGCCAGGGCATCGGCGAGCGCGCGATCCACGTCGCCGCCGTTCAGCCAGCCGAGCACGACGACGACCCCGCGGCGATCGGTCTTGCTCGCCTCCGGGAGCGCGTCGATCAGATTCCGCGCCGCGGCCGGCGTCGCCACGGCGCGCGCGAGGTCGGCGACGCCGCTCGCGACGCCGCCTGCGGCGGCGTCGTCCAGCCGGTCGCTCAGCGCGGCGAGGGCGGCGGCGGCCGATGCGGCGGGCACGGGACCGCGCTCGAGCAGCGCGGCGAGGGGCGCGACCGCGTCCTCGCCGCCGAGGCGCCCGAGCGCCTCCGCCGCCGCGGTCTGGAGCAGGTCGTCCTCGAGCAGCGGGACGACGCGCGGCGCCACCGACGGCTCGCCGATGAGGGCGAGCGTGTCGAGCGCCGCGAAGGCGACGGAGAAGTCGCGCGTCGCCGCCACCGCGGCGACGGGGAGCGCCGCCTCGCGCGAGCGGACGCGGCCGAGCGCCTCGATCGCGTGATAGCGGACGTTGGCGTCGGCGTCGCCCAGCGCGCGCACGAGCGCCGGCACGGCGCGCCGGTCCTCGAGTAGCCCGAGCGCGAGCGCGGCGTAGGTGCGGACGTCGGCGTCCGGGGCGCCCAGCAGTCCGACGAGCGGCGGCACGACGTCCTGCTCGGCCTGGATGAGCGCGGCGAGGGCCGCGTTGAGCACGGCCGGGTCGCGGTGGCGGTCGCGGACGGCGGCGAGGAGCGCGTCGAGCGTCGAGTCGTCGCGCCCCCGGGCCAGCCCTTCGGCCGCCACCCGGCGTACCCGCCAGCTGCGGTCGCCGAGGGCGCCGGCGAGCGGGGCGGGGGGGCCCCCTTCTGCGGCGGCGAGGGCGCGCGCCGCGCTCAGGCGCACCGCGTCGTCGGCGCTCTGCAGCTGCAGCGCGAGGTCGCGCTCGCGCTCGCGCCGCGTCGTCACGTCCTCGATCGTCACGGCGAGACCCGCCACGTCGCCGCCGGCGCGCAGCGGGGCGATCGTGACGAGCTGCTGCATGCGCGCGAAGTGCGCCGACGGCGCCCGCGGCGGGCACGGGATCAGGTATTCGTGGAACGCCGGCGCGAGCAGCTCCACCACGCCGCTCTCGACGACCCGCTGCAGCCGCGGCAGGAGCCCGCGAGCCTCGAGCTCCGGATAGAGCTCGGCGAGCGCGCGGCCCGTGGCGTCGCCCTCGGCGACGCCGGTGGCGTCGGCGACCCACGCGTCCCACGAGCGTACGACGAGCGCGCGGTCGGTCGTGAAGACGCCAACCGCGCCGCTGCCGCGTCCCGTCACGCGCGGCCCGTCGGCCCCGGGGCGCTGGCCTGCGGCGGCCGCGGGCCGTCGTCGAACAGCGCGGCGAGGCCGGCGTCGCGCACCTCCTGCACCGCGCGGTCGCCGAGGCGCCGCAGCTCGCTGATCGTCTCGAGCGTCGCGCTCGCGTTGTCGGACTGCTCGCGGTTGGCGCGGACGATGAGCCCGATCTGACGCGCGACGTTGTGCGTCGCGGCGCTGATGTCCGCCGCCGCGCGGCTCTGCTCGGCTAGCCCCTTACTCGTCTGCTCGGACTGCCGCCGCATGTCCTCGGTGGCTTGCGCGATCTGGCCGACCGCAGTCGCCTGCTCGGCCATCGCGGTGCTCACGCTGGCGCTCATTCGCCGGAAGCGCTCCGCCTCGCGCGTGACCATGTCGCCGGCGGTGGCCTGCTCGACGATGGCGCGCGACGTGTTCGACGCGCCGCGGCGCACGGAGTCCACGGCCTTCGCGATCTCGGCCGCCGCCGTCGCCTGCTCGACCATCGCGCGGCGCACCTGCGTGGCGAGCGTCGCGCTCCCCTCGGCGGCCTTCACGATCTCGCGCGACGAGCGGCCCTGGTCTTCCATCGCCTGCGTCACCTGCCGCGCCGCGGTGCGCATCTGACCGGTCACCTTGACGAGTCCCTGCAGCACGCCCGCCTGCTCCGCCGTCGCCGCCGACACCTGCCGCACCTGCGTCGTCGCCGCGCCGACGACGCCGACGAGGTTCTGCGTCGCGCCGAGCTGCTCATCGGTGGCGCGCGCGATCTGCGCGACCTTGAGTGAGCTCTGCTCGATCCCGCCGACGATTCGCTTCAGCCCCGCCGCCCCCTCCTCGGCCAGGCGGCCGCTCTCCTCGGCGACGCGCTGCCCGTCGACGGTGGACGACACCGCGTCCTGCACCGCCGCCTGCAGCCCCTTGATGATCGCCGCGATGTCGGCCGTCGCCCGTGCCGAGCGGTCCGCGAGATTGCGGATCTCCTCGGCCACGACGGCGAAGCCGCGCCCGGCCTCGCCGGCGCGCGCCGCCTCGATCGAGGCGTTGAGCGAGAGGAGATTCGTGCGCTCGGCGATGAGGTTGATCGTGTCGATGATGCCGCTGATCTCGCCGGCCCGGCGGCCGACCTCCTTCACCACCGTCGCCGACTCGGCCATCGAGCCGCGGACCCGGCCGAGTCCCTCGAGCGACCGCTGCACGGCGGTGCCGCCCTCTTCGGCGTCGCGGGTCGCGCGGCGCGCGATCTCGGCCGCCTCGCCGGTGAGCGAGGCGACGCTCCGCATCGAGCGGTCGAGCTGCGTCGCGCTCGTCGCCGCGCTCTCGACCGCCCGCGTGATCGCCTCGGCGCTCTGCGCGACGCTGGCCACCGAGCGAGTCGTCTGCTCGACCGACGTCGCGACCTGCTCGGCGAGGCCCGCCATGTTGTCGGCGCTCGCCGCGACCTGTTCGGTGGCCACCGCCATCGCGCCGATCGAGCGCGACGTCTGCTCGGCGGCGGCGGCGAGGTCGTCGGCGTTGTTGCGGACCCCCTCGATCGAGCGCGCCGACTCCTCGACCGAGGAGGCGATCTGCGTCACCGAGGTCGCCAGCGCGTCGGTGTCGCCACCGACCGCCTTGATGGAGGCGGCCATCTCCGTCATGCCGCCGGCGACCGAGGTCGCGACGGTCGCCATCTCGGCAGCCGTCCCCGCGACCGCGGTGATCGAGCGGCTGGTCTCCTCGACCGCGGCCCCCGTCTCGGCCACCGAGCCGGCGAGGCTCGTCGCGCTGGCCGTCATCTGCTCGATGGACGCCGCCAGCTCGTTCGCCGACGAGGCCAGCTCCTCGCCCGACGTCGCCACCGACTCCGCCTGGCTGGCGGTCTGGCGGAGCGACTGCACCGCCTCGGTGGCTCCGGCGGCGGCGCCGTCGAGCAGCCGCGCCTGCGCCTCGCTGCCCTGCCAGAGGACCGCCGCGACGCGCATCAGGTCGCGCTGCGCTGCGCCGCCGAGGGAGCCGTTCGCGCCCCCGAGGTCGCCCGCGCCGTTGCGTCCGTGCCCCGCGCCGCCGAATCCGCGTCGCCAGAATGCCATGAGTCGTCCTCTGGAATTATTTGAGTGCCGCGGCCGGCGCCGCGGGGAGCGGCGCGGGAGCGGGGATGAGATTGTCCGGCGACGCCCACGCGACGTCGTCGGCGAGCAGCTCGGCCACGTCCACGACGAGCATCAGCCGGTCGCCCTGCTGCGCGATGCCGCGCAGGTAGCGCCCGCTGAGGCCGCCGATGCCCTCGGGGAGCGGCTTGATCGCGTCGGGGGGGATGCTGGCGAACTCGCGCGCCCCGTCCACGATCAGCGCCACCGTGCGCCCCTGGCTGCGCACGACGACGAGCCGCGTCCGCACGTCGTGCGCGACGCGCGGGAATCCGAAGCGCGCGCGCAGACTGACGGCCGGGATCACCTGCCCGCGCACAGCCACCACGCCGTCCACGTAGGGCGGCGCGTTCGGCACCGGCGTCGGCTCGCTCACCATCTCGAGCTGCTGGATGTCGTCGCTGCGCAGCGCGTAGGTCGCGCCGGCCAACTGGAAGAGCACGTACGACTCGCCGCCGCTCGCCTGCATCGCCATCCGGGCCCTCGCTCAGGAAGGGAGGTGTGGGGCGCGCGGCGCGCCCTGCCGCGCCGGCGCGGGCGCGTGCCCGGTCGGAAGATGCACGGGCACCCGGCGCTCGCGCTGCTCGTGCGCGAGGCGCAGCAGCGCGGCCGCGTCGAGGATGAGGCTCACCCGGCCGTCCGCCAGCTCGGTCGCGCCGGCCACGCCGGGGACGGCGACGAGCGGGTCGGTCACCGGGTGCACGACGATCTCGCGGAGCCCGACCAGCCGGTCCACGAGCAGCCCCGCCGGCGCACTCTCCCCACCCACGACGAGTAGATACGCGCTCGCGCCGGTCCCCTCGGCGAGGCCGAAGAGGCGCGCCAGGCGCACGAGCGGCAGGACGCCGCCGCGGTAGGCGACGACGTCGTTGTTCTCGAACGGCACGATGGACGACGCCTCGACCTGGAGGATCTCGCGCAGCGCCGGCTGCGGGACGGCCATCTGCTGCCCGCCGACGTCCACGAGCAGCGCGTCGAGGATCATCAGCGTCAGCGGCAGCTCGATGACGAAGCGCGTCCCGCGGCCCGGCGCCGTCGTCAGCGAGAGTTCGCCGGCCAGCGCGCGCACCGTGGAGCGCACGACGTCCATGCCGACGCCGCGGCCGCTCGTCATGTCCGCCTCGTCGCGCGTCGAGAAGCCGGGCGCGCAGAGCAGGTCGAGCAGGCCGTCGGGCGACAGCGGTTCCGCGTCGCCGAGCAGCCCGCGGGCGCGGGCGCGCTCGGCGACGCGCTCGAGGTCTATTCCCGCGCCGTCGTCCTCGACGTCGATCACGATCCGGTCGCCCGCCGCGGCCGCGCGTAGCGTGAGCGTCCCCTCGGCAGGCTTGCCGCGCGCGACTCGCTCGGCCGGGCTCTCGACGCCGTGGCTCACCGCGTTGCGCACGAGGTGCAGCAGCGGCTCGAGCATCCGGTCCACGACCAGCTTGTCGATCTCGGTCGCCTGGCCGTGGAAGATGAGCGCGACCCGCTTGCCCGACTCGCGGATCGCGTCGCGCGCCGCGAAGCGCAGCCGCTCGAACACCTCGCCGACCGGCACGAGTCGGATCCGCATCACGCTGCCGCGGAGCTGCCGGAGCTGCCGCTCCATCGCTGCGCTCGTCTCCTCGAGGGCGTCGCGCGTCGCACCGGGGTCGGCGCCGGCCGGCTGCCGGAGGATGTCGTCGAGCCGCGAGCGGCTGATCACGAGATCGCCAACCAGATGCATGACCGCGTCGAGGCGCGCGAGATCCACGCGCACGACGCCGGCGCCGGCGGCCGGCACGGGCGCGCCGCCGCCCGATGCGGCGGTCGGCGCGGGTGCGGCGCCGGCGCCGGCGGCGCGTGCTGCCTCCGGCGCGGCGGGCTCGACCGGGGCGGCGGTCCAGCGCAGGCCGTCGGCGTGCCAGGCCGGGTCGGGGGCGGCGTCGGGCGGCACCTCGACCCAGAAATCGAAGACGACGCCTCCCTCCACCATGCGCGGTTTCGCGTCGAGCAGCGTGCCGAGGGTGCGGAGCCGCGCGCGGATGGAGTCCACGCCGACACCGCGCGCGGCCAGCGTCGCGCTCGGCGCGAACTCGAAGTGGTGGACGATGCCGCCGCGACGCTCGCCGTCGAGCGCGGCCTCGTTGGCCAGCGTGGAGTCGCGACCGGCCGCCGGGGTCGCCCGGGCGGGCAGGGCGCGGGCGAGCGCGGCGACGACCGGCTCGGCGTCCGGCGACGGCCCGTCGGCGCGGCGCGCGACGATGCACCGGTCGAGCGTGTCCACGCCCGCGAAGAGCGCGTCCACGAACGCGGGCGGGAGCACGCCGCCTCTCTGCTCGGCCGCGCGCAGGGCGCCCTCCAGCGCGTGCGCCACGCGCTCGGCGCACGGATCCCCCACCATGCCGGCGAGCCCCTTGAGGGTGTGCAGGCTGCGGAACATGTCGCGGAGCAGCGCCGGGTCGGGCACCGATCCGGGCGGCGCGTCCTCGATCGAGACGAGGACGCGCCGCGCCGTCGCGAGGTGCTCGTCGCACTCCGCGAAGTAGTCCTCGATGAACTGGACGAAGAATCCGTCGCCGCTGGCCACCGGCTACTCCGCGTCCAGCAGGGCGCGGATCTCGGGCGCGAACGTGGCCGGCGCGAACGGCTTCGTCAGGTAGCGCGTCGCCCCCTCCTGCAGCGCCGCCTGGCGGCTCTCGTCGTCACCGCGCGTCGTGAGCACGACGACGGGCAGGGAGCCGAACCGCTCGTGCCCGCGAACGAAGCGGAGGACCTCGAGCCCGTGGACGTCGGGCATGTTCAGGTCGAGGACGACGAGATCCACCGGCGCCAGCGCGAGGCGCTCGATAGCCTCGAGCCCGCTCGCGGCCTGATCGAAGCCGACGTCACCCAGGTCGCGCAGCGACGCCATGATCATGCGCCGCATCGTCGGCGAGTCGTCCACGACCAGGATGGTCCTCACGCGGACACGAACCTCTGTTGAGCGGGGAGAGGGGAGGGCATCGCCAAGCTACTCGGGCGGCGCGGCCCGCACCAGCAATCCAGGGCGACATCGCGGGGCGTGGGCGGCACGTCCGGACCGACGACGGGGGTTCCGCACTGGCGAGCGCACCGACGAGGGGGAAGCGGGCGCGGCCGTGTGTGTCTTGACATTGGATGTGGTAACATCTAATATTCGATTCAATGAGTGTTGTCACACCGATCGGCGCCGGCTGACCCCGCGCCACCATCTCACCGCCAGGGGAATCACAATGCGTCTCACCGCTCCCGCTTCCACCCGCCAGCTCGACCTCGGGCTCACGATCCTGCGCGTCGTCGCCGGCGTCATCTTCGCCGCGCACGGCGGCCAGAAGCTCTTCGTCTACGGCTTCGACGGCGTCGCCGGCGCCTTCGGGCAGATGGGCGTGCCGCTCGCCGGCATCGCCGGGCCCGCGGTGGCGCTCCTCGAGTTCTTCGGCGGACTCGCGCTCGTCGCCGGGCTCCTCACCCGTGCGGTCGCCGCGGGCCTGGCAGTGACGATGCTCGGCGCGCTGTTCCTCGTGCACCTCTCGGCGGGCTTCTTCCTGCCGAACGGCTACGAGTTCGTCCTCGCGCTCCTCGGCGTCACGGCGACGCTCGCCGTCACCGGCGCCGGCCGCTGGTCGCTCGACGGGCGCCTCGCGACCCGCCGCGATGACGACGTCGCCCAGCCGGACCGCGCCCTGCGCCGCGCCGCCTGAGCGACGCGACCGGTCCCGGAATGACGTCCGACAATCGAGCCGGGGACGGCGCCGGATCGGCGCGCGCCCCCGGCCGCCCCGCGCCGCTCTCCCTCGTCCACGTGCTACGCGGGCCCGCGCCGGGCGCGGGGGCCGCGGGCGAGCGGCCGCCTCTCCTCCTCCTGCTCCACGGCGTCGGCAGCAACGAGCGCGCGATGGCCGCGCTGGCGCCCGCCTTCGACCCACGCGTTCTCGTCGTCAGCGCGCGGTCGCCGATCGCGCTCGGCCCCGATTCGTACGCCTGGTTCCACGTCACCTTCACGCCGCAGGGGCCGATCATCGCCCGTGACGAGGCCGCCGCGGGCTGGGCACACGTCGCCCGCTTCGTGGACGAGGTGGTGGCCGCCTACGGCGCCGACCCCGCCCGCGTCTACGTCGGCGGCTTCAGCCAGGGCGCGATCATGGCGCTCGCAGCGCTGCTCACGGCGCCCGAGCGGATCGCCGGCGTGGTGGCGATGAGCGGCCGGCTCCTCCCCGAGGTCCTGCCGCACGTCGCCGAGCGCGAGCGGCTGCGCGGCAAGCCCGTGCTCGTCGTCCACGGCGTCGCCGACGAGACGCTCGGCATCGAGCTCGCGCGGTGGGCGCGCGAGCAGCTGGCGCGCCTGCCGCTGGCGCTCACCTATCGCGAGCTGCCGATGGGGCACGCCGTCACGCGCGAGAGCCTCGACGAGGTCGCGCGCTGGCTCTCGGCGCGCCTGGACGCGGGAAGCGCCGGCACGCGCGACTGAGTGGCGCGCCCGCGGTCGTCCCGCCCGCCGCCCAGGTGATCTCGGCCGAACGAACCTTCGGCCCGCGAGCGTGATTGAGGGGTGGTACCGGCGGGCCTATCTTCTCCCGCCCGGCTCCGAACCGCCCTCCTGGAGGCCCCGCCGCCATGCCCCGTTACGCGAACATCCTCGAGACCGTCGGCCGCACTCCGGTCGTCAAGATCGGTAAGCTCGCCCCGCCCGGCGTCGAGCTGTACGTCAAGATCGAGGCGTTCAACCCGCTCGGCTCCGTGAAGGACCGCCTCGCGCTTGGCGTGATCGAGGACGCCGAGCAGCGCGGCGCGCTGCGTGCCGGGCAGACGGTGGTCGAGGCGACGAGCGGCAACACCGGCATCGGCCTCGCGATGGTGTGCGCGCAGAAGGGCTACCCGCTCGTCGTGACGATGGCCGAGACGTTCAGCGTCGAACGCCGGCGGCTGATGCGCTTCCTCGGCGCGAAGGTCGTGCTTACGCCGGCGTCGGCAGGCGGCACCGGAATGGTGAAGAAGGCGGTGGAGCTCGCCGAGACGCACGGCTGGTTCCTCACCCGCCAGTTCGAGAACGAGGCCAACGCCGACATGCACTCGCGCACGACGGCGCGCGAGATCGTCGCCGACTTCGCGGGGGAGCGCCTCGATTTCTGGGTCACCGGCTTCGGCACCGGGGGCACGCTCAAGGGCGTCGGCCGAGTACTCGAGAAGGAGCGACCCGAGACGAAAATCGTGCTCGCCGAGCCCGCCGACGCGCCGATGGTGTCGAGCGGCGCCCCGCAGGATCGCGCCGCCGACGGCGCGCCGGCGGCGCGGCACCCGGCGTGGAAGCCCCACCCGATCCAGGGGTGGAGTCCCGACTTCATCCCGAAGCTGACGGCCGACGCCGTGGAAGCCGGCTACGTCGACCGCGTGATCACGGTGGCGGCACCGGAGGCGATGCAGTGGAGCCGCCAGCTCGCGCGCAAAGAAGGGATCTTCGTCGGCACGTCGGCCGGCGGCACCTTCGCCGCGGCGATCCAGGTCTGCAAGGACGCGCCGAAGGGCTCGACGGTCCTCTGCATGCTGCCCGACACCGGAGAGCGCTATCTCACGACGCCGCTCTTTGCCGACATCGGGCCCGACATGACCCAGGAGGAGTTCGAGGTCCTGCGCTCGACGCCGACCTACGCCGACTTCTCGGGCGCGACGCCTGCGCCGACGCCCGCGCCGCCGACGGCGGTGGCGGCGGCGACCGCGGGACGCTGAGCGGCGCGGCGCGCGCTCAGTCCGCGCGCAGCGCCGTGCTCGGGTCCACCCGCGACGCCCGCCACCCCGGGATGCCGCTCGCCGCGACCGCCGTGAGGAGGAGCACGACGGCCACCGCGGCGAGCATCAGCGGGTCGCGCGGTGACACGCGGAAGAGCAGGGGGGCGACGAACCGCCCGACGGCGAGCGCGGCGACGGCGCCCAGCGCGATCCCCACCGCCGCGACGCGCACGCCGTCGCCGATCACGAGGCCCAGGATGTCGCGCGTCCCGGCGCCGAGCGCGATGCGCACGCCGACCTCGTGCGCCCGCTGGGCGACGTTGAAGGCGATGACGCCGTAGAGGCCGACCGCCGCCAGCAGGAAGGCGACGGCGCCGAAGGCGGAGAACATCGTCGCCCCGAGGCGCCACGGGCGGACCTCCGGGTCCACGAGGTCCTGCAGCGTCCGCGCCGAGACGTAGACGGTGCCGGGGGCGAGTCGCTGCAGCTCGCGCCGCACCGCCTCGACGTGCGGCCGCGCCAGCCCGCGGGTGCGCACCAGCACCCCGTACCCCGGGGCGTCGGCCTGGGTGGCCGGCAGGTAGTACTCCGTCGCCGGCTCGTCGAAGCTGCCGCGCCGCACGTCCTGCGAGACCCCGACCACGGTCGTGCACGGCATGGTGTCGGCACCCACTCTCATGCACTTCCCGACCGCGTCGGCGCCCGGCCAGAGCACCCGCGCCATCGCCTCGTCCACCACCGCCACGCGCGCGCCGCCCGCGCGGTCGGCGTCGGTGATCCCGCGGCCGCGCAAGATGCGCGTCCCCATCGTCGCGAAGTAGTCGGGCGACACGGCGTTCGTCGTGAACTCGCCGAGCGTGCTCACCGAGTCCACACCGGGGACGTAGAGGTCCTCTCGCCACGTCGCCCAGAAGGGAACGCTCACCGTGAGCGACGCGCGCTCCACCTGCGGCAGCTCGCGCGCCCGCTCCAGCATCCGCTCCGCGAGCTGCCGGCGCTGCTCGCCCGGTGCCTGCTCGCGCGTCAGCTCGGCCGCCAGGTGGACCACCCGCTCGGCGTCGAAGCCGAGGTCGACGCCGCGCACGTTGCGCAGGCTGCGCGCGAACGCCCCGGCGCCGACGAGCAGCACGACGGAGAGCGCGATCTGCAGCACGAGCAGCGCGTCGCGGGTGTGCGACCGCTGCGCGCTCCCCTCGCGTCCGCCCGCCTTGAGCGCCGCGCTCACGTCCTCACTCCCCGCCTGCAGCGCCGGGGTGAGCCCGGCGAGCACGCCGGCGAGCAGCGCGGCGCCCGCGGTGGCGACGAGCATCCGCAGGTCGAGCGCCCCGCCGCTCGACCAGTCCACGTCGGGGAGAAGGAGGGTGCGCAGCACGCCACCGCCCCAGTAGGCGAGGGCGAGACCGACGCCGCCGCCGAGCAGCCCGACCAGCACGCTCTCGGTGAGGAGCTGCCTGACGAGGCGGCCGCGCCTGATGCCAAGGGCGACGCGGACGGCGATCTCGCGGACGCGGCGGCGCGACCGCGCGAGCAGCAGGTTGGCGACGTTGGCGCAGGCGATGAGCAGCACGACGCCCGCGACGCCGGCGAGCCAGAGCGCGACCTTTGCCTCCTGGCCCGGCTTCGGCCCGCGATCGAAGATCGCCGAGGCGAGAATCGCGTGGGGGCGCGTCTGCTCGAGCGGCAGGTGGCGGGGCGTGGCGAGGATGCTCGCCCGGAAGCGGTCGGTCAGCTCGGCCTCGACCGTCTCCGGGCGCGTGCCCGGTTTGCGCCGGGCGATCATCTCCACCCAGCTGACCTGGTGGGTCGTGAAATATCGGTCGCGGAACCGGTCGTGGCCGGCGGCCGTGATCGGCACGTAGGCGACGAGCGGGCTCATGGACATCCCGTTGAACCCCTTCGGGGCGACGCCGATGACCGTGTACAGCGTCCCGTCGATCCGCAGCCGCTGCCCGATCGCGTCGGGGCGGCCGGCGTATCGCGAGCGCCAGTAGTCGTAGCCGAGCACCGCGACG
>Ga0307405_10000179_pt1 | contig 23314 bp, 23 predicted proteins | sample 322Cmetagenome_2_FD_203311 | JGI IMG/M metagenome (GOLD analysis project Ga0307405, IMG submission 203311) | Maize rhizosphere microbial communities from greenhouse at UC Davis, California, United States - 322HYB-C-1 | ecosystem: Host-associated > Plants > Roots > Rhizosphere > Soil | place...
CCCTGAAGCTGGCGCGTGCGCGCGGCCCAAAGACGCTCTCGTGGGTCATGGGCATTCCAGACGTTGAAATCTCCTACCTGCGGGCCGACCGGCGTGGTTACGCGAAAGACATGCCCCGCCGGCACTTGCCAGGCGCGGCCAGTGCGGATGGGTACTTCGAACTGCTCGATCAGCGTGCGCTTGTCCTGTTCGGCGCGGATTCGATCGTAGAACGGCTTGTCCACTTGGAGCGCGGAACCTTTGCTGACTTGGTAGGCGGCTGGGTAGTCTTTGTACATGGCGCGGATCCTTGTCTATGGGTTAAAACTCAATCAGCGGACGATCGTAAGGGCTTGAGCCTACGACCTGCGAGAAGCTCCCGTCTGCAAGGAACGTCTCGTTGCATGCACAGCGGGATACCCAACGTTCCCGATACAACGTAATGCATCAAAAAATGGCATTCGGGGAACGTGGCAAGACCATATCTGGTCGGCCCTTCGCTACCATTTGGTGCTGCAGACGATGGGGACACCCGATTCGACTGTGAGGAAAGTGGAAATGAATCCGCTACTTTACCGGAGGAGTCGGTAATCCCAACATTTTTTGATACACTCGAGAAAATAGCGTCTAAGAGAACCATCTGCTCAAGCGTACAAACGAATTCAACTTAATCAAGCAGAAGACACATGCATCCGATGCCCAGCCTGGAAATTTCAGTAGTCATTCCTGTCTACCAAGCAGAGAGCCTGGTTGACGAGCTCCTCAAACAACTTACTGCTTCACTAAATAAAGTTACGACCCGCTATGAGATAATCCTAGTTGAGGATAGGAGTCCCGATAACAGCTGGGGACAAATTCAGAAAGCGCGCAACTCATATCCCAACGTTAAGGCGGTCAGGCTCAGTCGTAATTTCGGACAACATCACGCAATTTCAGCGGGCCTGTCCCTCACTCAAGGGGAATGGATCGTCGTGATGGATTGTGACCTTCAGGACCGGCCGAGCGAAATACCAAAACTTTATAACGAAGCGAAAAAGGGGTTCGACGTAGTACTGGCTAGACGTGCGGTGCGCCAAGACAATTGGCTGAAACGTTTATCCTCACGTATTTTTTATGGTGCACTGGGCTATTTAACAGGCGTCGAGCAAGACGCAACCGTAGCAAATTTTGGGATTTACAACAAAAAAGTCATCGCAGCCATCAATCAGATGTCGGAGTCCATTCGTTATTTTCCAACGATGGTCCGCTGGGTGGGTTTCAAATCTACGAAACTAGATGTCGTTCATGCCGCACGCCCGGAAGGCAAAACGTCGTACAACTTAAAGAGGTTGTTAAATCTGTCACTAGACATATGCCTCGCCAATTCGGAAAAGCCTATCAGACTTACGATAAAACTTGGACTACTCGTTGCCTTTACCGGATTCATATATGCAGCTTACACAGCAATACGGGCAATAATGGGCGACATACCAATTCTTGGTTATGCCAGTATCCTAATCTCTGTCTGGGTACTGAGCGGACTGATTATTTGTATAATGGGGGTTATTGGTCTTTATGTAGGAAAATCCTTCGAAGGGATCAAAAATCGGCCACTTTACCTTATAGATGAAGTGGAGGGCCCATGAAAAATAATGTAAAAATCGGCCTATACCTAATGACATCAAAAGGGCTATCGACATTACAGGCATTCGTTTCATGCATAAGCAGCAAGCATATTGCGTACGTCGTAGCGGCTAAAGACAATGGAGTTGTAAATGATTACTATGAAGACATCATTGATTTGGCGCAAAGACTAGAATTGCCTGTGTATGACCGCACACAAGCATTACCCCTCGCTACCCACCTTATCGCTGTGTCCTGGAGATGGCTCATAAAGATTAATTCTGACCAGACACTGATTGTATTCCATGACTCCCTTCTACCTCGTTATAGAGGCTTCGCACCTCTGCCCTGTGCCCTAATCAACGGCGACAAACGTATCGGCGTGACAGCACTGATGGCGTCAGAGGAATATGACCGAGGCCCCATCATTGATCAGGAAGTCGTTGAGATCGACTATCCAATTAAGATATCTGCGGCGATTGAGACGCTTGAACCGTGCTATAAAACACTCACAATCAAAGTCGCAACATCAATCCTCCAGAACGAGCTTGCAGCCCAAGTACAAAATGAGAATGAGGCCACTTATAGCCTTTGGCGAGATGAAGAAGATTACCTGATAGATTGGAAATGGGATGCAGCTCGTATAAAACGCTTCATCGATGCTTTAGGTTTTCCTTACAAAGGCGCATCCACCAAACTAGACGGAGAAACCTTTCGCGTTCTAGACTGCGAAGTGGTTCCCGACGTCATAATAGAAAATCGAACCGCTGGTAAAGTTATCTTTACTCAAAATGGCTTACCAGTAGTTGTATGTGGCTCAGGCCTACTTAAAATATCCCACCTCCAAAAGGAGCACAGATCGGAAAATGCCTTGCCGTTACCGAGATTTCGCTCCCGCTTTACTTAGCCAAGGATATGCTGCGACCGTGAAACTTGAGCAAATCAAACAACTTGTTACATACGGCGCCATCGGCGCCGCAAGCAACGGGATAGGGTATAGCATATATTTACTACTCACCTTTTTCGGTCTGGACCCAAAACTGGCGATGACTTTGCTCTATGCAACAATTGCCTGCGTCAGTTTTTTTGGGAACAAGAAGGTAACATTCATGTATGACGGACATTTATTAGGAGCGGGAGTACGTTATTTGATCGCGCACATTTTTGGCTATTCGATAAACTTGGTCATCCTGATGGTATTTTCAGATTTCCTTGGATACACTCATGCTATCGTCCAAGCCTTCGCTATAGCGACAGTTTCGGTATATCTGTTCATAACGATGAAATTTTTCGTGTTTCGAAGGGTCTTATGAAATGTGCCCATCTTCCTGCTCTCAACCTACCTGGCAGTAGAATACAACCTACTTAACTCACGGACATGGGCAAGACCACACGATGAATCATGACAAAATTCACTTTAACCGTCCTTATATGACGGGAAAAGAACTTTACTACATAGCCGAAGCAAAATTCGGGGACAAACTTGCTGGCGATGGTATGTTCACCAAACGTTGCCACGCTTGGCTGGAAGAGCAGACTCAGTGCAATAAGGCGTTACTGACGCACTCATGTACAGCCGCTCTTGAAATGGCGGCCATATTATTAAATATTGAGCCTGGCGACGAAGTTATCATGCCGTCATATACTTTTGTGTCGACAGCTAATGCCTTTGTGCTTCGCGGTGCGGTTCCTGTTTTCGTAGACATACGTGAAGACACCTTGAACCTAGATGAAAAACTCATAGAGGCCGCCATTACCTCCAAAACTAAAGCAATTGTTCCAGTCCACTACGCCGGCGTTTCCTGTGAAATGGATACGATTATAGAGATTGCAAAACGACATAATCTGAAGGTCGTTGAAGATGCGGCTCAGGGCGTAATGTCCAAATATAAGGGACGAGCGCTTGGAAGTATCGGTGATTTAGGCGCATTCAGTTTTCATGAAACTAAGAATCTCATTTCCGGGGAGGGTGGTGCAATTCTGGTCAATGACGCAGACATGTCATTGAGAGCGGAAATTATTCGTGAGAAAGGCACTGATCGAAGTCGATTTTTCAGAGGTGAAATAGACAAATATACATGGCAAGAAGTTGGCTCCTCCTATTTACCAGGGGAGCTTATTGCAGCATTTCTTTGGGCTCAGTTAGAGGAGTCCCGATCAATAACGGATCAACGGATCTCAAGCTGGAAGTATTACAACAATGCTTTAGAAAGCTTTGAGCGAGCCGGCAGGTTACGTCGCCCCTTCATTCCAGATACGTGCGAACATAACGCTCACATGTATTACATCTTGCTCCCAGATGGAATTGACAGACAGAAAGTTTTAACAGACTTAAAGCAGAATAATATATTCTCGGTATTTCATTATGTGCCTCTTCACTCGTCCCCGGCTGGAGAACGGTACGGTAGAGTACATGACTCAATGCAAGTTACCATAACCCAGTCCGAAAGGTTGATTCGCCTGCCTCTGTGGGTAGGGCTGAGTCAGGAGCAGCAAGACATCGTCGTGGAAACGCTTTATCAATCAATCAACTGATCTATTATATTTGGGTGCGACTGTACCGAGGGTTCGTCTTAACGGGGCATGATTAATGCTCTGATTAAGACGCCCCCCATTTCCATCCCGAGCGCTAGCAGTTCAGCAGCAGCCATTTTCAGATTCGCGAAGCCTTATCTATTCCCTCAAGAGACCTCTACTGGTTCGCATATTTTTCACAGTCCTCGTCAGCAAAACAGCCATAATTAGAAGGCAGTATATTTTTGTCATTAAAAAATATCTGTTTTCAGTATGTAGAATTGCAACGGACAAAAATATCGATGATGCAGTCATGAATGACAGTATCGTGATCCATTTATCTTTTAGAAATGCTGTAGCCACCGTTAATAGCGCTGTAAAAATCAGCACAAACTGCATAAAAACCAGCTTAGCCTCGCTTATTTCCAATACTTCAGGCGTAATCTCCAAAGGCGCTTTACCAAGGTAGACCGATAGGTAAAACTTTGTGATTCCCTCATAAAACTTTACAGCTATAAATTGGAGTTCCGACAACTCGGTTTGCAGCCGAGACACATAAGCACTGGCAATAGGGTCGGTGTAAGCAACGAGTTCAACGTAAGGCTGAGCGTTTACAGGATCATACCCCGCCATCACTTTTGGTTCGTAAAACCAAAGTGCGCCTGAATGGTGGAACACCATAGCCACCTGCACCAAGCAAAGTGAGACGCCTAATAGATAGAGGAAAACATATTTAAATTTTGCCTCAAGATGCTCTTTAAATTCGAATCCAACCCAAAAAACCACAAGAAAAAAAATAGAAATTATGTAATTTTGTTTGAGCAAAACTGCTCCACCCGCCATCAACCCCGCGACAAGCATCGGCAACACTTTCTGCCTGCTGTTCTTTTGCGTAAGGATGGCCAGCGATGAAGTAAAAATCGCGAAACTCTGTAAATCTGAGAGCCTCACTGGTATGTAAGCAACACACAGTATCAAGACTAAACCAACTATTAAACTTTCCACCAGACGCTCAAACCCGTGCTTCGATACGTCGACGCTCGCTACCAGATTTCTAAACGTCACCACCAGGGAGACCAGCAAAACCATTAGCGATAAGAGATTCAGCAATACTACAATATAATTTTGCTCCACTGTCTCATTGGAAAGTAAATAAGGAATAGCATGATAGATCAGAATCCCCACCGGCCTAATAGGATTATAACAACTTGATCCTTCGACTCCAACATCAGCAATAAAATTTGCACACGACTGACCAAATGCAGCATATGCATCTGCATCACCTACGACAGGAAAATTCATTATAGTCCTTTGTCTATTACATTTACTAACAAGGTGCTGTTGCTTTCGGATAGCCGTCAACTGCTAGCCGCACTTATACGAAACCCAATTCACGATTGCAAACAAGCTTAGGGGCTAGAGCCAATGCTCCCCCAGGATAAATGAGACTTGATTATGGGGCTAACCATGCCCATGACATCCAGCCTCCCGAGAAGACTTCATGCTCACCGATTAGATAATAATTGGCTTATACACGCTTCACATCAACTTTGAATAGCTGTCTGACAAACCGATTATGGAGTTTATACTCAAGCCAGCCAAAAACACAACCGCCCACCAGCGCACATAACAACAGAATTGAGAAAATCGCAGCAAATCGCATTTGAACCCCATTTGCCTTCATTATTGCAAGCACAGCAACAATAATGATCATATGTGCTAGGTATATACCATAGGAGTAGTCTCCCAACCTAACAATAGCGTTTGGAAAATCTATCTTTTTTGACGCCTCAATCAAAAAAATGAAGCTAATGGATTGAAATATAAATAGCGGAGCAGGTGAAGAGAACGCAATACCATTACTGACGCCCCATATACAGATCGCAGCCACGCCAAGGTAAACCGATGGAATATTGTTGGAGATCTTTACATTCATAAGTGATGCAAACAACCCAGCAGCAAAAAATATACAATAAGGCGATAACAAAATATACCATCCAGGCTGCGCAATTAAAGCAAAAACTTCTGGCGCATCAATGTTACCTCTAACCTTGTACGCATCAACGGCAGCAATAGCCAACAGCCAGCCAGCACAAAAGACGAATACACCTCGCCGAGAAATTTTCAGCAAAATCAATACGTATAACAGAGCATAGAACGCCATTTCGTAACACAATGTCCAGTATGGTATCCTATAACTATTATTCCCTTGGTAGGTCGGAAGCAATAAAGCAGACCAGAAATCAAACGTCCAGTCTATACCCAGCGGCACGAGCAACAACCAGCTTAATCCAATTGCCAACCAATAAGGGGGGTATACACGAGAAACACGTTGCCACAGGAATTGCCCACCTTGATCAAGGCACAAGCCCATAACATAACCAGATATTACAAAAAAAAGACTAACCCCCAAACGCCCAAAATTAATCATCAAATAGGGGCGATAATCCAGCCCTTTAAAGTAGCAAGTAAAAAACACCACATGCTGGAAAACCACAAATAAACAGGCGAGCAATCGTAGTGCTTGTATACCGCCTACATAGGTTTTCTGCATCACTCTTACCTCTTATAAAGTTAAATTTCCCGTTGGTATCAAGTCACGGGAGTATAAGCCACACCGGCATTGTCGCATCTTTATATGCCGAAGCCCAAAAATACCTGAATTAGCAGCCAACCTTTCTGAACACGGCATGAACGAGAGTGCCCGAAAAACCAACACCGTACGTGCGAAATGGCGAATTAGCAACTGTGAAGCGAGGGGTTAATAGCGTAGCGGATGGCACGCGGACGGACAGTCTTCGTCTATAGTTGGGAGCGCTGCTATCGAGACGGCCAATCTCAAGCACTAAGTGAAGCGCACGAACTAAATCTAGCAAAAGAAACCATGAAAGCGACAGAGAGAACATGAAAATCAAAAAGTATGCATCCGACCAACACAGCTTACATAGTTAACTAACGGCACCTTATGTGTAGACCTACTGGTCGATTTTACTCTCGCTGCGTGGGCGGCCGCGCGGAGATATGCTTTAGAAGACTTAGACCATGTTCTTTCAGCCGCACTGACTGGATCAAACTCGTGGTCCATTTGTTGTAACGCAACGCTCTCTTGCCACAAAAAGCCCGACCAGAAGGATGCGCTCAACCGCGCGTCCCCAAGCGAGTGAATCCGGAGAGTCGTTATCGCATCGCTGGCCGGCCACGTGTAGAGATACGCGATGCGGAAACCAGCACCCTCAGTATATTAGCTAGGCGTATACGTAACAGCTAAAGCACATCGTTAAAAAAGTACCCCGGACCATAAGGTCCGGGGCGATATAGCTGTCAAATTACTGCTCGATCAGGTATGCCGCCTGGCTTAAACCAATGACAATACAATTACCGATCAAATCACTTTACATATACAACGGATTAGTTTGTTTCCAGCTTCCCGCGATTGCGATCCAAAATGGCTTTACCAATCCCCTTGACCTCGAGCAACTCATCCACCGAAGCAAAGGGGCCATTAGTCTCACGATACGCAATAATAGATTGCGCTTTAGCTTCTCCTACACCGGTCAATTCTTTCTGCAACGTAGCTGCGTCAGCGGTGTTGAGATCAATCTTTCCAGGCATCAAGGGAGGAGCAACCTCTACGGCCGTATGGCTGCTTTCGGCATCTACCCCACCTTTTGGCGCAGCTATGGCGGCAATCGAAGCGCTGGCAAACAGCGCAAAAACCAATGAGTAAAGGTAACCTGCACGCATAATGGAGCTCCATGATATCAATTTAGGATACAGCCGTTCCGCAGCTGCCTCCTAAAATTAGGTGATCATGGGAGTCTGTCAAAAATCCAAGCGTTACAGAATGTGAAACAATCATGGTTCAAGACGTCGTTGCTGATAAATCCAATCCACAATTTCACCATCGGGGGTATAGCCGCTCACGGTGTCGCGTAGCAACTGCCGTACGCGCGCGTAATCATCCTCCTCAACGGCAACCAGCAAGTCAGCCAAGCGCATCTTCAAGACATCCCAAGGCAGATGATCTTCGTTAGCGCTCATGATCATGGGATGCGGGGTAACCGAGACGTTGTCACCGATCAGCAACTCTTCATACAGTTTCTCACCAGGGCGCAACCCGGTAAATTTAATTGCAATATCGCCTTGGGGGTTCTTCTCAGACCGCACGCTCAAACCAGATAAATGGATCATTTTCTCAGCCAGCTCTACGATTCTTACCGGCTCGCCCATATCGAGCACAAATACATCTCCCCCCTGCCCCATTGAGCCAGCCTGAATTACTAGCTGAGCAGCTTCGGGAATGGTCATGAAATAGCGAGTAATTTTAGGATGAGTGACCGTCAATGGCCCACCAGATTTGATTTGGCTGCGAAAAAGGGGAATTACCGATCCAGATGAGCCCAGCACGTTGCCGAATCGAACCATAGTGAAGCGAGTTTTATTTACATGACACACGTTTTTCTTATCGCCAAAAAGTACCGGCGCTATTTCTCGACTCAACGCCTGTAGTGTCAGCTCCGCAAGACGCTTGGTACTCCCCATTACATTCGTGGGGCGTACTGCTTTATCAGTGGAGATCAGGACGAAATTCGAAACTCCAGACTGCAAGGCAGCCTGTGCAGTGTTGAGAGTTCCTATAACATTGTTTAGGATCCCTTCCGCAATATTGTGTTCAACCATGGGAACATGCTTATAGGCTGCTGCATGATAGACCGTATCTACCTTCCAAACGCTCATAATGCCCAGTAGTTTAGACGGGTGTCGAATGGAACCTAAAGCAGGAAGGAGTCGGACCGACGCGGAGTTTCGGAACCCTCGCTGCTCCAGCTCCGACAGGATGTTATAGAGATTAAACTCACTGTGATCGAACAAAATAAGCGTAGTCGGCTCAAACATAAAAATCTGTCGGCAGAGCTCGGCCCCTATAGAACCACCAGCGCCGGTCACCATAACAATTTTGCCTTTTATACAGCGCTCAAGTAGATCCGGTTGCGCGGGCACCGAATCGCGCCCCAACAAATCAGCTATATCCACCTCCTGTATATCCTCAACTTTTACGCGACCACTGGCCAAGTCGGAAAAGTTCGGTACACTGCGAACGTGCAGCGGAAATCTCTCTAACAGAGTTAGAATTTCTCTACGACGAGCACGCGTCGACGACGGCAGCGCTAATAGAATCTCCTGAGCACCGGTTTCGTCGATCATTTGTTGTATGTGTTTAGGCTTGTATACTTGGATACCCGCGATAGAACGATCGGCAATACTTGGATCATCGTCAATGAACGCAACAGGGCGCATGGCCCGCCCCATTCTAAGTGCTGCGACAAGCTGGTTACCCGCAACACCAGCACCATATACCGCCACCTTTGTGACGTTACCGTCGCGGCTGACGAACGGTACATGGTGCGCCCCGGCGAGCCAGTCCCCCATGAAGTATTGGCGCATACATAATCGTAATCCTCCGATGATGACCAGACTTAACCACCAATAATTAAAGATAATGGAGCGAGGCACTACAACCTCATGGTTGCTGTACCAAAAAACGACCACCGCAAGCAGCAAAGACGAGAGGCTTACCGCCTTCACAATGGCAACTAACGCGTCATTTCCAAAATAACGCATGACTGCACGATACATACCAAAACGAATAAACAAGGGAATAGCAACGACTGGTGCAACTAAAAACAGCCAGAAGTGATTAATAAGAGGATTGAATATATCGTCAATACCTAGACGAACAATAAAGGACATCCATAATGCTGCCCAGATGAGAACAATGTCAGTCGCTACTTGGAGCAGTCTTTTCTTTCGTCGAGGCAACGTCAACAAAATCGTTCTTATGTCAGTTATCATCTAGTTAGCACTCCATCATGCGCCCTAACGAAAAGATGGTGTCTGCTGAAGAAGCCACCCTCCCGGAGCCGGCTTAGCTGCATCCGCGACACTCACGGCGAAAGCTATCAACGACTAAGCATCGTCCTAACTCCCTGATCCCTCTTTGAAGCACCAGCGAACATAATCGAACGAAACCTTCTCCATGCTACTCCAACCACGAACCCAAGAACAGCGGTTCGCTCCATACAGCACGAAGGTAGTCCCACCGCCCGCCCAAGAGTAACAGGGCCCCGCCAAGCTTAGCTGCGCCGGATGCCCAGTCTTAGTCAGCGATGCTTCAGTGGTTAGTATAGATCGCTGTCGCAGTGTTACTGACTTGTATTAGTTATCCGCGACTAACGCCAAGAGAATATCCTCGTAAAACTGCAGTTCATGCTTACGAAGCGGTTTCGCTGGAACTCCGGCAACAACACTGTAGGGTTCTACATCCTTCGTTACCACAGCGCCCGCGCCAACATAGGCCCCCGGACCAATTTTTACGAAGGGAAGGATAGTAGCGTTAGTACCAATTGTCGCGTAATCGCCTATCTCGATCATACCGGTAACGGCAGCGTTACCCATGATATGTACACCGTCGCCAATCACACATTCGTGATCAACCGTTGCATTAGTATTTATGAACGTATGTTTTCCGATCTTGGAGAATTTGTGAACTACGGCCCCCGGCATAATCTGACAGCCATCACCCACTGAGGAGGTTGGTTCAACAAACCCCTTGTCATGCACAAGCGTAATTGGCAGCAGCCCCAGTTTATCCAGGTATTCAGCCGTTTTGACCCTGGCATAGCCATGGGCGCCAGAGATACAAACAACATAATGGGTAATGCGCGATAGATTTGCCTTGAGCACACTAACATCATTTATAAATACTGCTGACGTTTCGAAGACTGGCACCTCAAGCGTGTTATCAAAGATAATAACTGCTTCACCCGCGCCACTTTCTTTGAGCATCTCCTCTACGATACGAGCCTTGCTTTTACCTCCCCAAAGCAAGACCTGGGGAAGAACCGAATTATTATCAATCGGACATTGACCCATTACTATAACCTCAACCAAATTAACTTTGCCACAGTCATAGGACAATAGCCTAATTTTCCTTCCGCTTACCCGAAATAAACGCACTGCAAGCTTTTATAACCCAAGCCGATAGGTAGAGGAAACATTTCAACGTTCCTTCATTTTACCTGTTACTCCGGCCACCCCGTCGATCACGCCTCGGATCATCATCCTCAGACAAGCTAATCTCGTAGTAGAGAATAGCCCAAAAAATACTGCTGCTCTGATGCAACGAGCTAAATCGGCCACCTTCCAGCTCAGCGGCATATACGACCTGCGTTGCAGAAGGATGCTGTTTCGAAACATATAGTAATAACGAAACGGAGAGTGATAGGGTACAGTCCTCCATCGCATAAACCAGAATCTAATTCTATGATCACCCAGCGAGTGCCGCATAACGGCACTCGGAATACCGTACAGCTTATATCCACGAGCTTTCGCCCGAAAACACCACTCTGTATCGACATGATCTATAAACAGACTTGCATCGACTCCTCCCAGATCCGCTATGACCGATAAAGGAATCAGCGAACCAGATGAAATCAAAAAATCCGCCTCTACAGGAGTACTGCTAGGCGCGGTTCGCTTAAATCCAAATAAGCCTACACGAACAAACGTCGATAATACGCCCGCCTGGGCATCTTTATAGCAAGGAGCAACACTGGCTAGCTTAATTCCTTGGGACTGAATCGCTTCAAACGCCGAACAAAGCCTTGAAATCATTCCTGCCTCAGGGCAACTATCCTGATCAAATAACAAAACATACTTCAGGCCTGTCTTTTTTGCAAACTCTATACCCACGTTCTGCGCGTGGCCTATTCCGAAATTATCACCAAGACTCAGCACAGCCAGATTTTGTTTGTTCGCTTGTAACTCCGCAAAACAGCTTAACGACTCAATGGAACCGTTATCCACGATAACAATCTGTGCAACCTCGGAGGCTAGTGAATGAAGTAGAGCCTGGAGATGTACCACGTCGGGATGGTAAGTAATAATTACAGCACAGACAGGTGATACTAAATTATTCATAGGAAACTCAACGAGAAAAATGCCCTGACTCGTGGGCATTTGGCAATCTTCAAAACATCATATGGCGGATTCGTCCAAGTCATCTGCGGAGCCGCCTAGGAAACACATAGCACCCATGAGATAACGGCGAGCGTAAGGGCGCCAATACATCCCGTAGAAAAATGCGAAGTTTCGAAGAGGCGCAGAGTATCAAAAAAAGAAGCAGCGCTAGAGTCGTGGCGTCCTTTAAGTCACTGATTGCCGGACCGGACACTTCGGGAATACGATCATCACTCCATACGATCAAAACCTTTCCATTAGCCACAACTAAAGAACCTTAAACATAACGATGGTAAACAAATATAGCGACAACAGGCAAGCAATTAAAAACAATCGCTTTACACCAAGACGACTAAGCAGCGCTTTGCTTACTCTTCGCCCTATAGCCTTACACATCCAGATAAAACTGCTTTGTTTTTGCGGGACCTTCCCATCAACAAGACCAAGCAGCGCGCAATATTTGAAAAAACGAAACCGAAAAGACTCTAGCCGACGTGATATTGGAAGTCCCGGGATCCGGTCAATGGCTTTTTTCCACGCAGGAGCAATGACACGGTGAGAATAATTAGAGACCACAAACGCAAAAGACTCCTTTCTTATCTTTTCTTGAAGTAACTCATCATCCACTATCCTTTTTATAGCCTCTACCCAAGCGCCAACTTCGTTACGAACCAATAACCCTGACTCGTCTGGTCGAACGCACTCGACATAAGGACTTGTTCTGCTATATACACCTGGTATATGGCAGCCACTATACTCCCTAAACTTATTGTTGGTTTTTGATGAATTAAACTCAGTATCCATTAACGGCGCGAGACCAACAGTCCAACCTCTTGAGACCTTCAAAGATAGAAAAGCTTCATAATCGGACGTTCCAGGAAACCACTGAACGTTATTTAAGCAGCGCAATCCGTCCGATATACCACCTATAAATTCAAAGCGAATTTCGGGGCGCTCCGAATTTAAGTGACAAATAACCTCCTCAAGAAACTCAAACTCCTCCTCCTTGTAGCCCCCCGCATATCCAACTATTGGAAATCCGCGCACCGGTAATGACATGCGCCCTGCAATATTATCCAGAAATTCCGTATCAAAGGGGACTGGTAAAATTTCACAGCGCACACCAGCAAAGCGATCCGTAATAAAATTAGCCATAACCTGAGTATGAGTAATGACAAATTCCGCGCCTTTAATGAATTCATCCAATGAATTCACTACGCTAGGCGTCTGATAATACCGTGCCAGCGGGCTTGAGCCAGTTATTTTCCAAAAATTATCATCCAGATAATAAGCATATGAAATCCCTTTACTTTTCAAGTAGGACGGCAACCAATAAAAACCAGGATCACTTATCCTACAGAAAATATTAATACCGCTCGTCAGCGTAGCCCAACTTAACGACCGGATCAGTTTGGTCCTACAGTTGCCGCTACCAACAACATCGTTCAGTAAACGTGAGATAACTCTCGTTGTTGAAATATCGCCTTCAATCCAAAAGTTCACCTTACTGAACGACATATTAAATCCGTCTATTAAGTCAATATTTCAAATATTTAAAACCCCAGCCGCATCGTTTCGGAAGGCTATTTAGGCGACTACCTCACAATACAGCCACGACTTACTTTAAATCCACATAGCCTTCCTCGCTCATTAGCGTCAATGAGCGACAATGAGCGAGGAACATGGAGTTACTTATCTGCGCCGACCTTGACGACAGCCTTTAACTTGTCAACGATAAACTGAACATCTTGTTTCGTCACGCCCATATGCATCGGTAGCGAAATAACTTCCTTGCTTATCTGATGTGCAGTTGGACAGCTTCCTGCACCGAAGCTGTACAACGCATACTCGGTATTATCGCGATAATGAACGCCGGGATAAATCTCAAACTCATTGAGAGCCATCAGCACCTCGTCACGTTTATCGACGCGGACTTGGAATAAATGGCGAGAGGATTCACAGCCTTGAGAGATTGGGATTACGCGAATCAACTGGTCGCATCCAAGGGCTTCCTCATACCACTCTGCAAGTTGACGACGATATGCATTATCACGATCAAGATATCTCAGAGACACCAGAGCGATTGCAGCCATGATCGAGTTACCATGATATTTGAAGCCCAACTCTTCAACATCATACATCCATTTATAGGCACCTTGACTAGCAGTGCGTGCAAAAGTGTCTTTATTGATGCCCAGCCAAGTTAGTTTGCGGGCACGAGCGTCGTCTTCAGCGTCAGCGAAACAGATCATCCCAGAGTCGGCAGTGGCAAGATTTTTAACGGCCTGAAAACTGAACACTGTTACATCGGCGTCATGACCGATATGTTTTCCATGTAAGCGAGTCCCCGACATATGAGCAGCATCGAGCACGACTTTGATACCGCGCTCCTTGCAAAGCTTAAGCACTTTTTCGTATTGACCAACATTCCCGCCCAATCCGACGAAAATCAAAGCCTTCGTTTTCTCGGTAATCTTCTTTTCAACATCAACAGGATCAAGGCAAAGAGACTCATCCACGTCGGCAAATACCGGCGTGAGCCCAGCTTGTACGATAGCATGGTTCGTAGAAATGAAAGTCAATGGGGTTGTAATGACTTCCGCATCGTCGGCCCAACCATATTTCAACTTCATTTGGTGAAACGCTAGATGTAAACCTACTGTATTAGAGCTCAGAAAGTGAGCATGCGGCAAGCCTGTATATTTCTTCCACGACTCCTCGATCTCGAGAGTCTTAAACCCGAGTCCCGTCCAACCCTTCTCAAGGCACTCACGAACCCCTTCCAGACATTCATCCACTCGGAAATTCGGAACAAATAATTGAATAGCCACAATATCACCCCAAACGGTTTGCTAAATAATTGTTTATAACGGCATCCGGCTCGCCATCGGCAACGATGCTACCATGATCAATCCAAATCACCCTATTGCATAGCCGCCGCAACAGTTCTGGCTGGTGCGATACGAACACCATTATACTCGACTTATCAATAAATTCATGCATGCGCGCTAACGCCTTATCTATAAACTCCGCATCACCGCCAGCAAACAGCTCGTCAAGAATGAGTATATCCGGGTGAACGGCAGTGGCAATGGCGAATGCCAAGCGCATATACATACCCGTTGAGTAATACTTCACGGGAGTATCGATGAACTCAGCCAACCCTGTGAACTCAATAACCTCGGATTCAATTTTCTTCAGCATAGCTGTGCTATACCCAAGAATTGCTCCATTCAGGTAGATATTCTCTCGCCCACTTAGCTCAATATTGAAACCGGCTCCGATTTCCAGAAGCGGTGCAATACGTCCATTTACTTCCACAACACCGTGCGTTGGGTAGTAGATGCCACAGATGGCCTTCAAGAGGGTACTCTTACCCGCTCCGTTATGCCCTACAATCCCAACTCTATCGCCGTGGACAATCTCAAGATTAAGATTTTTTAGAGCACAGAACTCGCTATACTTCGTAGCTCCGCGCCCACGCAGCAAGCCAGAAAATAACTCCTTTAATGACTGCCCTTTATCGTGATACAGACGAAAATTGAGAGTCAGTTCTTTTATCGAGATACTTGAATTCATATCGTTCACAATTTAAATACAACGTATCGATCATGTCTTTTGAATATATAGATTCCAAAAAACATACTAAGTGACGCCAACACCAACACCTGGCCATAAACTTCCAGCGAGGCAATGCCGCCCTCGTAGAGGGGTAAGCGAAAAATTTCGACAAAAAGCGTTAGCGGATTAAGTGACAACCACCACTTGTAAGCGTCAGGCACAAAGGACATTGGATAAATGATCGGAGTTAGATAATAAAGCGCCTGCAGAAGAACAGAGACAATATTAGGTAGATCACGAAACGAAACAGTTGCGACACTCAATACAAGCGCAAGCCCGAACGCAAAAGCAAACAGCAAAATAAAATTTATCGGAAGTATAAACAACGAAGAAGTAAATGGCGCCCCAATCGCGAGAGCTATAATGAATAGACATATCGTACTGAATACCGCATCCACCAATAGACTGACCGACACCGAGATCACAAATATCTGTTTTGGTATATATATTTTCTTTATCAGCGATTCATTATTCAGCAAGGCCTGCATGCCTTGGGACAGGCAATTCGAGAACAACGTATAGGGCACCAGCCCCGAGAATAGAAAAACCGCAAAAGTTTTAAGCGGCCACCGCATGATCATGGAAAAAACGACGGATGTAACAACCATAGTTAGCAGCGGGTTCAACAAAGTCCAAAAGAAACCTAATGCGGTGCGCCTGTAACGCATCGTTAACTGCTGCCAGATCAGCTGTTTCAGCACTAATTTATACTGAAAAATTTCTCTGAAAAATTTAATAAACACCATGCTAATCCAACATCAAAGTTATAAATCTATATAATAAAAGCGGCCAGCCGTACAAACCGGCAACCGCACTCAGCACATAACTTTGCAGCTTTCGATCATGAGCACCGCATTACAGTTGCTACACTTCGGTCCTACACGACTATGACCTGCTCTGACCAAGCCTTCAAAATGGTTCCCCGAAACCCGCCGGAGGAAGGGGAGCGACCTGCTTAACACAAAAACCTCCTTGGCTCGACAGCGTACCAGCATGCCGATATTTATTGAAGCCTGCGACCACTCAAAGCACTCTTAATCGTTTTGTCAATAGCTTTTCTACCCGTCAGCCTCTCTGCTGTCATAAGCCTCAGCTGTTCGTATCCGGAGTGCGCAAGACTTCTGGGAGCAATTCTAAGAGCTTAAGATATGATAGCCTTATGATATTAACGTTTCACTCAAGACGTCGTTCACCACCTCCATTGAAGTGCCAACTTAGCCCCAGCAAAGGTAAATAAGAAATGACCAAAGCTGCCAAACCTGGAACATGGCCTGAGGCCACCATCAGCGCAAGCGGTAGTAACCAACATATATTGATTACTACCACCCCCAAGGTGACCGCCCTGTGGCTCGAATAGATGAGCGCTGCATTTTGATAAGCGTGACTCCGGTGCGCTTCATAAATTTTTTCTCCGCGAATTAGTCTTCTGACAAGCGTCCAAGTCGCATCAACTATGAAGACACCCAATAAAATCAACCAACACCAAAGTAACCTCGGATTAACCCATGCTGCCTCAAGTGACATGAAAGCCAACACAATTCCAAGGAATCCGCTTCCTGCATCCCCCATGAATATTCGAGCAGGAGGAAAGTTCCAGCAGAGAAAACCACAGACAGCGACCGCGAGTAGCAGCAGAGACGGAATCAGTTGGACGTCACCACTGAACCAGCATAGCAAAGACATGGCCAGGCAAATCGTTACAGCTTGAGCACTAGCCAAGCCATCTATACCATCCATGAAATTGTAAAGGTTGAGCATCCATACCATATAGATAGCCGCGACAATGGAACCTAGCCATCCAAGGCTCAATGGAACGTCAAGTACTACGATGGGAGGAAGCCCCCCCATCCAGAACAGTGCCCAGGATGACGCGCTGAAATGGCATAGCAGCCGCCACTTGGCGGCGATATGCCCGTGATCATCCACGAAACCTACCAAGGCGATCAACAGCCCCGCCCCCAATAAACCATACACATCCTCTTGCGCAACCTTGCCTTGACTCGCGACCAACGACAACGCAAGTCCAAACGATAATACTATGGCCACCCCCCCCCCTCTTGGCGTAGGGACCGTGTGGGAGCTGCGGTCGTTAGGCACATCCACCAGACTCTTTACCAGCGCATATCGACGCAAAACCAGAGTCAGGCTCCAACTTGACACAAACACACCGAACAGCAACCAGACAAAATTCATTTAGATTGCTCATTAAGGTAGCGGCGCACAGTCCGCTTTAGCGCTGTTTTCATAGTGACAGGAGGAGTCCAATTCAAGACATCACAAGTGTATTTTATATCTATCTGCAGAGAGTCACATAAACGTTGTGCGATGTGCTTTTGCCCAAAAACTATCAATACAAGCCTCAGCACCCAGTGAGGCACAGGTATGATCCAGCATTTTTTGTTTAGCGCTTTAGCCAAATAAAGCAGTAACTGAGTGGTCGAAACATCCTCACCATCACTCGCTAGGAAAGTCCTATTAGCCGCCGCCGGGCAAGTAATGCAGGTAATTATCAGATCCAGCAAGTTGTCGATTGCCACCAAGCTGCGCTGATTGTTTATTGCCCCAAGGGGCAAGGGTATGCCCTTGTCCAGCCACCGCAGCATACTCAAGAAATTAGCTTTAACGCCCGGACCATAAATAAGTGGCGGACGAAGAATTACAATTTCCATGCCCGTTTCGTTAGCGAGTTGCCTCAGCCCTTCCTCGGCTTCGTGCTTGGATATACCGTAAGGATCCATAGGAGCAGGGATGTCAACAGCCGTAAACGGCTTTCCGGGTAGCGTGCGCTCCCCATTTACCTTAATTGAACTGATAAAGATGAAGCGTTTCACACCCGACTCAGCCGCTTGCCTTGCCAGATTCAGCGTTCCAGCAACATTCACCCGGCGAAACTCAACAAGAGCGTCCTCAGATGTCTCGTGGAGAACGTGAACGCGTGCGGCAGTGTGCACGATCACGTTGATACCTCTCAGTTCAGGCAACACTTCCAGGAGATCAAAATCATCGATGATTAGCTGGCACGGGACCCTAAGCTTGGCCCTGTCACGCATGGCTGCGACTGGCGTGAATCGTTCGTCCTCTAGAAGACGGAGAACCAGGGCTTCCCCAACAAACCCAGTCGCCCCCGTAACAAGGACTTTCGAGGAGATCACCTAACGCCACCCCATGTCAGTGCCCTTATCCAACAAATGGAAAAAAAAAGAAACTTATCTCGTACGCGTCGTCGGCAATGCCATGCCCTCACGGACAGCTTAATAAACTGTATAGGGCCTAGATTCAGGTCCACGAAAGGCTGCGATTCCGGATTAGGACTTGCCACATCTGCTATTAACTGAACCTGACCAAACCACCATCCATCTCGAATAGCTTTGTAACGGGCCATAAGTGCCCGCAGGCCTATATTTGCGCCGACTTGGTTGCTTTCATGCTGACGGTAGCGCATGGACGGGACCGGATCTATGCACCAACGATAATTATGACTACGCGCAAAAGCATAGAAATACCAGTCATGCAGGCTGACGTCTTGCAACTTCATCCAATTAATGAGCATCGAGGCCTTTAACGAAACAGACAGTCGACGATTAAATACATAGGTGCAACCCGGTCCGGCAGCCTCAAAAAGATAATCCCATCTAACTTGTGGCTGGGCCTTATCCAATAACAGGGTTCTACCGTCAGGCCAGAATGCAACAACATTACTTGAATAAGCATCTACACATTTGAAATGCAAACAGTGGACAGCGCGCTGCAGCTTGTCGCAGTTCCATATGTCGTCTTGATCTGCAAACGCGACAAAATCATAGCTCTCGATATCGACATCGCGCAAGAGACGAAAAAAGTTACGCGAAGCGCCACCAAACTTTCCGACACAAGGAAGCACTACAATGCCTTGATAGCGGTCCGCATAGGCCTTGCACCGGGCCTCCGTTCCATCAATCGAGGGGTCAATGCTGATAAAAACAGTAACATCAACCGCTATCTGCGCTAGGATTGAGTCGAGCTGTTCCTCAATCCACTGCTTTCCGTTATAGGCAGCCAGTAGAACTGCAACTTTTGGGAGCTTTACGGACATGCCATTCCTGCTTTATCAATTATATGCTGCTGCTCGGACAGCGACGACTCCAAAAAATCACTGAATAGGAGAGTCCAACAGCTTCCTAAGATACCGACCGTAGCCCGTCTTTTTAAGAGCATCAGCTTGGGCCTCTAATTGCTTAGCAGTTATCCATCCATTGTGGTAAGCAATCTCCTCCAAACAAGCAACTTTAAGCCCCTGTCGCTGCTCGATAGTGTGGACGAAATGACTCGCCTCCAAGAGAGAATCATGAGTACCCGTATCCAACCAGGCGAAACCACGTCCGAGCATCTCAACATTCAGCGCATTTTTTTCAAGATAAGCGCGGTTAATATCGGTGATTTCTAGCTCGCCCCGCTCGGAAGGCTCGATACTTTTGGCTATATTAACAACCTCATTATCATAAAAATATAAGCCCGTGACCGCATAATTGGACTTTGGCTCAAGCGGTTTCTCTTCGATACTAAGGGCCTTGCCGGCCTCATCGAATTCAACAACACCGAAACGCTCAGGATCTGATACGTGATATCCAAACACCGTAGCGCCTTTTGCTTTAGTGCTGGCAGAGCGCAAATTATCTGAAAAGTGCTGGCCATAAAAAATATTATCACCAAGAATGAGGCAGCAGGGATCCTGGCCAATAAACCCTTCGCCAATGATGAATGCCTGTGCAAGGCCATCAGGCCTTGGTTGCTCTGCATAGGTCAGTTTAATGCCATATAGGCTGCCATCACCCAGCAACTTACGAAAGCATGGCAAGTCTTCAGGCGTCGAGATGACCAGAATTTCACGCATTCCAGCGAGCATCAGCACAGACAATGGATAGAAGATCATCGGCTTGTCGTAGATAGGCAACATTTGCTTGGACACACCAAGAGTCAGCGGATGCAGGCGTGTGCCCGAGCCACCAGCCAAGATGATGCCTTTACGCTTGATCGTGGTCATTTATTTAGAATTTCCCTTAACATTCGGGTTACGCCACTTTGCCAATCCGGCAAGTGTAATGAAAAATTGCTGCGTAGCTTATGAGTATTCAAGCGCGAGTTCAGGGGGCGTCGAGCCGGTGCTGGATACGCGTGCGCCTCTATAGGATTAACCGCCTTCACCCGCATCTCACATCCGTTAGCCTTCGCAAAATCAATTACATGACATGCATATTCATACCAAGATACTTCGCCGCCTGCTGTCAGATGATAGAGTCCTGAGAGTTCTGGGTCACGCAGCAGCTGCCGGAGCGCCAGCACTGTAACGTCTGCAATGAGATCAGCTCCGGTCGGCGCGCCTATTTGGTCTGCGATTACGTTTAGAGTTTCACATTCCCCGCCCAATTTAAGCATCGTTCTGGCAAAATTCTTTCCGCGTGAGCTATAGACCCAACTGGTCCGGAATATCAGATACTTACAGCCTGAAGCCTGGATCGCCTGCTCGCCTGCCAGCTTACTCATACCATAGCGATTCAACGGGGCCGCCTTGTCGGTTTCACACCAAGGGCTCAAACCTGACTCACCAAAAACGTAATCGGTCGAATAATGGACCAACCAGGCACCGAGTAATACAGCCTCTTCGGCCAATACTTTTACAGCTTCATTATTTACGAGATTGGCGATATCCGAATCAGACTCGGCTTTATCGACAAGGTTGTAAGCAGCAGCATTGACAATTATGTTAGGCTTAAGCAATCTGATAGTGAAACGCATCGCATCCAGATTAATGAGGTCGCCACACATTCCATCGCCCCCATTGCGATCCAACGCAATGAGCTCACCCAGAGGTGCGAGAGAGCGCTGCAATTCCCATCCGACTTGGCCATTTTTACCTAAAAGGAGTATTTTCATACCTCGCTCGGGCGGTTGGCGTAGTTTTCATCGATCCATTGCTGATAGCTGCCACTTTTAACGTGAGCAACCCAGTCCGTGTTATTCAAATACCATTCAACGGTCTTACGAATTCCGCTATCGAATGTTTCTTGTGGCGTCCAGCCCAACTCTCGCTGAATTTTGCGAGCATCTATTGCGTAGCGCCGATCATGACCTGGCCGATCCTCAACATAGGTGATCAGGCTCGCATGCGGACGATGAACAGAGTCCGGACGAAGCTCATCAAGCAATACACACAAGGCGTGTACAACTTCGACGTTTTGCTTTTCATTATGACCGCCAATGTTATACGTCTCGCCAACAACACCTTCTGTTACTACCTTGTATAGGGCGCGGGCGTGATCCTCGACATAAAGCCAGTCACGCACCTGATCACCTTTGCCATAGACAGGCAGCGATCGACCTTCCAGCGCATTAAGAATGATTAGTGGAATCAGTTTCTCAGGGAAATGAAATGGGCCATAGTTGTTCGAACAATTGGTAACCAGCGTGGGCAGCCCATACGTACGCGCCCAAGCACGCACCAAGTGATCGGAACTGGCCTTACTGGCGGAATATGGCGAACTAGGCTGGTAAGGCGTGGTTTCAGTGAAAAGGTCTTCGGGCCCCTCAAGATCGCCATACACCTCGTCCGTGGAGATATGGTGGAAACGAAAAGTAGATTTACGTGATTCGTCCAACGCGACCCAATACTGACGCACGGCCTCGAGGAGACTATAAGTGCCAATGATGTTCGTTTGGATGAACTCGGACGGCCCCGTGATCGAACGGTCTACGTGGGACTCGGCAGCCAAATGCATGATTGCATCCGGCTGATGTTCGTCCAAAACCCTATCTACTTCGACACGATCACAAATGTCAACACGCTCAAAGGCATATCGCGGATTTTTGCTGACCTCAATCAACGACTCGAGATTACCAGCATAGGTTAGCTTGTCGACGTTGATGACAGAATCAGTTGTGTTGGAAATAATATGGCGAATGACTGCAGAGCCTATGAACCCAGCACCGCCAGTTACTAAAATTTTCACGCGAAACCATACCCTTGAGCTGTCGACAGGCTGCGCACAGAACTCTGTCTAATCCATCGATACAAAACATCGCCATGACAATGTTTTACCACTCTGACTGGAATAGGCCTACGCCCTCTCCGGTCAGGCTTCGCATTTTACAGGTTAGTGAAGGATTTACTAACCGATAAGGGCTCACCGCCCCTGAATGATCCGTTCTGGCCAACCGAACGCCGTTTAAACAGGCGTCCTTCGTGAAGTTCGCATCACGCGCCCAACAAACCAACCTAGCAGAGGTCCCATCAGCATGCCAGTCAGTAGCGCACCAACGGCGATGACCGCAATAGGTAGTGGAGGACCACTCCAGCCCAATAATGTCAAGGGAACTGGCTGCCGGTTTTCCAGCACGAATACGACAACAACAAGAGCCACCAACAGTACGGAAACAGCGAGAAGAACACGCTTCAGTTTAAACATAGCCTGCCTCAAACCTCCTCATCTTCATTCACGCGATCGCGAAGTTCTTTACCAGGCTTGAAATGCGGAACAAACTTCCCATCCAGGCTAACCGACTGCCCCGTCTTGGGATTCCGCCCTACCCGAGGCGCACGGTAATG
>Ga0307405_10000180_pt1 | contig 23310 bp, 22 predicted proteins | sample 322Cmetagenome_2_FD_203311 | JGI IMG/M metagenome (GOLD analysis project Ga0307405, IMG submission 203311) | Maize rhizosphere microbial communities from greenhouse at UC Davis, California, United States - 322HYB-C-1 | ecosystem: Host-associated > Plants > Roots > Rhizosphere > Soil | place...
GCAAGTACCAGTAGACTGAAGTCATTGAGCTATGTATCTCTCCTCTCCTATGCAGAACAAGATTGACGACCGGCTACCCCGCCATATTCAGATCAAGGATGAATTGATGCGGCGGATCGTTGACAGGGTGTGGAAGGCCGGAGAGGCATTGCCCAGCGAAGAGAAGTTGGCGGACGAGTTCAACGTTTCGGTTGGGACGCTGCGCAAAGCCGTTCAAGCGTTGGCTCATGAAGGGATCGTCGAACGCATACACGGCAAGGGGACCTACGTCACACGCGCCTATGAGCGCGCCTCGATGCTGAGGTTTGTTCGCTTTCGGGGGGCGAGGACAGACGAGGTGCCAACCGCCCGCATCCTCGACATGCGCACCAACCGCACGACCGATCCAATTCGTGAAAAGCTTCGATTGGGAAAAGCCGGTAAAGCCTTGTACCTCCACCGGACCCGGTCGTTTAGGGACGACTTGGTACTTGTCGAGCACATCTGGCTGCCCTTGCCCCTTTTTGCAAAGCTGCAGCCTTATCTGAAGACTGAATCTCCGCCCCTGTTATACCCAGCGTATGACGCGGTATGTGGGGTAGCTGTGGCGCGTGCGGTGGACGAGCTATCCATCGGCGCTCTCTCGGCCGAGGACGCTCTCATCCTCGGATTGCCTGCGTCGGACTCATGTATGAACATTGAGCGGACCATGCACGATCACGCGGGCAATGTCGTCGAGTGGCGCAAGTCGGTCGTGCCCAAGGACCGGTTCCACTACACCGTGGAGATCAAATAGGCGACTAACTGAGTTACTCCGGGGTAATGCCTACGAATGCGCCCGATGAACTGAGGTGCTAAATCATGTCGTCTCCTGTTGACCGGTTAAGAGGCGCGGAGCACCGGCGCTACGCGGCCCTCCGGCGTGGAGGGAGGTCTAGGGGTTGGGATACTAGTTCGAGCAGGTTGACTGAGACCCCGATGACCTCTCGATGGGCCGCCTTTTCAACCTTTCGCAGCTCGCTCAAGCGAGCCGCAGCCAATGGGCAAGGCATTGCCATGGGCCGCGCGGCTCTGGTCTTCGATGACTTGATGAGCGGAAGGCTCGTCGATGTCGCTCGTCTTTGCGTGCCATCGGGCGCGTCGTATATGTTCGTTACGCTACCCAAGGTAACGGGCTCCGTCGCAGCGGTGGAAGGCTGGGTTCGAAACGAGGCCTTGTTGTTTCGTAAAGCTTGAGGGCAATTGCTGCCTCGTCTGAAGTAGCGCTCGAGACCAAGCAGGTTCGATATCGGTCGCCGAAGGCTTGCTCAAGGTCCTGCAAGAACTGCTCGTTCGCCGAAAAGTCGATGTCGGACCAGCGCGTCGCGGCTGATCGAGCCAGCGACGCGCAATGGGGCGCCATTCCGTTGTTGTTCGTGTTGCCCGATCCGGATGGCAGTGGGTCGAGAGCGACGGCGTCAATATTCACCCCGGTGCCGGCAGGCGCTTGATTTCGCCGAACAGTTCGGGCAGGTCCGAAGGTCGGAAGTAACGCTTCTTGCCGTGTTCTGCCATGCCGCGCAAAACCAGGATTTTTCGCAGATCAGGCGCCCTGCGTGCGGTGATGGCGGTGATCTCACTGCCCCCGCCGTCCGCGCCCAGCCGCATCAAGACGTGCCGCCCGACCTCGGCCGGCCTTCTGTTCAGAACACGTCCATCGCCTGGATGCGGTGCAGCAGGCGGGGCAGTGTGACGCGATGCCACGTTGGGCGGCATCCGAGTGTTCAACCTTGCAGCAATGCAGCGGGAAAACCCGCACGCCGAAGCACTAGAACCGCCCCGATCTCCCGCCTGCGGCGCTGTTGGCACATGGCACGGCATTTGCCCTTCAGTCCGTGGAGACAGTGCCTGCCGGGCGCATCCACGACTCAAGTTCCACCCCACGAGGAGACACCATGCAGATGAAGCTTTTGACCGCTTTGATTTCCATTGGCCTGGCTGGCGCCGCCCACGCCCAGGTGACCGACAAGATGATCCAATCCGAAGCCACCGCAAGCGGCAACATCCTGACCTGGGGCATCAACACCCAGGGCCAGCGCTATTCGCCGTTGAAGCAGGTCAATGCAGGCAACGCCGCCAAGTTGCTGCCGGTATGGGCTTTCTCGTTCGGCGGAGAGAAGCAGCGCGGCCAGGAGGCGCAGCCGGTCATCATGAACGGGAGGATGTTCGTCACGGCGTCCTACTCGCGCATCTTCGCGCTCGATGCCACCACCGGCAAGAAGCTGTGGAAGTACGAGCATCGGCTGCCCGAGGGCATCATGCCCTGTTGCGACGTGGTGAACCGTGGCGCGGCGCTCTACGACAACCTGGTGATCTTCGCGACGCTCGACGCCCAGCTCGTGGCGCTCGACCAAAAGTCCGGCGACGTGGTGTGGAAGGAAAAAATCGACGACTACGCTGCCGGCTATTCGGCCACCGCCGCCCCCATCATCGCCAACGGCGTGATGCTGACGGGCGTGTCGGGCGGCGAGTTCGGCGTCGTGGGCCGCGTCGAGGCGCGCGACCCCAAGACGGGCAAGTTGCTGTGGACGCGGCCCACGGTGGAAGGCCACATGGGCTACACCTACGACAAGGACGGCAACAAGAAGGAAAACGGCGTCTCCGGCACCGTCAACAAGAGCTGGCCCGGCGACCTGTGGAAGACCGGTGGCGCGGCGACCTGGCTTGGCGGCACCTACGACGCCAAGACCGGACTGGCCTACTTCGGCACCGGCAACCCGGCCCCGTGGAACAGCCACCTGCGCCAGGGCGACAACCTCTTTTCGTGCTCCACCGTGGCCATCGACGTGAAGACCGGGCAGATCAAGTGGAGCTACCAGAGCACGCCCAACGACAGCTGGGACTTCGACGGCGTCAACGAGTTCGTGACCTTCGACATGGACGGCAAGCGCGTCGGCGGCAAGGCCGACCGCAACGGCTTCTTCTACGTGAACGACGCCAGCACCGGGCAGCTGATCAACGCCTTTCCGTTCGTCAAGAAGATCACCTGGGCCAGCGGCATCGACCTGAAGACCGGCCGGCCCAACTTCATTCCCGAGAACCGTCCGGGCGACCCGACCGCGGGCGCCGACGGCAAGAAGGGCAGCGCCGTGTTTGCCGCGCCGGGCTTCCTCGGCGGCAAGAATCAGATGCCGATGGCCTACAGCCCCGACACCAAGATGTTCTACGTGCCGGCCAACGAATGGGGCATGGACATCTGGAACGAACCGGTGGCCTACAAGAAGGGCGCGGCCTACCTCGGCGCGGGCTTCACGATCAAGCCGCTCAACGAGGACTACATCGGTTCGCTGCGCGCCATCGACCCGAAGACCGGCAAGATGGCCTGGGAAGTGAAGAACGGCGCGCCGCTCTGGGGCGGTGTGCTGACCACCGGCGGCAACCTGGTGTTCTGGGGCACGCCCGAGGGTTACCTGAAGGCCGCCGATGCCAAGACGGGCAAGGTGGTCTGGGAGTTCCAGACCGGCTCGGGCGTCGTCGCGCCGCCCATCACCTGGATGCAGGGCGGCGAGCAGTACGTGAGCGTGGTTTCGGGCTGGGGCGGCGCGGTGCCGCTGTGGGGCGGCGAGGTGGCCAAGAAGGTCAACCTGCTCGAGCAGGGCGGCATGGTGTGGGTCTTCAAGATTCCCGGCGCAGCCGGCACGACCCGTACGGCCCAGGCCGGTGGCGTGGCGAAAGTCGCATCCAACTGAGGCGGCCCCATGAGCGAGATCAACAAGAGCGTGGCCGCAGGACTCACGCGAAGGGCGTTCGCCGGTCGCACGGTGGCCGGGGCCTGCATCATCGCCATCGTGCCGGCGGCCGCATGGGCGGCCGTGCATGCGGAGGAGTCTGACGAGACCTCGGTCGCGCTGGGCTACAAGCACGACACGAAGAACGTCGACAAGAAAAAGTACCCGAAGCACGACGTGTCGCAGCGCTGCGTGAACTGTGCGATGTGGCAGGGCGCGGCGGCCGATCCCTGGGCCGGCTGCGCCATGTTCGGCCGCAAGCATATCGCGGCGCAGGGCTGGTGCATGGCATGGGCCAAAAAGCCGGGCTGAGCCTGCTCTTCGCGCGCCGCTGCGGCGCGGCAGCGCCCGAGCCGTTGTGGCTCGAGTGGCTCGCGCTGGCCGGCGTGCTCGGCTTTACGACGTGGCTGCTGGGCGCGCGCGGGGTGTGGGCACTGCTGCTGCACTCCGACCCGAGCGGCATCACGCTGGTCATCGTGATCGTGTTCGCCGCGTCCACGCTGTGGTGTGGCGCGCGTGCGCGCGTGCTGCAGGCGCAGCGCGCTGCGCTCGATGATCCCGGTGGCGTCGCGGGCGAGCATTGGGGCCGGACTTACCTGGCCGCGCTGTCGCAAGACAGGACCAGCGCCGACACCGCGCTCGACCTGCTGATGGAGCACACGCATGGCCCGCATGGCACGGCGTGGTGGGTCAACGGCGTGCAGCTCAAGCTCGGGTTGCTGGGCAAGGTCATCGGCTTCTCGATCCTGGCGCTCGACATCGGCAACGTGCAGAGTTTCGACGCGGGCCAGTCGCAGGACCTGCTGCGCAGCCTCACGACCGGCCTGGGCGTGGCGCTGCTGACGACGATGGTCGGGCTGGTCGGCAACATCCTGCTCGGCCTGCAACTGACGCGGCTGGATCGCTATGCGGACCTGCTGGTGGCCGACATCCAGCGCATCGGGCTTTCGAGATGAAAGCCGGCCGACCTGCTTCGCAAGCGCGTTGTTCCTCCATGGTGCGCCGGAGCATCTGACATGCGCCGCCGCCATGTCCGCCGCGAGCCCGAGGCCGACCCGTTCTACGACATGTTGTTCAACATGCTGATCGCGTTCGTCTTCTGCTTCATCGTCGCGCTGCTCGCCATGAACCCGAAGGCGCTGAAGGCCGGCGACGTCCGCTCGAAAGCCGAGTACCTCATTACCGTCGACTGGCCCGACCGCAACCCCAACGACATCGACACCTGGGTGCAAGACCCGGCCGGCAACCTCGTGTGGTTCCGCCAACGCGAGGCCGGCCTGATGTACCTGGACCGCGACGACCGTGGCGACGCCAATGCATCGACCCTGGTCGACGGCCATCGCATCGTCAGCCCGTTTCGCGAAGAAGTGGTGACGGTGCGCGGCATCGTGCCGGGCGAGTTCACGGTGAACGTGCAGTACTACCAGTCGCGCGACGGACGGCCGGTGGAAGTTACCGTGTCCATCACCCGGGTCAACCCGCGCGCGGAGATTGTCTTCAACGGCAAGGTCACGCTCGCGCGGCCGGGCGACGAGGCGACCGCGGCGCGCTTCACGGTGCTCGCCGACGGCAGCGTGACGAACATCAACACCTTGCCCAGGAAGCTGGTGCAGCGGCTATGACACTGAGCCTCGTCCTGAGTTTCACGGCGCTGGTCGCCCTGGCCGCCCTCGCATTGCTGTGGTCTCGCTGGCCGGCCTGGCTCAAGGGCCTGCTGGTCGTGAGCGTGACCTGCTTCTACTTCTATGCCGACGATGTGGTGCACCGCATGTGGGGCTGGCCCAGCCCCGACGCAATGCCCGAGCGCTTCGTGCTGCTCGCGGCGGTGATCGACGAGCCGGCCGGCAAGCGCGCCGGCGGCCTGTACGTGTGGGTCAACGCGATCGAAGACGGCAAGCCGGCGGCGGAGCCCCGGGCCTACCGGATTGCCTACAGCAAGGACCTGCATGCGCTGCTGAACGACGGCATGAAGAAGGTCCGCGAAGGCGTGACCCAGCTCGGCACCGCCGAGCCCAAGGCGCGCAAGGGCGGGCTCGCCTGGCTGCGGCCCGGCAACGACGAGACGGCGATCAAGCTGCGGGACATGCCGGTGCCGCAGTTGCCGGAGAAGTGACATGCGCCGCCACTGCATCGTCGTCTGCCTGGGGCTCATCGCGGGCTGCCATTCCGATGCCCCGTCCGGCACCTACTTTCCGCTGGACGCCGGTCACCGCTGGACCTACAGCGTCACCACGAAAACCGAAGGTGGCGCCGTCGAGCGCGAGACCCTCGTGATGCGCACGCTCGGCGCGTCCTCCGACGCCGTTGAAGGCGGCCGAGCATGGCGCCGCCGCAGCGACAGCGGCATCGACTACTGGGTGCGCGCCGACGACACCGGCATCTACCGCGTGGCCAGCAAGAGCGACCTCGAAGATCAGCCCAGGCAAGACAAGCCGCAGCGCTTCGTGCTGCGCGCGCCTTTCGTCCGGGGCACGCAGTGGCAGGCCAGCACCACCGCCTACCTGTTGATGCGGCGCAATGAGTTTCCGCGCGAAATCAGCCACAAGCACCCCAGCATTCCGATGAGCTTCCAGATCGAGTCCGAGGACGAGACCGTCGACGTGCCTGCCGGCCATTTCGCGCAGTGCCTGCGCGTGCGCGGCACCGCGGTGCTTCGCCTGTACGCCGACCCGGTGCGCGGCTGGCGCGACATGCCGCTTACCACCACCGAGTGGTACTGCCGTGGCGTGGGCCTCGTGCGCGTGCAGCGCGACGAGCCCGCGGAGCAGCTGGCCTACGTCACCGGCGGCGTGCGCACGCTGGAGTTGGTATCGTGGGAATAATGCACGGTGCGCGCCGCTTCGCGCAGGCCGGCGCTACCGCCTGGCGCACCGATCTCGCCTGGGTGCTGGCCGTCACCGTCGCCGCGTTTGCCCTGTCGGGCGTGCTCCAACTGCACGAGCGCCTGGCCGTGCTGTTCGCGCGGCACGAAGCCTGGCAGATCGACGAACTGCCGCTGACGCTGGTCGCGCTGTCGCTCAGCCTGGCTTGGTATGCATGGCGGCGCTTGCGCGAGGTGACGGCCCTGCTGCGCCACAACCGTGAGCTGACGCAGCAGCTCATCACCATGCAGGAAGGCGAGCGCATGGCCCTGGCGCGCGAACTGCACGACGAACTCGCGCAGCACTGCACGGCGATCCGCATCGAGGCCACCTGCATCCAGCGCTCGCGCTCGCTCGATGACGCAGGGGTGGCCGCGCGGCGCGTGGCCTCTTCCGCCGCGCTGCTGCAGGTCGGCGTGCGCCGGCTGCTGCGCCGCCTGCGGCCGGCCGAGCTGGATGAACTAGGCCTGGTGGCAGCGCTGGACGCGTTGTGCACCGACTGGTCGTCGCGCACCGGAACCGCCTGCGCGTTCCATCACGAGGGAGAGCTCCGCGGACTCGGCGAAGCGGTGGACACCGCCGTGTTCCGCGTTGCGCAAGAAGCGCTCGCCAATGTGATCCGTCATGCGCATGCTGGGCACGTGCAGGTTGAACTCGCATCCACGTCCGGTGGTCTGACGCTGTGCGTCGACGACGACGGCAGCGGCTTCACGCCGACGCGGAGGTCGCGCGGCTTCGGTCTTCTGGGCGCGGCTGAGCGCGCGGCTGCGCTCGGTGGCGTTTTCGGCACCTTCAGCACGCCCGGCCAAGGTACGCGGGTGCGGCTGCATCTGCCCCAGGCACGCGTGCGAGCGGGCGGGGGCGCGACATGATCCGGTTGTTGCTCGTGGACGACCACCCGGTGGTGCGCGCTGGCTACCAGCACCTGCTCGAGCAGGGCGGTGACATGACTGTGGTCGCGCAGGCCGGCAACGTGGATGAAGGCTGCGCGCTGTTCGCTAGGCACGCGCCGGACATCACCATCACCGACCTGTCGATGCCCGGCAGCAGCGGCCTGGAGCTGGTTCGCCGCCTGCGCGAGCGCATGCCCGATGCGCGCTCGCTGGTCTTCAGCATGCACGACAGCGAAATGCTGGTGCGGCGCGCGCTGGAGCTTGGCACGCTCGGCTTCGTGTCGAAAAGCAGCGCGCCCGAATGCCTGATCGAGGCCGTGCATGCGGTGATCGGTGGGCGCCGCTACCTGAGCCCGGGGTTGCCCCGGCGGCTGCTGCAAGGCGCAGACGTCGGTCCGGTCTTCGACGCTCTCACGCAGAGGGAGTTCGAGATCTTCCGCCTGCTGTCGAGTGGCGAATCGCTGGCCGACTGCGCGCGTTCGCTGCACCTGAGCCCGAAGACGGTGTCGAACCACCAGAGCCTCATCAAGGACAAACTCGGCCTGTGCACCACGGCGGCGATGGTGCACCTGGCGATCCGCCACGGACTGATCCAGCCGCAGGCCTGCTGAACTGCGCGCACGGCGGGAAGTTTTCCCTGTTGCGGCGGCTGCGCACCGCCTACCTTGGGCGATGGGCGCACATGCGCCCATACCGACAACAACCATCGCCCCAGGAGACAACCCCATGACCCGCCGCGCACGCTTTCCCGTCTTTTCCCTGGCGCCGCTCGCGGGGGCGAGCCTGCTGCTGTGCCAATCGGTCGTCGCCGTCGCACAAGAGTCCACGCCTGCGGGCGACCTGCCCACCGTCACGGTCGTCGCACCGACGCCGCTGCCTGGACTGGAGGTGCCGCGCGATGACGTGCCGGCCAATGTGCAGACGGCCACCGGTGGCGACCTGGAACGCACGCACGCGCTCGATCTGTCCAGCTACCTTGCGCGCGCGGTCGGCGGCGTGACCGTGAACGAGACACAGGGCAACCCGTTCCAGCCCGACGTCAATTACCGCGGTTTCACCGCGTCACCGCTGCTTGGCACGCCGCAGGGCTTGTCGGTGTTCATGGATGGCGTGCGCGCGAACCAACCCTTCGGCGACGTAGTGAGCTGGGACCTGATGCCGCGTTCCGCCATCTCGACGGTCACGCTGATGCCCGGCAGCAACCCGCTGTTCGGCCTGAACACGCTGGGCGGCGCGTTGGCGATCCAGACGAAAGACGGTGTGAGCAACCCCGGCACTTCAGTGCAGCTGATGGGGGGCTCGTGGGGCCGGATCGCGACGGAGTTCGAAACCGGCGGCAGCGACAAGGGCAGCGGCTGGAACTGGTTCGTCACCGGCAACCGCTTTCACGAGAAGGGCTGGCGCGTGCGCTCGCCCTCCGACGTGAGCCAGCTGTTCGCCAAGGTCGGCCGCAAGACGCGTGACGGCAGCATCTCGTTGAGCGCGGCGCTTGCGGACAACGACCTGACCGGCAATGGCGCGCAGGAATCGGGAGCACTGCAGCGCGACTGGGCCAGCGTGCGTACCATTCCCGACAGCACGAAGAACAGGTCGAGTTTTCTCAACCTGGCAATGGCGCAGGCGCTGAACGACACCTGGACGCTGTCGGGCAATGTCTACTACCGCAACATCAGGACAAGCACTTTCAACGGCGACATCAACGACGAGGCCTTCACCGAATCGGTCTACCAGCCGAGCGCCTCCGAGCGCGCGGCCCTGGCTGCCGCGGGTTTCACCGGCTACCCTGCGAGCGGCGCTACGGCCTCGAACACGCCGTTCCCCAAGTGGCGCTGCATCGCCAACGGCCTGCTCAACACCGAGCCCGGCGAGAAGTGCAACGGGCTCATCAATCGCACGCAAACGCGGCAACGGAACCACGGCCTTGCCGCGCAGCTCTCCGCGCAGGCCAGTACCGGCGGCATCGACCATGTGATCGCGTTCGGCGTTGCCTACGACGCCAGCCGCGTGCGCTTCGGCCAGAGCACGCAGTTCGGCTATCTCAACCCCGACCGTACCGTCTCGCCGGTGCACGGCCCCGGCGCCTTTGCCGACGGCTCGCAGGATTCGGAGAACGCGTTCGATGCGCGCGTCGACCTGTCGAGCCGCTCCAGCACCACCAGCGTGTATGCCTCCGACACCATCGCGCTGAACGCACGCACGCATGTCACGCTGTCCGGCCGCTACAACCGGACGACGGTCCACAACAGCGATGGCCTCACGCCCGGCGGCGGACCGGGCTCGCTCGACGGCCACCACACCTTCGGCCGCTTCAATCCGGCGGTCGGGCTGACCTTTTCGCCGAGCGAGGCCGTCACGCTGTACGCCGGCATCAACCAGGGCAGCCGTGCGCCGACGGCCATCGAACTGGGCTGCGCCGACCCGGCGAGCCCGTGCAAGCTGCCCAACGCGTTCGCGGGCGATCCACCGCTCAAGCAGGTGGTCACCACGACCTTCGAGGCCGGCCTGCGCGGCGTGGTGCGGCAGAACCTGGCCTGGAACCTCGGTGTGTTCCGCTCCGACAACCGCGACGACCTGCTGTTCGTCGCTGACGATTCGAGCGGATTCGGCTACTTCAGGAATTTCGGCAAGACCCGCCGGCAGGGCATCGAGATGGGCCTGAACGCCAAGCCCACCGACGGGCTGACCGTGGGTGGCAATCTTATGCTGCTCGATGCGACCTACCGCAGCGCGGAAACGGTGGGTGGCTCGGGCAACAGCAGCAACGACCAGGCGTTGGCCGGCTTCCCGGGCACCGAGGGCAACATCCGGATCAACCCCGGCGATCGCATCCCGATGCTGCCGCGCCGCGTGCTCAAGCTGCATGCGGATTACGCGCCCAACGCGCAATGGCGCATCGGCCTGGACATGCTCGCATCGAGCGGTGCCAACCTGCGCGGCAACGAGAACGGGCTGCATGCAGCCGACGGCGTGTACTACACCGGGCCGGGCCGCAGCGCGGGCTATGCGGTGTTCAACCTGGGTGTGGACTACAAGCCGCGGCCCGGCTTGAAGTTCTTTGTCCAGGTCACCAACCTGTTCGCCCGCAAATACACGAGTGGCGGACAACTGGGCACCAACGGCTTCACGGCCAGCGGCGCCTATGTGGCACGCGGCCTGCCGCAGAACGCCAACGCAGACTATCCAGTGAGCCGGGCCAGCCTGATGTCGCCCGGTGCGCCGCGTGCGGCTTGGGTGGGGATGCGCTACACGTTCGGCAGCTGACGCGCCGCCCGCCTTGCCGGCGCGATCCGGTCGAGCATCAGGCCGGCCGTCGCGTCCCAGCAACCGGCCTTGTCGACCCACAGGGCGTCCACCTTCCACCGGTGGGCGAGCGCCTTCGCGCGCGCGGGGCCGGCCACGAAGAAGACTTTGGTCAACGCATCGGCAACGGCGCCGGTGTCGGCCACGACGGTCACGGCCGAGAGCGCAGGTGGCGAGTACCCGGTGTGCGGGTCGAAGATGTGGTGGTGGCGATGATCGACGCTGAACGCCGTGAGGTTGTCGGCCGAGGTGGCAACGCACCGACCATCGGCCAGCAGCCGCGCGATCAAGGCCGCTTCGTCGTGCGGATCGGCAACGCCGAGCGACCAGGGGTGTGCCTGGCTGTTGTGCCCGAGCGGCGCGAATTCGCCCGCGTCGATCAGCGCATGGCGAATGCCATGGGATGCCAGGACCGCACGGACATGGTCGGCGGCGTAGCCCTGCGCGATGCCGTTGAGCGTGGCGGCCGTCGAGGGCGCATCGAAGCGAATCAGGCGGGGCGTGACGTCGATGGCTCGCCAGTCGACGCGGGCACGCGCCGCGCGCACCTCCTGCGGGTCGGGCAGGCGTCCCGCACGCCGTGCTGCATCGAAGGCAAGCCACAGCGGCTGCACCGTGACGTCGAATGCACCATCGCTGTCGCGCGAGACGTTGTGTGCGATGTCCAGAACCTCGACCAGTTCGGCCGGCGGCGACCGCAGCATGCCGTCGCGGTTCAGGCGCGAGAGTGCGCTGTCGGGCCGGAAAAGGCTCATCTGGCTTTCGATGCGTTGCAGTGCCTGCACGCCCGCATCGAGCGCACGCTCCAGAACGCCGGCATTTCCATGCCCGGCCTTCAGCGACAGCGTGGTGCCGAAACCCAGCATCGAACGCTGTGCCCAGTGCAGCGAGGTCACCGCTGGCGACAGGTCCGGAAAAGCGGCGAGCGCGCCCCATCCCAAGGTTGCGCGCAGCCACTGCCGGCGCTTCACGCGTCGCTCCCGGCCCGCACCGGCAGCGCGCGGATCGCGATGGTCCGGTCGCGCCCCTGGGCGATCAGGGGCGCACAGCGCGTGGGGCTGTCGTGGATCGCCACGCAATCCAGGCACTGAAAACACTCTTCGTAGACGATGTCGCCGCTCGGCTTGATGGCCTGGTACTCGCAGCGATGGCGGCATGTCTGGCAAGGCGTGCCGCACGCCTTGCGGCGCGGAATCCAGCGCAGTAGGCGCACGCGGCCAAGCAGGCCCAGGCCCGCACCCAGCGGGCACAGGTAGCGGCAAAAGCCCTTGTAGATGAACACGTTCACCAGCAGCAGTCCCGCCGCCCATGCGACGAATGGCCACGAGCGCACGAATGCGAGCGTGATCGTGGTCTTGAACGGCTCGATTTCCACCGCGCGGTCGGTCCACGCGGGCCAAGCTACGGCCAGCCCGACGATCACCGCAAGCACCGCGTACTTGACGAGCTTGAGCCGCGCATCGAGGTCGCGGTGCAACTTGACGCGCCGGATGCCCGCGAGCCGCGCCACTTGTGCCACCAGTTCTTGCATCGCGCCGAAAGGGCAGAGCCATCCGCAGAAGGTGCCGCGGCCCCACACCACCAGCGTCACCGCAACAAAGGCCCACAGCGCGAGCGTCATCGGGTCGTAGAGGAAAAAGCCCAGGTCGCGCCGGGCGACGAGCGCCTGGATCAGCGCCGTGATGTTGACGATCGACAGCTGCCCCTGTGCGAACCAGCCGATGAAGACCAGCGTGAAGAGGAGGTAGCCGGTGCGAAAACGCGCGAGCCGTGCCGGACTGGCGACGATCCACTTCGGCCGGCCCAGCACCACCGCCAGCAGCGCCAGCGCGCCGGCCAGCACCGCGAGCTCCCACGCGCGCGAACGCCAGATGCCCTGCCAGCCCTTGTCGTCCGTCTCGGGCACCGTGACCTGATCGGTCGGCAGCGTGTAGGGAACGCCGAAGCTGCGGCTGATGCGCTCCGGGTAGACCATGCCCTTGTCGCGCGTCACGCGCAGCGCAAAGTCCAGCGTGTGCGCAGGGTCGAGGCCGGCGGGGCCGATGACGCGGAAGACCTTCGCGTCGGCGCCGCGCAGGTTGGCCGGCAACCTCAGCGGGTCGTCCAGGTCCAGGTCGCGCAGTTCGAGCGGCAGGTCGCCTTGCTTGAGCGTCAACCGGTCGGGCACGGCGCCGCGCACGAACGTGTCGCCCACGAAGGTGTAGGCGCCGGTGGCGATCACGAGCAGCGCATGGTCACCGTCGTCGATGCGACCGAGCAGGTGGTTCCAGCCGGATCCGGACAGCAGGTTGCGCCCAGCCGCCGGCGTGTTGAGGTAGACGACGTAGAGATCGCAGAAGGTGCTGCCCTCATTGCCGGCCACGGGCCGCTCGACGCCGCTGCCCTCGAAGGCCTTCTCCACCGTGCCTTGCGTGATGCGCAGGTGCTGCACCAGGCCGGCCTTCAGCAACGCGTCCCAGTCCATCGGCGTGTAGGTGTCCTTGCGTACGCGTGCCACCAGGTCGGGATCGCGGCCTGCGGCAAAGCCGAGCCTGGCGCGCGCCACGCGCAGCGCGGACGAGAGCAGGCTCTGGTTCAGGATGCGCACCGAGGCCGTGGCCTTCGCCACGCCGTCGATGTAGACGTTGGCGCTGCCGCGTTCCTCGCCGCGGTTGGTGTTGGAGCCGATCTTGATGCTCTGCTGCAGCGACAGGCCCTTGTACTGGTCGGCAAAGCGGAACAACGGCGCCTCGCCCAGTCCCTCGAGAAACACGGGCTCGTGGTGCGACAGCACGCGCACGTCGAGAAAGAGGCCCTTGGGATCCAGTGCCACGAGCAGGTTGAACGGCACGCCCGAGAAGCCCGGAATCGGCGCGAAGTCGATCGACTCGAAGACGTAGCCGGCCAGGACGGGCGTGGTCACGTCCTGCTTGAAGATGGGCCACACGGGCAGTTGCGTGTCTTTCTCTCCGACCGTCAACGGCGGTGGAAAGGCCTTGCGCATGTCGGCGCGCGTCATCACGCCGGCCTGCGCGCCACATGCGAAGCCGATCAGCGTGGCCAGCAGCCAGGACAGCAGGCCACGCATCGGCATCAGACCGGGCCCAGGCCCAGCCGCTCGACGGTGCGCTTCTCGGCCGCGTAGGCCTGGCGCATGCTGCGACTATAGTCGGCGCTGTCGAGGTAGGCCACGTCCTGGTCGAAGCGGCCCAGTTCGGCGATGTGCCGCGGGTCGAACAGCGCGGCCTTGAACGCATCGTGCAGCCGCCGCACGACCGGCTCGGGCATGCCGCGCGGTCCCGCCAGGCCGTAGGGCGACATGGCGACGATGCCATGGCCGAGCTCGTTCATCGTCGGCACCTCGGGCCATCGCTTCGACCGGCTCGCGCCGAAGGTGGCCAGCAGGCGCAAGCGGCCCGCGTCGACGTACGGCACGAAGCCGTTGGCATTGACGCCGACCATGACCTGACCCGCCGACAACGCAATCATCTGCTCGGCCGTGCCCTTGTACGGCACGTGGATGAAGCTCAGCCCGTGTCTTGCGAACAGCTCGTCCATCACGACGTGGGGCGTGGTGCCGACGCCGTTGGTCGCCAGGGTCAACTGGCCCGGCCGTGCCGCGGCACAGGCCAGCAGGTCGTCCACGCTGTGCAGCGGGCTGGCGGCCGGCACCAGCAGGCCGAAGGTTACGCCGCTCACCTGCAGGACTGGCGTGGTGTCGCGGATCGGGTCCCACGTCACCTTCTGTGTGAACGGTGCGCGAAACACCGGCTGCGGCATCTGCGCCAGCGTGTAGCCATCGGGCAGCGCCTGTTGCAGGACGGGCATGGCCAGCGTGCCGCCGGCACCGCCGCGGTTCTCGATGACGATGCGCTGGCCCAGCCGGTTGCCGGCCAGTTCCGCCAGCAGGCGCAAGGTGAGGTCGGTGCCGCCGCCCGCGGTCCATGGCACCCAGAGCGACAGGGGGCGGCGCGGGAACGGCGCATCGCCCGGTTGCGCGCGCGTGCGCCCCGTTGCGAGTGCCGCCACGGACGCCGCAGCGAGGAGCAGGCCGCGCCGAGTGCTCATGTGGCACCTCGCTGCGTCAGGCCGCCGAAGCCGCGTTGGGGGTCGTAGCCCCAGCAGGCCAGCGCGAAGCACACGGCGAGCGTGGCCAGCACGACGATCGGGGCGACGCCCGGATCCTTGCCGTAGAGCGCGAAGCGAATCCACTCGACCGCATGCGTGAACGGATTGAACTGCGCCACGCGATACACCCAGGTCGCGCCCGATTCCTCCAGCTTCCACAGCGGATAGAGCGCGGTGGAGAGAAAGTACATCGGAAAGATCACGAAATTCATCGTGCCGGCGAAGTTCTCCAGCTGCTTGACGTAGACAGACAGCAGCAGGCCCAGCGATGCCAGCATCAGGGCGCAGGCCAGCGTGGCCAGCAGCGCATGCAGCAAGGCGAGCGGCTGCATCGGCAACGTGGTGCCGAGCAGTGCCGCTACCGCGACGAACGCCAGCACCTGCACCAGGCTCAGCAGCGCAGTGGCCAGCATCTTCGAGAACAGCAGCCACCACCGCGGCAGCGGCGCGGTCAGCAAGAGACGCATGAGGCCCATCTCGCGGTCGTACACCATCGCAAGGGACGACTGCATGCCGTTGAACAGCAGGACCATGCCGATCAGCCCGGGCGCGATATAGAGGTCATAGGGGATGTAGGTGTCGTAGGGCGCCACGATCGCCACGCCGAAGACGTTGCGAAACCCCGCCGCGAACACCGCGAGCCACAGCACCGGGCGCACCAGCGCCGACACGAGGCGTGCCTTTTGCTGCCAGAACTTGACCAGCTCGCGCATGACGATCGCGCGCAAGGCCTGCATGGCGTGCCTGGCCTGGCCGTGGCGCGCGTCGGTCGTCATGGCGCGGCCTTGCAGGGCGATTCCGGCGCGTCGGTGCCGAGCGTGTCCAGCACATTCTTCGCGTGCATGACGCCGTCCACCGGCGCGGTGCCAATCACCGCGACGCCGTCGCTCAGCAGCATCGGCTGGCGCAGTTGATGGTCCCAGGAACGGAAGCTCAGGCGCACGCCTTTCACGCCGTCGAGTGCGAAGTCGGGCGTGTTGAGAACGGCATTCAGGCCCGCGGCAGCGATGTGTGCCGGCCGCGTCAAGGCGGCTTGAAGCACGGCCTTCGTTGCGACGTAGGCCGCCCAGTCGTGGCTGGTCATCGGGCGCCGCGCGGCACGGGCGAAGCGGCGGGCAAGCTGCGGCGCGCCGTAACGTTCGAAGTTCGGGGCCCAGGCTTGCGCGGTCATGCCGGCATCACCGACCACGGGGCGCGGCAGCGCGATGCGATAGGGCAGGGTGCGTGCGAATTCGCCGTCGCTGTCGATCACCCACACCACGTCGTAATCGCCGCCCGCCACCGCGGAGCCGGTCAGCAGCAGGGGGTTGGCCAGGTCGCGTTCGCGCGGGTCGGCAGAAAGCCTGAAGCTTTTCGTGGCGACCTGCCTGAGGCCGTAGCGCTTCAAGGCAGCCTGTGCCAGGGCGAGGCCGGTCGCGTCTTCGGCGCGGGGGCCGGCGAGCAGGAGCACACGCATCCACTTGCGCCAGAGCAGTGCCTGTGCCAGCGCGTCCGCACGCATGCGATCGCTCGGCAGCGTGTGAAAGAGGTTGCTGCGGCAGCCTTGCTGGCGCGGCGCGTCGGCGCTCTCGCCGACGTTGAGGACGGGCATCGCGGTGGCGGCCGATGCGGCGGCGATCCATGCGGCGGGAAGATCGAGCAGCGCGGCGTTCGCGCCGGCCTTGTCGAGCTGGCGCAGTTGCACAGCCGCATCGTCCGCCGACTTCGTGTCGCGCACGCTGACGACAGTCTTCAGGCCAGCCGCCTCCAGTTCGAACCGGCTTTCCTGGATGGCCATGTCGACCGCGTCGCGCACACGCCCGCCGGGCTGGCCTGGATAGGCGAGCGCCACGCGCGCGGGGTCCAGCCGGTCGTCGTCGGCGCGTTGCACGATGCCGATCGCCAAGGTGGCGGCGCCGGCATCACACATCGTGGCCACAGTGAGCACGAGCAGTCCGCAGATGCCGCGGCGCCGCCGGGCGAACAGACGGCTAGTCATCGACCACGACCGTGTGCGGCACGCGGCCCACTGCAATGGTCCGCAGGGGCTTGGCGGTGGCGGTGTCGATCACGGTCATGTCGTCCGACAGGCCGTTGGCCACGAAGAGCCTGGAGCCATCCCGGTTGGTTGCCACGCCCCACGCCCGCTTGCCCACGAGGGCCAGGGCCGTGGTCTTGCGCGATGCGATGTCAACGAACGCCACATGGTTGGCACGGCCCAGCCCGACGTACATCGTCCTGCCGTCGCGCGACAGGGTGATGCCCACTGGCGTGATGTCGTCCGGGCGCATGCCCTTGACCTCGAACGCCACCGTCGCAATCACTTTCAGGTCGCCGGTGGCGATCACGCTGACGCTGCTGCCCAGTTCGTTGGTCACCCACAGTTCGCTGGCATCTGACGAAAACGCGAAGCGCCGCGGGCGCTTTCCGACAGGGATGTTCTTTATCACCTTGAGCGTGGCCGTGTCGACGACATGCACCAGGTTCGCGACTTCCGAGGAGACATACACGCGCCGGCCGTCAGGCGACACCTTCACGCCCTCGGGCTCCTTGCCGACCGGCACGGAGCGGATCAGTTTTTTTGCCGGCAGGTCGAACACGTTGAGCGCGCCGTCGTCCTCGGCCGACACGTAGGCGGTCTTGCCGTCGGCCGACAGGTCGAACACCTCGGGGTCGTCGCCGAGCGGCACATGGCCGAGGGACTTGCGGGTCGCCAGGTCGAAGAGCTCCGCGCGGCCTGAATCGCTGCAGGCCACCATCAGCTGCGTGTCGCTATTCAGGCGCTGCATGTGGCGTGGGCGCTTGCAGGTCGGCATGCTGCCGACGACGGCCAGCGTCTTCAGGTCGACCACGGCGATGGCGTTGTCCTTCTCGCTGGAGACGAAGGCGAGTCCGCTGCCTTTGGCGACGGCTGGCGGCGCGGCCATCGCCGCGACGAGCCCGAACAGGAGGAGAGAGGATCGGATCATGCGGTCTTTGTCTCGTGGTTCGTTGTGGTCTGCGGTGCCGGCTTCGGGCGGCGCGCTCTATCGGGTCGCGTTCAGGAAGGCCGCCTCCAGCGTGTCACCGTCGAGCGCGGCCGTGACCTCGGCCGGCGGCCCCTCGGCCAGCAAGCGGCCCCGGTGCAGCACCAGCACACGGTCGGCATGCTCGGCTTCGGACACCAGGTGCGTGGCCCACAGCACCGTCACGCCGCGCTCGCGCACTTCCTGCTGCAGACCGTCGATCAGGTCGCGGCGCGACTTGGGGTCGAGGCCAACGGTGGCTTCGTCCATCAGCAGCAGGTCGGGCCGATGCAGCAGGGCGCGCACCAGTTCGACCTTGCGCCGGTTGCCGCCCGAGAGCTCCCGCACGCTGCGCTGCATTTCCGCCAGGAGCCCGAAGCGCGCGGCCTCGAAGGCGATGCGCTCGCGCGAGCGATGCCGCGGCAGGCCTTGCAGGTCGGCATGGAACTGGAGGTTGCGCGCCACGCTCAGGTCGAGGTCGAGGGACTGCTGCTGAAAGACGACACCGATGTGCGCGAGCGCGCGGCGCGCGTCGGTGCGCATCGACAGCCCGGCGATTTCGACATCGCCTTCGTCTGCTGCGAAGAGGCCCGTCAGCACCTGGAACAAGGTCGACTTGCCCGCGCCGTTCGGCCCGAGCAGGACGACGAAGCCGGCGCGCGCGATGGACAGGGTCAGCGCATCCAGCGCAACGCGCTGGCCGTAGCGCTGCGTGAGGCCCTGGATCTTCAGCATGGGGCGGTGCCCGCCGTGCCCGCCGCGCTGCAGTCCAGCGAGTTCTCGTCGCTGCGAAACAGCATGTCCGCGCCGCGCCGCGCGCCCGGCACGAAGCGCAGCAGTTGCACCGTCGCATCGTTCGCATGCCGCGTGGCGGCGGCATCGAGCATGTCGTCGATGCGCCCGCGATCCGGGCTCTTCGGGCACACCGGGTCGGTGGCCGCCGCGTTGCCGGTGACCAGGAAAGCCTGGCAACGGCAACCACCGAAATCACGGTGCCGCTCGTCGCAGCTGCTGCAGGTCGAGCCCATCCAGGCGTCGCCCCGGTAGCGGTTGAACGCCTCGCTGTCGTGCCAGGCCGCGCGCACCGACACGTCCCGCAGGTTCGGTAGTGCCGGCCCCGGCAGCATGCGGGCACTGTGGCAGGGCATGGCCACGCCGTCCGGCGCGACCACCATGAACACCGCGCCCCAGCCGGCCATGCAGGGCTTGGGCTTCTCATCCGCATAGTCGGGCGATACCCAGAGGATCTTCATCCGTCCGGCCAGCCTGTCGCGGTGCGCATCGACCACGGCCTCTGCCTCGCGCAACTCGGTCGCCGTGGGCATCAGCGCGGCCCGGTTGAGCCAGGCCCAGCCGTAGTACTGCGTGTTCGCCAGCTCGAGGAAGTCCGCACCCATCTGCTCGGCCATGCCGATGATGCGATCGACGTGCTGCAGGTTGAAGCGGTGCATCACGCAGTTCAGCACCATCGGATAGCCCTCGGCCTTGATGATGGCTGCGACCCTGGACTTCAACTCGAAGGTCTTGGTGGAGCTGAGAAAGTCGTTGAGTTCGCGCGTGGAGTCCTGGAACGAAAGCTGTACGTGGTCCAGTCCCGCTGTTCGCAGGGCCTTTGCACGCGCGCTGGTAAGCCCGACGCCCGACGTGATGAGGTTGGTGTAGAAGCCCAGGCCGCGTGCATGCGCCACGAGTTCCTCCAGGTCGGGTCGCAGCAGCGGCTCACCACCCGAGAAACCCAGTTGCACCGCGCCGAGCGCACGCGCCTCGGCCAGCACGCGCTTCCAGCTTGCGGTGTCCAGTTCTTCGCCATGGCGCGCATAGTCGACCGGGTTCGAGCAGAACACGCAGTGCAGCGGGCAGCGGTAGGTCAGCTCCACCAGCAGCCACAGCGGCGGCTTTGTCGTGCGATCGATCGGCGCTGCCATCGGCTTGCCTACTGCAGCCAGCTGCGCTGCAGCGCCTGGCTCAGGAAGACGACCACATCGTCGTGCAGCGGCGTTTGCGCGAACACGACTTCCAGCTCGGCGACGATCTCGTCCACCGTGCGTTTTCCATCGCAGCGCTGAAGGATCTCGGCCGCCGGGGCGTTCAGGCGCACCATGCCCTCGGGGTAGAGGAGGACCCAACTGTCCTGCGTGGGCTCGAACTGCATGCGATAGAGGGGCGACATGCGGGGGCGGGCGTCGGGCGTGATCATGGTCGTTGGGCCAGTGGCATGTCGTCGGGAAAGCCAAGCTCGATGGCGTCGAGCATCGACCACAGGATGTCGAGCTTGAATCGCAGGATGGCCAATGCGCGGTCTTGTCGGACCCGCGTGGTGCACCAGCGGCGCGCCACGTCCAGGCCATGTTCGACGTCACGCGTGGCCAGCGGAATGCGGCTTCGAAAGTAGGAAAGGCCCTCCACGTCGATCCACGGATACAGCGTGGGCCAGCCTGCGAGGCGATCCGCGTGGATCTTCGGCGCGAACATTTCCGTCAGCGACGAGATGGCGGCCTCTTGCCAGGGTTGCTGTCGCGCGAAATTGACATAGGCATCGACCGCGAAGCGCACGCCCGGTCGCACGTGGCGATGCGACCAGAGGTCGGCGGGGTCCAGGCCAACGGCTTCGCCGAGCCGGGCCCAGGCCTCGATGCCGCCCGCGTCGTCGCCTTCGAAGTCGCCGTGGCCGTCGTGGTCGAGCATGCGCAGGATCCAGCGTCGACGTTCGGCGCGGTCGTCGCAGTTGGACATCACGGCCGCGTCCTTGCGCGGGATGCTGACCTGATAGTAGAAGCGGTTGGCGACCCAGGCGCGCACCTGGAAAGGCTGCAGTTCGCCGAGATTCAACCGCTGGTTGAAGCGGTGGTGGATGTGATAGCGCGACTCGCAGGCGCGCAACCGCGACTCGAATTCGTCGAAGGCCCACAGGCGCTGCAACGCATCGCGCGCGGCGGCGCGTGGGCCGGGAAGGGCGGTCGTCAGTGATGGGATCACAGCGTGATCTCCATGCCGTCGTATGCAACCTCGATGCCATGGCTGTGGAGGGCGAGCCGCTGTTCGCTGGCTTCGTCGAGGATCGGGTTGCTGTTGTTGATGTGGATCAGCACCTTGCGCTGCGCGGCGGTGGCGAGCATCACGTCGACCATGCCCGGGCGGCTTCCGTCTCCGGTTTGCGGCAGGTGGCCCATCTCGCTGGCCGTCTTGCGACCGAGGCCGGCCTGCTGCATTTCGTCCTCGGTCCAGAAGGTGCCGTCGACCAGTAGGCAGTCCGCATCGTGCATCCACTGCAGTTCGTCCGCGCCGACCTGCGCCAGCCCGGGCGAGTAGAACAGAGTGCGGCCCTCGTCGAGGTCCTCGATGAGCAGCGCGATGTTGTCGCCCACCGTGTGCTCCCGGCGATGCGGCGAATACGGAGGCGCCTTGCCCGGGATGGCCACGGCCGTGAAGCGCAGCGATGCGAATCCGTGGACGGTGAAGGGCGCGCTCGTCGTGTTGCCGGCCACCGGCAGCATGTGCCAGCGTGTGCCGCAATAGTGTTCGAGCACGCCGAGAATGGGAAAGACCGTGGTCAGGTCCTCGAAAACGCAGGGCGTGGCGTAGACGTCGATGCACGGCCCTTCACGCATGCCGAGCAGGCCCGTGACGTGGTCGATCTGTGCGTCCATCAGGACCACCGCCTTGATCGGCGTGTCGCGCAGGCCGTGGCGCGGGTGCAGCTGCGGATGACTGCGCAACTGCTGCCCGATGTCGGGCGAGGCGTTGAGCAGCACCCACGATTGACCGTCGGCCGACACCGCGATCGAACTCTGCGTGCGTGCCTGCGCCGTGAGCCCTCCCTGGCGTTGGCCGGCGCACTGCCGGCAATTGCAGTTCCATTGCGGAAAGCCGCCGCCGGCGCCGGATCCGAGCACGAGTATTTTCATGGGGGAGAAGGAGTTCGGGCCGGCGGCGCTGCGATGCAGCGCCGCCGACTCGCAGTTGCTCAGCGGTGCGAGATGTACATCGTGATCTCGAAGCCGAAGCGCATGTCTTCGAACGCGGGTTGCGACCATTGCATGGGAAGTCTCCTTGGAGCAGAACCGGCCCGGCGGGATTGCCTGGTGGTCCGTTCCCTTCCGCAAATCGCATGCCCGCGGCGATGTGGCGCAGCAAGCACCGCGAAACTGGTGGTAGCCCTAATGCCGATGGCTTCGCAGAGCCTGGATACGGCGCCGGAAAGCCTGCCGCGTCGGATGCCGGCGGGCAATGTTCCAGGCTGGTACAGCACCGTGCAACGGCGGTACAGGGAAGTCCCTTAGGACCGTTGGGACCGTGGCGACCGGCGCGCCCTCCCTATTTGCCCCAGCGCAGCTTGCGGTAGATCGTGTTGCGACTGATGCCCAGGCGTTTCGATGCGACCGAGATGTTGCCGTCGGCGGCCGCAAGTGCGTTGCGGATCAGCTCCACTTCGGCCTCGCCCAGCGTTTGTCGCATGGCCGATTTAAGTGCGTTTTGCTGGGGCACGGGCGCCATGCCCGGCGCCACGGTGGGCTCTTCCGGTAGCGCGGCATGCGCAGTCGGCGCAGCCAAGGGCGCCGCGTCGGCTTCGGCGGGTGCCACGGGCGCGGCCAGGGACGCGACGGGTACGTGGACATGGCGTGCACCGCGCACGTCTTCCAGGAAGTCGTCCGACAGATGGTGCTCCATGATCTGTCCTTCGCCTGCCGCCATGACCGACGCCGTGCGCAACATGTTCGCCAGCTGCCGCACGTTGCCTGGCCAGGCATAGGACTTGAAAAGCGACATCACCTGCGGGCTGATGTCCGGCGTGGCATGTGGGCACTCGGCCAGCAGGATGCGGCGGGCGACCACATCGAGATCGTGGCGCTCGCGCAGCGCGGGCAGCTTCACCACGAGGCCGTTCAGGCGGTAGTACAGGTCTTCGCGGAACGAGCCGGCCTCGATCATGTCGCGCAGCTTGCGGTGCGTTGCGCCGATCACCGCGATGTCCACCGCGATCGATTTGAGGCTGCCCAGCGGCGTCACGTTTCGCTCCTGCAGCACGCGAAGCAGACGTGCCTGCAAGGGCAGCGGCATGTCGCCGATCTCGTCCAGGAAGAGGGTGCCGCCGTTGGCCTGCACGATGCGCCCGACCGCACCCTTGCGGCGTGCCCCCGTGAAGGCACCTTCTTCGTAGCCGAACAGTTCGGCCTCGATCAGCGACTCGGGGATCGACGCGCAATTGACCGCCACGAACGGCTGCTTGGCGCGGTCGGAGTCCTGGTGCACCGCGCGCGCCAAAAGCTCTTTGCCCGTGCCGGTTTCGCCGAGGATCAGCAGCGGGATGTCGCGGTTGATCACGCGCTGCACCTTCTGCACCAACGCCGCGATCTGGGGGTCGCCGGTGTTCAGGTAGTGCAGGCCCGAGAAAAGCGTTCCACCTGCGGAATGGGCGGCA
>Ga0307405_10000181_pt1 | contig 23272 bp, 22 predicted proteins | sample 322Cmetagenome_2_FD_203311 | JGI IMG/M metagenome (GOLD analysis project Ga0307405, IMG submission 203311) | Maize rhizosphere microbial communities from greenhouse at UC Davis, California, United States - 322HYB-C-1 | ecosystem: Host-associated > Plants > Roots > Rhizosphere > Soil | place...
GGATGTGGTGCTGGTGGACATGGCCTGGAAGCTGAACAAGAACGTCAAGGTGTTCAGCCTCGACACCGGTCGCCTGCACCCGGAGACCTACCGGTTTATCGAACAGGTGCGCGACTTCTACAAGATCGACATTGAACTGATCTCGCCGGACCAGAGCAAGCTGGAACCCTTCGTCAAGGAGAAAGGCCTGTTCAGCTTCTACAAGGACGGCCATGGTGAATGCTGCGGCGTGCGCAAGATCGAGCCGCTGCGCCGCAAGCTTTCCGGCGTCAGCGCCTGGGCCACCGGCCAACGCCGCGACCAGAGCCCAGGTACCCGCAGCCAGGTGGCGGCGCTGGAAATCGACACGGCCTTCTCCACCCCGGAACGTACCCTGTACAAGTTCAACCCGCTGGCGCAGATGACCAGCGAGGAGATCTGGGGTTACATCCGCATGCTGGAGCTGCCATACAACAGCCTGCATGAGCGCGGCTTTATCAGCATCGGCTGTGAGCCGTGCACCCGGCCTGTGCTGCCGAACCAGCACGAGCGCGAAGGGCGCTGGTGGTGGGAGGAAGCCACGCAGAAGGAATGCGGGCTGCATGCCGGGAATATCATCAGCAAGGCTTGAAGTTGATGCTGTAAAAAATGTGGGAGGGGGCTTGCCCCCGATAGCGGTGGGTCAGCCAGTTCAATAGTTGCTGACACACTGCAATCGGGGGCAAGCCCCCTCCCACATTTTGTCTTGTGCTGAATGTTAGAGATGTACACATAGATGTAACCATCGGTGCCATTTATGTGTGCAATTTCTCTTCAGCCGCACCATAACGTAACACCTCTCCCCTCCCGTCGATTGACCTGGCGAATCACAGGCTGACAGCGCAAAAATAAATAGCTGTTCAATCGGTCAATTTATATTTCTTCAAATTCAGCCAGTTATTTAACTAACCTATAAAAACGAAATTACCCAGAACTTTCATAGATCCAAAGCTGGCACGCATGTGGCTTAAGGTGAAATACGCTTTGTATACAATAAATACAAAACCTACATACACTTTTCCATCTGCAGCGCCCCGGCAGATGTGCTGGAGCCTGCCGGAATGCGTACAAGCCTCTCGAACAACATCGCACTGGATCTGCCCTCCTCCGCCCTGAACCCGGACGCCGCGAGCCCCGGCCCCCTGGTGCTCAGCCCGCGCCTGCACAACAAGGACCTGGCGCCCACCAAGATCGAAGGCCGACGCTGGGGGCGCTACAGCATCTTCGCGCTGTGGACCAATGACGTGCACAACATCGCCAACTATTCGTTCGCCATCGGTCTCTACGCGCTGGGCCTGGGCGGCTGGCAGATCCTGTTGTCCCTGGGCATCGGCGCGGCGCTGGTGTACTTCTTCATGAACCTGTCGGGGTATATGGGCCAGAAGACCGGCGTGCCGTTTCCGGTGATCAGCCGCATCAGCTTCGGCATTCACGGTGCGCAGATCCCGGCGTTGATCCGCGCCGTGATCGCGATTGCCTGGTTTGGTATACAGACGTACCTGGCGTCGGTGGTGTTCCGCGTACTGCTGACGGCGATTCATCCGGGCTTTGCCGACTATGACCACAACTCGATCCTGGGATTATCGACTCTGGGTTGGGCCTGTTTCGTGGCGATCTGGTTCGTGCAACTGGTGATCCTGGCTTATGGCATGGAGATGGTGCGCCGCTATGAAGGCTTCGCCGGACCGGTGATTCTGCTGACGGTGGCGGCGCTGGCCGGTTGGATGTACTTCCAGGCCGGCGGCAACATTGCCTGGTCGATCCGCGAACCGCTGAGCGGCGGCGAGATGTGGCGCAATATCTTTGCCGGTGGCGCGTTGTGGCTGGCGATCTATGGCACGCTGATCCTCAACTTCTGCGACTTCGCGCGCTCTTCGCCGTGCCGCAAGACCATCCTCGTCGGCAACTTCTGGGGCCTGCCGGTGAATATCCTGGTGTTTGCCGCCATCACTGTGCTGCTGTGCGGCGGGCAATTCCAACTCAATGGCCGAGTGATCGAAAGCCCGACTGAAATCATTGCAGCCATCCCCAATACCTTCTTTCTCGTGCTGGGCTGCCTGGCGTTCCTGATCGTCACCGTGGCGGTGAACATCATGGCCAACTTCGTCGCGCCGGCCTTTGTGCTGAGCAACCTGGCGCCCAAGTACCTGAACTTCCGCCGCGCCGGCTTGATCAGCGCCACCGTGGCCGTACTGATCCTGCCATGGAACCTCTACAACAGCCCGTTGGTGATCGTGTATTTCCTCTCCGGCCTGGGCGCGCTGCTGGGGCCGCTGTACGGGGTGATCATGGTCGATTACTGGCTGATTCGTAAAAGCCAGGTGGACGTGCCGCAGCTGTATAGCGAAAACCCGAATGGCGTTTATTACTACAGCCGTGGGGTGAATATGCGTGCCGTGGCGGCGTTTATTCCTGCAGCCGTGATCGCCATCCTGCTGGCGCTGTTGCCCGGATTTGCCAGCGTCTCACCGTTTTCCTGGTTGTTTGGCGCCGGTATTGCAGGGTTGCTGTACCTGCTGATCGCCAAGCGCCAGCCGTTCTACGCCGATGTCAGCGGCGAAAGCATTGCCGTCGATAACGTCAGTCACTGAGTAAGGACATTCCATGCGTATCCTTGTGGTCAACGTCAACACCACCGAATCCATCACTGAAACCATCGCTCAGCAGGCGCGGTCCGTGGCCTCGCCGGGCACCGAGATTGTCGGGCTCACGCCCTACTTCGGCGCGGAGTCGGTGGAGGGCAACTTTGAAAGCTACCTGGCCGCCATCGCCGTGATGGACCGGGTGATGGCCTACGACCAACCGTTCGATGCGGTGATCCAGGCCGGCTACGGCGAGCACGGCCGGGAAGGCTTGCAGGAATTGCTGAATGTGCCGGTGGTGGACATCACCGAAGCAGCAGCCAGCACCGCAATGTTCCTGGGCCACGCCTACTCCGTGGTGACCACCCTGGACCGCACCGTGCCGCTGATCGAAGACCGCCTGAAACTCGCCGGCCTGTACCAGCGCTGCGCCTCGGTGCGCGCCAGCGGCATGGCAGTGCTGGAACTGGAAGAAGACCCGCTGGCCGCCATGGAAGCCATCGTGCGCCAGGCGGAACTGGCCATCCGCGAGGACAAGGCCGAAGTGATCTGCCTGGGTTGCGGCGGCATGGCCGGGCTGGATGAGCAGATTCGCCAGCGCACCGGGGTGCCGGTGGTGGATGGGGTGACGGCGGCGGTGACCATTGCCGAATCCCTGGTGCGGCTGGGGTTGTCGACGTCGAAGATCCGCACTTACGCGACGCCACGCCCGAAGCAGGTGATTGGCTGGCCGACTCGGTTCGGCCGCTGACCGGCACCTGCTTTCAGATTGCGCTGAACCTCTGGCCCAGCTTCTTCTCGGCAAACTGCTCGATGATGAAATCCACAAACGCCCGGGTCTTGCCGGGCAGCAGTTTGTGCTCGGCGTAGTAGATGGAAATATTGCCGTCGTCGACACACCAGCCGGGCAACACGCGCGCCACCGCGCCACTGTCGAGGAACGGCACGGCCATGGGCATGCTCACCAGCGCAATCCCCAGGCCCTGGGCGCTGGCACAGCAGGCGGCTTCGGAGTCGCTCATGGTCATGCCGGGCTTGAGCACCAGCGGGCGGTGTTCACGTTCGACACTGGTCAACTGCCAGGACCGGATACGCCCGGTTTGCGGCGAGCGGATCAGAATGCCCTTGCAGCGCGACAAGTCTTCGGGCTCGCGCACCGGCGGGCGCTGCGCCAGGTAACCCGGCGAGGCCACCAGCACCCGATGCGCCGGCGCCAGCTTGCGCGCCACCACCCCTTGGGGCAGCTCAAAACCGCCACCTATAGCGGCATCGAAGCCCTGGCCGATCAGGTCCACCTGGCGGTTATCGAAATGCCAGTCCGGGCTGATATCCGGAAAGCGCGCCATGAACGCCCCCAGCAACGGCACCACGTAGCGATTGCCAAACACCGTGCCCATGCTGACCTTGAGCGTGCCCACCGGCCGGCCTTCGGCGCTGGCCAGGTTAGCCACGGCATTCTGGATGGTGGTGAGGCTGCCACTGACTTCGGCCAGGAACAACTTGCCGGCTTCGGTCAGGGCCAGACGCCGGGTGCTGCGCTGGAACAGCCGCACGCCGAGGCGCACCTCCAGCTTGGCGACGCTTTTGCCGACCGCCGCCGGGGTCAGGCTCAGGTGCCGGGCGGCCTCGGCAAAGCTGCCACCTTCAGCGCTGCGCACGAAGCATTCGATACTGCCAAAGCTTTCCATGTCGCCCCACTCTAAACTTTTGGTTTACACAGACTATAGCAATCACGGTCTACCGGCAGCGGCGAGCGAGGTCGATACTCGGCTCCAACAACAGGGCATTGCGCCTTGAATGACCAGGAGATCGACATGACCACACACAACCTCAGCGGCAAAGTCGCCTTGATCCAAGGCGGTTCCCGCGGCATCGGCGCCGCCATCGTCAAGCGCCTGGCCGCCCAGGGTGCAGCCGTTGCCTTTACCTACGTCAGCTCGGCCGCCAAGGCTGAAGCCCTGCAGCACAGCGTAATCAGCGAAGGCGGCAAAGCCCTGGCGATTCACGCCGACAGCGCCGATGCCACTGCGATCCGCAACGCGGTCAACGCCACCGTGGAAGCCTTCGGCCGCCTGGACATCCTGGTGAATAACGCCGGCGTGCTGGCCATCGCACCGCTGGAAGACTTCAAGCTGGAAGACTTCGACCAGACCCTGGCGATCAACGTACGCAGCGTGTTTATCGCCACCCAGGAAGCCGCCAGGCATATGGGTGAAGGTGGCCGGGTGATCAACATCGGCAGCACCAATGCCGAACGCATGCCGTTTGGCGGTGGTGGCCCGTACGCAATGAGCAAGGCGGCGCTGGTCGGTTTGACCAAGGGCCTGGCGCGGGATCTTGGGCCGCGTGGCATCACGATCAATAACGTGCAGCCTGGACCGGTGGACACCGATATGAACCCGGCAAACAGTGATTTTGCCGAGAGCCTGATCGGGTTGATGGCGGTGGGACGTTACGGGCATGTGGAAGAGATTGCCAGTTTTGTGGCGTATCTGGCCGGGCCGGAAGCGGGGTATATCACCGGTGCCAGCCTGACTATCGATGGTGGGTTCAGCGCATAACCCAATGTGGGAGCGGCTTGCCCCCTCCCACAGGTTGACCTTGTTGGTTCAGGAGATGGGCGGCAGGCCATAGGCCGCCAGGTCGAAATCCGCAAGCTTGCGGATGATCTGGTCGGCATGCTGGTACTTGCTGTCGGCCATGGCCTCATCGGGCACGGCGATGGCGGTCATATGGGCGGCCTTCGCCGCCGTCACACCAAACGGCGAGTCTTCGAACACCAGGCAATCCTCGGGCGCAACGCCCAGGCGGCGAGCAGCAGTAAGGAAGATGTCCGGCGCAGGCTTGGCGGCGCCGACTTCCGGGTCGTCAGCGGTGACGATGGTGTCGAACAAACCAAACCACTCGCGGTGCAGGGTAGTCTTGTGGCCAAACGAATTGCGCGACGAACTGGTGCCCACGCCAATCGGTATGTTGTGCGCCTTCAAGTGCCGCACCAGCGCCTCCGCGCCGGGCATGCCCAAGGCCTTGGGAAAGCGCTCGCTCATCAGCGGCTCGCGAATTTCGAGGAATTCAGCCGGGGTAATCGGCAGGTCCAGCGCCTTGACCACATAGTCGGCCAAATCCTGGGCGCCGCGCCCGATGATGTGCTGCTTGATGCCCCAGTCGTAGGTTCGTCCGTAGCGTTCAGCGATGATCTGCGTGACTTCGGTGTAGATGCCTTCCGTATCCAGCAATAACCCGTCCATATCGAAAATCACGGCCTTGATCGGACCGACTGCGGTACGCGGTGCATTCATCACTACAAACCCTGGAGGAAGGACTAAATGGATTCAGCACAATAACGGCCTGGGTTGCCTGCAAGCAACCTTCGCGGCCAGGTATTGAGTCGGCACACGCCTGCAATCTGTGTGCGATCAGTGATTCATACCGCGCAACAGTTTTACCCGCTCGCGTGCCATGCGGCCGTCTAGGGTTTGTAGGAACAGAGCGTTCGGCCGATAGCTCTCCTCTGAAAAATACCCCTTGCAAACCTTATAAAAGACTTATTAACTTCTGATGAACTCAATCCACTGGACCCGAAAAGCCGTCAAGCAATTGCTTCGATTGCATTCGTATCATCAGCAACAAGTGCGTGATGCCGTCTTCGTACTTGAACGCATGCCCGACGCAGTCAACGTCAAGGCGTTGGTCAACCACCCCTGCGGTTACCGATTAAGGGTCGGGAGTTACCGAGTCCTTTTCGACTGGGACGGCAATATCCAGGTAGTCAGCATTCAAGAGGTCAAGAAACGTGACGAGCGAACCTACTGCCATACAGATCATCCACAATACGGAGGGCAAGCCAGCGTTCGTGGTGATCCCTTATGAACACTATCTGGCCCGGCAGAACGATCCAAACCTCATCCCCCACGCGGTCGTCAGCCGCCTGGTAGATGGAGCCACTCCGATCCGAGCCTGGCGCGAACACCTGAACCTGACCCAGGAAGAAGTCGCCCTACGCCTGGGGATTTCCCAATCCGCATTTGCCCAGCAAGAGGCGGTGAACAAACCTCGCCGGACGACGCGGGAAAAGATTGCCAAGGCATTTGGCATTAACGCCGTTCAACTGGAGCTATAGCCTCAAACGGGACAGTCCGCGCCTTCAGTCACCTAAAAGCGAAACCAAACATGCTCTATCGTCTAGCCGCAGACAGCCTCGTGCTGTTCCACCTGTGTTTCATCCTGTTCGTACTGTTTGGTGGGCTGCTGGCCCTGAAATGGCGCCCGGTTATCTGGCTGCACCTGCCCGCCGCTGCGTGGGGCGTGGCGGTCGAAGTGTTCCACCTGCCCTGCCCGCTGACCCGCTGGGAAAACCTGTTTCGCCACCTCGCCGGGCAGGACGGTTATGGCGGTGGGTTTATCGAGCATTACATCCTCACGCTGATCTACCCGGCCGGGCTGACGCCACAGATCCAACTGGGCCTGGGCGGGTTGGTGCTGGCGATCAATATTGCGGTGTATGTGCGCTTGATCAGGCGTTACGTACAGGATTGAGACAGCTTCTCTGGTGAAGAATCAGACTCACTCAGTCCCTTCACCGGCGCGCCCCCATGTCCGAAGCCTTCGAAGTCCCCAGCCCCCACGAAAAACACCTCGAACACACCACCGAACATGCCCACGCCCGTGGTGACAGTTTCGCCAGCCGCATCGCCGTCATGACCGCGCTGATGGCCACCCTCGGCGCCATGCTCAGCTACCAGGCCGGCTCCACCGAGAGTGAGGCGGCGATGGACAAGAACAACGCAGCCATCATCAAGACCGACGCCGCCAACCAATGGAACTACTACCAGGCCAAGTCCAGCCGACAGAACCTGGCGGAACTCGCGACCCATATTCCCGGCGTGGATGCCGCCCATTACAAGGATGAGATCGAGCGCTACAAAAGCCAGAAGGAAGAGGTACGCAAGCAAGCGGAAAAACTGGAAGCGACCTCAAAGGAATGGGATGAAAAATCCGAGCAGGCCCTGCACCAGCATCATCGCTGGGCCCAGGCGATGACCGCGATTCAGATCGCGATTTCGCTGGCGGCGATTACATTGTTGACGAGAAGGGAATGGTTGAAGCGCATGTCCTATGCGGCGGCGGGTGTGGCGGTGGTGCTAGGTAGCCTGGCCTGGCTGCATATCTAGCAATTTTACTTGGGCGCGTTGCACTCATCGCTATATAGTAAATGGCATAACGCTACCCAAGGAGAGACCGGTGTCCGCACAACCCAAAGAAGCCGTGGGCGCCGCCTACAGCATTGAATCCATGCGCTATGCCCAGGCCATGACCTGGCAAGCCATCGACCACCTCGCCCAGCGCATCCGCCCCGGCATGCTGGAATCCGAAGCACGCGAATTGGGCAAGCACGTGCTTGCCGAACTCGACATGCAACGCATCTGGCACCCGCTGCTGGTGCGCTTCGGCGCCAACACCCTGAAGACCTTCAAACAACGCTCCGATGGCGACCCGGTGCTGGGCGACAACGACATTTTCTTCATCGACATGGGCGCCGTGTGGCAAGGCCACGAAGGTGACGCCGGCGCGACCTTCGCCACCGGCAACGACGCGGACATGATCGCCTGCGCCAACGCCGCCAAGGAACTGTTCGACCGCGTGCAAGCGCGCTGGATAGACGACCGGGGCGCCGGCCTGGAGCTTTACCGCTACGCCGAAGAACAAGCCCAGGCCATGGGCTGGCAACTGAACCTGGACATCAAGGGCCATCGCGTCAGCGACTTCCCCCACGCCATCCATCGTGGCGGCGACCTGGGTGACTTCGAGCACTACCCGAATGCAGGGCTGTGGATCCTGGAAATCCAGATCGCCCACCCGACCAAGCCCTACGGCGCCTTCTATGAAGACTTACTCGCCTGACCGTTAAAGGAACAGAAATGGAACGCTCCACTGAACACTCTGTGCTGTTGTTTTCCTACGGCACATTGCAGGACAAAACCGTGCAACTGGCCAACTTCGGGCGGGAACTGGCAGGCCAACACGATGCAATGCTGGGCTACGCACAAAGCTGGGTAGAAATCACCGACCCGCAGGTACTGGCCAGCAGTGGCAAGACCCATCACCCGATTGTGCAACCTACCACCGAGGCGGGGGCGCGTATTGAGGGGATGGTGTTTCAGATTTCCGAGCAGGAACTGGCGGCGGCGGATGCGTATGAAGTGGCGGACTACAAGCGCATGGCTGTGACGTTGGCGTCCGGGCTGACGGCGTGGGTGTATGTGCAAGCCTGAAGATGACGTTGCCCAAATCGCCCAAGCTTTAACCTGAGCCCGCGACGTATCATGGGCCAACCTTTCGAGAATGGCCCATGAACCTCAGTATCTTCTACGCACTCGCCGCCGCCGCCCTGTTCGGCGCCAGCACCCCGCTCGCCAAACACCTCGGCCTGGGCCTCTCGCCCGTGCTGCTCGCCGGCCTGCTCTATCTTGGCAGTGGCGTCGGCCTCGCTGGTGTGCGCGTGATTCGTGATCGCGGCTGGAAACCCTCCGGGCTAACCCCTTCGGAATGGCCCTGGCTGCTCGGCGCCATCGCATTCGGCGGCATCCTCGGGCCCGTCGCGTTGATGTTCGGCCTGACCCGCACCGCCGGCGCCACCGCCTCCCTGATGCTCAACCTGGAATCGGTGCTGACCGCCGTTATCGCCTGGGTCGTGTTCAGGGAAAACGCCGACCGTCGCATCGTCCTGGGGATGATCGCCATCGTGCTGGGCGGCGTGGTGTTGTCAGGGGCCGACGGCGGTGGCACCAGCCATGACTGGACGGGGCCGCTGGCGGTTGCCGTGGCGTGCCTGTGCTGGGGGATCGATAACAACCTGACGCGCAAAGTGTCTGCGTCGGACGCGCTGTTTATCGCCGGGGCCAAGGGGTTGATCGCGGGGCTGGTGAATGGCGGGTTGGCGCTTTATCTCGGGGCGCGGATCCCGGGCATGGCGCAGCTGGCGCCTATCTTGCTGGTGGGTTTTCTGGGCTATGGCATCAGCCTGGTGATGTTCGTGCTGGCGTTGCGCGGACTGGGCAGTGCACGCACGGGGGCGTATTTTTCGACTGCGCCGTTCCTGGGGGCCGCGATTGCGCTGCTGTTGTTGGGTGAGTCAGTGACGCTGGCGTTCTGGATTGCCTCAGCGCTGATGGCCGTGGGGGTTTGGCTGCACCTGACGGAGCGGCATGCCCATGAACATCAGCATGACGCGACGGAACACGGGCATCGGCATGTGCATGATGAACACCATCAGCATGAGCACGGGTTTGCGTGGGATCCGGCGGAACCCCATAGCCATGTGCATGTGCACAGTCCGCTGAGGCACAGCCATGCGCATTTTCCGGATGTGCATCATCGGCATCGGCATTGAGGGAGCCCCCACTACCCGACGTAGCGCTGTCGCGCAGCAAACGGGGACCTTTGTGGCGAGCGGGCTTGTCGAAGCGTCGCACCGCCCGCGTTGGGGTGCGAAGCGCCCCTGATGAAGACGAATGAGGTCTATCAGGCACTCCTCTGCGCCTGGTTTTGGGGCTGCTGCGCAGCCCAACGCGGGGCAAGCCCGCTCGCCACAGGAATGCGGTCGCCTGAAATTGCTTATGCAAGGCTCAAGACTTTAGGATGAAATATTAAATCTTAAAAATCAGTAAGCTATTTTAAGTTTGGTAAGCGATGTATTGCACAGCAGCAATAGATTTGAGCAACTTCCTACAAAGCCCTCAGAAGCGCCACTCCTGCTCTTTTTGTCGACACCACCGCGCCTCTGCAGATACTGCTCGATGCCGCGACATATCGACTTCACGCCGTCACCCAAGTCCTGGAGAACCTCGTACTACACAGTGAAATCAGCTGCGATGCCGTTGTTCTGAGCGATTTTGCATTGCTCTGCTCAATCCCTCTACGAGACGGATGCGATTTGCTGGATGTCATAGGGCGACGGATGGATGTGGCGGGCGCGTGATTTAATCCTCACAGACTTTTTCAGAATCCGAAAATTACAAAACCCTGGTTTCTTTCGAAATCAGGGGTTTTGTTTAAAAATCAAATAAATCTTTCCGCTTTTCCTTGTAAAACCAGAGTGCCGGTAGGCCACTCTAGGGGGGATTGGTTTCCGGAGCCCGAAAAAAGGCCCCCGCACCAGGTCAAAGTGTGGGGACCCTTTTTACATAAGCGGCGTTATTCGTAATGCGTCCAGATGAATTTTTGAAAGCCAGCTATCGACCCATAGCAGTCATCTGAACCGCATTGATCGACAGAAATGTCCACCGCCAATCCTAAAATCGTGAAGGTAGCTCATTTCCGGTCTTGATATTCGAAAAGACCTCATCTGGATCTGCCTGACACCAATATCTAAACAGAAGGCGAGGTTCGGTATTTCCGAAATACTGATCAACGGTGCTGTCGGGCGGCACGGTCAATTTAGGTGCTGGCCATTGCTGCGCTAAAACACCTATTGGTTTGTCAGACGACCAAATAATCCAAGTAGCCTTGCCTCCATTGATACCCGGTAAGTAGCCGGCATCTTGTATCACTTCGATTAAGGCGCGCAGCGTTGCTGATGGATCGAGTGTGATCGACGTCGCATGGCTTCCCAGATCTTCTCCTGCATGAACGCTATCTCGATCAATGGCAACTTCCAACGTGACTACTCCTTTTTTACCGCTGTGCTGTCACTAGATCGTCCAGCGTAGAGACATCAACAGCTACCTGTCCACAGCCTGCTTTTGGCCGCAAGCTGACGTTGATCATACCGTGCAAAAGCAGGAAAAAGTGGACGTTAGGCACGAGCCTGTTGAAACTGACGTCGAATTGACCCAGAGGCCTATGCCACACTGCCCCATCCCGTCAGTAAATATCTAGTGCTGGTAATAGTTCACAGGGTAGGATCCTGGATCAGTAAAGTTTCTGTAACAGGGCCAATCCAGCACTGGCGATAATAATCTCAGGCGATATACACGTTTTACCAGAGGTGAAGTAATGCCGTTAGATAAAGATTGGCAGCCAAGTTTTGGGACTATCTTCACGTGGTTCGCCATGGATCGACATGGGCGTATAGCTGTAATGGTGAATAACTGTTTCGGCCCTATCCCTTCGAGCTTGTTGGCTATTCCAGAGCTAGAGAAAAAACTCGACAGTATAAATGAGTTTATGTGGGAAGAGTCGCGTGAGTTTCAAAGTTATCCAAAAAACAAGGAAGGTCAAACTCTTTTAGATATATATAGGTTTCGCAGGGAGCTCAAACCCTCGTCGCGCGGCGAAATGGAACGCATAGTCTTAGAGAGTTCGAACTTTTATCAAGAGCTCACGGAGTATTCAATTCCATCAATAAAAGGCTTCTATGTTTATCACGCGCTAGAAGATTACGTGTCCAGCGAAGACAATCCGATTGGTTATGAGGGCGACGCGGGAATTGGAGACTACTTTCGATATTTGATTCCAACGGCATGCGCTAGCATCGAAGACTTCCCTGAAGAATTAAGGTCACTAATCGCCGTATCCGACACATTAGATTTCACAGTTGACCGAGCCATATTTAGTATGTCAATCAATCAGAGTTTTAAGCGATCTTTTAATCAACAGACGTGAAAGATTAGCAGTTTTTAAAAAGTATTCGTTTCATCGGCTACGCAGTGAAGCGCTCTGGATTTGTAGACAAACGGAGTGTCAGTTATTGGCCGATTGCTGCCTGCGAGGTGATATTCCCTAGGCCTACCGCAGGCACATTATCGCGTCGGTAATCGCTTTTGCATTTGTGTCCAGAGTTGCCGTGGCCATGATTGCGTTATCTGCAGCACTCACTACGCCATTCTCTGGAAGCCACTTAGTGGTCTCTTCAATCGCCGCACCCAAGGCATGCTGAATGTGCAGGAGCAACGTCAAAGCGTGTGCTGCAGCGATATTGCAACCTGAGTTATCTGGCAGTCGTCCTTGATGAGAGTTGCGGAAATCCTAATTCACGCGGGCTAGAACAGTTTTCTGGTCCAAGTGTTGGCTTTTGAGCCCATCATACTTCTTCCGCTAATTTTCACACCAGAACAGGGCGCCAGTCCCATGGCGGTCCCATGAGGGCATTTTTCGGACGCAAAAAACCACAAACCCCCGACTTTCTCTAGGAAAATCAGGGGTTCGCGTTTTCAAAATGTGGCGGTGAAGGAGAGATTCGAACTCTCGATACAATTTCTTGTATACACACTTTCCAGGCGTGCTCCTTAAGCCACTCGGACACTTCACCGTATCTCGTCAAACCAGTTCAGTCTGTCGAGGCGCGCTAATGTAGTCGAAAGCCTTTCTGATGGCAAAGGTTTTTTTCAGAATTTTCATGCGGTTAGATGGGTATGCCGGGATGTGCCCGGCGAGGGGTGGTGATTCTGCCATTCTTGGGCATGGGCGTCCTGTGTCTGGGGCCAGTGTTGCGCCCTGCTCCAGGCCTTCCGGCGTTCTCCCTGCGGGGAAAGTCTGACTGGGCAGTCAGTCACGGCGCTTTACCGGGGCGGGCGTGGTGGGTAACGTCTGCGCATGCGCCTTTATAAACAGCCTCTCTATAACAAATCCTACAAGGAACCGCGTCATGAGTGAGTTGATTGCTTACCACCACCTCGAAGACGGTATCGCGACCCTGACCCTGAGCAACGGCAAGGTGAATGCCATTTCTCCGGATGTGGTCAGTGCGTTCAATGCAGCGCTGGACCAGGCCGAGAAAGATCGGGCGGTGGTGATCATCACCGGCACGCCGGGGATCCTGTCGGGTGGGTATGACTTGAAGGTGATGACAGCCGGCCCCAAAGAAGCCATCGGCCTGGTGACGTCGGGCTCGACATTGGCACGTCGCCTTTTGTCCCACCCGTTTCCGGTGATTGTGGCGTGCCCTGGGCATGCGGTGGCCAAAGGTGCTTTCCTGTTGTTGTCGGCAGATTATCGGATCGGGGTGGAAGGCCCGTTCAGCATTGGCCTGAATGAGGTGGCGATCGGCATGACCATGCACCACGCCGGTATCGAGCTGGCGCGGGACCGTCTGCGTAAATCGGCGTTTCATCGCTCGGTGATCAATGCCGAGATGTTTGACCCGCAAGGCGCGTTGCAGGCCGGTTTCCTCGACAAGGTGGTGGCACCTGAAGAGCTGCAGGCGGCGGCGCTGGAAGCGGCACGTCAGTTGAAGAAGCTGAATATGAATGCCCATAAGCACACCAAGCTGAAGGTGCGTAAGGCGTTGCTGGAGGCGTTGGATGAGGCAATCATCCAGGATCAGGGGCATATCCTGAGTTAATACCTACAACCGGAACATCGAAGCCCGACCTTGCGTCGGGCTTTTTCGTACAAATGAATCCGAAACATCTTTAGCCGCTCTAGCCTGCCTATATCGGCACATGATGAAACATGTGCTTAAACATCGCCCATCTCCTACCTCTTTACGGGTAATTGCCGAATTCAGTGCACATCCGTACACTGCGCCACCTTTTATCCCGATGGGCCGTGTCGATGCTTTTTCTGTTACGCATGTTATTGATGGGCCTGCACTTTATGGTGGCCGGTGTACTGGGCGTGCTGCTCGGGGCCTGCCGGCCATTCAACCCGGACAACAGTCGCTTGTGTGCGCGCCTGTATGCGCTGCCGGCCATGTGGATCCTGCGCCTGAAGGTGAAGACCGATGTCGACTCCCTGCGCAACAAGCCTGGTACGTGTGTGATCATCGCCAACCACCAGTCCAACTATGACCTGTTTGTGCTGGGCACCGTGGTGCCCCATCGCACCGTGTGTATCGCCAAAAAGAGCCTGAAATGGGTACCGCTGTTCGGCCAGTTGTTCTGGCTGGCGGGCAATGTGCTGATCGACCGCGGCAATGCGCACAAGGCACGTCGCGCGATGCTCACCACCACTCATACGTTGCAGCATCAGGACACCTCGATCTGGGTGTTTCCGGAGGGCACGCGCAATCTGGGCAAAGGCTTGTTGCCGTTCAAGAAAGGCGCGTTTCATATGGCCATCGCCGCTGGCGTGCCCATCGTGCCGGTGTGTGTCAGCAATTACGTCACCCATATGAAGCTCAATCGCTGGAACAGCGGTGATGTGCTCATACGCTCGTTGCCGCCGATTCCTACTGTGGGCCTGACTTCGGATGACATCCCGCAGTTGATGCAGACCTGTCAGGCGCAGATGGATGAGTGCATTACAGCGATGGATCGCGAAGTGCAACCTGCCTGAACACCTTCCGGGGGGCCTGGCCTCCCCACGCAAACAAGCTTGCTCGTCACAAAAAGCGAGCACCTGCAGACGCCGCAACGGAACGTCATTCAAGCTAAGCTGCCCAACACCTGTCCTCCTAATAAGAAGTGATCAGCACCATGGGTAGAGTTGTTGCGGCCGCCGTGTACAGCGCCGGAAAGAAAGTCACGGATATCACCCTCGACGAAGGCGCGGCCTGGGCCGCCAAACCCGGGCATTTTGTGTGGATCGGCCTGGAAGAGCCCAACGCCCAGGAGTTGGCCAACCTGCAACGCCAGTTCAACCTGCATGAACTGGCCATCGAAGATGCCCTGGAAAAACACAGCCGCCCCAAGCTGGAAACCTTCGGCGACGCACTGTTTATCGTCACCTATTCACCGGTGCGCGAGAACGGCAAGCTGGAGTTTATCGAGACCCATATCTTCGCCGGCAACGGCTACATCATCACCGCGCGTAACGGCCATTCGGCGTCCTACGGCTTTGTTCGGCAACGCTGTGAGGCGCGGCCGTTATTGCTGGAGCATGGGGAAGATTTCGTACTCTACGCCCTGCTGGATTTTGTCACCGAGAACTACCAGCCGGTCAGCGAGGCGATCCACGCCGAGATCGATGAACTGGAGCACAACGTGCTGTGCAGCTCGCTGAGCGAGCGCGATATCCAGAAGATCCATGGCCTGCGCCGCGACGTGCTGCGACTCAAGCGCTATGTGGCGCCGATGGTAGAGATCAGCCAGGAACTGCAGAAGCTGAGCTTCCCGTTTATCGACAAGAACATGCGCCCGTATTTCCGTGACGTGCAGATCCACGTCACGCGGCAGATGGAAGACCTCACCACCCTGCGCGATATCGCCAGCCAGACCATCGAGATCGGTGTGTTGCTTGAGGCCTCGCGTCAGAGCGTGGTGCAGCGCAAGTTTGCCGCGTGGGCGGCGATCCTGGCGTTCCCCACCGCGGTGGCGGGGATTTATGGGATGAACTTCCAGAACATGCCCGAGCTGCAATGGCACTACGGCTATTTTGCTGTGCTCGGGTTTATTGCGTTCGGTTGCACGGGCTTGTGGGCCAGTTTCAAGCGCTCGGGCTGGCTTTAAACCCGGGCCTCAGGCTTGTGCGCCACGAAGCGCATCATCCATTCCGCCACGGTCACGCCGTGGTGGTCGCGCGCCAGGCTGGCCACGCCGTTTGTGTAGACTTTTTCACCCAGGGTTGTCTGAAGAATCTCCAGCAACTCGCGGGAATAATCATGGATAAATTCCGGGTGCCCCTGGAAGCACAGCACCTGGTCGCCGATGTGATAGGCGGCGAACGGGCAAAACTCGCTGGAGGCGATGACCGTGGCATTGTCCGGCAAGGTGGTGACCTGGTCCTGGTGGCTGATCAATAGCGTCAACTCTGGCACTTCAGGGCTCATCCACGGCGCCTTGGTATCCAGTTTGTAATCGTGAATGCCCATGCCCCAGCCCTGCCCCGCGCGCTCGGCCTTGCCGCCCAGCAGCAGCGCGAGCAATTGATGGCCGAAGCAGATGCCCAGCAACTTGTCGCCGCGCTCATAGCGTTCGAGCAGGTAGGTCTTGAGGGTCTGGATCCAGGGGTCGGTGCCGAAGGAATCGGCCTTGCTGCCGGTCACCAGGTAGGCGTCGAACACTTCGTCGTCCGACGGGTATTCGCCCTGCACCACGTTGTACACAACGAATTCGGCGGCAATCGGCTGCTTGGAGAACAGGCGCTTGAACATCTGCCCGTAGCCTTGGTATTGATCGATCAAGCCTGGACGCAGGATATCGGTTTCCAGGATACAGACGCGTAGCGACATAAAAAATACCTGACACGGTGATGGGAATAATGCACACCCCAGAGCCTGCCTTGAAATACCCTGACAAGGCAAGCCCTGTGCATGCCCAAAACCGTCAGAAGGTCGTGTTCTGCGCAGCTTTGTCGAGCAACAACGCCGGCGGCGAGAACCGCTCCCCATACTGTTCCTCCAGGTAGCGGGCACGGGCGATAAAGTCATTGAGGCCGTACTGGTTGATAAACTGCAACGCGCCACCACTCCAGGCGGCAAAACCGATCCCGAAGATCGACCCCACGTTGGCATCCGCGGTGGACATCAACACGCCCTCCTCTACGCAGCGCACGGTCTCGATGGCCTGGATAAACAGCAAACGGTCGCGCACATCCTGTGCTGAAATGCGCTGGTCGGCTCGCTCAAAGCGCGCTTTCAATTCAGGCCACAAATGCTTCTGCCCGCCCGCCGGGTACTCGTAGAAACCGCCTCCCGCCGCCTTGCCCGCGCGTTTGTACTCGTTCACCAACAGATCAATTACCACCGTCGCCGGATGGCGTGGGACTGTTTTACCTTCCGCCTGCAGATCCTTGGCAGCCTGCTGTCGGATATGACTCATCAGGCTGAGGGACACTTCATCGGACACCGCCAGCGGCCCCACCGGCATACCCGCCTTGCGCGCCTCGGTCTCGATCATCGGCGCAGCCACGCCTTCGCCGAGCATGGCGATGCCTTCATGGGTGAAGGTGCCGAACACCCGCGAGGTGAAGAACCCGCGACTGTCGTTGACCACGATCGGAGTTTTCTTGATTTGCAGGACGAAATCGAACCCTCGGGCCAGGGTTTCGTCCGAAGTGCGGGCGCCCTTGATGATTTCCACCAGGGGCATCTTGTCCACCGGGCTGAAGAAATGCAGGCCGATGAACTTGCCTTGATCCGGCACCGCCGTGGCCAGGCCGCTGATGGGCAAGGTAGACGTGTTGGAGGCGATCACCGCGTCGGCGCCGACCACATTGTGTGCGGCAGCCGAGACCTTGGCCTTGAGTTCACGGTCTTCGAACACGGCCTCGATGATCAGGTCACAGCCGGCCAGATCAGCATCCGAAGCCGTAGGATGAATCCGCGCGAGGGTGGTTTCGCGCTGCTCGGCGGTCAATTGCCCACGGCTGACCTTCTTGTCCAACAGCGCCGTCGAATGCGCCTTGCCCTTCTCGGCGGCCGCCTGGTTGATGTCCTTGAGCACCACATCGATACCGGCGCAGGCGCTGACATAGGCGATGCCTGCGCCCATCATCCCGGCACCGAGTACCCCGACCTTACGCGTCACGTAAGGCGCAAAGCCCTGAGGCCGCGAGCTGCCGGCGTTGATTTCATTGAGTTGGAACCAGAAGGTGCCCATCATGTTTTTCGCCACCTGCCCGGTGACCAATTCGGTGAAGTAGCGGGTTTCAATCACATGTGCGGTATCGAAATCCACCTGCGCGCCTTCCACGGCGGCGCAGAGGATTTTCTCCGGGGCCGGGAAGCAGCCGTTGGTTTTGCTGCGCAAAATCGATGGTGCGATGGCGAGCATTTGCGCCACTTTCGGGTGAGACGGCGTACCACCGGGAATCTGATAGGCCTTGTTGTCCCACGGCTGACTGGCCTGCGGATTGGCGAGAATCCATGCGCGGGATTTGGCCAGCAGCTCAGTGCGATCCGCCGCCAGCTCATCGACCCACCCGGCTTGCAGCGCTTGCTGGGGCCGGACTTTCTTGCCTTCGAGCAAATACGGCAAGGCCTTCTCCAGCCCCAGCATGCGCACCATCCTCACCACGCCACCACCGCCTGGCAGCAGGCCAAGGGTGACCTCCGGCAAACCGAGTTGTACCGACTTGTCGTCCAGCACGATGCGGTAATGACACGCCAGGCAGATCTCCCAACCGCCGCCGAGGGCTGCGCCATTGATGGCGGCCACCACCGGCCTGCCGAGGGTTTCCAGGCTGCGCAATTGCGCCTTCAACACCAGGACGCTGGCGTAGAAATCCTGGGCGTGGGCCTTGTCGACCTTGATCAGTTCATTGAGGTCGCCGCCGGCGAAAAAGGTCTTCTTCGCCGAGGTGATAACCACACCGGCAATGTCGTCCTTTTCCGCTTGCAGGCGTGCGACGGTGGCCGCCATTGCCTCACGGTACGCGGCGTTCATGGTGTTGGCGCTCTGGCCGGGCATGTCGAGGGTCAGCACCACGATCTGGTCCTGGCCTTTTTCGTAACGAATGGCAGCGGTCATGACAAATTCCTTGGGCTCAGAGGCGTTCGATAATGGTGGCGATGCCCATGCCGCCGCCGACACACAGGGTGGCCAGGCCGTAGCGCTGCTGGCGCACCTCCAGTTCGTCGAGCAGGGTGCCGAGGATCGCGCAACCCGTGGCGCCCAGCGGGTGGCCCATGGCGATGGAGCCGCCGTTGACGTTGACGCGCGCGGCGTCGATGCCCATGTCCTTGATGAACTTGAGCACCACCGAGGCAAAGGCCTCGTTGACCTCGAACAGGTCGATGTCTTCTACGCGCAAACCGGCCTTGGCCAGCGCTTTACGGGTGGCCGGCGCCGGGCCTGTGAGCATGATGGTCGGGTCGGTGCTAGTGACGGCCGTGGCGACGATGCGTGCCCGCGGTTGCAGGCCCAGCTCGCGGCTCTTCGCTTCGGAGCCGATCAACATCAATGCGGCGCCGTCGACGATGCCCGAGCTATTGCCCGGTGTGTGTACATGGTGGATGCGTTCTACATGGCTGTAGACCCGCAACGCGGTGGCGTCGAAGCCCATCTGCCCCATCATTTCGAAGCTGGGCTTGAGCTTGCCCAGGCCTTCGAGGGTGGAATCGGCGCGAATGAATTCATCATGGTCCAGCAGCACAATGCCGTTCTGGTCCTGCACCGCGATCAACGACTTGTTGAAGGAACCGTCTGCACGCGCCCTGGCGGCTTTCTGCTGGGACTGCAGGGCAAAGGTATCGACATCCTCGCGGGTGAAACCTTCCAGGGTGGCGATCAGGTCGGCGCCAATGCCCTGGGGCGTGAAGTGGCTGTGCATGTTGGTCTGCGGGTCGAGCACCCAGGCCCCGCCATCGCTGCCCATGGGCACGCGGGACATGGACTCCACGCCGCCGACCACCACCAGGTCCTCAAAGCCGGAACGCACTTTCATCGCGCCGAGGTTAACCGCCTCCAGGCCCGAGGCGCAGAAGCGGTTGATCTGTACACCGGCGACGCTGACGGCCCAGTCCGCCACCAGGGCGGCGGTCTTGGCGATGTCGGCGCCCTGGTCGCCCACCGGGGTAACGCAGCCGAGCACGATGTCATCCACCTGCTGGGTGTCGAGGTCGTTGCGTTGTGCCAGCGCGGTGAGCAGGCCGGCCACCAGGTTTACCGGCTTGACGCTGTGCAGGGCGCCGTCGGCCTTGCCTTTGCCGCGGGGCGTGCGTATCGCATCAAAGATCAAAGCTTGGGTCATGACGTCCTCGAACCATTGCGCAGTAATGCCCTTACCTTAGGCCCGATTGACACGGTTTCAATGACGGATGCGCTCATTGCTTTTGACCGCCACGCTCGGACGAACGGTAGGCACCTAAGGTAATTGCTGGATTAATCGTTTTAGCTGTCTAGCCAAGGCATTGGCGCCAAGATGGCGTTATGCCTCATGCCTTTTTAAGCTGAAATGCTGATCAGGTGATATGAAATGGGTCTAAGCCGCGCAGAACGAGGGCTCTAAGGTTCAATCAGTAAGAAGTTGCTGCCGGGTTTTGCTGGAGCAGCTGTAAGAAAAGCGACACGTCACATTGCGATACTCATATTCAACGGCACGCATTTGACGCTCAGGAATAACAACAAAAGGCAGTCAGCCATGTTCAAACATTCGAAAGTACGTCAGGCGGGACTTATTCTGTTCGCCACCACATTGATTCTGATCTTGCCCAACTTGACCAAGGTCATTGGGTGACCTCTTCTTGAGCCTGTTCTTTCCTCAGGATTACCGCTTTTGGCAGCACCTGCCGGGACTTCGTGCATAGCGATCCTGTTGCAGGGGCTGCCTTTTTACCTGCACTTTTCCGCTATCGTGGGCCCTATCGCCACTTAACACGGGGCCGCCGTCTTGAAACCGATCTTCGCATTCCTTGCCTTGTTGCTCGCCCTGCCCGCTTCGGCGGCGCAATTGACCGTCGAGCTGGATCACAGCCGCAAGACCTGGCAGACCGCCGACCTGCTCAAGCATCCGGACGCGCAGACAGTGCAGGTCGTCGATGACGTTTCCTACAAGCGCAACATGACCTATCGCGCAGTACCGCTGGCAGTGCTCCTGCCGGGCCTACAGCCCGATAATCATCTGCAAGCCGTTGCCCTGGATGGCTTCGCCGCCGAACTGACGGCTGCACCGTTGCTGCAAAAAAACGGCGCCCGCGCCTGGCTGGCCGTGGAAGACCCGGTCCACCCATGGCCCCCGTTGGCAGACGGCAAGCCGAGTGCCGGGCCGTTCTACCTGGTGTGGACCGATCCGCAGGCCGGGCATATCAGCCCGGAGCAGTGGCCGTTCCAGATCTCCGCGATCAAGCAGTTGAAGACGGTGGCCGAACGTTTTCCGGCGCTGCTGCCCGACCCGACGCTGGCTGCGAATGATCCGGTCAACCAGGGCTTTGCGCTGTTCCAGAAGAACTGCCTGGCCTGTCACCGCCTCAATGGCGCCGGCGATGCACAGGTGGGGCCGGACCTGAATGTTCCCTACAACCCTACGGAATATTTCAGCGGCGACTTCCTCAAGCGCTATATCCGCGACCCGCAGAGCCTGAGGCACTGGCCGCAGGCGAAGATGCCAGCGTTCGCCGCCAGGGTGTTGCCTGACAGCGAGCTGGAATTGCTGGTGGGGTACTTGAAGCATATGGCGGGGCGTAAACAACACCCCTGATCCCAGCCTGATCTCGGTGGCGAGCGGGTTATTGCTGCTGGACCAGGACCACCGGCGTCGGCGCCACGAATACCTTGGCATGCATCTGCTCATGCCCACCGCCACGGCGCATGCCGCGCACCGGGCAAGCGTCGAGGTAGTCCAGGCCCACGGCCAGTTTCAAATGCCGCTCCGGCCGGGCCAGTTGGTTGGTCACGTCAAAGCTGTACCAGGCGTCATCCAGCCAGGCTTCGGCCCAGGCGTGGCTGGCCAGGTGAGTACTGTCTTCCGTGTACAAATACCCCGACACATACCGCGCAGGAATGCCCAGGCTGCGCGCGCAGGCCAGGAACGCATGGGTATGGTCCTGGCACACCCCCGCCCGCCCTGCGAAGGCCTGGGCGGCGCAGGTGTCGACTTCGGTGGCGCCGGGCGTGTAGACCATCGACTGGTTGAGGGCGTGCATCAGGTCGATCAACGCGGTGCGATCACGACGCTGGTGGCAATGCTGCTGCGCAAAAGCGCGCAGGGCGTCGTCGGGCTCGGTCAGGCGGGTGCAGCGCAGGAACGGAAAGGCTGACTGGCTCTCGTGTTCAGCCTCACGCAGCTCATCGATATCCACCTGGCCACGGGCGCCAATGATGATGGCGTCGTGGGGTTCGTCCAGGGTCAGCACGTGCAGGATGTTGCCGAACGGGTCGATCTGCGCGCGCACCGGGCGAGGCAGGTCCAGTTGCCAACTGAGCACGTGCTGGCGCTCGCTGTCGTGGGGCGTGAGGCGCAGGTACTGGATGCTGGCGCGTACCTGGTCTTCGTAGTGGTAGGTGGTTTCGTGACTGATGGAGAGTCTCATGCGGCCTCCAGGTAGGAACTGTAGATGGCGTCGCCCAACTGGCGGACCAAGGGGATAAAGTCGGTCAGCCAGGCGTGCAGGCCTTCCTCGAGGATTTCATCGATCGCGGTAAACCGCAGCCGCGCATCCATCTCGGCCGCCAGGCGCTGGGCCGGACGCCCGTTGATGCCGGGCAGGCTGGCGAGGATCTGGTCGATCTCTTCGCTGCAGGCCCGCAGGGAGCGCGGTACATCGGCGCGCAACAGCAACAGCTCCGCGACTTGCCGGGCCCCTGGGGCGTCGCGGTAGATCTCGGTGTAGGCCTCGAACGACGATAACGCGCGCAGCAAGGCACTCCATTGATAGTAGGCGTGGGCGGTGCCATCGGTAACGGCTTCGGCCTGGTCACCGGCCATTTCATAGCGCGCATCCAGCAGGCGCAGGGTGTTGTCGGCGCGCTCGATAAACGTACCCAGCCGAATAAAACGGAAGGCGTCATTGCGCATGATGGTGCCGTAGGTCGCCCCCCGGAACAGATGGGAACGCTCCTTGACCCACTCGCAGAAGCGGCTCATGCCGTAGCGGCTGAGGCCCTGCTGTGAGATTTCGCGAATCTCCAGCCAGGTGGCGTTGATGTTTTCCCACATGTCGGCAGTAATTCGCCCACGCACAGCATGGGCGCTGGCCCGCGCGGCACCGAGACAACTGTAGATGCTGGCCGGGTTGGCCGCATCCAGTGCGAAGAAATGCAGCAGGCGTTCGGCGTGCAATTCGCCGTGGCGCTCGCGGTAATCATCCAGCGTGCCGGTGATCAACAGCGGCATGGCCAGTTCATGCAGGCCATCACCGCGCCCATCCTGGGGCATCAGCGACAGCGAATAACTGACATCGAGCATGCGCGCGA
>Ga0307405_10000183_pt1 | contig 23227 bp, 17 predicted proteins | sample 322Cmetagenome_2_FD_203311 | JGI IMG/M metagenome (GOLD analysis project Ga0307405, IMG submission 203311) | Maize rhizosphere microbial communities from greenhouse at UC Davis, California, United States - 322HYB-C-1 | ecosystem: Host-associated > Plants > Roots > Rhizosphere > Soil | place...
ACTGGCGGTCGACCTGCAGGTTGCGGCCGATGACCTCATCGGGCCGGCGGGAGGTCTGCGCGAGGAACGCGTCGACCAGCGGGCGGGAGGCCGGCACCAGCGGCAGGCCGTCCGACCAGCCCTGCTGGTAGCAGTACTCGATGGCCGCCTGGGCCACGTCCGGATCGGGGGGTGGGCCCGAAGGGCCGGGGGGCGGGAGAGTCAGCGTCACGCCTCGACCCCGGTCAGGAGCGCGACGACCGTCGGCAGCGCCTGCTCCGCCCGCTTGCGGACCTCGTCCGCGGTGAGCACGGCAACCGGGTGCTCCGTCGTCGCGTAGCGGTAGCCCTTGGCGCCCTTCACCGCGGCCATCGCGTCGGCCGTCACGGTGAAGGCGTCGCTGCAGATGACCGCGGCCGGGATGCCCCGCCGTTCGAACGCGACCCCGTCGGCGACCGCGGAACCGCTGCACGAGCCGCAGTCACCCACCCCCGTGATGACCGCCTGGCACGAGGTGGCCAGCTCCTCGAGCAGGTCGTCGGAAACCGGGAGCGCGAACGCCGTCTTGGTGCGGGCGACCACACCGGCCGCGTCGTGCCGGTCGACCAGCAGCCTGCCGAGTTCGGCGAGGAACAGCGACGCGTTCTGCTTCGTGTTCTCCAACAGCCCGATGGTGGCGCCCCGCAGACGAGCCCGGGGACTGGCGAGCAGGACGTCCTCGCGCACGGGGGCGGCGCCGCCGGTCGGGTCCAGGATCGGGTTCGGCCCGGGGGGTGGGCCCGAAGCGCTGGGGAGCGGGGAGACCATAGCTCGAATGAATAGCGGGCGGCCAGCCGAGTCAACCCGTCTTCCGGCTCACGGAAACCAGGCTGCCGCGCACGATCATGGCGATATACGGTGCCCGCATGCCCGTGGTCGGGACGCGCGTGACGCGCGTCGAGGACCGGCGCCTCCTCGTCGGGGCCGCCACCTATGTGGACAACCTGCGCGAGCCCGAGCTGCGCGCGGCGGCGTTCGCCACGTTCGTGCGCAGCCCCTACGCCTCCGCCCGCATCGCCCGCATCGACACGACGCGGGCCCGCGGCGCGCCCGGCGTGCTGGCGGTGTTCACCGCCGAAGACGTCGACCTGCCGCCGGTGGAACCCGCGAATCTCAGCCATGCCACCGCCGCCATGGCGCAGCCGTGCCTGGCCGGCGACGTGGTCCGGTTCGCCGGTGAGGCGGTCGCGGTCGTGGTGGCGCGGGACCGGTTCCGCGCCGCCGACGCGGCCGCGCTGGTCGAGGTCGACTACGAGCCGTTGCCGGCGGTCGTCTCCGTCGAGGCGTCCGTCGCCGACGACGTCCTGGTGTTTCCGGCGGCCGGGAGCAACCTCGCGCATGAGGCCGGTGACCTCGGCGACAGCGACCCGTTCGACGACTGTGAGGTGGTGGTGACCCGGCAGCTCACCAACCAGCGGCTGGCGCCGGTTCCCATGGAGCCGCGGGCCGCGGCCGGCGCGCCGGACGGCGCCGGGGGCCTGGTGCTGTGGCTGTCGACCCAGACGCCCCATCGCGTCCGGGACGCGCTGACCAAACGGCTCAGCCTGTTGCCGGGCCAGGTGCGGGTGATCGCGCCGGATGTCGGCGGCGGGTTCGGTGGCAAGATCATCCCTGACGTCGACGTCACCGTGCTGTGCTGGATCGTGCTCCGCCTCGGCCGGCCGGTCCGCTGGACCGAGACCCGCAGCGAGTGCATGGTCACCATGAACCACGGCCGCGGGCAGCGGCAGCGGGTCACCCTCGGCGGCCGCCGCGACGGCACGCTGCTGGCCTACCGGCTCGAGATCCTGGCCGACGCGGGGGCCTATCCGCACGGCGCCTGGCTGCCCGGGGTGACGATCTGGATGGCCGGTGGCGCCTACGCGATCCCGCACGTGGAAGCCAAGGCCCGCAGCGTGGTCACCAACACGACGCCGATCAACGCGTACCGCGGGGCCGGGCGCCCCGAGGCGGCCGCCGCCATCGAGCGCGCCGTCGACCTGTTCGCCGCCGCGATCGGCCTGGATCCGGCCGACGTGCGGCGCCGCAACCTCCTGCGGCCCGAGGCGTTTCCCTACCGCACGCCGACCGGCATGGAGTACGACACCGGCGACTATCCGGCGGCGCTGGAGCAGGTACTGGCCGCGGCGGGCTACGACCTCCTACGGACCGAGCAGGCCCGCCGCCGGGCGGCCGGCGATCCCGTGCAGATGGGCATCGGCCTGTCGTCCTATGTGGAGGTCACTGGCCTCGGGAGCGAGGAGCACGGCCGGCTCGTGATGGACGCCGACGGCTCGGTCACCGCCCACATCGGCACCTCGGCCCAGGGCCAGGGACACGCGACCACCTTCGCGATGATCATCGCTGACCGGCTCGGCGTGCCGCTTCATCGCATCACGGTACGCGACACCGACACCGCCGTGCTGGTTGCCGGCGGCGGCACCTACGGCTCGCGGTCGCTCCAGTTGGGCGGCTCCACGCTCCACGAGGCGACACAGCGGCTGTACGACGAGGCGCTGCCGTCGGCCGCGACCGCGCTGGCTGCCGACGAAAGCGATATCGTCCTCGACCGCACCACCGGCCGCTGGCACATCGCCGACGATCCCGCCATGGAGATCACCTGGGCCGAACTCGCGCGCCTGTCCGGTCCGTTCACCGTCGACGTCAAGTACGCGATGCCGAACCTGACCTTCGCCAACGGCGCTCACCTGGCGGTCGTCCTGGTCGATGTCGAGACGGGCCGGGCGCGGCTGATCCGCCTCGTGGCGGTCGACGACGCCGGCCGCCTCATCAATCCGCTGCTCGCCGAGGGTCAGCGGCACGGCGGCATCGCGCAGGGCGTCGGGCAGGCGCTCTACGAGGAGATGGTCTATGACGACCAGGGCAATCCCCTGACGGCGACGCTGGCCGATTACACCGTGCCCAGCGCGGCCGACCTCCCGAGCTTCGAGCTGTTGACCCGGCAGACGCCGACGCCGAACAATCCCTTGGGCGCCAAGGGCATCGGTGAGGCCGGCACCATCGGCTCCACGCCGGCCGTGCAGAACGCGGTCGTCGACGCCGTCGCGCACCTCGGGGTGCGCCACATCGACATGCCGTTGACGCCGGAGCGCGTGTGGCGGGCCATCCAGCAGGCCACCGGCTGAGGAGACACACGACCATTAGTTGGTCCGTTCGGTCTGATCAGAACGGCGGGATCTCGTCGGCGGCGGCTGGCGGTGGCGGTGGCGGTGGCGGTTGGGTTTCGTCGAGGCAGTTGGGTGGGTTGGCCCACGAGCTGGGCCAGTAGGGATAGGGGTCGGCGTCGTGGTCGCGCAGGGCGGTGGCGGCCGGGTCGGGCAGGGTGTCCAGCCCGGGTGGAGGTTGGCGGTGGTAGCGGTGGCCGAGCCGGCTGGTCCATTGGACGTGGCCGGGCCGGTGCGGGTGGTGGTGCAGTCGCCAGCCGTGTTCGCGCAACCGGTGGTGGCTGGGGCAGGGCAGGGTGAGGTTGGTGTCGAGGGTGGGGCCGCGGTGGGCGTGTGGGCGGCTGTGGTCGGCGTCGCCGCGGTGTGCGGGCGTGCGGCAGCCGGGGAACGGGCAGCGGCGGTCGCGGACGGCGATCCAGCGTCGCAGGGCTCGTCCGGGCAGTCGGGCGGTGGGGTCGCGGTTGGGCGGCCCGGCCCGGGTAGTGGCCAGCCGGGTGGTGATCTCGGCGAGCACCCGGTGCCAGCCGCCGCCGGGGTCGGGCAACCCATCCAGCCCGGCGCGTCGGTGTTGCAGGGTGGTCCACATGGGGTCGGTGACCTGGATCCACACCTCGCCCCACACCCCGGCCGCGGCGCCGGGTCGGGGCACGGCGGGTCGGGTGCGCAGCGGCACGATGGTCTGTGGGGTTCCGTCGGGGCCGGTGCGCACGCACCACCAGGACAGGGTGTCGGCGGCAGCGATGGCCCGGGCCAGTTCGGCGTGTACCGGGCCCCAGCCCAGCAGTTCGCCGGGACGGCGGTCCCACCCGGTCAGGGTGCCCAACCCGACCCACAGCCGCAGCCCACCCCGCCGCGGTGCCAGCCGTGCCGCGACCAACGCCGAACCCGAGGCGATGTTTCTCGGCGCTCGCTCCGCTCGCCCGGGCCCCGGGGCCGTCCCGGTCGGGGCGTCCGGACCGGGGCCGGTGCCGGGGCCGGTGTGGGGGTCTGGGCCGGGGGCATTGTCTGGGCCGGGGCCGGCGCCGTCGTCGGGCCAGTCGCGGTCGTGGTAGTCGACGGGTGCTTCGGGTGGGGTGGGGTCGTCGTCGACGCTGTCGCTGTAGGTCTCGTCGAGGAGCCGGGCCAGGATCTGTGCGTCGGTGTAGCCGGTGTAGGCGCCGGTGGCGGCGCCGAGGAAGACCCGGGCCCGCAGGTGGTCGAGGCTGTCCGGGTGGGCCTGGGCCCGGGCGGCGTGGGCGATGGCGTCGAGCCGGGCGCAGGCGGCGGCGACCTGGTCGGTGGGTAGCTGGTAGCCGGCCAGGTTGGCGGTGCCTGGAGTTCCACCCCAGGAGCGGACACCGGGGTTTCATGCCGCGAGGGCGATGGGCCGACGATAGCAGACGCGGGCCTCGTACGGGGTACGACGCTTGAGCGTCGAATGTAGACGATTGTGATTGTAGTAGGTGACGTAGGCGAACACGGCCCGACGGGCCTCGGCGCGCGTGGCCCACACCCTGGTGCCGATCTCCGCTTTGAGGCTGGCGAAGAACGACTCCGCGACCGCATTGTCGAAACACGAACCGACCCGGCCCATCGAAGCTCTCATGCGGAGAGTCGATAGGGTGCCGCGGAACTGCTCGGACGTGTACTGCGATCCACGGTCCGAGTGGAAGATCGCGTTCGATTCGACCAGGCCGCGTCGGTGGGCCAGGCGTACGGCGTCGCAGACCAGTTCGGCGCGCATGTGCTCGGCCATCGCGTACCCAATCACCTCCCGGTTGAACAGATCAATCGTGGTCGCGAGATAGAGCCAGCCCTCCGCGGTGGGCAGGTAGGTGATGTCGCCGACCAATCGGCTCCCCGGCGCCTGCGCGGTGAAGTCACGTCCGATCAGGTCGGGCGCCGGGGCCGCGGTGGCGTCCTGCTTGGTCAGCGAGCGACGGCGCCGGCGGCGGCTGATGCCGAAGATGCACCGCTCGCGCATGAGCCGCTCGACCCGCTTGCGGTTGACCCGCCGCCCCCGCCGACGCAGCTCGTCGTGCACCCGGGGCGAGCCGTAGCGTCCCTGGTGCTCGGCATGGATCGAGCGGATCTCGTCGACCAGGGCTTCCTCGGCCTGCTCGCGCTCGTGGCGCGCCGGTTGGGCGGCCAGCCATTCGTAGTAGCCCTGCCGACGCTTCACCGCCAGAACGCGGCACAGCCGCGCGACGCCGTAGGTGGCGTGATGGTCAGAGATGAACCGGTAGCGGTGGATCATCGACCCATCTCTTTCGCAAAATACTGAGCCGCCTTGCGGAGAATCTCCTTCTCCAGCTCCACCTCCGCCAACTTCATCCGCAGCCGACGCAGCTCCTCGCGCTCGCTGCCGCTTAGCTCATCACCACCGCTATCACGGCCAGCGCCGGACTGCTCGGCGCGCTTGGCGGCGTCGACCCAGTAACGCAGCGTCTCGCGGTTGACGCCGAGCTCACGGCTGATCTCACGCAGTGACCGGGTCGGCGAGGACCGGATCAGCTCAACAGCATCACGACGGAACTGCTCGGGATACTTTGATGGACGGGACACCAGGACATCCTTCCCCCAGACCACTGCCTGGTTTCAGGGTGTCCGGTCCACGGGGGGAACTCCAGGCACGGCCAACCTGGCCGGCTACCAACTACCCACCGACCAGGTCGCCGCCGCCTGCGCCCGGCTCGACGCCATCGCCCATGCCGCCCGGGCCCAGGCCCACCCGGACAGCCTCGACCACCTGCGGGCCCGGGTCTTCCTCGGCGCGGCCACCGGCGCGTACACCGGCTACACCGACGCGCAGATCCTGGCCCGGCTCCTCGACGAGACCTACAGCGACAGCGTCGACGAGGACCCCACCCCCGCCGAACCACCCATCGACTACCACGACTGGCCCGACGACTGGCCCGACCCCGACCCAGACAATGGCAACGGCCCTGATCCGGGCCCCGGTCCGGACGCCCCGACCGGGACGGCCCCGCGGCCGGCAGCGGGTTCGGGTGCGGTGTTGGGTCGCCGGCGGGGTGGGCTGCGGCTGTGGGTCGGGTTGGGCACCCTGACCGGGTGGGACCGCCGTCCCGGCGAACTGCTGGGCTGGGGCCCGGTACACGCCGAACTGGCCCGGGCCATCGCTGCCGCCGACACCCTGTCCTGGTGGTGCGTGCGCACCAGCCCCGACGGAACCCCACAGACCATCGTGCCGCTGCGCACCCGACCCGCCGTGGCCCGACCCGGCGCCGCGGCCGGGGTGTGGGGCGAGGTGTGGATCCAGGTCACCGACCCCATGTGGACCCTGTTACGCCACGGCGGAGGCCGACGCGCCGGACCGGACGGGCTACCCGACCCGGGCGGCGGCTGGCACCGGGTGCTGGAGGAGATCACCACCCGGCTGGCCACCACCCGGGCCGGGCCGCCCAACCGCGACCCGACCGCCCGACTGCCCGGACGAGCGCTGCGACGCTGGATCGCCGTCCGCGACCGCCGCTGCCCCTTCTCCGGCTGCCAGATGCCGGCGCACCGGGGCGACGCCGACCACAGCCGCCCACACGCCCACCGCGGCCCCACCATCGACACCAACCTCACGATGCCCTGCCCCAGCCACCACCGGCTGCGCGAACACGGCTGGCGACTGCACCACGACCCACACCGGCCCGGCCACGTCCAATGGACCAGCCGACTCGGACACCGCTACCACCGCCGACCGCCTCCCGGGCTGGACACCCTGCCCGACCCGGCCGCCACCGCCCTGCGCGACCACGACGCCGACCCCCACCCTCACTGGCCCAGCTCGTGGGCCAACCCGGCCAGCTGCCTGGACCAACCGCCACCACCGCCGGCACCGCCGGCGCCGGCGGCCGCCGACACCGACAGCGACACTGAAACTCCACCGTTCTGACCGCCTCGATCCTCCGGCCAAGACGCAACCGGTGGCTGTCGCGGTTGACGCGACACAGACGAACCCGCTCCTCCCACCACCTGCTCCAGGCCGGCCGTCTCCCAACCGCCGGTCCAGGTTGGTCGTGTCACTCGGCGTGGCCAGCCTCGGCGCGTTCGGGGTCCTGCGGGCTCGGTACCGCCGGATCTGACCCAGCCCCGGGCATGATCCCGGCTGCCGCCGCGGGTGTGGCGGGGGCCCTTTCGGACCCGGCCCCGGCCGCGAGTCGGCGTGCGATCATCCACCAGACCACGGAGACGAGAGCGGTCAGCACAATGGCCAGCGGGAACACCGACCAGGTGCCGAAGCTCTGAGCGATCGCGCCGGCCAGGAAGGGGAACAGCGCGCCGCCGCCGACGCTCAGGCTGACGACGAGGCCGATGGCCGTGGCGACCAGAGCGGCCGGCACCAGGCGCGGCATGACCGCGATCATCGTCGGGTACATCGGCCCGAGGCAGAAGCCCAGGAGCGCCAGGCCCACGACCGCGCCGCCGGGGACAAGCCAGATGGCCGCCGCCGACACCACGGTGCCGGCCAGGCAGGCGGCGATCATCCCGACGACACCAACGCCGATCCGTTCGAAGAGACGGTTGAGCACGAACCGACCGGCGGTGAGGCCCAACCAGTACCCGCTGACCGCCCAACCGGCGGCCGCCATGCCTTGCTCGCGGTCCTCTGTGAGGAAGGTGGCCGTCCAGCTCCCCACGCTGATCTCGACACCGACATACAGGGCCAGGAAGAGACCACCGAGCCAGACGCCCCGGTGCACGAGTGCCCGCGAGAACCGGGGCGGCGCCGCGGCCGGGTCGGGGGCCGTCATCCGGGGGTAGAGCAGGAGGCCGGCCAGGAGCGGCGCCACCAGAGCGGCGAGGAGAACGTAGAACGTGGTCCAGGCGTACCCCCGCGTCAGCATCGTGGCGGCCAGCAGCGGTCCCAGGACCGCGCCGACGCCGAAGAAGGCGTGCAGGGAGTTGAGCAGGGCGGTGGGTCGCTCCAATGTGGACAAATATGAGTTGAGGCACGCCTCGAGTGCGCCGATGCCAAATCCCAACGCTGCCTGCAGCGCGATGAAGAGCGGGAACGGCGCCCGCACCGCTATGGCGGCCGCCGCCGCCAGCGCCACGCCGGCTCCGCAGAGAAGGTAGGCCCGGATGCCGAAGCGGTGGATGAGCGCACCGTTGGCGGCGGCGGCCAGACCGTACCCCAGCGAGCTGGCCCAGAAGATGGCGCCAATCGTGGTCTTGTCCACGCCGTAGTCGTCAATCTGCACAGGCAGCAGCACCCCACCCCCGCCGAGGTTGATGCCGATGAGGATGAACAGGCCGAACGCCACCCCGATCCGCGCATATCGCATGATCGGCACGCTACCCGCCGGGGCACCGCTGATCGCCAGAGTTTCCCATCGTGACGCGCACCACGCCCGGCGGGTCAGGCGGTCGCGGCGCGCTCGCGGTCGTGCACCCAGGCGGCGAGAAGCCCGCGGAAATGGGCGGCGAAGCGGTCATGTTCGTGCGCCGGGTAGGTGGAGCGGACGGTGTCCCAGAGCAGGGCATCGAACTCGGGTGAGCGGACCCAGTCGTAGACCATCTCGTCGACGTGCCGCAGGCGGGTGGCACAGAACTCGAGGTACCGCTCGGTGTCGAAGTACTCGTCGGCCAGACGGCGGTACTGGACCAGCTTGTCCGCGTAGGACAGATCGTCGCGGTCCGCGATGGCGAAGTAGCGGGCCGTGTCCAGATCGATGCGCTTGCGCCGGCCGGTCACGACGCAGAACACGGTCCACCGCAGCAGCGCCGTGATGGCCCACGGGAAGTAGTAGTGCAGCGAGGTCAGCGCCATGTCGGGGCAGGCGTTGGCGTAGTCGATGGGATAGACCTGGGCGCCCTTCACGAGCGCCTCGCACGAGTTCATCTCCCAGCGGAAGAACGCGTTGACCAGACGGGAGATCGTGACGACCTCGGTGCCCGTGTCCGCGTCGAGAAAGTTGTGCTCCACGGCGTACCGGTCGTGCATCGGCAGTTCGGGCCGGAACCGCATCACCATCGTTTCCGGACCGATCGACAGCGACCGGGTGAACACGTCGTAGCCCTCCACGGCCTGCTGCAGGTGCATCAGCCGCTCACCCGAGGCGTCGTAGGCCGCGTGCAACTCGTCGGCGTTGGCGATCCGGCTGACACCGACCCAGGCTCCCCCGTCGTACGGCTTCATGAACAGCGGATATCCGACGCCCTCGGCCACGGCGTCGAGGTCGAAGGGCTTGTTGTAGCGCTCGGCGGTGTAGGCGTAGCGGGCGTTGTCCACCGGATGCTTGAACGGCACGAGCACCGTCTCCGGGACCTTCAGGCCGAGCCGGACCATGGCGCAGTATGCCGCGTGCTTCTCCATCGACTGGAAGGTGAACGGACTGTTGAGCAGGTACACGTCGTCCATCAACGCGATCTTCTTGAGCCACTCGCGCGGGTGGTAGTACCAGTACGCCAGCCGGTCGATCACCAGCGCCTGGCGGGGGCGGTCGCGCAGGCTGAACGGTTCGATGGACACCCGCTCGGTACGGAGCCGGTGCGTGGCGCCGGCGCCGTCGGTCACCGGGCCCAACCGACGGACCAACGACTCGTACGCCCGCGGCCAGTCATCCTCGGTGCCGAGCAGCATCCCGATGAGGTGCTCCACATCAGACATCGGTCCTCCTCACCGGTCAGCAGAACCTTGGCAGATGATGGGCGAACTGGGACCGCCAGGACGGCCAGTCGTGCGGTACGTCATGGCCCCACAGGTCCAGCTCGTGCCGGATGCCCGTCTGCTCGAGCAGCGCCGCCATGCGTTTCGTGGACTCCAGGGCGCCGGTGGTGTCCTCCCACTGGCCCTGCCCGCACACGAGCAGGACCGACAGGCGGGAGCGCAGCCAGTCGAGATGGTCGCCGGAGAGATGCCCGACGTAGTCGGTCGGGTTGTTGAAGTACGCGAGGTCGCCCGGCTCGCCCCAACCGTGCCAGGCTGCCGGGTCGTAGCTGCCGGAAAAGCACAGGGCCAACGGAAACAGGTCGGCCCGCTTGAGCGCGAAGTTCAGGGCATGGAAGGCACCCATCGAGCAGCCCGTGGTGGCGATGTCCCCGGCCCCGCCGCTGTCGGCGGCGATGTGCGGCACGACCCGATCGACGATCCACGACTCGTAGGCGGCGTGCCGCCGGGCCCGCTCCTCCAGCGGTTGGTCGCGGGCGGCCCAGGACTGCCCGTCATAGGAGTCGACGCAGTACAGCTTCACCCGGCCGGCCCCGATGAGGTCCGCGACGGCGCCGACCATGCCGTTGTCGGCGAAGTCGCGCGGGTGGCCGCGCTCCGAGGGGAAGACCAGCACCGGCCGGCCCCAGTGTCCGTATCCGATCACGATGCCCGAACCGCCGATGGCCGGCGAGTACAGCTCGACCTGGTGGGGGGCTAGATCCATGAAGGCACAGTATGCGTTTCCGGCTCGCTTCGCTCGCGCCGGCCCCGGGCCTTAGCTCAAGCAGACGACCCAGACGGCCACGCCCCAGGTGGTCGCGGTCGCCGGGTTCTCGTACGCCCGCGCCCGCGCCGTCAGCAGGCCCGAGTCGACGATGATGCTGTCGATGAAGACCCTGCCGTCGCTGTCCAGGACCTCGGCGCCGGCGCCGTGCACCTTGAATCCGGCCGGGCAGCTCGTGTCGAGCTGCTGCGGCGAGTTCGAGCTGACGGTCGAGGGGAAGCGGCCGATCGGCGGCAGCGTGCCCAACGGTCCCGGGTCGCCACAGATGGCGTACGCGCCGACCTGCCACGACCGGGACAACGGCGTCCGCACCCGGCCCGCCACCGTGACGCTCGTCAGTCCCGGGACCACCCGTTCCAGGTAGACCTCGCCCTTGCCGTTGCCGATCCCCGCGCCGGCGCCGTAGACCCGGGTGCCGGCCGGACAGGTGGCCTGGGCGGTCTTCCGATCGGCCACCCCAGCCGGCGACACCGTGACGACGAGTTGCAGGTTGGGCACCGGCGGCCCGCAGATGGCGAACACCCGTAGCCGCCAGTTCCCGGTGAAGTCGCCGCCGACCTCGAACGCCTGCGCGACCCATCTGCGCAGGGTCGAGTCGTTCGGGCTGGCGCTGTTGAGCATCACGTTGCCCGGCGCGCCGGTGTCGGTGATGATCTCGGCGCCGCCGCCGTAGACCGACAGGCCGGTCGGGCAGATGGCCGAGACGGCACGGTTCCATTCGGAGCTGGACGGGCTCGTGGCCTCCACCAGCACGGGGTTGGCGACGGCCCGCGCGGCCGGCGCGGCGGACAGCAGCGGGCCGACCAGTAGGGCCGCCGCGAACACGGTCACGGCCGCTCTCCCCCGCCTGGCTCCCGCGCGCCTAATCGCCGGCCCCCTCCATCGTCGCCACTTCCACCTCCTACCGTGCGCGCCGGTCCACCCGTCCGGCGGGATCCCGGACGCAGACGATCGGGGGGTACCCATATGTCCAGGCCATGCGGTTTTCGTGAACGACCCCCGTTACGTTTGCTGGCATTGCCGGACATCGATGCCGGACGCCGGACGGGAGGTGGACCATGACGGGAGCGGCCAGGGAGGCCATGGTCCGGTTCGCCGACCGGCTACGACGGCTGCGGCTCGCCTCCGGTGCTCCGCCGCTGAAACGGCTGGCCGACCTGACCGCCGAGTTGGGTCGTCCGCTGGCCCGGTCCACGATCAGCGACAAGCTCACCGCCAAGTCGCTGCCCGAATGGGACTTCGTGGTGTGGTTCGTGCATGGCTGCGTGGCCAGCGCCCGGCGGGCCGGCGCACGGGTCCCGGCCGACCTGACCGACCTCGCCGGGTGGGACGCCGCGCACTGGCGCCTGCTGCGGGCCCTCGATGAAGGCCGGGCCGGGGACCGGCTCACGGCCGCCGCGCGTGCGGAGATCGCCCGCCGGACCGGGCCCCCGGCTGATCCCTCACGGCCGTCCGGTCCGGTGGAAACGGGCGTGGTGCCCCGACAGCTACCGGCCACCACACGGCACTTCGCCGCTCGGGCCGTCGAGTTGGCCACCCTGACCGAGCTGGCCGACGAGGCCGGACGGGTCGGACCGGCCGTGGTCATAGCCGCGATCACCGGCACCGCCGGGATCGGCAAGACGGCGCTCGTCGTGCACTGGGCGCACCAGGCGGCCGGCCGGTTCCCGGACGGCCAGCTATACGTCGACCTGCGGGGCTTCGGTCCGGCCGAATCGCCGACGGCTCCGGCCGAGGCGGTCGGCGGATTCCTCGAAGCGCTCGGCGTGCCGGCCGGCCAGGTGCCGGCGGGTCTGGACACACGGACGGCCCTCTACCGCAGCCTGCTCGCCGGCCGGAGGATGCTGGTGGTCCTCGACAACGCCCGCGACACCGAGCAGGTCCGCCGGCTGCTGCCCGGTTCGCCCGGCTGCCTGATCCTGGTAACCAGCCGGTGTCTGCTCGCCGGCCTCATCGCCGTCGAGGGCGCGCAACCGCTCACTCTCGACCTGTTGACCGTCGCCGAAGCCCTGGAGCTGCTGACCGGTCGCCTCGGCCGCGGTAGGTTGGCGGCCGAACCGGCGGCGGCCGACGACATCATCGCGGCGTGTGCGCGGTTGCCGCTGGCCCTGAGCGTCGTCGCCGCCCGCGCCGCGTCCCAACCGGGCTTCTCCCTCTCCGCGCTCGCCGCCGAGCTGCGGGCAACCGGCCTCGACGCGTTCGACTCCGGCGAATCCGGCCTGGACGTGCGGTCGGCGTTCTCCTGGTCCTACCGGCGGCTCGACACGCCGGCGGCGGCGATGTTCCGGCTGCTGGGAACGGCGCCCGGCCCGGACATCGGGTTGGTCGCGGCGGCGAGCCTCGCCGGAGTACCGGTCGATCGGGCGGGGCCCGTGCTGACCGAACTGGCCCGCACCCACCTCGTCGCCGAGACGGCGCCGGGCCGGTTCGCGCTACACGATCTGCTGCGCGCGTACGCGGCCGAGCTGGCGACCACAGTGGACAGTCCGAACGGGGTAGGCGACCGGGCCGGGGTCAGATGGCCGGCCAGGTACGCCGCAGCAGATCGGTCAGGTACGGATCCAGCGCGTCTCGCCATCCGGTGAAGTTGTGCGCGTCGGGCACCTCGAACAACTCGACCGGGTATCCCTGCGCCCGCAACGCCGCCGCCATCTCGCGGTTGTTGGCCAGGTTCTCCTCGACCAGGCCACAGGTGAGCACCGTCGGTACCGCGGCCCGGCCCCGGCGCCAAGGCTGGCTCGGCCCGTCCGGCCTCGCGCCACGACCCAGCCAGGGCGGGCCGGCCCAGTTGCGAGCGCCGGCCCAGATCCCGGTGCCGCCCTTGACGACCTCATCGGTGAATCGCACGATCCGCTGGTAGTGCGGGAAGCCCGACTCCTGGCTGTCCAGGTACGGCCGGAAGAAGCTGGCCGACTGCAGGAACAGCGCGGCGAAGGCCCGGGGGTGGCGCCGCTGGGCGTGCAACATGGCCAGACCACCCAGGCTGGTGCCGACCCCGACCACCCGGCGGGCGCCGCACTCCGCGCGGAGCCTCGGCAGGACGACGTCGGCCAGGGCCCGGGCGTAACGGGGGTTGGCCGAGTACCAGTCGTTGCGGTCGCCCGGGTCGAGCAGCACCAGGTGGTGGGGGGCGACCCGGCCCGCGCCGATGGTCGCCGCCGTGTACCGACCCAACGACGCGAACGTGTCGTACTCCGGTCCGTCGTGAACGATCACCACGCGGTCGGTGGGTGTGGCCGGCGACCAGATTCGCGCCGCGATGTCGGCCGCCAGGGACGGCGCCGACATGGTCAGCTCCCGCCATTCGCCGTCGACGGCGGGCAGCTCGAGCCAGGCCGGGGCGGCGTACTCGGGGCATTCGACGACAGACTTGTCACCGAACGCTCCACCCACCCGGCGCGGGTTGTCCGGATCGCAGGCCCGCTCGACCCGGCCGTCGGCGTGGCGCCATTCCAGCAGGTACTCCATCCGCCAGGCGGCGGTCCGGGGAACGCTGAGCCGCCAGGCCCGATCACCCTCGTCGTAGGCGAAATCGAGCCGGTCCGACGGCAGCGCGATCTGCGGCACGAGCCGCACCCCGGCCAGGTGCCGCTCGGGGTCGCTCAGCCGGAACGCCAACCCGTCCACGCCACACCACGCCCCGACGGCCTGATCCATGACGGCACCCTAACCGGCCGGACCGCGCGCCGCGGCTCGGCCGCGAAGCATCCAGGTGACCAGCGTCGCCTCATCGCAGGGCGTCGGCGAGGGCGTTGGCCACGGCCGCCCGCGCCGGGTCGGGGTTGGCCCAGCTCCAGTTCGGGTGGGCGCGGTTGGTCAGCAGCACCAGCACCAGCCGCCGTTCGGGATGGACCAGCAGGGACGTGCCGGTGAAGCCGGTGTGCCCGAACGTGCGGGCGGTGGCCAGACGCCCCATGAACCACGGTTGGTCGAGCTCGACGCCCAGGCCGTGGGTCGAGGTGCGCCCGGGTCGTTCGGCGTCGATCGCCGGCAACCCGGCGTTGGCGTTGGTGAGCATCCGGCGCACGGTCGCCTCGGCCAGGATCCGCTTGCCCTTGTGGGTGCCGCCGCCGAGCAACAGGTTTCCGATGACGGCGAGGTCGGCCGCGGTACTGAAGATGCCGGCGTGCCCGGCCACTCCGCCCAGGGCGTCGGCCACCTGGTCGTGTACGACTCCCCGCAGCACACCGCGCGATGAGCGGGCGTCGGTGGCCACCAGGCGAGCCGAGCGGTCGGCCCGGCCGAGCCAGGTCAACGGCCGGAAGCCCGTGTCGCGCAGCCCGAGTGGTCCGGTCAGGTTGGCCCGCAGCGCACCGTCCAGCGCCTGACCGGTGACCTTTTCCACCAGGTAGCCGAGCACGATCATCCCGACGCTGGAGTAACGGAACGCCGCACCGGGTGCGGCGCCAGTGGCCAGGCCCGTGCCGAGGACGGCGGCCCGGCGGGCCGCGGCGTCGGGTAGGCCGCTCACCTTGGGACCGATCGGCAGCCCGCTGGTGTGGGTCAGCAGCATCGAAACGGTGATCGTCTCCTTGCCGGCGCCGGTGAACTCGGGCAGGTACTCCCGCACCGGTGCACTGAGGTCGATGGCTCCGCGATCGACCTGCTGGAGCACGAGCAGGGTCGTATACACCTTGGTGATCGAGGCGAGGTCGAAGACGGAGTCCGGCCGCATCCGAACCCGTTTCCCGGCGGGAAGCTCGACCGGCCCGGCACCGTAGCGCAGCGCGTCGCCGACGGCGACCCGCGCCGTCGTCCGGCCGTCGACGGTCACCAGGGCGACGGCGCCGGCGTACGTCGGATGATCGGGGTTGTCCCGGGTCGGCCGCAGGTACCGCTCGATGGTCGGCACCAGTCCGGGGTACGGGGTCGCGCCACCCGTCGCAGCGGTGCGACCCGGGGTCGGCGTCGCTGAACCTGGCGAAGGGGTCGGCGAACCCTCGGTCGGGGCCGACGTCGCGGAGGCGACGGGCGGGCCGCCACCGCAACCGGACAGCGCTGCCGCGGCCGCGGACACCCCTACGCCGAGCACATCCCTTCGGGTCAGACCCATCGGGTCAGCGTAGGCGGTCGATCGCGGCCTCAGCGGGCCGGCGCCGTGTACAGATGGATGGTTACGGTGGTGGACCCGATGATCCCGCGCTCGTCGCGCGCCTCGAGCAGGATCGTGATCGGCGGGCCGGAGCCGATGCTCTTGTTCGTGATCTTCCTGGTGAAGCGGGTGCAGTCGGCGAGTACGGTGAGTCCGCCCGGCCCGCCGGTGGGCGCCGTGGGCGTAAAGCCGCTGCCTGAGCACAGAACCGTCCGCTCGGGGCCCTGGATCGCGGTCCACCGCAGGCTCGTCCCGGCGATCCGAACGCCGGCCGAGTCGGCGGCGAAACCGGAGAAGTCGATCGACGCCACGCCGCGCGGCGCTGGGTGCTGGCCGGCCGCGGGCTGGCGGATGACCACCGTCGGCGGTGTGGGACGAGATGTACGGGTGGGCGTCACCGCGAAATCGGGGACCCCGGTCGGGCTCGCCGTCGGTCTTGAACCGGGTGTCGCCACCACGAGCCCGGGCCGCGTCGGTGTCGGCGTCACCACGGAACGGGTGGCCGGCACCAGGCCCCCGGGCGATGCGTCGACGACGCACCGATAGGCCCGGGGGAACAGGTCGTAGTCATCGGGAATGTCGGCGGCGGCCACCTTGCCGGCGATGCTTCGCAGCAGGGATTCGCCGGGCATCGGTGTGCCACCGTTGAGGTTGACCGCTATGTTGATCTCGTCGTTCGGGGCGGCGGGGAACTGTCCCGGCAGGTACTTGATGATCACCGCCTTGCCGCCGCCGGTCGCACCGTTCTTGTACAGGTAGGAACCGGCCTTCGTGTCCCAACCGAGGGGTTGGATGCCGTACGCGGCCGGCGCCACGTCGGTCTCCATCGCGGTCACGGTCGCCGGCCTGAGCAGCCGCAGGTTGTTGCTGCCACGGTCGAGGCCGCACATCACGCGGGCCAGGTCCTGCGCGGTGGCGACCCAGCCCCCGGTCGGCAGACCGAGCGGTTGGATGTCCGACGGGTTGTGCTGGGAGCCGTGCGGCCAGGCGTCAAGCTCACCGATGTCGGTGTTCTTCGGCACCACGTGGGTCAACCCGATGGGATGGAGCACGTTTCGCTCGATCACGGCGCGATAGGTGTTCTCTTCGCCCGGGCCGCTACGCTCGTCAATGATGTGTCCGGTCAGCCCGAAACCGTGGTTGGAGTAGCACTCCTTGGTTCCCGGCTCGAACAGGAATGGTGGCACCCGGTACTTCGGCTCGGTGCCCTCGGGCGCCGCGGCCTCGACGTCCTCGACCTCGTCATAGGGCGGATCCTCCATACAGGTGAAATTCTTCCCGCCGAGCTTCGATCTGACGCCGGCGCCCAGCACCCATTCATGGATGAGCGGATACGTGAGCTCCGAGACGTCCACGCCATAGTGTGCGGCGGCCTTGTCCGCGCTTCCACTGTGGAGCAGGCCCGAGGTGTGGCTGAGCAGGTGCCGTAGCTCGATCGTGCTGGCCCATTCGGCGGTCCGCGCCATGTCCTCCTCGTAGGTCGACGGGTGGACGGCCCTTACACCGTCGCGGATCGCCTCCCAGTACCGTTCCGGGTCGGACAACACCGTGGGCTCGGTGACGTGGGGCCAGTTGGGGCTGGTGAAGGCGCTGCCCGGGTGCCCGTACACCTTCTGGGCCAACCGTGTCGTCAGCGTGCCTGGGCCGCCGGCGGTCAGACCACCGACGGCGTCCTTCTCCAGCATCTGCAGCAACCCGATCGCCGTGATCACCTTGGAGACGCTCCCGATCCGGCTGCGGTGCCACGGCTGCATCGGGATCCGCTCGTCGCGGTTGGCCCAGCCGTATCCCTTGGACCAGACCAGCCTTCCGTTACGGGTCACGGCAACGGTGGCGCCGGCGCCGCCGTTTTCGCCGAGGAAGCCCAGCACCTCGGCGTTGATCGTCTCGTCAATGCCGTCGGCGCCCTGGCCGTGCACGGGCCAGTCGTCCTGGTCGCAGGCCGTGCCCACGAGGGCGAGCAGCACGGCCGCGGCCAGCAGTCCATGTCTTCCGATCGAGGGTGCCATCGTCGCTCCTCACCGTGATGGTCGGCGCTGACGATGAGAGCGCACGGGCCGGGAACCGCCAACAACTTCCTGCTGCCGCTGGGTGTCGTACCGCCGACACCTCGCCCGCGAATGGGTCTGCGTTGGTGAGCATCACTTCGGGGACCACATTCTGTCCAACCCCAGCCTCGTGCTCGCGGCGATCGCGACGCGCACCACCCGCATCCGCCTTATGACCGCGGTCACGCTGCTGGCGTTACGCCACCTCCCCGCTCCTGACGACCCACCATCACTCGGCGATCTGGGACGCACGTCCTACGATGGGCTCGCCATCAGGAGGGCCGCGCGGCGCTACGGGCGCCGCCACGTGAGGGAGGGAAGAACGGATGGCCACACCGCGCCTGCTAGGCGGGCGCTACCAGGTCGGCGAACTGGTCGGCTATGGCGGCACGGGCGAGGTCCATCGCGGCCGGGACGTTCGACTGGGCCGGGACGTGGCGATCAAGATGCTGCGCCCTGACCTGTTCGATAACGACGAGGCCCTCCTGCGGCTCCGGCGAGAGATCCGGTACGCGACCCGCCTGATCCATCCCAACATCGGCGTCATCTCCGACGTCGGCGAAGAGTCCGGAAAGGACGCTTCGCTGCCGTATATCGTGATGGAGTTCATCAACGGGCGCACCCTCAAGGAGGTGCTGGCGGCCGAGGGACGCCTGCTTCCGCGGCGTGCGGTCGAGATGACCGCCGACCTGGCCAGCGCGCTGGCATTCGTGCATGGGCATGGCCTGGTCCACTCCGCCGTCAAGCCCGGCAACGTGATGCTCACGGCACACGGCCAGATCAAGCTGATCGGCTTCGACCTGGTGCGAGCGCCTTCCGGTGAGACGGAAGAACTCGAAGCCTCGTCCGTGATCGGGACCGCTGCGTACATCTCTCCCGAGCAGGCCACCGGCGGATCGGTCGACGCTCGCTCGGACATATACTCGACCGGCTGCACCCTGTTCGCCCTTTTGTGCGGCCGCCCACCGTTTCTGGGAGACTCCCCGGTCGCGGTCGCCTACCAGCACGTCCGGGCCGATCGACCGGCACCGAGCACGTTCAACCCGGACGTCGCCGAGGCGATCGATGCGATCGTGTTGCGGACCATGGCCAGGGATCCGCTCAACCGATACCAGAGCGCTCAGGACCTGTATGCCGACCTGAAACGGGTGGCCGCCAGCGCTTCCGCGCCAGCCGCCCGACGGGGAGCGGCCACCCGATCGCGCGGCCTCCTGTCGCGCCGCGCGCGCCCCACGCCGCCGATGCCAGCCGACCGTCCCACCGGCCACGTGTTCATCAGCTACAGCCACGCCAGCGATCAGCGGTACGTCGAGAAGCTGGCCGCGCATCTGGTCAAGGCAGGAATCACGACGTGGTTCGACAAGGAGATCATCTCCGGCGACCGATGGCTCACCACGATCGTGGAGAAGCTCGACTCCTGTGCGGCACTGATTGTGGTGATGACGCCCGAGTCGGAGCGATCGTCGTGGGTGGGCAAGGAGGTGTTGCGGGCGCTCGATAGCGCTACGCCGATCTTGCCTCTTCTGCTGCGGGGGAGGGCGCATTTCGCGCTGCGAGACCTCCATTTCGAGGACGTCATCCACGGTCGCATGCCGAGCGATGCCTACGTCGCGCGCTTGCGATCCGTCGTTGCCGACCGCAGCCGGGGCCACGCCTGAGTCACCTCCGGGGCCTGTGTGCCAGGACTGCGCCGACAGGCAGAAGTCGTCATATGCGCACCCAGGACACGGTAGTGGGACGACCCTTGGTGCCCAGCCGACGGCCACGACGATTTCGGCTCAGGACGGTCGGCGACCGGCTGACAATGGGCATGGAGAAGGCAGTTGGAGGTCGCCATGGAACTGAAAACCGCCCAGTGGAACCGCCAGCGCGGCTGGTCGGACGACCTGCCGTCGTGGGACGGCGAGCGCACACTGGTCATGTTGTACGGCGCGTCGAACCTGCTCGACGACGCCGAGCCGTTGCGGGATCTCGTCGCCCGCTATCCGACCTCCCGACTCATCGGGTGCTCGACGGCGGGCGAGATCCATGCCGACACGGTCTCCGATGAGACCCTGACGGTGGCCGTGGCTCGCTTCGCGAGCACGCGGCTCGCGTCCGTACACCGGCATGTGCCCAGCCCCGAGGATTCGTTCGACGTCGGCCGGGCGATCGCTGGGGAGTTGGCCGAGGCGAACGAGGATCTGCGCGCGATCTTCGTGCTCTCGGACGGCCTCGCCGTCAATGGCAGCGCGCTCACCGCCGGCATGGTGGACGCGACGCAGGGCCGGGTCATCATCACCGGCGGCCTGGCCGGCGACGGCGAGCGATTCGAGCGGACCTGGGTCCTCGTCGACGGCGAGCCGCGGCGCGCGATGGTGAGCGCGATCGGACTCAGCGGGCCCAAGCTCGATGTCGGTCACGGCTCAAGAGGCGGCTGGGACATCTTTGGCCCCGAGCGACGGGTGACGCGATCCGAGGGCAATGTCCTGTTCGAACTCGACGGCCAGCCCGCGCTACACCTGTACAAGTCCTATCTGGGCGACCGGGCCGCCGGGCTGCCCGCCACCGCGCTGCTCTTTCCCTTGGCGGTCCGCGTTCCCGGTGCCGAGGAGCGGCAACTGGTCCGCACGATCGTCGGGGTCGACGAGGACTCCCAGAGCATGACCTTCGCCGGTGACGTGCCAACCGGTTCCCTGGCCCAGCTCATGCGGGCCAACTTCGACCGGCTGATCGAAGGCGCCCACGCGGCCGCGGTCGCCACCGGCTCCGGCGACGGGGATGCCACCCTGGCGGTCGCGGTGAGCTGCGTCGGTCGCCGTCTGCTCCTCGGGCGGCGAACCGAGGACGAGTTGGACGCGACGCTGTCCGGGCTGCCGACCAACTCCGAGCTCGTGGGCTTCTACTCGTACGGTGAGATTTCACCGATCGCCGCGGGCACCTGCGACCTGCACAACCAGACCATGACCCTGACCACCTTCCGCGAAGGGTCCTGAGGACGTGGCTGGCGGCGTTAGCTACCACCGGAGCCTGGAACGCCAGCTGCGGCGCCTGGCCTTGTACCCCGACAGCGTGCCCGAGCACGGTCAGTGGGCGGAGCTGCTGAGCGTCGTCAGCACCTCCTACAGCGAGGCGGACGCCGACCGGTACACGCTCGAGCGGTCCATCGAGATCTCGTCGGACGAGATGAGGGCGTTGCACGATGTGCTGCGGATGCAGGCGCGCCACGACGTGCTGACCGGGCTGCCCAACCGCTCGGCATTGACCGAGTTGCTCACCGACGCCCTCTTCGCGGCCCGCCGCCAGGGTGGTGAGGTCGCGGTGCTGTTCGTGGACCTCGACGGCTTCAAGCTCGTCAACGACAGCCTCGGCCATGCGGTGGGCGACGAGCTCCTGGTCCGCGCCGCGGAGCGGATCAACGGGGCGGTCCGGGAGCGCGACATCGTGGCCCGGTTGGGCGGAGACGAGTTCGTGGTGGTCTGCGCCGACGTCGACGACTTCGACGCTGTGGTCGCGATCGCCCGCCGGATCAACGCGCAGCTGGAGACGCCGTTCCGGATCGGCGCTCAGGACAGCGTGGTGACGGCCAGCATCGGCATCACCCGCTCCGGACCCGGTCAACCGTCGGCCGAGGAGCTGTTGCGCCGGGCCGACATGGCGATGTACGAGGCGAAGACCGGCGGGCGCTCCCAGTACATGATCTTCGACGAGAACATGCGCCAGCAGCTCGACGGTCGTCTGGCCACCGAGGGCGCCCTGCGCCACGGCATCGGCAACAGCGAGCTGACCCTGCACTACCAACCGATCGTCGCCCTCGACAGCAGCCGGCCGATCGGCATGGAAGCCCTGGTCCGCTGGCAGCGGCCCGGGTTCGGCCTCGTCACGCCGGATGCCTTCATCCCGATCGCCGAGGAGAGCAACCTCATCACGGCCATCGACTGCTGGGTGATCAAGGAGGCGTGCCGGCAGGCCGCGTTGTGGCCGGACCAGTCGCTGTCGATCGCGGTCAACCTGTCGGCCCGCGATCTGCTCCGCGACGATGTCGTCAACGCCATGAGCGCCGCCCTCCAGGACACCGGAATCGCCCCGCGCCGGCTCGTCATGGAGCTCACCGAGACCACGCTCATGTCCGACAGCGCGACGATCAGCAAGAACATCGCACGCATCCACAGCCTCGGCGTACAAATCGCCATCGACGACTTTGGCACCGGGTACTCGTCCCTGTCCTATCTCCGCAAGCTGCCCGCCCATACGCTGAAGATCGACCGCTCTTTCGTGTCCGTTGTGGACGAGGATCGAGTGACCCAGGCCATAGTGCGGGCGATGATCGATATGGCCCGTGCGCTCGACCTGGAGGTCGTGGCCGAGGGTGTGGAGCGGGAGAGCCAGGCGGATCTGCTGCGCGACCTGGGCTGCGTCTCGGCTCAGGGCTACCTGTTCGGGCGTCCCGGGCCGTCCAGCCCCTGACCATCACGGATCGGGCATGGTGAGGTCAACGTGAACGAGCCGTCGTTGATACTCCGCGCCGACGCGCACCTGTGTGCGATCCCGCTCGATCGTGTGCTCGAGGTCATGCGGCCGTTGCCGACCGAGGCGATCGCCGGGGCCGCCCCGTTTGTCAGCGGCATGTGTGTCGTCCGGGGCGAGCCCGCGCCCGTGGTGAACCTGGGGTTGTTGTTGGGCGGGTCGAGCGGAAGGCCAACCCGGTACGTCACGGTCCGGGATGACGAGCGGTCCGTGGCGCTCGCCGTGGACGAGGTGGTGGGCATTCGCGACCTGCCGCCCGACTCCCTTCGCGAGATGTCGACCCTGTTGGCGTCCGCGCGGTCGCAGCTGGTGGCGATGCTGGGTGTCGTCGGCACGGATCCCCTGCGGTTCCTCGGCGACGCCCGGCTGGTCCCGGAACTGGCGCGGTCATGAGCGCCGACACGGGGGCGCAGGCTCAACGGTTCCGCTCGATCGTGGCGCGGCACCTGGGCCTCGCGCTTGAGGGCGTCACGACCGTGGCCCTGACGGAGGTCCTGCGACGCCGGGCGGCCGCCCACGGCATATCGTGGGCCACCTACCTGGACCGGCTCGCGGCGCGACCGCCGGCCGATGAGGTTGGCGCGCTGGCCCGGGAGCTGACGGTCGGCGAGACGTACTTCTACCGCCATCGGGAACAGTTCCTTGCCTTCGCCGATGTGGTGCTGCCCGATCGGGTCCGGGCCCAGGGAGCGCGGCGATGCCTCAGTTTCCTCTCGGTGGGATGCGCCTCCGGCGAGGAGGCCTACACGCTGGCGATGGTCGTCCGTGGTGTCGTCACCGACCCGTCGTGGCGCGTATCCGTGGTCGGCGTCGACATCAACGGCGCGATGGTGGCGAAGGCGGAGCACGCGCGCTACTCGGATTGGGCGCTGCGCGCGATACCGCACGTTCTGAGGCAGCGATGGTTCCGATCCGAGGGGCAGACTTTCGTACTGGACGAAGCGCTCCGCCGGTCCGTCCGGTTCCTCGAGC
>Ga0307405_10000184_pt1 | contig 23032 bp, 16 predicted proteins | sample 322Cmetagenome_2_FD_203311 | JGI IMG/M metagenome (GOLD analysis project Ga0307405, IMG submission 203311) | Maize rhizosphere microbial communities from greenhouse at UC Davis, California, United States - 322HYB-C-1 | ecosystem: Host-associated > Plants > Roots > Rhizosphere > Soil | place...
GCAACGGCAGCGCCACCAAATCCAACGCAGCCATTACCGAAACGCCCCAGTCGGTGTCCGTGGTCACCGCCGACGAAATGCGCGATCGCAAGTCGGACACCCTGGCGGACGCCCTGAGCTACACCCCTGGCTTCACCAGCCAGCCAAGCAGCTTCAACCGCACCTCCGACCGGTTCCGCATGCGCGGCTTCGACGTCGAATCCGCCACCGGCGGCTCGCTGCGCGACGGCATGCGCCTACAGTACAACTCCTACGACGGTGTCCAGGAACCCTATGGCCTGGAACGCGTGGAAGTCGTGCGCGGCGCCGCGTCGGTGCTGTACGGTCAATTGTCGCCCGGTGGCTTCGTCAACGGCGTGAGCAAACGCCCGACCGAAACCGCGCAGCATGAGCTGGGGATGCAATACGGCAACCATGACCGCAAGCAACTGACCGCCGACTTCAGCGGCCCACTCGGCGACAGCGAGGTCCTCAGCTACCGCTTGACCATGCTCAAGCGCGACAGCGACACCCAGCAGGACTACATCAATGACGACAAGCTCTACATCGCCCCGGCCCTGACCTGGCGCCCTAATGAAGACACCTCGCTGACCCTGCTTTCGTTCTACCAGAAGAGCGACACCCGCTTCTCCGCCCCGCTGCCCTACCAATTGGTCAAGGGCGTGGGCAACGGGCCGGTCACCATCGGCCGCCACGATTTCATCGGCGAGCCCGACTACGACGACATGAATGGCGAGATGTCCGCCATCGGTTATGAGTTCGAACACCGCTTTGATGAACACACCCGTATCAGCAACAAGCTGCGTTACTACGAAGCGGATGTGAAGTGGAAGTATCTGCAGGCGCAGACCAGCGCGGCTGCCATCAACGGAGCAGCCAATACCGGCGTCCTTCGTCGCCAGTACAGCGACCGGCGCGAGCGCTCCCGGGCGTTGGCCAGCGACACCAACATCGAGACGCGTTGGAACATCGGCGGCATCGAGAACACCTTCCTGGTGGGCGCAGATACCTACGATGCCTCGTATGATTCGCATAACTTCCGCGCCAACACGTCCTCAATCAATATCGGCGACTACAACTACGGCCAACCGGTGGTCGTGAACAAGGATCGCAGCCGTGACCGCGGTTCGCAGATCGACACCTTCCAGACCGGCATCTACCTGCAAGACCAGATCAAGTTCGACGATCACTGGCTTCTGTTGCTCGGCGGTCGCCATGACTGGGCCGACCAGGACCAGGAAGGCTTCGCCACCGGCCAGAAGCTGAGCCAGGACGACGAATCCACCACTTGGCGCGCCGGCCTGGTGTACGAAGCGGACAATGGGCTGGCCCCCTACATCAGCTACAGCGAATCGTTCTTCCCGGTGGCGGTAGCCGACGCGCCAGGCCAGACGTTCGAGCCGACCGAAGGCAAGCAGTACGAAATCGGTATCCGCTATCAGCCTCCAGGCAGCAACACGCTGTTGAGCGCAGCGGTGTACGAGCTGACGCAGGAAAACGTCGTCAAGCGCGACCTGGCCGGCAACAATCCCCAGCAGATCGGCGAACAGCGCTCCCGAGGCCTGGAACTGGAAGCCAAGAGCGACGTCACGCCTCAACTGACGGTCATCGCGACCTACGCCTACACCGATTCGCGCATCACCAAGAGCGTAATCCAGAGCGAAGTGGGCCAGCGCAGCGAAGATACGCCTTACCACCAAGCCGCGCTGTGGGCTGACTACAACTTCGCCCTGTTCGGCGTACCACAACTGAAGGTGGGCGGCGGCGCGCGCTACAAGGGCACCACCCAGGCGTCGGGCATCGATTCACAATTGCCGGCCTACACCCTGTTCGATGCCATGGCCAGCTACCAGATCGACAAGAACTGGGACGTTGCCCTCAACGCGAACAACGTGACAAACAAAAAATACGTCTACTGTGAAGCCGCCATCTGCCGCTACGGCGACGAGCGTGAGCTGGTGACCTCCGTCAACTTCCGCTGGTAACCCGCCTGGCTCGGTCGGCGCCGACAAGCGTCGACCGAGTCATTTCACGCCCTGCCAACGCTTCTGGCGCCCCGCTCGAAACCCCTCATCACCCATCCTCCTGAATCCTCTTTTGACCTTGACGCATCAGATGACGACCGTCATATTACGATCATCATAAGCCAGCCAAAAACCGGCCAAGAGGGTTGTTTCATGGAAACCGGAAATGCATCAGTGATTGAAGCTGCGCAGCCACAGGCATCGAGCCCCGCCCTGACCGGCCGAGTCGTGGCGCTGCTCGCAGGCCTCGCGGCCATCGGCATGCTCTCCACCAATATCATCCTTCCGGCGTTCCCGGTCATCGGCGATGAGCTCGGCGTGACCGCCCGCGAACTGGGCCTGACGTTCTCCAGTTATTTCGTCACCTTCGCCCTGGGCCAGTTGGTGGTGGGGCCGTTGGCTGATCGTTATGGACGCCAGAAACTGGTGCTGGGCGGACTCTCGGTGTTCATCGTCGGCACCGTCATCGCAGGGCTCGCCACCACGCTCGATGTCATGATCGCCGGACGCATCGTCCAGGCATTGGGCGTGTGCGCGGCCTCGGTGCTGTCGCGCGCCATCGCACGGGATCTGTTCGAAGGCGAGACATTGGCCCGTGCCCTGTCGTTGACGATGGTCGCCACCGCCGCCGCGCCAGGTTTCTCACCCTTGGCGGGCAGCGTGCTGTCCGTCACGCTTGGATGGCGCGCCATCTTCATCCTGGTGGGATTGGCCGCCGTTGTGCTGGCGTTCTTCTATGTCCGCGATCTTGGAGAAACGCATCCCGCCGATCGCCGCGCGCCGCACTCCACCGGCAGCGTCGTGCGCGCCTACGCCAGGCTGGCGGTGGACAAGCGCTTTATTTTCCCCGCCCTGTCGATGAGCCTGTTGCTCAGCGGCCTGTTCGCCTCTTTCGCCGCCGCCCCGGCCATCCTCATGAAAGGCATCGGCCTGACGTCGGTGCAGGCCGGCCTGTATTTCGCATCCACGGTGTTCGTCGTGTTCGCCGCCGGCATGGCCGCACCGCGCCTGGCCCACCGCTTCGGCCCACGGCACGTTGCCCTGCTGGGGATCGCCTGCGCCATGGTTGGCGGGGGGCTGCTCATCGTCGGGCCGGCCTATCCAGGCCTCGGCTGGTATGCCGTTTCGATGGTGACATTCCTCTGGGGCATGGGGCTGGCGAACCCGTTGGGTACGGCGATCACCATGGGGCCTTTTGGCAAGGAGGCCGGGATGGCCTCGGCGCTGCTGGGTTTTCTCTCGATGGGTGCCGCAGCCTTGACGACCTGGCTAGCCTCGGTCTTGAGCTTTTCCCCCATCCTGACCGTGGGCGCGATCCAGGCGTTGACCTGCCTGGTCGCGCTGGTGCTGTTCTTCCTGCGCCGCTGATCCGCCGTCAGTCTTGCCAACGACGGAACAACACGCTGGCGTTGACGCCACCAAAACCGAACCCATTCGACAACGCATGGGTGATCGGCATCTGCCGCGCCTTCAGGCCGACCAGATCGAGCCCGTTGGCAGCCTCATCGGGATGGTTGAGGTTCAGCGTCGGCGGCACGACCTGATCGCGCAGCGCCAGGACCGTAAAGATCGCTTCGATGCCGCCCGCCGCCCCCAGCAGGTGCCCGGTGGCGGATTTGGTGGAGGTGATCGCCACGCCGGAATCCGTACCGAATACTGCGCGAATCGCCGCCAACTCACCGGCATCGCCGACCTGGGTGGATGTCGCATGGGCGTTGATGTGTTGCACCTCGGCGGGGTTGGTGCCCGCCTGGCGCAGAGCCTGCTCCATGGCACGGCGGGCGCCATTGCCGTCTTCCGGCCCTGCAGTCAGGTGATAGGCATCGGCGCTGGTGCCATATCCCACAAGCTCTGCCAACGGCTTGGCGCCGCGGGCCAGGGCGTGTTCCAGCGACTCGATCACCAGCAACCCGGCGCCTTCGGCCATGACGAAGCCGTCGCGACCCTGGTCGAACGGCCGCGAGGCCTCCTGTGGACGCTCGGCGAATCCCGTGGACAGCGCCCGCGCCGCGGCGAAACAACCCAGGGTCACGCGGTCGATCGCCGCCTCGGTCCCACCGCAGAGGGCAATGTCCGCCTCGCCACTCCTGATCAGCCGAGCCGCATCGCCAATGGCCTGTACGCCGGCGGCGCACGCGGTGACAGGCGCACCGAGCGGTCCCTTGAAACCATGCCGGATCGAGACCTGCCCGGCCGCCATGTTGGCCAGGAAAGCCGGCGCGGTAAACGGCGACAATCGACGCGGGCCGCGTGCATCGGTGGTGCGCACCGCATCGGCAATCGTGGCAAAACCACCCACGCCCGAGGAGATGATCGTCGCGGTCCGCTCCTGATCGACGGCTTCGACGGGGTGCCAGCCAGCCTGCTCGAGCGCTTCGTGGGCCGCCACCAGGGCGAACTCGATGAAGCGGTCCATCTTCTTGCGATCCTTGGGCGCGATAAGGCGCTCCGGGTCGTAACCGGCGATGCCATCCTCCTCCAGGGTCGGCACCTGCCCGCCCACGGCAACCCCAGTGCCGTCGGTCACGTCGGCGGACAGGTTGCGAATGCCGGAGTGCCCGGCCAACAAGCGCTTCCAGACCTCTTCCACCGCGCACCCCAACGGTCCTACCATGCCAACGCCGGTGACGACGATTCGTTTTTGACCTTCGCGATTTTTCATGAAGCCCTCTTCGTATCAGGACGGATCTTGAACCAGATGGAATACATCGCCGGCAGGAACACCAGCGTCATGATGGTGCCGACGAACGTGCCGCCGATCAGCGTGTAGGCCAGCGTGCCCCAGAACACCGAGTGCGTCAGGGGAATGAATGCCAGGATCGCCGCCAGCGCCGTGAGCAGCACCGGGCGGGCCCGTTGCACCGTGGCTTCGATCACCGCGTGGAACGGGTCGAGACCTTCGTTGGCGTTGTGATGGATTTGCCCGATCAGGATCAGCGTATTGCGCATCAGGATCCCAGACAGCGCGATCAGGCCGACCAGCGCGTTGATGCCGAATGGCTGGTTGAAGATCAGCAGCGTCGGCACTACTCCGATCAGGCCCAGCGGTGCCGTCAAGAACACCATGATCATCGCCGAGATCGAACGGACTTGAAGGATGATGATCAGCAACGTCATGGCGACCATGATTGGCACCAGCGGCACGATGGCCTTGCCGGCCTTGCCCGATTCCTCGATGGCGCCGGCCTGCTCGATCCGGTAGCCGGCGGGCAGCGTGTCGATGACCGGTTGCAACTGCTTGATGATCGCGGTCGAAACGTCCGGTGGTTGCAAGCCTTCCGCGATGTCGCCGCGCACGGTCATGGTCGGCGTGCGATCACGACGCCGCAGGATCGGATCTTCCATGCGCACATCGACTTCGCCCACCTGGGACAGCGGTATACGCTGGCCCGTCGCGCCGACCAGGGTGAAGCCTTCGATCCTGGCCGGATCCAGACGGATGTCCCCGGCAGCGCGGCCCACCACCTGCACCGAACGGATGTCCTCGCGGACCGCCGTGATCGGCACACCGCTGAGCAGGAATTGCAGCTGCTGGGCGACCGCGTTGGACGTCAGCCCCACGGCCTGCAAGCGGTCCTGGTCGAGGTTGAAGTGCAGGGTCGGCACCAGCGGCCCCCAATCGATGTTGACGGTCCGCATCAGCGGGCTCGCCTGCATGATGTCCTGGACCTGACTGGCGATCTCGCGCAGTTTCGCCGGATCAGGCCCCATCACCCGATAAGCCACGGGGAACGGTGAATACGGGCCAAACACCAGCTGCGTCACCCGCACCCGCGCCTCTGGGGCGAGCCCTTCGGCGACCGCTTCGCGAAGGCGGAACTTGAGGGCTTCGCGCGCTTGCTGGCTGTCCGTCAGCACGACAATTTTCGCAAAAGACGGATCGGGCAGCTCAGGGGCCATTGCCAGGTTGAAACGCGGCGCGCCTTGGCCGATGTAGGCGGTGACGATCCGGGCCTCTTCTTGCTGTTGCAGCCAGGCTTCGACCTTGGCGGTGGTGGCGCTGGTCTGCTCGATGGAGGTGCCGTACGGCATCTGCACTTCCACCAGCACCTCGGGCCGGTCCGAGGTCGGGAAAAACTGTTTCTTGACCAGGCTCATGCCAAGGATCGCCACCACGAATGTCGCGATCACCGTACCGGCCACCCACCATTTGCGCGCAATGACCTGCGCCAGCACCTGGCGGAAGCGGTTGTAATGGCGGGTGTTGTAGATGGCTGCGTGGCCGCCTTCGACCTGCTTGATATCGGGCAACAGTTTCACGCCCAGGTACGGTGTGAAGGCCACCGCGACCACCCAGGAAGCGATCAGGGCGATGCCGACGATCCAGAACATGTTGCTGGTGTACTCGCCAGCGGTCGATTGCGCGAAACCGTTGGGCATGAAGCCGATGGCGGTCACCAGCGTACCGGAGAGCATCGGCGCGGCCGTGTGGCTCCAGGCATACGCGGAGGCTTTGATGCGGTCGTAGCCCTCCTCCATTTTCACGACCATCATTTCGATGGCGATGATCGCGTCGTCTACCAGCAACCCGAGCGCGAGGATCAGCGAACCGAGGGTGATGCGGTCGAAATTCTTGCCGGTGGCGGCCATGACCACGAACACCACGGCCAACGTCAATGGCACGGCCGCCGCGACAACGACGCCGACGCGCCAACCCATGCTGAGGAAACAGACAACCATCACCACCAGCAGCGCGACGAAGAACTTGACCATGAACTCACCGACCGCCGAGTCGATGTTCACCGATTGATCGGTGACTTTGGTCAGCGTCATGCCAAGGGGCATGTCCTGGTTGATCTTGCTAATCTGCGCGTCCAGCGCCTTGCCCAGGTCCAGGCCGTTCCAGCCCTCGCGCATGATGACGCCCAGCAACAGTGCCTCTTCACCGCCGTTGCGCACCCTGAACGTGGCCGGATCTTCGTAGCCGCGCTCGACGGTCGCCACGTCCGATAATTTCAACGAACGCCCTTGCACGACCACCGGCGTGTCACGAATCTTCTGCAGTTTGTCGAAGGCGCCATCCAGGCGCAGGAACACCTGTGGCCCTACGGTTTCGATGGAGCCGGCGGGCGTGAGCATGTTCTGGCTGTTGAGGGCGGCAAAAATATCCTGGGGCAACACGCCCAGGGTCGCCAAGCGCTCATGGGAAAACGAGACGAAGATCCGTTCGGCCTGCTCGCCGATGATATTGACCTTCTTCACGCCCGGCACATGCAGCAGTTGCTGGCGCAGCGCCTCGGCATCGCGGACTAACAGTCGTTGCGGCTCGCCCTTGGCTTTCAGGGCGAACAAGGCAAAGGTCACGTCGGAGAACTCATCGTTGACCATCGGCCCGATAACCCCGGCCGGTAGCTTGATCGCCTCGTCAGCGAGTTTCTTGCGTGCCTGGTAGAACTCTTCCTGCACTTGCGACGGCGGCGTGCGATCGACCAGCGACACCATCGTGAACGCAAGGCCGGGACGGGTATAGGTTTCGGTGCGGTCGTACCACTTCAGCTCCTGCAGGCGTTTTTCCAGCGGTTCGGCGACTTGATCCTGCATTTCCTGGGCTGTCGCGCCTGGCCAGGCCGTGATGACTGTCAGTTGCTTGACCGTGAACGGCGGATCTTCCGCGCGGCCCAGTTGGAAAAACGCCAGGACGCCCGCCACGGCGATCAGCAACAGCAGGAATACCGTGATGGAACGCTCGCGGACGGCGAGCGCCGAAAGGTTGAAGCTCATGGGCGATTCCCCGCAACCTTCGTGTCTATCGGTTGACCCAGCCTCACCGCCTCCCCTTCGCGCAGCAGATGGGCACCCAGCGCAACAATCTGCTCGCCTCTTTTCAGCTCACCCGAGACCTGCGCGGCATCATCGCTCAAGCCGAGCACCTGGACGGGACGCCAGGTGACTGTCGCCGGTTCCCCGGTGATCAACCAGACACCGCTGCCCTTGCCCGCGTCGTACAGGGCCGCGATCGGCACTTGCAGCGCCTGTTCCGAGCGAGTGCCCGCGGCGATCCGAAGCGTGACGGTAGAACCCAGCGGCGCGTTGGCGAGCGCGCCTTCCAACACATACCGAGCCTCGAAGGTGCGCGTCACACGATCAGCGGAATCCGACAGCAGCCGCAGCTTCGCAGTGACGGCCTCGCTGGTCTTGCCGTAGAGCGTCGCCTGGGCAACGGAGCCTGCCGTCGGCCGCAGGGTCTCGGGCAGTTGCACCACGGCTTCGCGCTGGCCAGCCCGCGCCAGCCGCACCACGATCTGTCCCGGGGCGACGACCTGTCCAGGCTCGGCCAGTGTCTCCATTACCACGCCATCGGCGTCGGCCAGCAGTGCGGCATACCCGGAGGCATTGCGGGCGACGTCCGCTTGCGCCTGGGCCGCGCTGAGCTGCGCCCTGGCGGTATCGGCCGCAGCCTTGATCTGGTCGTAGCCCGAGGCTGAGATGGCGCCGGCTTCGACGAGGTCCCGGTAACGCACCTCGTCATCGGCGGTCTGCTTCGCCCTGGCCCGAGCGGCGGCAACCGTTTCCTGTTGCGCTCGCGCTTGCAGGCCCAGGTCGACGGGGTCCAGGCGCATCAGCGGCTGACCCCGCTTGACGGTCTGGCCGGTATCGACCAGTCGTTCCAGTATCTTGCCCGACACTCGGAAGCCCAGGTCACTCTGGACCCTCGCCGTGACCACGCCGGTAAACGAGCGCGACTGGTCGGGCGAACCCAGTACCTGCGCAACCCTCACCAAGGGCGCAAGCGTGCGCGGATCTTTCTCGGTGGATGACTCGCCACACGCCGTCAGGACGAGAGGCAACAGGCAAGCGGCAAGGGTGACAGGTCGACGCCGGAGCATAAGGTCCCTTTCTTGAGCGGACAGGATGGAAAGCGCATTCTCATTCTAGTGACTATTTCTGTCAATCGTCACAAACAAGTCACACTCTCGTCGACACTTGCGATCCCAGAAGGCTTGGAAAAAAGCTTTCACTTCAAGGTTGGTCGCGAATTGACAGGTCGTGACTGTATCGTGATATGGTCACACTCTGCACAGCCCCAAGGAATTGTTCCATGCCACCCCTTCGCCCCCTGGCTTTTCTCCTGAGCACCAGCTTGATGGCAGGTTGCGCGGTCGGTCCGGATTACCATCGTCCCTCCGCCCCGCTTTCGAGTCGTTACGTCGGTCAGCCTTCGGTCGAACAAAGGTCCGCCAGCGCCCAAGCCGACTTGGTCCGTTGGTGGGAAGCATTTGGTGATCCAACCCTCACCGCGTTTATCACCAAGGCCCTCGAGCAGAACCTGGACCTGGCGCAGGCATCGGCACGTGTCACCCAAGCCCGAGCGGGCCTGGGTGCCGCGAATGCCGCTTTGCTGCCCTCGGGAAACATCAACGGCCAGGCGGCACGCGCCTATCAATCGGTCGAGACCCCGCTCGGCCAGGTGCTGGATTCGACACCCGGCTATGACCGCTACGGAAACCTGTACGAACTCAACCTCGGCGCCAGTTGGGAAATAGACGCGTTCGGCGGCCTACGACGCGGACGCGAAGCGGCGATGGCCGAATACCAGGCGTCAGAAGCCGGTGTCGTCGCCACGCGACTGGCCGTCGCCGCTCAAGTCGCGGATATCTACATTGCCGCCCGCGGCCTGCAGGCGCGGCTGGATATCGCAAAGCGCCAGGTCACCACGCAGCAGGACTTGCTGGAAAAAGTCCGGCTGCTCTACAGCAAAGGCCTGGCCGCCAATTACCAAGTCCACCAGACCGAGGGGCAATTGTCACAGGTGCAGGCCACCGTGCCGGTGCTGCAGACTGGCCTGGACGCCGCGATGAATGCGCTGGATGTCATGCTTGGCACGCCGCCCGGCACTCATCGGTTACAACTGGCAGAGCAGCGCGCTATTCCCCTGGCTCCGCAAATAACCACAACCGGAACGCCGGCGGACCTGCTACGCCGCCGGCCAGACCTGATCATCGCTGAACGACGCTTGGCGGCGTCCAATGCGCGCATCGGCGAAGCCGTCGCCGAGTACTACCCGAAATTTTCCCTCAGCGCCTTGCTTGGCAGCGCCACGGCGGTATCCGGCGGCAATCTCTTGAGCGGCGGCGCGAGCCAATCGGCGGGTGTGCTGGGGCTGCGCTGGAGGCTCTTCGATTTCGGCCGCATCAACGCCCAGATCGACCAGGCCAAGGGCCAGGAAGCCGAAGCGCTGGCCGCTTATCGCCAGTCCGTGCTGCGCGCCACCGAAGACGTCGAAAATGCGTTTAGCGCCCTGGTCAATCGAGAAGCCCAGGCGACCATCCTCGCCGAGGGCGAAACCTCGCTGACGCAAGCCCGCCGATCCTCCTTCATCGCCTACCAGAAAGGCACCGCCAGCCTGATCGACGTGCTCAATGCGGACGAGACATTGCTGCAAGCGTCCGATGCCCGAGCGCAAGCGCGAACCGAATCGGCCCGGGCAGCGGTCGCGGCATTTCGGGCGCTTGGCGGTGGGTGGCAAACACCTGAAGATGGCCCTGTAGCGACAAGGTGAACGTTTAAGAGAATAGTCACCAATAAACGACCGGAGGTGCCCTCCAGCCGAGCTCAGGGCATCAGGCTACGCAGAATGAGATTGGACGTGAGCGTGGGGGCTTCCTCGACGAAGTCGAGGTTGTATTGCAGCAGCAACGGGTTGACGAACGGCCGCAAGGCCAGGTGAATGGCCTCCACCGTTTCGTCCAGCGGCGTGCGTCGTTCAAACTCGCCGAGCTCACGCCCCTCGCGCACGATCTGCAACACGAAACCCTTGATCCGTTCGTTGTACACCTGGGAACTGGGCCAGCGCTCCGACGCCGAAAATGCGGCGATGTCGTAGAGCTTGCGGTCGTTGAAGAACAGGTCCACACCCGTGACCACCAGCGTCTTGACCAGCCTGCGCAAGCGCTCCGTCGCCGAGAGCCCCTCCACATTGATCGCCTCTTCCACGGCCTGGACGATCGTCGACAGGCAATTGGAGCAGATGGCTTCGCCGATGGCCTGCTTGGAATCGAAGAACTTGTAGATGTACGCCTTGGAGAAACCGATGGCCTTGGCCAAGTCGGAAACCGTGGTCTTGCCAAAGCCGTACTGGCTGAAATGTTCATGGGCAGCCGCGATGATCTGGTCACGAATTTCGTGATCGACGGGTCCACGGACGCTGGGGGATGCAATGGATGGCTGGTTCATGGGGGCAGCTTACGCACCCCAAGGAAGGTTGACAACTTATGACCAATCCAAGATTAAGTCACAAGATAGTCAATAGCGCTTCGATAACCAGCCATGGCCACTAGCCGATCACGCGGGCATACACTGACCTGTCGACATTGCCGCCGGACAGAATAACCCCAACCTTTTTCCCCTCCATTTTCCCGCGCTCCTGGATAAGCGCCGCCAACGCCGCAGCGCCGGCACCTTCGGCCAGATTATGGGTGTCGGTGTAATAGACGCACATGGCCTCGGCGATCTCTTGATCGCTGACCGCCACGATCCGCGCCGCTCCAGCGCCGTAGACGGCGAAGGCCTCTGGAATCGGCTTACGCACGGCCAGGCCGTCGGCGAAGGTGTTGGCCGAGGCGGTTTCGCAAATTTTACCCGTCTCGAATGAGCGCTTCGCCGCCGTTGCCTCGGTGGACACCACGCCCACGACCTGGGTTTGCAAGCCCAGGGCGTCGCGGGCCGCGATGACCGCGCAGATTCCGGAACCGCAACCAATGGGCACGTAGACGGTATCCAGATCCGGCACGGCCGTGAACAGTTCCAAGGCATAGGTGGCGACACCCTTGACCAATTCGGTATGAAACGGCGGAACGAGATAGAGCCCCTGGGCCTGCGCCAGGCGAGCCGCCTCTTCCCGGGCCTCATCGAAATCGCGGCCGTACTCGATCACTTCACCACCGAAGGCACGCATGGCGTCGTTCTTCTCGACCGAGTTTCCCTCGGGCACCACGATCAATGCCCTCAGCCCCGCCGCGCTCGCCGCCAGTGCCTGGCTCTGGCCATGATTGCCCCGGGTCGCAGTGACAATCCCTTTCGCTTGCGGATGCTCGCGCTTGAGCCAATGCATGAAGGTGATGCCGCCGCGCACCTTGAACGCGCCCGTGGGGGTGTGGTTTTCGTGCTTGACCCAGACCGTGCAACCGAGGCGTTTCGCCAGCAACGGCCAGGCGTACTGGGCCGTGGCAGGCATGACTTGGTAAACCTGGCGAGCCGCTTGTTCGATATCGTCGAGCGTCAATGGGTACATGATGGGCCTCCTTTAGTTTCGACCAGTCTAGCCAGGGGCGCCGAACCCTGGCTTTCAGAAAACTGACCTGACTTTTATCCCGTCGCTTCACTACTATGGGCTCATGAGCCATCGAAATCGTCCGCAGCCGCCGCGCCCGCCTGAATCGACCCGTCGCATCGAGGCCGGCCCGTGGCTGATCGAATTGCTCCCCGGCTGCGCCTATGCGGCCCGATACGTCGCACCCCAGGCCGCCATCGGTTTTGCGTTCGACAGTCAGCGAGGCCTGCACGCCATCGGCAGCGACCGGGTACAGCCGTTCTACGCCAAGCCCAACGGCCTGGCGTTCGTGCCGGCCCAGTGCGACGTGTACTCGGAGTCCCCCGTGGGCGGCGAATACCTGCGCTTGATACGTACCGACGGCGTTGCGCTGGCGGGGGACCACGCCTTCAATAATCGCCTCGACTCACGCGCCAGCGCCCTTGCGCAACGCATGCGCCGGGCGCTGCTGCACGGCTCGTTCGAAGACGACTGGGAAGCCTGGGCGCTGGGATTGGCCGAACGCGTGGCGCCGGGCAAACCCCAGACGACGCGCACCCAGGGCTCGATGACCGACAGCCGGATGCGCCTGCTCGATGAGTTCATCGATGCCAGCCTGGATCAACCCCTTGGCGTGTCGGCGATGGCGCAGTTGCTGGGATTGTCCGAAGGTTATTTCATGCGGGCGTTCAAGATCGCCACGGGCAAAAGTCCCCATGGCTACCTGATCGACCGGCGCCTGGCCAAAGCCCGGGCGCTGATACGCGACTCGTCTGCGACGCTGGCGCAGATTGCCCACGCCTGCGGTTTCAGTTCACAGGCGCACATGACGACAACGTTCAAGCAGCGACTCGGCGTGAGCCCGGCACGATTGCGTTAAATGACGAAGTGCATTTGACGCCTTTGACTTAATGGTCCAGTTTTTAAAGAAGCTACAGATTGCATTCCGTTCGATAGTCAGAGGGCCACTGCCGCCTATGAGTGATGTAGGAAGGACCTTCCCCGCAGTTGAACGTCGTTGGGCATGCCAGTGCCGTTGATTCCCCTGGTTGTGTGCGACGACTCCACCATGGCGCGCAAGCAAGTGTTGCGTGCCCTGCCGCAAGACTGGCCGGTTTCAGTCACCGAGGCGGTTAATGGCCGCCAGGCGATGGATGCCATACGCCAGGGCCTGGGCCAGGTGGTGCTGCTCGACCTGACCATGCCGGAGATGGACGGTTACCAAGTGCTCAGCGCCTTGCGCGCCGAAGGCCTCAAGGCGCAAGTCATCGTGATTTCCGGGGACGTCCAGGATGAGGCTGTGCGCCGCGTCCATGAGCTGGGCGCCCTGGCCTTCCTGAAAAAACCGTTCGACGAAAACGAACTGCGCCAGACTCTCAACCGGGTGGGCCTGCTGACCCAACCCGGCAAGGCGCCGCTGCAGGATCGACCGGCATCGAACGCGGCCATCAGCTTCCAGGACGCGTTTCGCGAAACGGTCAACGTTGCCATCGGCCAAGCTGCGGCGTTGATTGCCAAGGTGCTGGGGGTCTTCGTGCAACTACCGGTGCCGAACGTCAACGTGCTCGAAGTCGGCGAGTTGCACATGGCCTTGAACGACGTCGGCAGTTCCCAGCAACTCACCGCCATATGCCAGGGTTTTATCGGCAGCGGCATTGCCGGCGAAGCCCTGCTGATCTTCCACGACTCGGAAATCGCTGACATCGCTCAGCTGATGCAGCGCGAAAGTACCGACTACTCCGACCTGGAAATGCTCGTCGACCTTTCCAGCATCCTGATCGGCGCATGCCTGAGCAGCATCGCCGAGCAGATCGACGTGGTCTTCTCCCAAGGTCATCCACAGATCCTCGGCCAGCACGCAGCCATCGAGGAATTGATCCGGGCAAACCGCGTCCACTGGAAAAAGACCCTGGCGGTGGAAATCAGCTACGGCCTGGAAGGCCAGGATATCCGCTTCGACCTGTTGCTGCTGTTCACGGAGGACTCCATCGAGCGGCTGACCCACAAACTCGCCTACCTGATGAGCTGAGCCATGACCGAAACCATTGATCTGAACGAATTCCACTGGTTGCTGGCGATCGTTCAGAGCATCGACGTCGGCGTGGTGGTGCTCGACCGCGAGTATCGCGTGCAGGTCTGGAACACCTTCATGGAGAACCGCTCCGGGGTCCAGCCCAAGGATGCCCAGAACCGGAACTTCTTCAGCCTGTTCCCGGAAATCGATCGCCAATGGTTCAGCCGCAAGGTGGAAAGCGTCGCCACCCTGGGCACCCCCGCGTTCACGGTCTGGGAGCAGCGCCCGTACTTGATGCGCTTCAAGAGCTACCAGCCGATCACCGGCCAGGAAGAGTTCATGTACCAGAACACCACGCTGCTGCCACTGCGCTCGCCCGACAACCGGATCAACCACATCTGTCTGGTGATCTATGACGTCACCGACGTCGCCACCAATCGTCATCAGATCCAGGCCGCCAATGCCCAACTGCAACTGCTCTCCAGCACCGATCGCCTGACGGGCCTGTACAACCGCGGCCATTGGGAAGGCAGCCTGAAAGCGGCTTACGCCCGTCACCAGCGCTACGGCAATGCGCTGAGCCTGGTGATGCTGGACATCGATCATTTCAAGCAGGTCAACGACACCTACGGCCACCAGGCCGGCGACAAGGTGATCGAGCAGGTCGCCGCGCTGTTGCATGAGCACGTACGCGAGTCCGACGTGGCCGGGCGTTACGGCGGCGAGGAGTTCGGCGTGGTGCTGTCGGACACCGACAAGGCCGGCGCACGGATTTTCGCCGAGCGCCTGCGCCAGGCCGTCGAGCAGTTGTGGGTGCAGTACAACGGCCAGGACATCCGTTTCACCATCAGCCTGGGCGTGGCCGACCTGAGCGCGCCGGCGAACGATCATGCCGAACTCATCGCCAGGGCCGACCAGGCGTTGTACACGTCAAAGAAAACCGGGCGCAATCGCGTGACGGTCCACGGTCATTGATCCAGCAAATTCAAGGGTACGAGCTCGCTCGCGATGGGGCTCTCACAGTCATCACCCTTGTTGATTGAAATGCCGCTATTGCGAGCGAGCCCCCTCAGGTTTCAACGGGGAGGCATCAGAACCAGGTTTCCATCTGGATACCGTACTGCCACATACCGCCAGCGTTGAAATCAGTCCTGCCAAAGGAATCGCTGGTGCTGTACCTGTCCAGGTCCGAGGACCAGTTCATGACGCTGGCGAACAGACGCAGCTCAGGACGCGTGAGCAGATCGCCCAAGTCAGGCTTGAAGGTCGGGGCGACCGTGAACTTCCAGAAGTTGCCGTCGACCGCATTGCGTTGCAGGTAACCCTTGGGATCGAGCTGCATGGTTTGCCAACTGATTTCGTAGGCCATCTCGAAATTGCTGTTGATTTCGTTGGCCAACCGCACGTTCAAAGTCATCCAACGATAATCGTCACCCTTGACGTAGCGATCCTTGCTTTGCTCAGCCAGTAGGCTCGGGCCGATGCGCCAGTTGGGCGCCAGGGGCGTTTCGCCGTACAGCGCCAGACGCAGCGCACGGGCGTCGTCGATCAGTTCACCATCAGCGCCGACGTTCTTGACCTCAGCCCCCAAGCCTTGACCATAAAGTAGCGCCGACTTGAAGAAGCCTTCACGGCCGAAAAAATCCTTCTGGTGATTGGCGACCATGCTGTGCAAGCCGGAATCGGCCGGCGTCAGCCCCGCTTCATTGCTGCGAGTGCCAACGTCGTTTTTCTTCGAACCGATGGCGTTGAACATCCACTGCCACTGCCCGCCGTCGAAAAACTGATTGGAGGTCAGGATGTAGCTTTCCACGTCGGCATTGACGCCGCCCTCGCTGAAATCCCCATAATTGCGACCGATCAACGAATAGTTCGAGCGCCAGTCCTTGGTCATCTGTATGTCATAGATGCCGCCGCCGGTGCCGGCCAGATAGACCACGTCAGAGTCCAGCCAGTGGATGTCGAAATTGTCCCTGTCGAAGCGCTTGCCGGCCCACAACGTGGAGTTTTCGAACATCGCGTTGCCCTTGAAGGCCGCAAGGTGATCGAGTTCGGTGAACACCTGGCGCACGTTCAGGTTGCTTTCCTCGGCGGTCCAGTCGTTGGAACTCTCCACGCCATCGGCAATGGACACTGTGAATTTGGAGCGAGTGCCGTTCTGCGCGTATAGCTCCTTCGACAGGTCGATGCGCATGTAGGTGTCATCCTCGTTACCGAGTCGCCCGACGGCGCCACCGACAGACCCGGCCGGCGTGGTGTACGGACCGCCACGCCCACCGCCCAACCCATCGTTGATCAGCAGACCGGAGCGGGCGTAGCCCTTGAAGCTGAAGCCGTCGGTGAGGTTTGCGCCACTGCCCGGCTTTTGCGTGCGGTGCTGACTGGCTTCGAGTTTTGCCAGCCGCGCATCGACAGTAGGCGTCGCCACAGCGGCAGCAACCGGTGGTGTGGCGAGTTTGAGTTGCTGCAATTCCCTGGCGAGTGCCTGTGTCTGCTGTTCGGCGGCGGCGGCGCGTTTTTCCGCTGCGCTGGCACGGGCTTCAAACGCCGCCATGCGCTCTTCCAGAGTGGCGGCTTGAGAGGTGCCTGCCGAGGCGCCGAGCAGGCCTGCGAGTACCCAGCTTGATGCTTTCTGCATGTGGATTTTCCCTGTTTTGTTTTTATTGTTCTGTTGCCGCAGCCGGTCTTTTCGCCCAGGTTCCGACTTGTCGAGCCTGAGGAAAAAAAGGATGCCTCATTGCTGATACGCTGCTACATTTGGCGATGTTAACGTTAACTTTTCCAAAAACAAAAATAAAGAGGGCTTTATGAAACAGCTCAAATCGCTGCTTCCGGCGGCGCTGATCGGCCTTTGCGTCGGGTTTCCGTCCCTGTCGACAGCTGCCAACCTGACGATTTCCTGCGGCGCCGTGGGTGCAGAACTGCAACTGTGCAAGGAAGCCGTCGAGGCGTGGTCGAAGCAGACCGGTAACAGCGTCGAAGTGGTGTCCACGCCCAACTCGGCGACCGAACGGCTGTCGTTCTACCAGCAGATCCTCAGCGCGCAATCCAGCGACATCGACATCATCCAGATCGATATGGTGTGGCCGGGCATGCTGGCCAAGCACCTGATGGACCTGCGCGAAGTGCTGCCTGCCAACGCGACCCAAGGTTATTTTCAGGCCCAGGTGGACAACGCCACGGTGAACGGGCGCTTGGTGACCATGCCGTGGTTTACCGACTCGGGGCTGCTGTATTACCGCAAGGACTTGCTCGATAAGTACAACAAGCCCGTGCCCCAGACCTGGGAAGAAATGACCACCACCGCCAGGGCTATCCAGCAAGCCGAGCGCGATGCTGGCAACGCCAATGCCTGGGGTTATGTGTTCCAGGGGCGCGCCTACGAAGGTCTGACGTGCAATGCACTGGAGTGGATCAGCAGCCAACCGCAAGGTGGTTTGGTCAACGCCCAAGGCGACATTGTGGTCAACAGCCAGGCCTCGAAGGCGGCGTTGACCTTGGCCAAAAGCTGGGTCGGCGACATCGCTCCCCGTGGCGTGCTCAATTACACCGAGGAAGAAGGACGCGGTGTGTTCCAGTCGGGCAATGCGCTGTTCATGCGCAACTGGCCGTATGTCTGGGCCTTGGTGCAAAGCCAGGACAGCGCCGTGAAGGACAAGGTCGGCGTCGCTCCCCTGCCCCGTGGCGGCGCGACAGGCACCCACGCGTCCACCCTCGGTGGCTGGGGCCTGGCGGTGTCGCGCTACAGCGCCAACCCCAAGCTCGCCGCCGAACTGGTGAGCTACCTGAGCAGCGCCCAACAGCAAAAACACCGTGCCTTGGTGGGCGCCTATAACCCGGTGATCGAGTCGCTCTACCAGGACCCCGAATTGCTCGCGGCCATGCCTTACTACAGCCAACTGCACAGCATTCTCAACGATGGCGTCATGCGCCCCGCCTCGATCACCGCCGACCGCTATCCACGGGTCTCCAATGCGTTCTTCGATCAAGTGCACGGCGTGCTCGCCGGCGAGCGACCGGTGGATCAGGCCCTGGCCGAGCTGGAAAGCGAACTCACACGGATCAAACGCCGGAACTGGTAAGCCACAAGGAAGGAAATCACCATGTCTGTCTCCACCACGCTCGCCCCTGACGACGAGTACCTGCTCACCCGGGAAACGCCGGTACAACGCCGTCGCGTTCGCGCCGCCTGGCTGTTCCTGACCCCGATGCTGCTGTGCCTGGCGCTGGTGGCGGCCTGGCCGCTGCTGCGCACCTTCTGGTTCAGCCTGACCGACGCCAGCCTGGCTGACACCGGCGATGCAAGCTTTGTCGGCTTGAGCAACTACCTGTTTCACAGCAGTGCCGGCTGGTCAGGCCTGCTCGTCGATCCACAGTGGTGGAATGCGGTGCGCAACACCTTGCATTTCACCGTGGTGTCTGTGGGACTGGAAATCGTCCTGGGCCTGCTGGTGGCGCTGCTGCTCAACGTTAAGTTCACCGGACGCGCCCTGGTGCGAGCGTTGATCCTGATCCCCTGGGCGATCCCGACCATCGTCTCGGCGAAAATCTGGTCGTGGATGCTCAACGATCAGTTCGGCATCATCAATCACTTGATGATGGGCCTTGGCCTGATCGATGCGCCCCTGGCCTGGACCGCCGACGCGGACTTGTCGATGTGGGCCGTGATCATCGTCGACGTCTGGAAGACCGTGCCGTTCGTTACCCTGCTGATGCTGGCGGCCTTGCAGATGTTACCCAGCGATTGCTACGAAGCCGCCAGGGTCGATGGCATTCACCCGATCAGGGTGTTCTGGCGGGTCACCCTGCCGCTGCTGATGCCGGCGTTGTTGGTGGCTGCGATCTTTCGCATCCTCGACTCCCTGCGGGTCTTCGACGTTATCTATGTGTTGACTTCGAATTCGTCGAGCACCATGAGCATGTCGGTCTATGCCCGTCAGCACCTGGTGGAGTTCCAGGATGTCGGTTACGGCAGCGCGGCCTCGACCTTGTTGTTCCTCGTCGTCGCGGTGATTGCCATGGCTTACCTGTACCTTGGCCGCCGTCAGTTGGAGGTGCGCTCATGAGCCCGCGCCTGCTGAAAAAAACCCTGTTGTGCGCCGGCTTCTGGTGCCTGATCGGAATCTTGCTGGTGTATGCGGTCTTCCCGTTCTACTACGCCATCGTGACGTCGCTGAAACCGTCCAGCGCCTTGTTCCAGGTCAGCTACTGGATCGACAACCCGGACTTTTCCAACTATGCCGCCGTGCTCAACCAGGCTTCGTTCCTGCGGGCCATCGGCAACTCGCTGGTGATAGCGCTGTGTGTGGTCACGCTGGCGCTGTTCCTCAGCCTGACCGCCGCCTATGCCTTGGGCCGAGTGAAGTTTCGCGGGCGCGGCCCGGTGCTGATGATGGTCCTCGGTGTCTCGATGTTTCCCCAGGTCGCGGTGCTGTCGGGACTGTTCGAAGTGATCCGTGCCCTGGGCCTGTACAACACCTCTTGGGCGTTGATCCTGAGCTACACGATTTTTACCCTGCCCTTCACCGTCTGGGTGCTTACCACCTTCATGGGCCAACTGCCCCATGAGCTGGAAGAGGCCGCGATCATGGACGGTGCTTCACCCTGGGTCACGCTGACCCGCGTGCTGCTGCCGCTGCTCTGGCCGGCACTGGTCACCACGGGGCTTCTGGCCTTTATCGCCGCCTGGAACGAGTTCCTGTTCGCCCTGACCTTCACCCTGACCGACTCGCAACGTACGGTCCCGGTGGCCATCGCGCTGATCTCCGGCGGCAGCCCCCATGAGCTGCCTTGGGGCCTGCTGATGGCGGCGTCGGTGCTGGTCACGGTGCCACTGGTGATTCTGGTGCTGATCTTCCAGCGCCGCATCGTTTCCGGCCTTACTGCCGGCGCGTTAAAGGGTTGAGGCCCAACACAGACAAGAAAGGAACAGCATCGTGATCAAGTTGAAGTTGGATAACGTGAACAAACAATTGGGCGGCGCACGCATTCTGCGTGACGTCAGCCTGGAAATCTCGGCTGGCGAATTCGTCGTCTTCGTCGGCCCTTCGGGCTGCGGCAAGTCGACCCTGCTGCGGCTGATCGCCGGGCTGGATTCGATCTGTGGCGGCGATCTGCTGATCGACGGACGCCGGGTCAACGACCTGGAGCCGCGCGAACGTGGCGTCGGCATGGTGTTCCAGTCCTATGCGCTGTACCCGCACATGAGCGTCTACGACAACATCAGTTTTGGCCTCAAGTTGGCCAAGACCGAAAAGACCAGCCTGCGCGAGCGGGTGCTGAAAACCGCGCAGATCCTGCAGTTGGACAAGCTGCTGCAACGCAAGCCAAGGGAACTGTCGGGCGGCCAGCGCCAGCGTGTGGCCATGGGCCGGGCCATGGCGCGGGAGCCGGACATCCTGTTGTTCGACGAGCCGCTGTCCAACCTTGACGCCTCCCTGCGCGTGCAGATGCGCAACGAAATCGCCCGGCTGCATGGGCGCCTGGGCTCGACCATGATCTACGTGACCCACGACCAGGTCGAAGCGATGACCCTGGCCGACAATATTGTCGTGCTCAATGGCGGTCGCATCGAGCAGGTCGGCTCGCCACGGGAACTCTATGAGCGTCCAGCCAGCCGCTTTGTCGCCGGTTTCCTGGGATCGCCCAAGATGAACTTTCTGCCGGCGCGCCTGCACACCCCAGGTGAGACCAGCCACATCGACAGCCCATTATTAGGCATGACGCCCCTTCCCTTCGACAGCACCCACCTGGCGGCGAACAGTCCGCTGACCCTGGGGATTCGCCCGGAACACGTGTCGCTCAAAGCGGCGCAAGGCAGCGCTGGGGTCGTCGTGGTCGGCGTCGAATACCTGGGCAGCGAAACCTACGTGCACCTGGAGTCAGGCGAGGATGAACCGTTGATCTGTCGCTGTGAGGTAAACGCCGGATGGCGAGTGGGTGATCGGGTTGAACCGCAACTGGCGTTCGGCAACGTGCATCTGTTCGACGTGGATGGCACGGCCTTGAGACGCCCTCCTGCCGTTATTGAAGTCCTCCCGGAGGACGTCCCGCAGCGCTCGCCAAAAGCAGGCGCCCTATGACTGTGTCTGTGAATGCCATGAACGCCCCCATGCCCTCCTCCCTTGAACGTGCGCAGCAGGCGCTGCGTGAAGGTCAGTCTCTCGTCATCGACGACTATCGACCCGACTATCACCTGGCCCCGCCGACGGGTTGGATGAACGACCCGAACGGGGTGGTGTTCTTTCGTGGCGAGTACCACGTGTTCTACCAACACCACCCCTTCGACGCCAAATGGGGCCCGATGTACTGGGGCCATGCCAAGAGTGCCGACCTGGTCCATTGGCAGCACTTGCCCATTGCCCTGGCACCGGGCGACGATTTCGACCGCGACGGCTGTTTTTCCGGTAGCGCTGTGGTGTGTGGTGACACCCTGGCACTGCTCTACACCGGGCACACCTGGTTGGGCGACGTGGGTGACGAACGCTTCATCCGCCAGGTCCAGTGCCTGGCCACCAGTGTCGACGGCGTCCGGTTCGTCAAGCATGGCGCGGTCATCGAGAACGCCCCCCAAGCGGCGATCATGCACTTTCGCGACCCCAAGGTCTGGCAGGAAGGTGGCTATTGGTACCTGATTGCCGGCGCACGCCTGGGCGACACGCCGCTGCTGCCGCTGTACCGCTCCACCGACCTGCGTGCCTGGGAGTTTCTCGACTACGTGTCCAGCGGCACTGAAGGCGATGGCTACATGTGGGAATGCCCGGACCTGTTTCGCTTGGACGGGCGCGATGTGCTGCTGTATTCCCCCCAGGGCATGCGACCGTCGGGTTACGAACGGCTCAACAAGTACCAGACCGGCTATCGCATTGGCTGCCTCGACAGCGATTGGCACTTCGAGGGCGGACCGTTTATCGAACTGGACAACGGCCATGATTTTTATGCTGCGCAAACCTTGGTGGCCGCCGATGGTCGGCGCCTGGTATGGGCCTGGCTGGACATGTGGGAAAGCCCGATGCCGAGCCAGGCCCATCACTGGTGCGGCATGCTCGGCTTGCCCCGGGAGCTTGAACTGCAGGGCGATCGCCTTGGCGTGTTTCCGGCGCGGGAACTGGTCGCGCTGCGCCAGGCGCCGTTGCCGAGCATCGCGCCGTGGGGGGAGTCGGGCAGCCGCTGGGTGCCGCAGGTGACGGGCGACCGGTTGGAAATCCATGTGCACCTGGATCTGCTCGGTTGCAGCGAAGGCCAACTGGGCATCGCCTTGCGCTGCAGTGCCGATGGGCAGGAACAGACCCTGCTTTACTACGACGCAGCACTGCAACGCTTGGTGCTCGATCGCAGCCGCTCGGGTGCGCAAGTGAACGGTCAGCGCAGCGTGCCGATAGGGCCGGCACAAACACATCTGCACCTGCGGGTGTTTCTCGATCGCTCGTCCATCGAGGTGTTCGAGGACAGCGGCCGCTTCAGCCTCAGCAGTCGCCTCTATCCCCGGCCCGACAGCCTCGGGGTGAAACTGTTGGCCAACGGCACTGGCGGGCGCGTGGCCATTGCAGACGCCTGGCCGCTGGGCTCGGGTTGGCTATGAGTCACGTCATCCGAGTCGCGAGAAGCGCGGGCGCTGTGGCATGATTCGGCGTCAACCTGACTGGCCGCACTTCGCATGACTTCCGTGAAAGACGTTGCACAGCTGGCCGGCGTATCCCTGATGACGGTTTCGCGCGCGCTCAACACGCCGGATAAACTGAGCCC
>Ga0307405_10000185_pt1 | contig 23031 bp, 15 predicted proteins | sample 322Cmetagenome_2_FD_203311 | JGI IMG/M metagenome (GOLD analysis project Ga0307405, IMG submission 203311) | Maize rhizosphere microbial communities from greenhouse at UC Davis, California, United States - 322HYB-C-1 | ecosystem: Host-associated > Plants > Roots > Rhizosphere > Soil | place...
TGATGGTCGACCGCTTGGTGTCAACGTCGCAGAGGAACATGGTTCAACGTTTCGCGGATATCGACGAACTCTTCCCAGCCGAGGTACAGGACGACGACCTGCCGTTCTTCATCTACTGGCTGCTCGACCGGGTCATCATCGTAGAGATCTCCACGCAGGATGCACGACTCGCGCTTGAGACGTTCGAGACCATGAACGATCGGGGACTGCGACTCAACGCTGCTGACCTGCTCAAGAGCTTTCTGCTCAGCAGCGCGCATCCTTCCGATAAGGCCAAGATCAGCCACGTGTGGCGGGCCCGGGTCACCGAACTGACAGAGGCCGATAGTAACGGGCACACCACGTTTATCAAGGGCTGGCTACGGGCGAAGTACTCGCGCAGCGCAGCTGACGATGAGGCGATCGGCAGTGGCTTCGACCGGTGGTTTCGCGCAAACCACAGAGACATTGGACTGCATTACCCGGGCGACTTTAGCAGCCTCGCGCTGTTCCAGATGGAGCGTATCGCCGGGAGGTATCTGACGCTGCTGGCCGCCGCCAAACGCCCTCAGTCTGGACTCGACCCGGTGTACTTCAACGGGTTGAACTCAGTCACATTGCAACATCCGTTGATACTTGCCTCGGTAACGGCTGAGGACGATGACGCCACGTTTGTGACTAAGGCGCGCATGGTGGCCGGCTACTTGGACATCGTCGTGGCCCGGCGGATCGTGGACGGGCAAGACTTCCGATACGACGCGCTGTCTCACAGTGTTCTGAGCCTCGCTCGGGAGATACGCGACCTCGACCAGGTGCGGCTGGCGGAGCGACTCGGCCATGAACTCGCGACACAGCCGGCGGGCTTCGGTGGTCTGGCAGGCTACGGACTGCGACATGGGAACCGGGCCAAAACCAAGTATCTACTTTCCCGTATGACTGCCTGGTTGCAGGTGATGGTCGATCCAAACCCCAAGGGGCCGAGCCAAGCGGAGGCTCTCAGGCAGCTGTGGGCACATGAGATCGAGCATGTATGGGCGAACCGGGCGGATTACCAGCCGCAGGTGGCTGCTCGGCGCTTCCAGGCCGTGCGCAATCGGTTCGGCGGGCTGGTGCTGCTGCCCCGGGACTTGAACGGCTCGCTCGGCGATGCCCCGTATGCGGACAAGGCGAAGCACTACCTTCCCCAGAACCTTCTTGCGAGGTCGTTACATCATCAGTGCTATGAGGCGAATCCGAGGTTTCTCGCCCTGATCGAGAAACACACGTTGCCGTTCCGGCCGTACGACGTGTTCGACGAGGCGGCTATCGACCAGCGGCAGAAGTTGTATCGGCGGCTTTGCGAGCTGGTCTGGGATCCGTCCCAGTACGGACTCGTACTGCCACAGCGAGCTCCCGCACCAAAGGCAGCCGAGAAGGGCCGGTTCACGGTCGGCCGACTTCTCGATATGGGCCTGGTACCGCCGACCGCACGCCTGATCGCAACCCATCGGGGCAACCAGTACACCGCCCACCTCACACCCGAAGGTCACATCGTAGTGGAGTCAGGCGAGACCTTTACCTCGCCATCGAGGGCCGCGGCGGTCGTGCTTGAACGTCCGTCATGGCCGGGTTGGACGTTCTGGCGTGTCGAGATGCCCGATGGGACAACAGCCACGCTCGACGCCATCCGCAAGATGGCGTCTTAGCACAGATCGAGACGCGCTTACGGCTCGCGCATGGCCGCGTAGCTTAGCCTTCCGCCAATAGTCAGCCCAACCAACTGCTCAACAAGCTCCTCCTTCGGAGTCTTCGACACGCCAGTCAAGCCTGCGATCTTCGCGATCGCGCGCAACGCGGTTACACCAATTGGATTGAGCAGCTGCCGGCCCTCGTCGCGGCTGTTTGCACCGTTCAACTCAGCCACGATCGTCTTGGGATCAACCTTGGGAGTCGCCGGCGTGCGGCTCGGCGTCTGTCGAGCGGCCTTCGGCGGCACAGGTTCGGTCGCGCCCCAGGGAACGTAGGTCAACCGAGCCCGGCCCTCGGCAAGGTCGGTGATGTGCTCCTCCGGGAGTCCGTCCAGGAACTCGGCCACTCGGCGCAGTAGCGCCAACGAGAGCGCGGAGACGTCACTCATGCCACTGCCCTTCTCTTGGCCTTGCGGGGTGTGTCGACACGATTGAGGAACTCGGTAGCCAACGCCATCAATTCGACGTACACCTTGTCGGTCGCCTTGAGCCGGAGGATCACCGGCACCCCGTGTGGGTTCTCTTTGCCGAAAGCCGCGTTGTGCTGGAGTACGGCCCCGAAGACCGGGACATCGCCGACGCTCTTGCGCACCTGCTCCATGTAGTACTGGTGCGGCGTGATCGGGCGCCCGAGCCGGTACTCGACCTTCGTAAAGACCACACCGAGCACGGCCGGCGCAACCAGGTCGCGCGAACCGTGGTCCGAAGCTTGCTGGTTGAACTCGGACGCAAACCGCCCGATGCTGGCAAGCAGCGTGCCGGTGCCAAGCGTCGAAAGGTAGTCCGGGCTCGCCGGAACGAGCAGGTGATCGCTTGCTACGATTCCGCCCTGCGTAACGATGTTGAAGTTCGGTGGACAGTCGATGAGTACGAAGTCGTAGGAGCCAAACGCCGGATCTGCCAACGCGTGCGACAACGCCCGACGCACTCGAAAGATGTACGCATCGGCGCGTGCGCCCTGCATGCCGGCGTTGACCAACATTGTGCGATCGACGTCGATCAGCTGAAGGTGGGAAGCGATCAGGCCAATGAAGCCGCCCCTGTTGGCTACAGCGTCGTTGACCTCAGTGGGCACGGCGACGAACTCGCTCAACCGCCGCTGTGGAACGCCGTCGACGAAGCCATCGAACCAGTCCTTCAGGGTGCCACGCGGCCGATGTACCGCGTCAGGCGTAAAGAACGAGTAGGTTAAGCTGCTCTGTGGATCAAGATCTACCAGGAGAATCCGCTTGCCTCGCTGTGCGAGGTAGGCGCCGAGATTGGCGGTAAGGGTGGTCTTTCCGACACCGCCTTTGTAGTTGATGATGGAAATGACTCGCACGGCCTCCCCTCCCGTCAGTCACGGTGCGATCACTACCGCGACCGTAGGACCGGTTGCTCATGACCACACTCGCCGTAACGGTCAGGGTTCCTCAACTCTCGGCGTGTCGGCTTGACGCCGAAGGCGAATAGCGACTTGGGCTGTTCTCATCCGGGGGTGTCGCTGGACGCTGCGCCCTCGTGCGTGGGACGAAGTACGGCCAGGAATCGTGACCGTACCTCGGGGGGCGCCAGCTTGAGCATCGTGTCGAGCAGCCCTTGGCTCCCTGTTGATGGCCGCAGATTGTGGGCGCCAGCCTCCCATTTGGCCACGGTGCGCCTGGAGACGCCGAGCTTGGCGGCGAACTCGCTCAGGCTGTGTCGGTATGCCTCGCGCAGCGCTCTGGCGGCGGCGCCGCTCCATACGCTGAGTGTGTCGATGCTGAACCAGTGAGCCGATGCGGCGGACCGGAGGCCGAGGCTGAGGATCTTGCGGAGGAGTTCCATCTCGGCGTGGGAGATCACCAAGCGGCCCTCGGCTGCGGGCTGAGCAGCGCATCGCGGGCACCGCTTTCGCTCCGGCAGCGAGATTGTCGAGGCGATGCTGGGGTCGCTTGCCACTCCCAATTGGGCTCGCGGGATCCCAAGTCCATCGCATATTCGGGCTAGCACCGCGGCCGACTGGACCTGACGGCCAGCGATGATCTCCGAGATCTCACTCTGCGACTGTTCGGTGAGCGCGGCGATGCGCCGCTGCGAGACGCCGTGGCGCTGCAGGACCCGGTATACGGCGCCGACGTCGCGGGCGGCAAGGGCCGCCTTCATGGCGGGGGTCTGCCACACCTGAGGCGAGATGCCGCGGTCGCTCATAGAGCCGATCCTTTGCGCCGCCGTGCACCGACCCGCTGAGCCTCGGAAGCGTTGAGGCCGCGGTCGTCGGCGGAGGCCGGCCAGTGGCGATCGGCGCCGCGAGCGCAACGCCGTCTCCACCTCCAGGCCCACCTCGTCCGACGTTGTGGCTGGCAGTTGGCGACGTCGGCCAGCTCGTGAGCGCCAATGCCGATGAAGTATGTGTTGAGGGACCCTATGGTCCGCGCTCTCGACGACACGATGCACCTCCGATGTCGCATGTCGCTCGGCAAGACGGCCGATGCCGCGATGTGCGCGAACCGCCGGCCGCATTGCCACGCCGCACCTGAGCGGCCGTTCTGGCGTATAGGCGACCGGTCGGCTAGGCCCGGAGCGGCACGACGGGCCGGGCCTTCAGGGCGGCCGACCCGCCGCGCCATGGTCCAGCTTCGCGCTGGCCCCGGGGGCCGCGACAGCGTCGATGTGTCCTTAGGCGTCCGCTGCGTGCGTCGATAGCGGACAGCGGCGGATAGGTAGCGTCTAGACGCTAGGGCGGCTGGGCTGGTAGGCGAGGTACACCTCGCGCAGCTCCGTCGCCTCCGGCACGCCGGTTTGCTCGACCCCGGCTACGACCTCGGAGACGCGCCACCAGTTCGACGGCACTATGCGCCCGCTCGTGATGGCGGACAGCGCCGCCGCTCCAGCTTCGTCGGGCTTGCCGGCGGCCAGCAGCGCCAGGCCGAGGTCGACGCGGGCCGACGCCACACGCCGGGGGCGGGCCACGCCGTCGACGGCCGATTCGAGTTCCGCGACGACTTCGCGGGCGTATGCCTCAGCCGCCGGGTCGCCCACCCACGCCAGCGTGGTCGCGGTGTACGCATTGGCCTTGCTCGGGTCGTACCGGTAGTGGTGCTCAGGCCGGTCGGGCACAGGTAGCGGCGCCACGAGCCGCGCCATTCGGTCCAGCGCTGCTCGGGTCTCCCTGGGCCGTCCCAGCCGCGCCCACGCCCGGCCTTCCTGCGCCGTCGCCTGGACGTGCGCCGAGCTGCCGCGCGGCGCAACCGCCTGCGCCTGCCGGGAAAGATCCAGGGCCGAGCGGTAGTCACCGTCGGTCAGCACGTCCCAGGCCCGCGTCTCCAAGCACCATGCCCCGATCTCGGTGTGGCCGGCGTGGTCCGCCATCTCGCGCGCCGTGTCCAGATTGAGGTCTGCGGCGCGAGCCTGTTGAAGGTCGATGTGGACTGTAGCGGCCAGCAGCGCGAGCCATCCGCCGGCGACCAAGAGCTGGCGATGCTGGACAAGGGTCTTGCGACCATCAAGCATCCGCGCCACATAGGCCAGGTGTCGACGCACTCGGGGCAGAAGCTGCTCCGGCGGCGTGGTCGCGTAGGCCACGGCGAGGTCGTCGATTGCGAGCATCAGCCGGTCGAGCGTCTCCGGTCCGAGGTCAGTCGCGGCGACCCGGCGGGCCAGCTCGGCGGCGTTCATCTCGCTGTCACCGTTGTCGACCAGAGCGCCGCCGACGAGCTCAAGCAGCTCGCCGCCTGCGTGCAGGGCGTCGTCGATACGACGGGCCGCTTCTGGCGTCGGGGTCTTCCGGCCGGTGGCTAGATCGTGCAGGTAGGACTTGGCGTAGAACGTGCGCCCCGCCAACGCGCGGAACGAGGTGCCGCGCCGTTCCATGAGGCCGCGCATCCGTTGGGCGAACCGTGGATCCACCTCGCGGGCCATGGCCAGCCTCTCCCTGCGTGGGTCGGGGTACTGCGCGCCCGGTCGCTCCGACCGGCGCCATCACATCGACCGTACGCCGAGGCGCTGTCCGGGCGGAACCGGACACCCGGCAGCGATGGCAACGGGTCCGCGCGTCGGCGCGGGAGGCACCGAGATCGTCTTGACCGCGCCCGGTCGAGACGATCTTGGTGCCACTACTCCATCTTGCTGTAGGCGTGTGCTGTCCGATTGGATGCGATTCGGACCACGGACCAACACGCCCCTGCGAACGCCTGGACTACGGAAGCCCATCCTGTTGAGTGGGAGTCGGCCGATCAACGATGACGGAGATGTCGACCGGCCGGATCAAACCAAGGCGGGTCGCACCGGACGGACACCTCGCCGGGAACCAGGTGTGTGGCTGGCCAGGTTCGGGATCTTTGGAACGGTTCCCCAGTCGGCTGCGCCCTGGAACTGTCGTTCCCGTGGAAGCGCTGGAACGGTGGTTCCCGCGCGTATCGGAGATCCGTGCCCCGTTGTGATGGAACCGTTCCTGCCGGAACGGTCCGCGATCGGTCCTCGTTGGACTAAGCGCTGGGCGTGTCCTTGCCAGCGGTGTTCATCGATACGTGGGTAACACCTCGTCGGGCTCACTGGGCAACAGTTGGGCAACGACCTGGGTAACACCGCGCCGGTCGACTTGGCGCATGGAAGACCACGGCACCGAGCCGGGCCCATATGCGCCGGCGCATCACCGCGTCGACACGCCGGCCGCTACCACCGAAGAGGATCAATGTCCTGACTACCGTGGGAGTCGGAGGCATTCGCCCGACGTGATCACCCCAAGCGAGGCGCCCATGTTGACCATCGCAGCTGCTCGGGTCCTGCTGCGCATACTGATCCGCGCTGCCCGTGAGGCCAGGCGATGAGCAGGCCATTCGCGTTCCTCGGCCGCGTCTCAACTGAGGACCAGCAGGACCCGGAGTCCTCGCGGGCCTGGCAGATCGGTCGAGCGCGTGCGCTGATCGAGCCGCACGGCGGGACGATCGTGGCGGAGTACTTCGACGTCGGACAGAGCCGGTCCATCCCTTGGCAGCGTCGACCGCGCGCCTCCGCGCTACTGGCCGCGTTGCGCGACCCAGAACGCGGCTTCGACGCGGTCGTGATCGGTGAGCCGCAGCGGGCCTTCTACGGCAACCAGTTCGGGCTGACCTTCCCCCTGTTGGTGCACTACGGCGTGCAGCTGTGGGTCCCAGAGGTCGGCGGGCCGCTCGACCCAGACAACGAGGCTCACGACCTGGTCATGAGCGTCTTCGGCGGGATGAGCAAGGGCGAACGCAACCGGATCAAGATTCGAGTCCGCACGGCGATGGCCGCCCAGACCGCAGTGGACGGTCGGTTCCTTGGCGGACGGCCACCGTACGGGTACGCACTCGATGATGCCGGCCCGCACCCCAACCCGGCGAAAGCTGCCGATGGCAAGCGGCTGCACGTCCTCGTACCCGATCCGAACACAGCCCCGATCGTCAGAAGGATCTTCGCCGAGTACGCCGCCGGCAACGGCCTGCTGGCCATCGCCGAGGGACTGACACGCGATGGCATCCTGTCGCCGTCGGCCTACGATCCGGGCCGCAATCCGCATCGGCACACGACCGCGTGGGGCAAGACGGCGATCAGGGCCATACTGATCAACCCGCGGTACACCGGCTACCAGGTGTGGAACAAACAGCGCAAGGTCGAATCCCTGGTGGACGTCGACGACGTCGCGCTGGGCCACACGACGCGCCAGACCTGGAACCAGACCGACGCGTGGATCTACTCCGCCGACCCGGCGCACGAGGCCCTGGTCGACCAGGTCACGTTCGACGCCGTGCAGACCCGACTGCGCACAGCCGGCCACCGCAGCGGCGGCCGGACCAAGCCACGGGCGAGCAAGCGCTGCTACGTCCTGTCCGGGCTGCTGTTCTGCGGCATCTGTCAGCGACGCATGGTCGGCAGCTTCAACAACGGCCGCAACAACTACCGCTGCGTCTACGCCGCCCAGTACGCCGGGGCCAACGCCATCGGTCATCCGCGCAGCCTGTACGTGCGCGAAGACCACATTCTCGACCGACTGGACCCGTGGATCGCCACCGCCTTCGATCCGCCGAACCTGACCACGACGATCGAGGCGATGGCCAAGGCACAGCACACCACCACAGACGCCAACGCGCTGGCCGTTGCTAAGAGCACGCTCGACTCGTGCCGGCAGCGGCTCGACCGCTACCGCGCCGCCCTAGAGGCCGGCACCGACCCCCAACTCATCAAGACCTGGATCGAGGCCGTCCAGGCCGAGCGGGCCGCCGCCGAGGCAAGGATCCAGGCGTTCACCAGCCGCCGCCCGCTGACCGAAGCGGAGATCACCGATCTCGTCGCCTCACTGGACGACATCACCGAGATGATCAAGGCGGCCGAGCCCATAGACAAGGCGGCCCTCTACGGCGATCTTGGAATGAAACTAACCTACGCGCCGGCCGAGCGGCTGATCAGGGCAGAGGTCGACCTCAGCGGATCATGTATTAGTGCGTGTCGGAGGGGGGACTTGAACCCCCACGCCCGCTAAGGGCACTAGCACCTCAAGCTAGCGCGTCTGCCATTCCGCCACTCCGACGTGACGCTCCATGGTACCGAGTCACCGGCAGTGGGCCGGGACAGGGCCCGCCTGACCACGGGTCGCGTCGCGGCCAGCTGAGGACACGACAGGTAGGCGGCGCGCCGGACGGTTCCGGCCTCCGCAAAATAGTATATACCTCCCTATAAGCCCTATTGCCCGGCCCCGGCCAGCGTGCGCCAGCCGCGGCCGGGGTACCCCGCCGCAGGCTCGACTCCGCCTACTGGCTGGCCGCCAACTCGCGCATGCGGACGGCCAGGATCTCGTAGTAGTTGGGCGCCGTGGCGTAGCCGGCGTCGGCGACGGCCCGGGCGAACGCGTACGGGTCGTCGAGGTGCTCGAACGCGGCGGCGTACCGGTGGTTGTCCCGCAGGAATCGCCCGTGAGCCTCGAACGCCTCGGCCGGAGACGGGTACGCGCGGAACCAGGCGCGGACCACGTAGTCGTGGCGGCCGTCGGGGCGCGGGGTCACTGAGATGACCTCGGGGAACTGTACGTCGGGCCGGCTGAGGACCTCGCGCGTGCGCAGGAGCTGACGTGTCTCCGGCGGATCGGACTCCCTGGCCCTGATGCCGAAGAAGTTGTTGCCCGGAGCCGACCGGCCCCAGTTGGACTCGAGCGCGGCTTGGCCCAGTGTCACCAGTACCGGCACGCCGGTGCTGGCCTGGCTGTTCTCGGCGAACGCGTGGTACCGGGCGTAGAAAGTCCGCGGCCACGCCGCTCGGAGGCGGACCGGCCGCGTTCGTCCAGGCGGCGTCGAACGGACCGGTCAGGCCCGGCCACGCGTCCTGGATCGCCAGTGGGTACCCCGGCAGCTGTGCCTTGGTGTGCCAGTCGATGGCGATGTACTCGCCGCCTCGGAAGAAAGTACGCCCGGCCGTTGCCCGGGTTGATGGCGGCGTCGATGCCATCGCCCACCCATGCGGCCGCCACGGCGGTCCAGTTGCCGGCGATCGGCAGCGGATACCCGTCGTCCACCGACTGGGTCGCGAACGGGATACAGCACGTACCCGGACCCGCTGAACACATACGGGTACCCGGAGCCGAGGTCGACGGCCGCGTCGATGCCGGCGGCGAACTGGGATGGCAGTCCACCCCAGGCGTCGGCGAGCAGCCACTGCTCGCCCGTCGCCTCGTCCGCGTCCATGCCGTACGGGTAGATCCTGTCGCCGACGGCGAAGTAGGCGGTGTCCACTCCCATGGGATGCTCCTCAGAATGCTGGTGGCCGTCCGGTCGGAGCGGCCATGTCTCCCGACGGAGCGCCGGCCGACGCGCTTGATACGCCCGGTCGCCGCCGTATCAGGCCTCGGCGCCCGGTCTCCGTCGTGTGTCGGCCGCAACCCCGCGGCCCGTTCGAGGAGGCTTCGACATGACCGACCGGTCTTCCTACGCGATCGTGGCGCGCTACGAGGTGACGGGGGACGAGGCTCTGCAGTACCACAGCATCGGGGTGGCCTGCGTCATGGGCGAGATGCTGGCCCGAGGCCCCGAGGCCCCGAGGCCCCGAGGCCCCGAGGCCCCGAGGCCCCGAGGCCAACGCCAACATGTTCGGGTCGCTGCTCGACTTCGTGCGCGGCTCGGAGTCGCTCGACGGCCTCGAGGGGGTCTTCCTCTCAGCCGGCCTGACCGCGCTGCGGGTCGGGGGCGGGTCGGGGGCGGGTCGGGGGTGGGTCGGAGCCGCTGGAACAGGCGGAGCGGGTGTGGGACGCCGTCGGTGGACTGCCCGCCGTCCTCAGTGGAGGCGGGAGCGTCGTGCCGTTGCTGGACGGTGCCGCTCCGGCAGATGCGGGCCGACCTGGTCACCTTCGCGTGTGCCGGGAGACACCAATGGGGACACTGGTCCTGTCCGTGTGGTGCGGTGTTCAAGGGACAGGCGTTGTGGGGCACGCCCGCGCCAGCGTTAGTGATCACGGCCTGATCATGTCTGGTTTGCGAGTATCGTGGCCCCCAGTGGCGATGTAAGGGGACGTGAGCCGTACCAACTCGAGCGACTTTGTTCATATGGGCCCACCTACCACCGGTCGTAACGTCGCCGCCGAACATGCCCCGAGACGGACCGGAACCCCTCACGATCGAACTGACCGGCTCCACACTGCGCCGGCGTCGGCCGATGTCGAGTGAGCCCGTGCAGCTGGAGGAACGTCGATGGACAGGACCGACACCCGCGACGCCCGTGGCGGTGCGCGCGGCGACCGGTGGCTGTGGCCCGTCGGGGTTGTCTGGGCGATCACCGCGATCGTGGCCCTGATGGAGCTGTTCCGTCGGCCGTCCGTGTTGCCGGCACTGTGTCTCGCCGCCGTCGTTGGCATGGTCGTCACGTTCCGGTCGCGTCGGACCGGGCCGGTCGCGAGACTGGCGCACACGCTGCGGGCCGCCGCCGGCGGCCGCTGGGTACCGGTCGACCCGGCGGTCGCCGTCGCCGACCCGGAACTGGCGGCGAGTGCGTCCCTGCTCATCGACCGCTACCGGCGCATCGCTCTGGTGCTCGCCCGCAGTGGGCAGGCGCTGTCGACCGGAGGCGAGGGCGTCGAAGGCGTCAGCGAGGAGATGTCGAGCACGGCGGAGAGCACCGCCGCGCGAGCCGCGTCGGCCGCGTCGACCGCGAAGCTCGTCGAGGACTGCGTCCAGGTGGTGGCGGCCAGCTCGGCGGAGTTGGCAACCACGATCGGCAACGTCGCGACGCACGCGGTCGAGGTCGCCACGGTGACCGATACCGCCACGCGGCACGCGGCCCGGACGTCGGCCACCATGGTGGCGCTCGGCGAGGCCTCCCGCCGGATCGAGGACGTGGTCGCGGTCATCAACACGATCGCCGGGCAGACCCGGATGCTCGCGCTGAACGCCACCATCGAGGCGGCCCGGGCCGGCAGCGCGGGAAGGGGCTTCGCGGTCGTCGCCGACGAGGTGCGCAGCCTCGCCCAGGGTACGGCCGACGCGACGGACAAGGTCACCAAGTCGGTACGGGACATCCAGGCCGGCACCGCCAACGCGGAGGCCGACATCCAGGCGATGGTCCGCATGATCGAAGGCATCAGGGACAACCAGAGCGCGATCGCGGCGGCCGTCGAGCAGCAGACGAGCGCGACGGGCGAGATCGGGCGAAGCGTCTCCGAGGTCGTCAAGGGCTCGAGCGTGATCGTCGACGATATCCGCGTGATGGCCAAGGACGCGAGGACCACCGCCTACGGCGGCGCCCACATCAGGACGACCTCCGGAGAACTGGCGGCCGTCCGTCAGGAGATCGCCGCGGCGCTGGCCGACCTGGACGTCGCGGCGCTGATGGCCGAACTGGCCGAGATGGAGCCGGAGGTGGTGCGCCCGACCGCGGTCACCCGTGGCGGCGTCACGTACGTGCAGAACAACGTGATGGGTACCGGTCAGGCCGAATTCGAGTACGTGGGCGAATGGCGGCACTCGGCGGCGAACGTCGAGACCGCCGGGACCAACTCCTACTCAAGCCAGCCGGACGACATCGCCCGCGTCCGGTTCACCGGCACCCGCGTCCGCTTCTACTCGGTCACCGGCCCCGGTCACGGTATCGGGGCCGTGTCGGTCGACGGTGGCCCGGAGACCCCCTTCGACACCTACAGCCCGAAGCGCGTGACCGGGGTCCTGATGTACGAGAGCCCCACCCTGCCGCACGGCCCGCACACCATCACCATCCGCGTGGCGGACGCCAAGCACCCCGACGCACGCTACACGTGGGTCAATGTGGACCGCGTCGAGTTCGAGTAGCGCGCGGCCTTCTCGGCCGTCATGCCCGACTCGACCATCACCTTGAGCGCACCGGCGTCCGGGTCGGTCAGGGCGGCGAACGCCTCGGCCACCTGATCCAGCCCGAACCGGTGCGTGATGACGACCTCCGGGGCGAACAGGCCGGCGCCGTAGAGCTCCAGCACCCAACGCCAGGCGGCCCGGGACGCCCCGAACACGCCCTGGATCCGCAGGTTGCCGAGGCTGATCGTGTCCGGGTCGATGCTGAGGTCGTACGCGCCGGAGATGCCGGCCAGCACCACCGAACCGGCCCGCCGGGCCAGTTCAAGGGCGAACGCGGCGCCGGCTGGCGAGTCGGTGCATTCGACGACCAGGTCGAACCCGCCGCGTAGGGCCACCCGCTCCGGGTGGTCGGCCGGTGGCGTCGGCAGGGCGGCGGTGGCGCCCATCCGCTCGCCGAAGGCCAGCCGGGCCGGACGGGCACCGAAGAGCACCAGCTCGCGCGGCGACGTCAGGCGCAGCAGCGCGCAGGCGAGCAGGCCCAGCGGCCCGTCCCCCACCACGGCGAGCCGGGAGCCCGCCCGCGGGACGCCGACGTCGAGCAGGCCGGTGGCCACACAGGCCGCCGGTTCGATGAGCCCGGCGACAGCGATCGGCCCGTCCGCGGGCAACGGATGGACCAGGTGTGCCGGTACCACGAGGCGCTCCGCGAGCGCACCCGGATGGGTGAAGCCGGTCTCGGCGTAGGGCCCGGCGCACAGGTTGTTGCGACCCTCGGCGCACCGGGCGCAGCGCCCGCAGGACCGGATGCCTTCGGCGACGACCGCGGTTCCCGGTGGCAACCCGGACACGTCCCGCCCGCTGTCCACGACATAGCCGGCCCACTCGTGGCCGGGGATGGCGGGATATCGCACGTACTGGAGAGGCCGGCGCCCGGCAAGCAGTTCCACATCGGAACCGCACAGTCCGACCACCGCCGGCGCGATCAGCACCTCACCGTGATCCGGCTTCGGTTCTTCCAGCTCCACCGGCCCGAACTGTCCCGGACCCTGAACTTGAAATGCGCGCAAGGTGGCTCCTCTCGCGGTGATCGAGACGTCGGCATAGAAGATTCACGCTCGCGTGGGCTTCAGACTAACTCCACGGCATGACCCGACCAGCCAAAACGCCGGTACGGGTGGCCAATCCCCCGGATGCGGAGGCAATCGACCACTTTGGACACGCTAGTCACAGCAACCTCATCAATCACGTCAGTTCCACCACGTTCGATCAAAATGATGAATCGGCCACAATTCTCGGGCATCGCGGGTTGACCCGTTTTGGCAACCGAGACCGAAATGCACGCCACTCGGGTAATTTCTTGGACGGCACACCCCAACCAACCGTTTCCTCTCCACGGTGCAGCGGCTGGGGAGTTATCAACCACAACCGTGTACTGGTTCAGCACGAGCACTGAACCACCTGAGGAGCACCAATGCGACGTAAGCTTCATCCCAAGGTTGAGGAAGCCGTCGAGAGCCTCGACCTCAATCCGGTCACGCGTCGCCGGCTGCTGGCCGGCACCGGCTTGGCCAGTGCGTCCCTCGCCGCTTCGGCATTGCTGGCGGCCTGCGGCAAGGACAACGGGCCGGCGGCGGGTGCGGTGGGTAACTTCCCGCAGACTCCGGCGTGGAAGTTCAACTTCGTCTGCCACGTGACCACCAACCCGTTCTTCGTGCCGACCCAGTACGGGGCCGAGGACGCCAGCAAGCTGCTGGGCACCACGTACCAGTGGACCGGTTCGGTGAACTCCGTGGTCGCCGAGATGGTCGACGCCTGCAACACCGCCATCACCAGCAAGGCCGACGGCCTGGCCCTGGCCGTGGTGGACAAGGACGCGTTCCGGGCCCCGGTGGACCGGGCGCTGGACGCCGGCATGCCGGTGGTGTCCTACAACGCCGACGGCGCGCGGGAAGACGTGGGTACCAACCGGCTGGCCTACATCGGACAGGGCCTCTACGAGTCCGGGTACGCGCTGGGCCAGCGGGCCCTGGCCCAGATCTCCTCCGGTGACGTGGCCGCGTTCATCGCCACCCCCGGCCAGCTCAACATCCAGCCCCGCATCGACGGCGCGCAGCAGGCGTTCAAGGACTCCGGCAAGCCGATCAACTTCACCTCGGTGGCCACCAACGCCGACATCACGCAGGGACTGTCCATTATCGACGCCTACGTCCAGGGCCACCAGAACGTGGCCGGCCTACTGGCCGTGGACGCCGGTTCCACCCAGAGTGTCGGCCAGACGGTCGGCAAGTACAAGCTGCGCGACAAGGGCCTCAAGGTGGCCGGCGGGTTCGACCTCATCCCGGAGACGCTGGCCTCCATCAAGGCCGGCGACCTGGACTACACCATCGACCAGCAGCCCTACCTGCAGGGCTTCCTGCCCGTCCTCGCCCTCTACCTGTACAAGGTCTCGGGTGGTTTGATGTTCCCGTCGCAGACCAACACCGGTCTGCTGTTCGTGACCAAGGACAACGTGGACCCGTACCAGACCACCAAGTCGCGGTACGAGGGTTCGGACACCGCACCCAAGAAGCTCGACCGTTCTGGCCCGATCGCCCACGCCTGACCTCACGCACGGCACCCGTGCCGGTGGCGTCGCCCGTGTACCCACGCGGGCGGCGCCCCGGTGCGTCTTGACCACCAAGGAGGGCGGTAGGACATGAGCGACACCGTCACGGCCGACCCAGCGACCGGGACCGAACCCCGGTCGCCCGGGGCTGTGCCGAGGATCCTGCGGGGCGCGTTGGACGCGTTCCTGCGCCAGCGCGAGGCGAGCGTGCTGATCGTCGCCGTCGGCGTCATGATCTACTTCCAGACCCAGACGTCGATCTTCCTGACCGAAGGCAACCTGCAGAACATCGCGCAGGCCACCGGTCCGACCGCCATCGTCGCCGCCGGTATCGTGCTGCTGCTGGTCAGTGGTGAGATCGATATCTCGGTCGGTGTGGTGGCCGCCCTGGCCCCGTACCTGCTGCACTTCGCCATCGACTTCTACTCGATCCCGGCGATCCCGGCCATCATCCTGGCCCTGGTCATCTCGGCCGGCATCGGCTTCGTCAACGGCTTCATCTCGATGGTGCTGCGGGTGCCCTCGTTCGTCACCACGCTGGGCATGTTCTCGCTGCTGTTCGGCGTGCTGCTGCTGACCTCCCGCGCCTACCCCGTCGCCATCCCGGCCCCGACCAAGGGCACGATCCAACAGTGGCTGGGGGCCGGACCCTGGGCCTCGATGATCTGGTGCCTGATCATCATCGGGGTGCTCCACATTGTCCTGACCCGCACCCGTTGGGGATTGCACACCGTCGCGGTCGGCGGCAACCCGCTCGGCGCCACCGAGGCCGGCATCCGGGCCACGCGCGTGAAGATCGGCAACTTCATGATCGCCAGTACCCTGGGCGGCTTCGCCGGCATCCTGGAGGCGTTCCGCATCAACTCCATCGACCCGAACATCGGCGGTGGCACCCGGATCACGTTCACCGCCATCGCCGCCGCCGTCATCGGTGGTACGGCCCTGGCCGGCGGATCGGGCACGGTCATCGGCGCGCTCATCGGCATGTTCGTGCTGGCCGAGCTGACCAACGGCTTCAACCTGCTCGGCGTCAACGCCAACACGATCTTCCTCGTCCAGGGCATCGCGATCCTGGTGTCGATGATCGCCAACCAGTACCTGTCCAGGCTCCGTCGGACCGGGAGGACGTGATGACCGAGAACGCGACGACGCCCGAGGTCCTCCGCGTCGAGCACATCGCCAAGAAGTTCGGCGCGCTGACCGCCCTGCGCGACGTCAACCTCCATCTGCGCAAGGGAGAGGTGCTGGGCCTCATCGGCGACAACGGCGCGGGAAAGTCCACATTGATCAAGATCATATGTGGCTTCCATCGCCCCGACTCGGGCAGCATCTACGTCGACGGCCAGGAGGTCGTGCTCCGCAGCGTCGACCACGCGCGGTCCATCGGCATCGACACCGTGTACCAGGACCTGGCACTGGTCAACGAGCTGTCCGTGTACCACAACATGTTCCTCAACCGGGAAAAGGTGCGCTGGCCGCTGCTCAACAACCGCCTCATGCGCCGCATGGCCAAGCAACACCTCGAGGACATGGGCGTGCACATCGCCGACGTCACCGTCGAGGTGGCCAAGCTCTCCGGCGGCCAGCGCCAGGCCATCGCGGTGGCCCGCTCGGTCTACTCCGACGTGCGCATCCTGCTGCTCGACGAACCCCTCGCCGCCATGGGGGCCAAGGAGGGCGCGCTCATCCTCGACCTCATCGGCGACCTCAAGACCCGCGGCGACGTATCGATCATCATCATCGCTCACAACTACGCCCAGGTCCTCGAGGTCTGCGACCGGGTCAACCTGTTGCAGCACGGCGAAATCACCTACGACAAGCCGACATCCCAGACCTCGACCCAGGAACTGACCGAACTGGTCGTCGCCGAGTACCGCACCGGACGGGCCAACCGCAACAACAACGCCCGCCCACCCGCGTCGTGACGGGATCCCCTCGATCATGAGGTCAACGTCATGATCGGCGCGGTGGGGTTACGGAGCGGTCAGAAGATGGGGGTCGAGGAGTAGGCCTCGAGGACGCGCCAGCCGTTGTCGGCGCGCTCGAGCAGGATCTGGCAGCTGAGGAACGGTGCGCCCTCCTTGACGTCCTTCTGGCCGCCGTCGGAGGTCACGGTGGACCGTGACGCGCGGTCGAAAACGGTGCCGAACCTCGGGTTCTCCAGGGACCAGAAGTTGTCCGTCGTCACGTCCCGCATCGTGTAGCCCCCGCCACGGATGCTGCCGCCGTCGGCGTAGGCCGCCCGGACGAAGGCGATGAGGTCGCCACAGGTACGGCACGAGGTGCTGCTGGCCGCCTCGAGGGCCGCCGTGTCGCCGGTACCGATCGCGTAGTTGAGCGCCTCGAACCAGTGCCGCACGTACGCCTGCCCGCCCGCGGCCGTGGCCGGCTCGGCGGACGCCGGCGGCTGGGGCGGGCTCGTGCGTTGGGTGGCCGGCGGGCCGACCGGGACCGACGCCGTCCCGGTGCCCTGCGTGGTGGGTGCGTTGCCCGAGGCGGGCGAGAGGAGGCGCAGCCCCATCACGGCCACGGCGACGATGACGACCACGGCCGCGGCGAGCAGGGCGCCGCGGACGCCGGTCAGCCGGCCGGAGCCGGACCGGCGCGGCGCGCTGGCCGGCCGGGGCGCGCTGGTCGGCCGGGGCGCGCCGGTCGGCCGGGGCGCGCCGGTCGGCCGGGGCGCGACCGGTGCCGCGATCTCGCCGGTCGCCGGCTGGGGCCGCGGGGGCGCCATCACCGCGGGCAGCATCGGCGCCGGCTCCCTGATCGGTTCCGGTACTCCGGAGACATCGAGCTGTCGCAGCCGGCGGGCCACGGCCAGCGCCGTGGGCCGGCCCGTCGGCTCGCCCTCGAGGCAGTCCTCCACGAGGCGGCGCAACGGATCCGGCACGGTCGCCGGCAACCACGGCTCGGCGCGGATGTGCCCGGCGATCACCTCGGCCGGGTCGGTCGAGCGGTAGGGCGTGGTGCCCAACAGCATCTCGTACAGGATGATGCCGAGTCCGTACACGTCGGTGCCGGGCACGGCGGCGCCGCCGCGGATGACCTCGGGGGCCGCGTACTCGGGATTGGTGTACCACGCCGCCGGCCCGTGGTAGCCGCGGGCCAGGCGACCCACCCGGCAGTCGGTCAGCCGTACCTCGCCCCCGGACTCCTCGATCAGGATGTTGGACGGCTTGAGGTCGCAGTGCACGACCCCGGCGTCGTGCGCGGCGGCCAGGGCCTCGGCCACGATCGTGGCGACCTGGACGGCCGTGGCGGTCTCCAGGGGACCCGTGTGCCCCAGGTGCCGGGCCAGATCGGCGCCGTTGACCAACTCGGTAACGAGCGCCAGCGTTCCCTCGCCCGTGACGACGTCGCGCACCCGAACCAACGTGGGATGCAGGTACGCCGTCAGGATGTGTTGCTCGCGCAGGATCCGGTCGACCGTCGCCGGGTCGGCGCCGAAGGCGGCGTCGAGCACCTTGACGGCCACACCCTCACTGGTGCTGCGATCGACCGCCCGCCACACCTCGCCGGTCGGCCCTCGACCGATCAAGGTCGACAGCTCGTACTGTCCTGACAGTAGATAAGCCAATGAGCCAACCATTCGGTGCCGCGTGAGACGAGCGAGGATACCGTTTCGTGGACGGTTGACCACGCCGGCCAATGGTGATCGAACCTGGCGTCCCCTATCGTACGGAGGCAGTCTGTGCCCGCCACCCCTACGAGCGACGATCCTGGAGGACTGCGATGGCAGCGAGAAGTGGCGGATCGGTAGCCACACACCGGTCGAAGCGGGCAGGGTGGCACGGACCCGTCATCGTGCTGGCGGTCATCCTGGTCGCCGCGCTTGTGGCCACCGGTGCGATCCTGTTCCGCCGCGGCGCCGCGGACGGCTGTTCCGGCTCGACCACCACGATCAAGGTGGCCGCCTCGCCCACGCACTTCGGCGTGGTCGACGCGCTGGCCAAGGAGTGGAGCGGGCGCGGACCGAAGGTCGAGGGCCAGTGCGTCGCGGTGACGGCCGTGCAGAAGGCGTCGGCCGAGGTCGCCGCCACGCTCGGCCCGAACTGGGACGAGTCCCGTGACGGGCCGAGGCCGGACGTCTGGATGCCCGACACGCGCCTCTGGATGCTCATCGCCTCCACCCGCCCCGACGGTGCCGCCCTGCTGCCCAGAGAGGCCCCCAGCGTCGCCACGTCGCAGATCGTGTTGGCGTTGCGACGCCCGGTAGCGCAGGCCCTCGGTTGGCCGCACAAGGCCCTGGGCTGGGACGAGGTGCTGGGCGCGTTCGCCCGTCCCGACGTGTGGGCGTCGGTGGGCCATCCCGAGTTCGCCAAGCTGAAGATGGGGATGATCGACGCGACCGCGTCGACGGCGGGCCTGGCGTCCACATTGGCCCTTTTGGACCGGGACGGTGACGCGAAGCTCAGCAACCAGGAGATCACGATCAGCGTGGCGTCCGCTCAGGTGGTGGGCGGCCAGGCTCCGGATCCGGCCGCCTTCATGGAGGACCAGGCCGATCCGAACTCGGTCATCGCGGTCTTCCCGGTGCTCGAACGGGACCTCGCCGTGTACGCCAGCAGCAAGCCGTCGGCCGAGCTGGTGCCCATCTACGCGCCGGTCGGGCCCATCGTGGCCGACTTCCCCTACGCCGTGCTCAACGCTCCCTGGGTCGACCCCGTACGGCGGGAGACGGCACGGCAGTTCCTGCGGTACCTCGACGGCTCGGTCGGCGCGGACGCGTTCGCCGCCGAGGGCTTCCGCGACGCCCAGCAGAGCATCCGGGACTCCTCGAAGCTGTCGTCCGACCTCGGGTTCAAGCCCGACCTCATCCAGGGCCGGCCGCTGCCCAGCCCCGCCGCGCTGAGCCAGCTCATCACCGACTGGACCTCGTTGCAGCGCCAGTCCAACATCCTCGCGGTGCTCGACACGTCCGGCTCGATGAACCAGGGCGTGCCGGGATCGAAACTGACCCGGCTGCAGCTGTTGCAGCAGACCGCGATGACCGGGTTCTCGCTGCTCAACGTCCAGTCCAAGATCGGGCTGTGGCATTTCTCGGCCAACCTGACGCCGAACCGGCACTACCGTGAGTTGGTCCCCTATGGACCGTTGACCGACCCGGTGGGGTCGGTGCCCCGTTCGCAGGCGCTCCTCGGCGCGGTCCAGGCCCTCAAGGCCGGTGGCGGCACGGCGCTGTACGACACCGCGTACGCCGCGTTTCGCGCGATGAAGGGCAAGTGGGAGCCGAACGACACCAACGCGGTCCTGCTCATCACGGACGGCAAGAACGAGGTCGACGGTGGTCTCACGCTCCCGCAGCTCCTCCAGCGCCTCGGCGAGGAGGCCCGGGTCGACCAGCCCATCCCGATCATCAGCATCGCGGTCGGGCCGCAGGCCGACGCGAACGCGCTCCGCCAGATCTCGCGGGCCACCGGCGGACGCACGTTCGTCGTGCGGGACGCGAACACCGCGGTGCAGACGCTCGTGCTCGCCTTCGCGGGCCGCCTGTCCTGACCCGACTGCCCCACCGCCCGCCTGGGTGTAAGCAGGGGCACCCTACAGTCACTTTTTGTTCTGTAGGGTGCCCCTGCTGACACCGGGTCCGGGCGGGGCGAGCGTCGACCGTCAGCCGAGGGGGAAGTCGCGCCGGCGCAGGCCGGCCAGCCCGACGAGCGCGAGTGCCGCCGCGGCCGCGGCCAGCCAGACCAGCGGCGTTGGGGTCAGGGCCGCCCCGGGCAGCCGCGGCACGTGCGTGAACGGTGAGAGGTCCATCGTCGACTGATTCAGCCGCAGCAGCGGCCCCAGCAGGCTCAACAGCAGGCATCCGCCCAGCAGGCCCCAGGTCAGCGGCACCGCGCGGGGCAGCAGGCCGTACAGGGCGACCGCGAACGCGGCCAGCACCCACACCGCGGGCAGCTGGACGAGCGCGGCGCCGACCGTGCGCGGCACCTCGCGGCCGACCTGACCGGTGTTGAGGCCGTGGACCACACCAGTGGCCAGGCCGGCGGCGGCGAGGGCCATCGCGGGCCCCAGCGCGGCGAACACGAGGTGGCTGGCCGCCCAGCCGACGCGGCCCACCGCGGTGGCCAGCAGCGGTTCGGCCCGGCCGGTCGTCTCCTCGTACCGCAGGCGCAGCGTGGCCTGGATGGCGTAGCCGGCCGCGATCAGACCGACCAGGCCCATGACGGTGGCCAGGAACGTGTCGACGAGCCGGGCCCGCCCGCCGAACCGCTCGAGCGCCTGGGCGAGGATCGGGTTGTCGCGGACGATGTCGCCGACGCTCTCGGCGACGGCCCCGAACACCAGGCCGATGGCGGCCAGGCCGATGACCCAGCCGAGGACGAGCCCCCGCTGCAGGCGCCAGGCCAGTGCCACCGGGGTACGCAGGCCGGCGGCCGCGGCGGCCGGTCCGAGCCGGGTGGCGAACAGGCCGCCGCCCACGTCGCGCCGGGCCGACAGGACCGCGGCCAGCGCCGCCAGGACGACGGCGAACGCGAGGATCGGGCCGAGCACCCACCACCGGTCCCCGCCGTACGGATGCAGGCGCACCACCCAACCCAGCGGCGAGAGCCAGGACAGCCACGACAGCCAGCCGCCGGCCACGTCGCCCGCGGACCGCAGGAGGAAGGCCGCACCGAGGACGGACAGGGCGATCCCGCGCGCGGAGCCGGCCCCCTCGGTGAGCTGCGCGGCGACCGCCCCCACGGCGGCGAAGGCGATCCCGCCGGCGGCGAACTGCGCACCCAGGGCCCACGAGCCGGCCGCCGGCGCTCCGGTAGCGATCAGGCCGAGGGCGACCAGCCCGGCCAGAGCGAGCATGGCCGCGACCGTGGCCAGCAGCGCCGCCGCCAGCGGGGCGTGCCGGCCCACGACCGTCGACCCGAGCAGGTCCCGCCGGCCCACCTCCTCGTCGGCCCGGGTGTGCCGGATCACCATCAGCAGGCCGATCACGGCGACGACGACGGGCACGAAGCCGAGTCGCCAGCCGGCGATGGCCTCGATGCTCGAGCCGCGCAGCTCGCCGTAGAGGGCCACGAACCCGGTGTTGGTTCCCATCGTGCGGGCCATCTGCGTCCGCGCCGCCTCGGTGGGCACGACGCCGGCCAGCGACGAGGTGACCCCGACCGGAAGCAGCCCCACCGGGACCAGCCAGGCCGGCAGGACCAGGCGGTCCCGGCGCAGGATCAGGCGCACGAGGGCACCGGTGCCGACCAGCTCGCCCCTCACGGCCGCGGGCCCGTCACGCCGGCGGCCTCACGGCCGCGGTCCGTAGTGGCGCAGGAACAGCTCCTCCAGGGTCGGGGGCTGGCTGAGCAGGCTCCGCACGCCGTAGCCGGCCAGGCGCCGTACCACCGGGTCCAGCGCCTCGCCGTCGACCTCGAAGCGGACCAGCCCATTGTGGATAGTGAGATTGTGTACGCCCGGGGTCTCGGCCAGCCCGTCCGGCGGGTCGGTCAGCTCGGCCTCGACGGTGGTGCGGGTCAGGTGGCGCAGGTCGCCCAGGCTGCCGGCCTCGACCGCCCGCCCGTCGCGGATGATGGTGACCCGGTCGCAGAGGGCCTCGACCTCGGCCAGGATGTGGCTGGACAGGAGCACGGTGCGTCCCTGGCCCTCCTCCTCCCGGATGACCTGGCGGAAGGCGTCCTCCATCAGCGGATCGAGGCCGGCCGTGGGCTCGTCCAGCAGCAGAAGCTCCACATTGGAGGCGAGCGCGGCCACGAGGGCCACCTTCTGCCGGTTGCCCTTGGAGTACGCCCGGCCCTTCTTGCGCGGGTCGAGGTCGAAGCGCTCCAGCAGGTCGGACCGGCGCCGGGCGTCGAGCCCGCCCCGCAGCCGGCCGAGCAGGTCGATCACCTCGCCGCCGGACAGGTTCGGCCACAGCGTGACGTCGCCGGGCACGTAGGCCAGCCGCCGGTGCAGCGCCGTGGCGTCGGCCCACGGGTCGCCGCCGAGCAGCCGGGCCGTGCCGGCGTCGGGGCGCAGCAGACCGAGCAGGACCCGGATGGTGGTCGTCTTGCCCGAGCCGTTGGGGCCGAGGAAGCCGTGCACCTCGCCGGTGCGCACGGTCAGGTCGAGCCCGTCCAGGGCGCGGGTCGGGCCGAAGCTCTTGACCAGCCCGGCCACGCGGATCGCGTCGTCCCCCATGGTGACGACAAGCCTAGTTGTTGGCGAGCACGATGACCCGGTCGATGGGCGGCATCGGCTGGGCCTTGTCGGGGTTGAGCACGACGCCGTGGCCGTCGCCCGGTTCGGTCAGGCGGTACCCGATCGCGACCTCGCCGCGCCGGCGGGCCGCCTCCACCAGGGTGGCGAAGGTCTGGTCGGGCGTCTGCCGCACGTAGTAGGTCGCCGGCCGGATGTAGATCTCGGCGCCCTCGGGGTCGAACAGGTCGGTGAAGACGCTCTCCAGGTGACGGTTCTCCGAGATCTGGGTCAGCAGGAGGCTGACCATCTGCTCGCTCACGACGAAGTCGTCGGCCCGGGTCAACTGGGCCAGGGCGCGGTCCCG